>Ga0070741_10000101_pt1 | contig 320166 bp, 299 predicted proteins | sample Coa_R1_4_FD_66440 | JGI IMG/M metagenome (GOLD analysis project Ga0070741, IMG submission 66440) | Surface soil microbial communities from Centralia Pennsylvania, which are recovering from an underground coalmine fire - Coalmine... | ecosystem: Environmental > Terrestrial > Soil >...
GGGCCTCGCGCGCCGCCCGGCCGAGGCGGGCGGCTGGACGCGGGTGATCGTGGAGAAGCCCTTCGGCCGCGATCTCGCCTCGGCGCGCGCGCTCAACCGCCGGCTCCTCGCCGTCTTCGACGAGGCGCAGATCCATCGCATCGATCACTACCTCGGCAAGGAGACCGTGCAGAACATTCTCCTGCTGCGGTTCTTGAACGGGGTCTTCGAGCCCGTCTGGAACCGGCGGTACGTCGACCACGTGCAGATCACCGTGGCCGAGACCCTCGGCGTCGAGGGCCGCGGCGGCTATTACGAGACGGCGGGGGCGCTGCGCGACATGGTGCAGAGTCACATGCTCCAGCTCGTCTGCCTCGTGGCGATGGAGCCGCCGATCTCGCTCGTCGGCGAGGCGGTGCGCGACGAGAAGGTGAAGGTGCTGCGCGCCATCCGGCCGCTCGCAGCGGAGGAGATCGCCACGGCGGCGGTGCGCGGGCAGTACGGCCCCGGACAGATCGACGGTCGGCCCGTGCCCGGTTACCGCGAGGAGCCGAACGTCGCCCGCGATTCCGTCACCGAGACGTTCGCGGCGCTGCGGCTCTCCATCGAGAACTGGCGGTGGGCCGAGGTGCCGTTCTACCTGCGCACGGGCAAGCGGCTCGCCGCGCACGACACGGAGATCGTGGTGCAGTTCCGCCGCGCTCCGCTCGCGCTCCTGCCCCCCGAGGCCGGCCCGCAGCAGCCGAACCGGCTCACGATCCACATCCAGCCCGACGAGCGCATCACGCTGCGCATCGAGGCGAAGCGCCCCGGCCCGCACCTGCGCATGGTGCCGGTCGAGCTCGCGTTCGCCTACGACGACCTCGAGGGCGATTCGCGCAGCACGGGCTACGAAACGCTCCTCTACGACTGCATGATCGGCGATCCGATGCTCTTCCACCGCGCCGACATGGTGGAGGCGGCGTGGGCCGTGGTGACGCCGATTCTCGAGGCGTGGGCCGCAGAGCCGCCGCGGGACTTCCCGAACTATGCGGCCGGGAGCTGGGGCCCGGCGGCGGCCGACCAGCTGCTCGCGCGCGACGGGCGGCGCTGGGTGCCGCCGTCGTGATTCTCGCCGGCGACATCGGCGGGACCAAGACCAACCTCGCGGTCTTCGCCGCCGGCGGTCGCCTCGACGCCCCCCTTGCCGAAGAGCGGTTCGTGAGCCACGAGCACCCGGGGCTCCTCCCCCTCGTGGAACGATTCCTTGCGACCCACCGCCTGCGGGTCGAGCACGCCTGTGTCGGCGTGGCGGGGCCGGTGCGCGACGGCCGCTGTACGGCGACCAACCTGCCGTGGGTCGTCGACGCGGACGAGCTCGCGCGGGCGCTCGGCATCCCGCAGGCCTGGGTCATCAACGACCTGGAAGCGACGGCGTACGGGCTCGCGGTGCTCGGGCCCGCGGACTTCGTCACCCTCGCCCGCGGCGACCCTACGGCGCAGGGCAACGCGTGCCTGATCGCTGCCGGCACCGGGCTCGGCGAGGCGGGGCTCTACTGGGACGGGCAGGACCACCGGCCGTTTGCCTGCGAGGGCGGCCACGCGAGCTTCGCCCCCACGAGCGACCTCGAGATCGAGTTGCTGCAGGCGCTGCGCCGCCGCTGGGAGCACGTGAGCTGGGAGCGCGTGTGCTCGGGACCAGGGCTCGTGGCCGTCTACGCCTTCCTCCGCGACAGCGGGCGCGGGGTCGAGGAGCCGTGGGTCGCCGAGGCGCTGCGGACGGGCGATCCCGCAGCGGCGATCGCCGAAGCCGCGCGCGGCGACCGCTCGCCGCTGTGCGCGCGCGCGCTCGATTTCTTCGTCGGCCTCTACGGGGCGGAGGCGGGCAATCTGGCGCTCAAGACGATGGCCACCGGCGGGGTCTACGTCGGAGGCGGGATCGCGCCGCGGATCGTCGAGCGGCTGCGCGACGGGGGATTCATGCGTGCGTTCCTGGCCAAGGGGCGCATGCGCCCGCTGCTCGAGGCCATGCCCGTGCGCGTGATCCTCAACGACCGCGCGGCGCTGCTCGGGGCGGCGCGCTGCGCGGCGCTTCGAGCGCGGTGAGCACGGCGCGCACGGCGGCGGCGACGTCGGGGGCCGTCGTGAGCGCGCCGATCATGGCCACGCTGTCGGCGCCGGCCGCGCGCACCGCAGCCGCGGTCGCCGCGGTGATGCCGCCGATGGCGACGAGCGGGCAGGCGACCGCGGCGCGGACGGCGCGCACGAGATCGAGCCCGCGCGGCGGCAGCGCCGCCGTCTTGCTGGTCGTCGCGAAGATCGGCCCCACGCCGAGGTAGTCCGCGCCGGCCGCGGCCGCCGCGCGCGCCTCCTCCACGTCGTGCGTGGATACGCCGACGAGCGCCCCCGGCCCGAGGACGCGGCGGGCGGCGGCGACTGGCAGGTCGTCCTGGCCCAAGTGCACGCCGTCGGCGCCGGCAGCGCGCGCGACGTCGGGCCGGTCGTTGACGAGCACGAGCGCCCCGGCGGCGTGACCGAGGGCGACGACCTCGGTGGCGACCGCGAGGAGCTGGGCCGGGCTCGCGCCCTTGAGGCGCACCTGGAGGAGCTCGGCGCCGCCGGCGAGCAGCGCGCGGGCGAGCACCAGCGGGTCGCGGCCCGTGTCGAGCGGGTCGACGATCGCGTAGAGCGCGGGCAGCCGCGCGCTCACCGCACCGGGCCGAGCCCCGGCCGCCGCAGCGGAATGCCGAGGTCGGTGATCTTCTTGCGCAGCGTGTTGCGGTTGATGCCGAGCATCTGGGCGGCCTTCACCTGATTGCCCCCGGCGCGCTCGAGCACGAGCTCGAGCAGCGGGCGCTCGACCGCGCTGATGAGCCGGGCGTAGAGGTCGCCGGCCGGCCGCTCGTGGTCGTCGGCGAGGAGCTGGGCGAGCCGCTCGCGCACGGCCGCTTCGAGCGGCTGCGCGTCGGCTCCGGCGGGTCGGCCGTGCCCGATGAGCGCAAAGTCCTCCGCCACGAGCGTGCGCCCGCGGGCGAGGACGGCGGCGCGGCGGAGCGTGTTCTCGAGCTCGCGGACGTTGCCGGGCCAGGGGTGCTGGATCAGCCGCTCGCGCACGTCGTCGGTGACGCCGACGATCGAGGTTCCGAGCTCGCGGTTGATCTTGTCGACGAAGAAGTCGATCAGCTCGGGGATGTCGGCGCGCCGCTCGCGCAGCGGGGGCACGTGGATGCGGACGACGTGGAGGCGGAAGAAGAGGTCCTCGCGGAAGCGGCCGGCGCGCACGGCCGCCTCGAGGTCCTGATTGGTGGCGGCGACGATGCGCACGTCGGCGCGGATGGCCTCCCGGCCGCCGACCCGCGTGAACTCGCGCTCCTGGAGGACCCGCAGGACCTTCGCCTGGAGCGCAAGCGGCATGTCGGCGATCTCGTCGAGGAACAGCGTGCCCCCCGCGGCGGCCTCGAACTTCCCGATTCGCCGCTCGACCGCGCCCGTAAACGCGCCTCGCTCGTAGCCGAAGAGCTCGCTCTCGAGCAGCTCGTTGGGGATCGCCGAGCAGTTGAGCGCGACGAACGGGCCGCGCCGGTCGGAGTGGTGATGGATGGTGCGCGCCACCAGCTCCTTGCCGGTGCCGGTCTCGCCCTGGATGAGCACGGTCGCGTCGGTGGGCGCCACGCGCCCGATCACCTTGTAGATCTCCTGCATCGCGGGCGTGCGCCCGATCAGCAGCTCGCGCCGCTCGTCGAGCTCGCCGCGCAGCCGCTCGAGGTCGCGCGTGAGCCGGCGCAGCTCGAGCGCGCGGTCGATCAGCAGTGCGACCTGCTCGAGGTCGAAGGGCTTGGTCAAGTAGTCGTAGGCGCCGCGCTTGGTGGCCTCGATCGCGTTCGCCATCGTGTTCTGCGCGGTCATGACGATGAAGAGCGTATCGATGCGCTCCTCGCGGGCGCGGGTGAGGACGTCGAGGCCCGAGACGTCCGGCATGCGGATATCGATGAGCGCCACGTCGAAGGCCTGCGTGCGGAGCGCCGCGAGCGCCGCGGTGCCGCTCGCCACCGCGGTGACCGCATGGCCGCGCTGCGTGCACGCGCGCTCGAGGACCCAGCGGATCGACTCCTCGTCGTCGGCGACGAGGAGGTGGGCGGGCCGCTCAGTCGGCGTCGGCATCGGGGGGACAGGTGGGCAGCGTCACGCAAAAGCGCGCGCCGCCGCCGCGGCGGGGCTCGTAGGCGATCGTGCCGCCGTGCTCGCGCACGATGCGGTGACAGAGGGCGAGACCGAGCCCGGTGCCGCGCGGCTTGGTGGAGAAGAAGGGCGCAAAGAGATGCGGCCGGTGCTCCTCGGGCACGCCGGGACCGCGGTCCTCGATCAGCACGGAGAGGAGCTGCTCGCCGCGGCTCGCGCCGCGGCGGACGTGGAAGCGGTGCTCGATGCGGGTCGCCACCCGCAGCTCGCCCGCGCCCGCCATGGCTTCGGCGGCGTTGCGCACGAGGTTGTGGAAGACCTGCATGAGCTGCGCGCGGTCGCCGCGCACCGGGGGCAGGCTCGGGTCGAACTCGGCGCGCAGCGTGATCGTGCCCCACGTCGGGGCCTGCCGCTGGAGCGTGAGCACGTCGTTCAGCACGCGATGGATGTTCACCGGCCGCAGCGCGAGCGTCCGGGGCTGCGAGAGCTCGCGGAGCTGCTCGACCAGACCGTCGAGCCGCTCGACCTCGCGGACGATCACCTCGGTGCAGCGGACGTGCTCGGGGTCGGCGAGGCCGGCGCGCAGAAGCTGGGCGGCCCCCTTGATGCCGCCGAGGGGATTGCGGATCTCGTGTGCGAGCCCCTGCGCCACCGTGCCGAGCGCGGCGAGCCGGTCGGCGTGCGCCGCGGCGGCCTCGAGCGTGCGCTGGAGGCTCAGATCGTGCAGCACGAGCACGGCGCCGAGCAGCGCCCCCTCGCCGTCGTGCACCGGGGCGCACGCCGCGCGCACCGGCACCTCGCCGTCGCGGGAGACGAGCGCGCCTTCGCTGCGGCGGCGGGCGAGCCCCTCGGCGAGCGTGCCCTGGACGAGGTCGGCGACCCAGGCGTTGGCGGGGTTCACGGCGAGCAGCGTCCGGAGCGCCTGGCCCGTCGCGTGGGCGGCCGAGATGCCGGTGAGCTGCTCGGCGGCGGGGTTCACGTCGGCCACGCGGCCCATGGGGTCGAGGACGATCACGCCGTCGTCGAGGCTCGCGAGGACGTCGGGCCACGGGGGCCGTCGCCCGGCCGCTGGCCACGAGGGGGACCGCTTCGGGTGCAGCGCCACGCGTTAGAGGTCGTCCCCGCCGGCGTCCCCTTCGTCGTCCCCGCCGTCCGTCTCCTCGTCGGCGTCCGCGCCGGCCTCGAGCTCGTCGACCATCTCGTCGAAGTCGTCGCCGACGTCTTCGCCCAGCTCCTGCCCCATCTTGCGCATCCACCGCGCCATGCTCTTGGGGTCGTTCTCGTCGACGCCGCCGAGCGCGTCGGGGTCGGCGAGCGCGTCGAGCCGCTCCTCCTCGGAGCGCGGCATCGCGAAGCGGGACATGAGGCGGGTGAGCTCCCGACTCCCGCAGCGGTCGCACTGCGGGTCGACGCTCTCGCTCACGCGCAGCGTGAGCACCGTCACCCGCTTCCCGCAGCCGTCGCAGCGGTACTCGTAGATAGGCATGCCGGCGGCATTATAGCGGGCCGCCGCGGGCGCGCGCCACCGGTTGCTACTTGCTCGGCTTGGCGGCGAACCCGCGGTCGGTGTAGGTGAGGGCGGTCTTCTTGCCGTTGACGACGGTCTCGAGGACCACGTCGCGGCCCCAGAGCCGGTGCACGAAGGCGAGCGTGCGCTCCGCGTATTCGAGCTGGAGGTCGCGGCCGTCGTGCGCGTGGGTGAGGAGGAGGGTGCGGGCGTGGCCGAAGTCGGCGTCCTCGACGCGGATCACGGGGACGGTCTCCATGCCGACGCTGCGCAGGAGCGTCTGCTTGACCTCGCGCCAGCCCTCCGCGTCGGCGACGTGGCTGATGACGAGGTCGTCGCCCTTGGGCTCGGCGCGGAAGAGATCGAGCTCGCGCACGAGCCGCTCGGAGAGCCAGCGGCGGAGGAAGGAGACGTCGCGGTCGACCTCGCGGGTCTCGAAGAGGAGCTGGCGCCCGGTCTTGCCCGGCGGCAGCGACTCGCGCTCCTCGGGCGTGGGTTCCTCGCCGCGGCGCTCGATGTCCTCCCAGATGCGCAGCCCGAGGTGGTAGGGGTTGAGCTGGCCGGGGATCGGGCGCACGACCTGGTTGTGGCGCACGAGGAACTCGAGGTGCAGCGTCGAGGGCAGCTCGAGGGCGTCGAGAATGCGCTTGTGCCAGTACGATGCCCAGCCCTCGTTCATGATCTTGGTCTCGATCTGGGGGATGAAGTACTGCGCCTCCTCGTGCACGATCGTCAGGAGGTCGCGCTCCCAGTCGGCGAGGAACGGGTTGTGGTCGCGGATGAAGAGCAGGAGATCCTCGTCGGGGGTCGGCGGCACCTTGCGCAGGTCGGGTTCCTGCGGCTCCTGGCGGCGGTGGATGCGCTGGAAGGGATCGGCGGGCGGCGTCGCCGCCTCCTGGAGCCGCTCGCGTTCCTCGCTTTCCGGGAGCTTGCGGATGGCGAGGTTGCGTCGGCACTGGAGCGCAAGCGCGTGCGCGGCGTCGAGCACGGCCTCGACCTTCTCGAGCCCGATGCTCGGCGAATCGACGTAGTGGCGCACGCGGGTGGCGTGCGCCTTGAAGGTGGAGGTGGTGAACTCGGCTCGCGTGGAGCGGAACGTGAAGTTGTTCTTGAAGAAGTCGTTGTGCGCGTAGACGTGCGCGATGGTGAGGATCTGGAGGCAGAGCGTGTTGTCCCGCATGAGGTAGGCGAGCGCGGGATTGGAGTTGATCACCATCTCGTAGGGGAGGCCCGAGACCCCGTAGTCGTAGAGCGTCTTGAGCTTCTCGAAGGCCTTGCCGTACGACCAGTGCGGGTAGTGCGACGGCATGCCCGAGTACGCCATGTAGCCCAGCATCTGCGCGTGATCGCACAGCTCGAACTCCTGCGGGTAGCAGTCGAGCCCGAACTCGGCGACCTTCTCCCGGATGCGGGCGTCCCAGTACTCGAGGTCCTTCAGCGTGTAGTCGGCCACCGCCGGCACCTCACTCGAGGGCGCGGTCCTTGGCGAGGAAGGCCTTGAACGACGGCCAGATGTCCTCCTTGCGCTCGATGAGGACCGTCTGGAAGTTGTCGGCGTCGAGCCGCCGGAAGATGTTGAGCATCGAGCTTTCGTAGTACCGCGACCCGAGCGGCTTGATCTCGCCGTAGCCGAAGAGGTTGCACACCTCGGCGAGCTCCTTGGCCGCCCGCAGCGCGGCTGGGTTGTCGGAGTCGAAGTTGTCGCCGTCCGAGCAGTGGAACGCGTAGATGTTCCAGAGCGACGGGTGGTAGCGCTCCTGGATGATCTCGAGCGCCTTGAGGTAGGCGGAGGAGATGAAGGTGCCGCCGGACTCGCCCTTGTGGAAGAACTCGGCTTCGGAGACCTCCTTGGCCTCCGTGTGGTGCGCGATGAAGACGATCTCGACGTTCTGATACTTCGTGCAGATGAACTGGTAGAGGAGGAAGAAGAAGCTGCGGGCGAGGTACTTCTTCATGGTGTCCATCGACCCGGAGGTGTCCATGAGGCAGAGGACGACCGCGTTCGACTCCTTCTTCACGTCGGTGACCATGTGCCGGTAGACGAGGTCTTCCTGGTGGAAGGGGAACCGCTCGTCGCGCGCGACCGGTTCCAGGCCCGCCTGGGCGGCGGCGAGGGCATCGGCCGCCCGCCGGCGATTGGTCGCGACCTTCCGGCGCAGCCGCTCCCGGACGCTGCGCCGCTTGTCGAGGCGCACGCGAATGCCGACGGCGCGGTAGCCCTTGCGCTTGACGAACCGCATCGCGTCGATCTGGCGGAGCGCCTTGCGCTCGAGGTCGGGCAGCTCGAGGTCCTCGAACATGATGTCGATCAGCTCCTCGAGCGTGACGTCGGTTTCGTAGTAGTCGGTGCCGGGCTGGTCGCCGGCCTTCTCCTCGCCCTCGCGCCCCCGCGCGCGCACCTTGCCCACGACCTGGCCCGTCTGCGACTCGCCCGTCCCCTGCGCCACCGACGGCGTGTTGTCGCCGTAGACGAAGCGATACTCGCGGATGCCGCGGATCGGGACCTTGATCACCTTCTCGCGGTCCTGGCCGATGATGGACTCCTCCGCGATGATGTCCGCGATGTTCTCGCGGATCGACTCGCGGACCTTGAGACGGTGACGGGCCCGGTCGCCGGCGCAGCGGTCGCTCCGCTCCGCCTCCGAGGGGCTGTAGGGCCGGAAGATCGATTCGACCGTGGTCAATCCTTCCAGAGGTTGTTCGCGGCGTACTTGAGCACGACGTCGACGCAGCTCCGGCAGTAGCCCGACTCGAGCAGGTTCTGGACCATCGCGTTGTACTTGGCGCTCTGCTCCTCGTCGCGCGTGCGCGCCTTGGTGATGATGCGGCTGATGTCGCGCACCGATGTCATGAGCTTCTTCTCGATCGCCTCTTTGAGCGGCTCGTACGAGCGGTACGAGACGCGCTCGCCGCGGCGGCTCGACGCCCAGAGGTACGCGATCACCTCCTGCCGGAAGCCGTCGGCCGCCGAGCCGATGATCGCGATCTGCTCTTCGATCGACTTCATGAAGCCCTCGTCGGGCTGCAGCTCCTCCTTGGTGTTGCGGTCTTTCACCTTGGTCTTGTTCACGAAGGCCTCGGCGTGGTCGAGGTAGTTCTGGAAGAGCGCCTCGGCCTGCTCCTGGTAGGAGTACACGAAGGCCTTGGTGATCTCCTTCTCGAGGATCTCGAGGTACTCCTTGTGGAGCACGTCCTGGAGGAACTCGAGGTACTGCTTGCGCGTGTCGTCGGACAGGTCCGCCTCCTTCACCATGTTGATGAGCGCCTCGCGGACGTTGATCGGATTGATGCAGTTGCCCTCGACGTTGTCGGAGAGCGCGTTGTCGAGCGCCTTCATGATGAAGCGCGTGGAAATGCCGCTCATGCCCTCGCGCTTCGCGTCGTCGCGCAGCTCGGCCGCGTCGAGCTTCTTGGTCTTGCCCTTCTCGACGACCTCCTCGCCGTTGTAGAGCTTGAGCTTGGTCATGAGGTCGCACTTCGCCGTCGGCTCGAGGCGCGAGAGGATGGCGAACATCGAGGCGATCTCGAGCGTGTGCGGCGCCACGTGCGCGCGGAAGTCCGAGTTCTTGATGATCTTCTGGTAGATCTTCACCTCCTCGGAGAGCCGCAGGTTGTAGGGCACCTTCACCACCACGATGCGATCGAGGATCGCCTCGTTGGTGTGATCGGCCTTGAACTTCTGCCACTCGGCCTCGTTCGAGTGCGCGACGATGCACGTGTCGACGTACACCATGCCGTGGCGGCCCGGCGCCGGAATGATCTTCTCCTGCGTCGCCGTGATCATCGCGTGCAGGTACTCGGTCTCGTTCTTGAAGACCTCGATGAACTCGCACGTGCCGCGGTTGCCGACGTTGAGCGCGCCGTTGAGCTCGAGGACCCGCGGATCGCCTTCGCTGTAGAGATCGAGCTTCGAGATGTCCTCGCTGCCGATGAGGACCGAGGTGTCTTGGTTGTTCGGGTCGACGGGGGGCACGATGCCGATGCCGACCCGATTGCGCCGCGAGAAGGAGCGCGTGACGACCGGCACCTCCTCGTAGCGGAGCCCGTACTCCTCCTTCAGCCGGAAGCGGCACACCGGGCAGAGATCGCCCTCGATGTGCACGCCGAGCATCTTCTCGAACTCCTTGCGCAGGTGGCGGGGGATCAGGTGGAGCGGCTCCTCGAACATGGGGCACCCGTCGATCGCGTAGAAGGGCGGCAGGCCCTCGAGCCCGCGCTGGAGCTTCTCGACGAGCGAGCTCTTGCCCGAGCCGACCGGTCCCATGAGGTAGAGCACCTGGCGGCTCTCCTCGCCCTTGAGCGAGGCGGAGTGGAAGTAGCGGACGATCTGGTTGATCGTCTTCTCGATGCCGAAGAACTCGTCCTTGAAGAAGTTGTAGACCTTGAGCGGCTCGTCCTTGAAGAGCCGCTTCACGCGCGGGTCGTCGCTTTCGAGGATGTCGTGGCAGCCCGCCTGCAGGATCATGTCGTACATGCGGGCGTGGGCGAGCTTGGGAATCGTGGGGTCGGCGCGGACGATTTCGAGGTACTGGAGGAACGTCCCGCGCCAGTGCTTCGACTCGCGCGCCGCGCGGTCTTCTTTGATGATCTGCTCGAACGAGGGATTGTCCATGGGCTCGCTCCTCCTCGGCTAGTCGCCGGCGGTCAGGGCCCCGCGCGACCGGTGGGTCCTCCGACGACGGCTAGCTGGGTGCTGGGAAAATTCATGGCGGTTACGCAGCGCGGCGGCCGTGGGCCGTGATCATGGTACCGACGAAGGCTGCAAGGCGCATGCCGCGATCGCGTGCGTGCGATGCGTCGGCACATCGCGGGTCGTCGGCATCAGGGAGCTGAGGCCGGTCCATGGTCGCCTGCCTCCTCGCGTCCTCTCGTGGTCCCGCTCCACTCCACCTCCACCCAGCCGGGCACTCGGTCCAGAGATGGCACTACCCCAACACGCAACCCACCGCGAGGCTACAGGCCGCCCTCGGGGCTGTCAAGTTTTTGCCGGTGCGCGTGCCGCGCAGCACGAGTGGTCCCAGGGGGAATCGAACCCCCGTTACCGACGTGAGAGGCCGGCGTCCTAGCCGCTAGACGATGGGACCGCGGGCGGTGGAGCTGAGGAGGGAGGACTCGAACCTCCAATGGCCTGATCCAGAGTCAGGTGGCTTACCAATTAGCCGACTCCTCAACGAGGCGTCGCGAACGCTACTGGATGGACTATGGGGAGTCAAGGCGCGGCGGCCGGCGCCGCGCGCACGCGCGCGAGCGCCGTGCGCAGCCGCGCGAGCGTGCGCTCCCGCCCGAGCAGGTCGAGCACGTCGTAGATGCCGGGGCTCACCGTCCCACCGGTCACCGCGACGCGCAGCGGCTGCGCGAGCTCGCCCAGGCGAAGCCCGTGGGCGTCGAGCGTCGCGCGCACGGCGCCCGCGATCGCCGCCGCCTCCCACGCGGGCAGCCCGGCGAGGCGGTCGGTCAGGTCGGCGAGCGCGGGGGCGATGGCGGGAGTGAGGTGGCGGGCGGCCGCGGCGGGGTCGAGCGCCACCTCGTCGACCAGGTAGACGCGGAGGAGCGCGGCCAGCTCGACCAGCGTCTTCGCGCGCTCGCGCAGCACGAGCACGGCGCGGGCGAGCCAGCCGCGGTCGTCGGGCACCGGGAGCCCCGCGCGCGCGAGAAAGGGCACGACCAGCTCGGCGAGCGCGGCGGCATCGAGGCGCTTGAGGTGCTGGAAGTTCACCCAGAGGAGCTTCTCGGGGTTGAAGACCGCGGGGGACTTCGCCACCGCCTCGAGGCCGAAGCACGCGATCAGCTCGGCGCGCGTGAACAGCTCCTGATCGCCGTGCGACCAGCCGAGGCGCGCGAGGTAGTTGACGAGGGCGTCGGGGAGGTAGCCGGCGTCGCGGTAGGCGGTCACCGACGTCGCCCCGTGGCGCTTGGAGAGCCGCGCCTTGTCGAGGCCCAAGATGAGGGGCAGATGCGCGAAGCGCGGCGGGGGGGCACCGAGCGCCTCGTAGAGCAGCACCTGGCGCGGCGTGTTGGCGAGGTGGTCGTCGCCGCGGATGATGTGGGTGATCGCCATGGCGACGTCGTCGACGACCGCGCAGAAGTTGTAGACCGGCGTGCCGTCCGAGCGCACGATGACGAAGTCGTCGAGCTCGGCGTTGCGGAAGACGACCGGCCCCTTTACCGCGTCGTCGATGCGCGTCTCGCCGTCGAGCGGCGTGCGGAAGCGAATGGCGCAGGGGAGGTCGCCCGCCGGCGGGGCGGTGCGGTCGCGGCAGGTGCGGTCGTAGCCCACGCGTTGCCCGCTCGCGAGCGCGGCTGTGCGGCGCGCCTCCAGCTCCGCGGGCGTGCACCAGCATCGGTACGCCCGGCCCGCGCGGAGCAGCGCCTCGGCCTGCGCCTGGTAGAGGGCGAGGCGCGCGCTCTGGTAGAAGGGGCCCTCGTCCCAGTCGAGCCCGAGCCAGCGCAGGCTCGTGATGATCGCCTCGATCGAGGCGGGCGTGGAGCGGGCCCGGTCGGTGTCCTCGATGCGCAGGAGGAAGCGCCCCCCGTGATGGCGGGCGAAGAGGTAGTTGAACAGCGCCGTGCGCGCGCCGCCGATGTGCAGGTGCCCGGTCGGGCTCGGGGCGAAGCGCGTGCGCACGAGCATCGGCGCGATCTCAGCGGAAGGCCCCAGGCAAGTCAACGTTCTGACACGCCGGGGATGCCGGCGTGTTTGAGACCCGCGGGGGTGGGCTGCATACTGCCCCTCAGCGCAAGGCACACGGCGGACCGCCGGACGACGCTGCGGCCGCAGGAGAGGTGAATCGGATGTCGCTCAAGAAGATCCTGGTCGTCGAGGACAACGAGGACAACCGGCGGATCCTGGTCTACCGGCTGCGCAAGATCGGCGTGTTCGACATCCGGGAGGCCGCCAACGGCCAGGAAGCGATCGACGCCGTGCAGGCCGATCCCCCCGACCTGATCTTCATGGATCTCAAGATGCCGGTCATGGACGGCTGGGAAGCCACCAAGCGCATCCGGCAGATGCCCGGCGGCGCGGCCGTGCGCATCATCGCCCTCACCGCGCAGGCCATGGCGGGCGACGAGCAGAAAGCGCTCGCGATCGGCTGCGACGACTACCTCGCCAAGCCCGTGGTCGATCCCGAGCTGGTGCGGCAGAAGCTCGAGCGGCTGATCGGCGCTGCGGCCTGACGGCGGTCGCCCTCAGTTGATCACCGGGAGCGTCGAGACGTTGCACGGGTCGGCGGCGCCGGGAACCGCGTCGTAGTAGGCGCCGGGCATGATGCACATCTCGTCGTCCGAGGTGAAGCCGAAGACGAGGTTCGCCGGCACGCAGTTGCCCGTGAACGTCCGGCCCGGGTAGGCCGGGTCGCTAGCCGGGCACTCGGCGGGGTCGGGACCGGGGGTGGTGCAGCGCTTAGCCGCGCCCGAGCCCGCGTTCTTGCCGAGCGTCTGGATGATCGAGCGGCCAGGCCGCTTCCCCGGCTCTTCCTCGCAGCCGAGCTTCTGCGCGGTCCGCACGCCGTTGTCCTGCCAGCAGGCGTAGTGGAAGCTCTCCCCGGGCCGCACGAGCTTCGGTGTCTTGAAGGTGAGCTCGCCCATGTCGGTGTAGTCGGTGGCGACGTAGGGATGGAGGCGGCTCGGATCGGCGGGGTTCTGGAGCAGCGGGACGCCGAGCTGCTCGTTGTGCGGCTGCCCGTCGCTGCCGATCCAGTCGATTGCGAAGACCTCGCCCCGCTTGTGCATGTGGCCGGTGAGATAGGTCACGCACACCGGCCCCGTGGGCATGGGTGCCCCGCCGAAGGCGGCACCCAGATCGGGCATGCCCGGCCCCCAGGCGTCGACGAGCCGGATGCCGATATGGGCGAGGGCAGCATTGGCTGCGGCGGTGCTGTCTTCGGTCGAGCGCACGGTGCCGGGGGGGACGTCGAGCGCGGCGTTGGCGGTGACGGCGAAGATGGGCGCGAGCAGCCGGCGCACGGTGTGCGGCTTGGCGGGGGTGAGTCGCACCAGCACCGAGGCGCGGTGTGCGCGGCGGGAACCGTTGATCCAGTGTGAGTTGAGGATGAACGGCAGCACGCGGTGCCCGTGGCCGTCGTCGAGCGGCGTCACGCGTTGGGCGAGACCGGGCAGGTCGCGCTGGTCGCTCGTCGGGCTCTGCGAGCCGCCGAGCAGCACCCGGTTGTTCGTGTCGGTGGGGCCGAAGTCGATGCAGGCGTGGCTGTCCTTGACCTTCCCCTGGTAGGGGGCGAACGCAGCCACGTCCTTGCCCGTGTACGCGTAGAGCAGGAAGTGGTGGCTCGTGAAGCGCACGCCCCGGGGCATGTGGCGGTTGGCGACCGCCACCTCGACGATGTCATACGGCTGGTCGGCCGGCACGCCGACGAAGGTGCAGATCTCGCGATCGCTGTTCGGCGGCACGGTAAAGGCGGGGACCCGCAGCGTGAGTCGCCGCGGCTGCCGTGCCCGGGCGGGCGGCGGCGTGATCAGCAGGAGGACGGCAGCGGCGAGCGCGAAGCGCACATGGTCGATCATGACGCCACGAGAGCAGGGAGCCCCGCGCCCCGTCAAGTCCGTCGGGCGCCGCGGGGGTCTCCGCTCGGACGGGCTCCTAGGCGAAGAGGCCGCGGAAGCTCCGGCGGTGGTGCCAGGCGAGCACGAGCGCGCACAGCGCGACGAGGAGGCCCGGCCCGATGCCTGCCGGGTCGAGGAAGAGGTGGAAGAGGAGGATGTTCACGATCACCGGCGCGAGCAGCACGAGGGCGAAGGGAACGAAGATCCCCGTGAGCGCAAGCGTGCCGCCCACGAGCTGCGTCGCGAAGAGCAGCGGCAGCATGTAGCGCGAGCGGGCGAGCGCGCCGAAGAACGCGCCCGCCTCGGCGGGCATGGCCGGCTGGGGGAGAAAGTGGAGGAAGCCGTTCAGCCCGAAGACGACGAAGACGATCCCCAGGATCAGGCGCGCGCCGACGACGACCCTGGCCATGGCACCCCATAGCAGGCTTGGGGGTGCGCCCGGAAGAGGGGCCTGTGCGCGTTAGGTGAAGTCCGACCCGCCGTCGACGTTCACGTCGGCGCCGGTCATGTAGCTGTTCACGCGGGAGGCCAAGAAGGCGATCACCGGCCCGATCTCCGCGGGGTCGCCGGCGCGCCCAAGATGCGCGGGCGTGCCGAACGTCTCGCGTACGACGCGCATCGCGTCGACGAGGCTGTCGGGGTCGATGCCGCGCTCGGGCGAGAGCCCCCGGAGATAGGCGCGCAGCGAGTCGGAGAGGAAGGTCCCCGGCGAGACCGTGTTCACCAGAATTCCTTCCGGGGCGAGCGCGAGCGAGAGGTTCTTGCCGACGCTGGTCATCGCCGCCTTGGCGGCCGTGTAGGCGGCGAGCCCCACCGCCTGGCGCTTGGTCGAGTGCGCGGACACGTTGACGATCCGCGCCCACGCCGCCCGTCGCAGCCACGGCAGCGCGGCCCGCACGCAGCGCACCATGCCGAGCACGCCGGCATCGAACGCGGCCCGCCACGCGGCGTCGTCGAGCGTCTCGAAGGGGCCGATCGCCCCAGTTGGCCCGGCGGCGTTTACGAGGACGTTGAGCGCGCCCCAGCGCCCGCCTACCTGGGCGAAGGCGGCGTCGACCGCCGCGGGCACGCCGAGGTCCGTGGGAATGCCGATCGCATCGGGGCTGCCCGCGGCGCGCAACGTCGCCACCGCGGCATCGAGGGCTGCGGGCGTGCGGGCGAGCACGGCGACGCGGGCGCCTTCGGCGGCAAAGCAGCGCGCGGCGGCGAGGCCCATGCCCTTCGAGCCTCCGGCGATCACCACCGTCGCATCGGCGAGGCCGAGGTCCATCGGCGTCGGCCGTACGACGGTCCGGCGGCCGCGTCAAGGCGGGCGCGCGCCGACGCGACCCGAGATTGGGCACAAGTACCTACTTGCCGAACCGAACCGAACGGCAGGACCATGCCGCTCCGTGGCGAGGATCCTATCATGACAGATCGTGCGCGACGGAGAATCGGGCTCGGGCTGCTGGTCGTGGTGCTCGGGGCCGCCGGGGTGCTCGCGACGGGAGTGCCGGCGGCCGCCACCGACGCGGTCTCGCGCGATCTCTCGAGCTACGTGATCGTGGCGCTGCACCGGTTCAAGATGAAGAACTTCAGCTTCGCGATCGCGGGCAACATGGGCGTGAGCGCGGCTGGCGGGACGCTCGCCTACGGCAAACGATCCTTCTTCCCCGACGGCACCCAGCTCGTGAGCGACGTCGTGAGCCGGGTGGGCGACCACAGCAGCCTCTGGGACCTCTTCGCCAACAGCGTCAACGCGGCGAGCCTCGCGAAGAGCACGATCCGCAACCAGGGCCCGACGCCGTGGAGCCCGCCGCTGTTCGACACGCTGCCCTGTGCGGTCCCGTGCACCCCGGGGACGACCGCCGTCGACGTCCCCAAGTACGGCTCGGCCGACCTCCCGCCGGGGGCCTACGGCGCGGTGGTGATCGGGGATCAGGCGACGCTCACCCTCACGGGCAACGGGACGTACTGCTTCGCCAGCCTCAAGGGAGGCCACCAGGTTCGCGTGCGCGTCGCGGCGCCGGCCACGATCGCGGTTGCGGGCAACATCAAGCTGAACGTCAACAGCACGTTCGGGCCGATCATGGGCTCGGGCCTCGGTGCGGCCGACGTCACCGTGCAGGTGGGGGGCACGTCGGTGATCTTCACCCAGCACAACCGGGTGACCGCCACCGTGGTCGCCTGCAACGCGCTCATGCGCTTCGGGCGCTTCTCGTCGCTCACGGGGCGGTTCATCGCCGACGAGTTCAAGGCGGACTTCGGTCCCACCTTCGCGCTGCAGCAGTGCGGCGACGGCATCGTCGAGCCGGGCGAGCAGTGCGACGCGGGAACGGCAAACGGCCAGCCGGGGAGCTGCTGTGACGGGTTCTGCCGCTTCGCTCCGCCGGGCACGTCCTGCTCGGACGGCAACGTCTGCAACGGCCTCGAGACCTGCAACGCGATCGGCGGCTGCGTGCCGGGGGTGCCGCTCGACTGCCGCGACACGAACCCCTGCACCGAAGACCTCTGCGACCCCACGTCCGGCTGCCAGCATCTCCCGGCGGCCGACGGCACGCCGTGTCCCGACGGCAACGTGTGCAACGGCGCCGAGGCCTGTGAGGGGGGTACCTGCACGCCGGGCACGCCGCTCGCGTGCAGTCCGCCGAACGCCTGCTTCACGGCGAGCTGCGACCCGACGCTCGGGTGCCAGCTCGCGCCCATCCCGGGCTGCGTGCCGTGCACCGCGACGAGCGACTGCAACATCCCGAACGGTACGGGGACGGCGTGCAGTCCGCAGGTGTGCGTGGCGGGCGCCTGCCAGGCCGCGGCGCCGCCCGATTGCGACGACGGCAACCCGTGCACCGCCGACACCTGCGACCCGACGCTCGGCTGCCAGCACACCCCGCTCGATGGCATCCCCTGCGACGACGGAAACGCCTGCACGCGCGGCGACGTGTGCATGCATGGTGCCTGCAGCGGCGTCGCGATCGACTGCGACGACGGCAACCCGTGCACGAGCGATGGCTGCGATCCGCAAAGCGGCTGCACCCACACGCCGATCCCGAACTGCCCGGCGTCCGGAACGCTCTGCACTCTCACGCAGGGTGCTTATGGCGCGCCCAACGGCATCGCTAACGGCTCGGGCACGCACGGCCCGCTCGGGTGGATCACGGCCCACCCGGGCGTCCTGCCGGCGTTCGTCGGCCTTCCCGGACAGTCGGTGACGGTCGCGAACCAGACCGCGCTCGAAGCTTTCATGCCGACCGGCGGCACCCCGGGGCCGCTCCAGCCGGGCGACCTCGTCCTGAGCAGCGCCGCGGGCATCCCCCCGAGCGGCGATGGCGGCGGGACGCTTGCCGGGCAGACCCTCGCGCTCACGCTCAGCACGGCGCTCTCGAACATCGGCGCCACCCCGCCGGGCCTGGGCGCGCTCGAGCTCGCCCAGCTCGCAAGCCCCTTCTGCACCTGCGCGGGCTCCGGGCCGGCGACGTTCCCGGCGATCTCCGCGTGCATTCTGCGGAACGCCGCGACCGTGCGGGACCTCGTCGTGCTCGGCGACCGGGCGCTCGGCGGCGTGCCGCTCGCCATGATCGACTCCTGTCTCAGCTACAGCCTGATCAACGACGCGCTCGACACGATCAACAACGCCTTCGACGCCTGCCGCCAGCTCTGTCCGTGTAGCTGAAAGCGGCGTGCGCACAGGGCGAAGGGCCCGCGGGCCGCTGGCATTCCTCGCACGAGGCGAGGTATGCATCGCCGGTGCGTCTGCGTGTGGTCGTGTGGCTGTCGATGGTCGCCGGCGTGCTTTCCGCGGTCGCGCAGGCGGCTCCGGTGCCGCCGTTCGGCCACGCTGGCCGGTGGATCACCGACGCGCGCGGCCGCGTGGTCGTCGTCCACGGCACGAACATGGTCGAGAAGCGGCCGCCCTACACCCCGGCGGCCGCCGGCTTCTCCGCCGACGACGCCGCGTTTCTCGCCCGCCTCGGCTTCAACGCCGTGCGCGTGGGGGTGATCTGGAAGGCGGTCGAGCCCGTGCCCGGGGTCTTCGACGATGCGTACCTCGAGCGCATCGCCCGGACCGTCGCGATGCTCGCCCGCCACGGTCTCCTCTCCCTCCTCGACTTCCACCAGGACCTGTTCAACGAGCGCTTCGAGGGTGAGGGCGCGCCCGACTGGGCGGTCGAGGACGGCGGCCTCCCCAACCCGCGGCTCGGGTTTCCGGCGAACTACACCGGCAACCCGGCGCTCCAGCACGCCCTCGACGCGTTCTTCTCGAACGCCCCCGGCCCGGACGGCGTTGGCCTCGGCGACCGGTTCGCCGCCGCCTGGGCGCACGTCGCGGCGCGCTTCCGACGGCTGCCGACCGTGCTCGGATACGAGCTGGTGAACGAGCCCTTCCCCGGATCGGCGTGGGCGACGTGTCTTGGCGCAACGGGCTGTGCATTCGACGCCGTGCTGACGGCGTTCTCCCGCCGGGTGGCGGCGGCGATTCGCACGGTCGACCCGCAGACCCTCGTCTGGTACGAGCCGAACGTCCTCTTCAATGTGGGGTTCGGTTCCGCGGTGGGCGCCCTCGGCGACCCGCATGCCGGGTTTGCGTTTCACGACTACTGCCCCACCGAGCCTGCGACGCACTCGCCCGCGGGCTGCGACGCGTTCGACGACCGCGTCTTTGCCCACGCGCTGGCGCACGTCGCCGAAACCGGCGAGGCGATCCTCCTCACCGAATTCGGCTCGACCAGCGACGCCCCCTACCTTACCGACATGCTCGCGCGTGCCGACCGCAGCATGGTGCCGTGGCTCGAGTGGTCGTACTGCCGCTGCAACTCGCCCACCGACACCGGCGCGCAGCCCGGCCTCGTGGTCGACCCGCACCGGCCGCCGCGGGGGGCGAACCTCGTCGTGAGCACGCTGCGGGCGCTGGTCGAGCCCTACCCCCAGGTGATCGCCGGCACGCCGCTGTCGTGGGGCTTCGACCCCGCGACGCGGACGTTCACGCTGCGCTACACGACCGCGCGCGCCGATGGCACGGGCCGCTTCGCCCCCGGCGCCACAACCGAGATCGCCACCCCGCGCCTGGTCTACGGGGGCCACTACGGCGTGCGGGTCGACGGCGGCGCGGTTGCGGTCCGCCACGGCGGCTCGCGGCTCGAGATCGCGGCCTGTCCCGGCGCCGAGACGATCGTCGTGACGGTGAGCCCTGCGGGGAGCAAGCGGGGCTCCTGCCGCATCCGCGCGCGCCGGTAGGAGCCTGTCACCTCAGCGCGCGGGGGCGGCGAGTAGGTCGGCGAGACTCTTCTCGGGGCGCGCCCACTGATCGCCTTCCATGCGCGCGATCTCCTTGCCGTCGCGCTGGACGATCGCCGTGGGAAGGCCGACGATGTGAAGGCGGTCGATCAGGGGATCGTCCCACCGGGCGTCGTGCGGCACGCCGTGGAAGGTGGCGGTGATCGGCGCGCCGCGGAGCTCTTCCAGCACGCGCACGAGCCGCGGCACCGCCTGCTCGCAGTGCGGGCACCAGCTCCCGAAGAACACGAGCAGCTCCGTCGGGCGCTTGGCCCGGCGCAGCGTGGCGAGCGCGGCGGCATCGGGGGCGTAGTGCGCGGCGCCGCGGCGATACTCGGGCAGCGCCTGGAGCAGGTCGTCGAGCTGGTGATCGCCGAGGAGCGGCGGGCCTTCCATGAGCGCCATCGTGAGGCCCTCGCGCTCGAGGATCAGGTTCGGGCCGTCGGGTCGCACGGAGAGGAAATCCTCCTGCGGTCCGCCGGTATCGACCCGCATCGCGTCGGGATCGGCGGGGTCGCGGGCGACGCGCGCCGGATCGAGCAGGCGCGCGCCCAGGGGACCGGTCGTCACCAGCACCGGGCGGCCGAACGGCGAGGGTTCGACGAGCAGCGTCACCGGAGGCTCGAGCGACCGGTAGACCGTCGCACGGTCGGCGACGAACTGGCTCGTGGCGACCAGCTCGATGGTCGCCGCGTGCGCCGCGGCCCCGGCGCTTGCGAGGAGCACCCCGAGCGCGAGGGCGGGAACGGAGCGGATCATGGCAGCTCTCCTCGGGAGAGCGCGTCGAGCGCGGCATCGGGCGGGAATCCGCTCCACGTCGCCACCACGCGACCGCCGTCGACGAGCGCGCTGCGTGGCAGCGTGCGGTAGAGGCGGCGGAGCATCTGCGGCGGGGCGCCGCGCACCTCGAAGGCCGGGCCGGCCGACCAGAGAAACGCCGTGGCGAGATCGGGGTCGTCGTCGGCGACGCCCCACACCGGCGTGCCGCCTCGCGGCAGCCCGAGGCGGGCGTTTAGGTGCGGGATGCGGGCGCGGGTCGTCGGATCGGCGCGGTCGAGGAGGAGGACGAGGTGGCGGCCGGTGCGCAGCTCGGGGATCACCCGGTCGAGCTGGGTCGCCTCGACGGCGACGCCCGGCGCGAGCGCGGTTGCATGGTCGTCGAGCGGGAGCCACGGCGCGGCGAGCGCGAAGGCGACGCCGGCGCACGCGCCGAGCACGCCCGCCCACGGCCGGCGCGCCCCTGGCGGCGCCGGGCCGCCGAGCCAGGCGAGCCCCGAGAGCCCGGCGAGCCCCAGATCTTCGTAGAATGCCTGCCGCGGCGTGCGTTCGAGGAGCTGGCCGAAGCACCCGCATGCCGCCGCGCCCTCCGGCCGCACGAGCTGCCAGGCCACGACGGCGACGAACGCCAAAAACGTCGCGCTGCCGACGAGGAGGACCCGGCGATGGCGCGGGGCCGCGAGGAGCGCCGCGCCGAGCCCCGCCTCGAAGGCGATCACCGCGAGCGCGGCCGGGTAGGCGACCCCGGCCGGGAGGGGCAGCAGGTCGCGGAGCCGCGCGGCCGCGCCCCGCGCGTCGAGGGCCTTTGCGTACGCCGCCACGAGCAGCACCACCCCGAGGAGCCGCGCCGCGACCGGGCCGAGCGCACCGAGCTTGGGGAAGCCCCGGGAGCCCGCCGAGGAGCCGACACCGCGCATAGATCGAGTGAGCCGTGCTGGGATCGAACCAGCGACCCGCTGCTTAAAAGGCAGCTGCTCTACCAGCTGAGCTAACGGCTCGAGCCCGGATCGGACGGCCCCTTAGCACAGTCGTGGCGGCTCGGCGACCCGAGCCGACGTCGGCGCTCACGCGACCGGGAGGCACGACGGCGCGCGGTCTGCTACACAAGCGGGTATGGCCGAAACCTGGGATGTGGAGACCACTGAGCCCGCGCTGCCGTGGCGCCCGCTCGCGTGGGGCGCTGCGCTCGGCGGCGTGGCAGGCGCGGTCGCGGGTGCCGTGATCGCCGCGTCGGGATCGGGGGCGTCGCTGATCGCCGTCACCATCGACGTCGGCGCCGCGGGGGCGATCATCGGCGGGCTGTTCGGGGCGCTCTACGCGTCCTGGTCGGTCGACGAATCCTGACGTCGCGCGATCCTGGCCCACGTGTCGCGGAGCGTGACCGTCCGGTTGAACACGGGCGCGCCCGGCCGCGTGTCGACGGGGTCGGCGCTGAAGTAGCCGAGCCGCTCGAACTGCCAGCGGCTTCCGGGAGCGGCCGCGGCGAGGCTCGGCTCGACCTTGCAGCCCGTGAGCCGCTCGAGCGACCGGGGATTCAGCTGCGCGAGCCAGTCGTCCCCGCCGGGCTCCTCGACCGTGAACAGGCGATCGTAGAGCCGGACCTCCGCCTCGACTGCGTGCCGGGCGGAGACCCAGTGGATGGTCGCCTTGACCTTTCGCCCGCGGGCATCCCCGCCGCGGGAGGCCGGGTCCGCGGTGCACCGCACCGCGGTGACCTCGCCCGTGCGCGGGTCCTTCTCCACCCCGGTGCAGCGGACGACGTAGGCCCAGCGGAGTCGCACCTCGCGGCCTGGCGCCAGACGGAAGTACTTGGGCGGCGGCACTTCCCGGAAGTCGTCGCGCTCGATCCAGAGCTCCCGCCCGAACGGGACGCGGCGCGTCCCTGCCGTCGGGTCCTCGGGGTTGTTGACCGCTTCGAGCTCCTCGACGCGGTCGGCGGGCCAGTTCTCGATCACCAGCCGCAGCGGCCGCAGCACCGCCATCGCCCGCGGGGCGCGGCGATTGAGCTCCTCGCGGATCGCGTGCTCGAGCATCTCGACCTCGACGGTGCTGTTGCGCTTGGCGACGCCGACGCGCTCGCAGAACGTGCGGATCGCCTCGGGGGGCACGCCGCGGCGGCGCAGTCCCGAGAGCGTCGGCATGCGCGGGTCGTCCCAGCCGCTTACGTGTCCGCCCTCGACGAGCGCGAGGAGCCGCCGCTTGCTCATCACCGTGTAGGTGAGGTTCAGGCGCGCGAACTCGATCTGCTGCGGGCGCGCCGGCGTGCGGCAGTGCTCGATCAGCCAGTCGTAGAGCGGCCGGTGGTCCTCGAACTCGAGCGTGCAGATCGAGTGCGTGACGCCCTCGATCGCGTCGGAGAGCGGGTGCGCGTAGTCGTACATTGGGTAGATGCACCAGCGATCGCCCGTGCGGTGGTGCGTCGCGTGCCGGATGCGGTAGAGGACCGGGTCGCGCAGGTTCAAGTTGGGCGAGGCCATGTCGATGCGCGCGCGCAGCACGTGCGCGCCGTCGGGGAACTCGCCGGCGCGCATGCGGGCGAAGAGGTCGAGGCTCTCGGCGATCGGGCGGTCGCGGTAGGGGCTCGGGCGACCCGGCTCGGTGAGCGTGCCGCGGTAGGCACGGATCTCCTCGGCCGAGAGGCTGTCGACGTAGGCGTGCCCGTCGCGGATGAGCTGGACGGCGTATTCGTAGAGCTGCTCGAAGTAGTCCGAGGCGTAGAAGAGCTTGTCCTTCCAGTCGAACCCGAGCCAGCGCACGTCGCGCTGGATGGCCTCGACGTACTCGGCCTCCTCGGTGGCCGGGTTCGTGTCGTCGAAGCGGAGATGGCAGACGCCGCCGAACTCCGCCGCGATGCCGAAGTTGAGGCAGATGCTCTTGGCGTGCCCGATGTGGAGATAGCCGTTCGGCTCGGGGGGGAACCGGGTGACGACCCGCCCGCCGTGCTTCCCGCTGCGCAGATCGTCGGCCACGATCTGCCGGATGAAGTCGGTGGGTTCCGCCATGTCGGAGGCAGGACATAGCCGGGCGCGCGCCGCGGCGCCACCGGCGGCGGCACCTACCCCGGGGGCGCCGGCAGCACACGCACGTCGCGGAGGAGCCAGGTGCGCGACATCACGCTCACCAGCCCCTCGAGGCGGAGCCGGGTGCCGGGTGGCGCCTTGCGCAAGCGGGCGAGGAGCCCCGGGGGCCCCACGACGAGGAAGTTCGGCTCGAGCGGGGCGACCCGCTCGATCACGTCGCGCCCGAGCAGCGCGTTGTCCCCGCCGATCGTCCGTGCCTCGGTGACGGCGAGCCAGCGTCGGACGTCGCGGCGGCCGCCGAGGAGCCCGAGAGAGACCACCGTGAAGGTGCCGGGGAGGCGCTCGCGCTTTGCGGCGACGATGCCGTCGAGCCGCAGGATGAGCGGGGGGCCCACGTTGGGCATGCCCGGCTCGACGATGGCCGCGGCGTGCCCGGTGGCAAGCACGACGGCGAGCACGGCGGCCGCGGCGCGCATGGGCCGAGCATACGGCCGGCGGCCGCGCAGGCAAGCGGGGGCGGACGCCGTCAGGGGCAGCGGGGCAGCCGATCCGGGGCGACGAAGGCCTCGGGGCCGAGGCCGGGGGGATCCGGGCAGGCAGCGCGGACGTGCTCCTCGGCAAGAGGCGTGTCGGCGCGCGCGTAGGTCGTCTCGAAGGGGAGGAGGAGCCCGCCGGCGCGGCGGAAGTCGGCGAAGCGCGCGGTGACGTCGCCGCTCGTGATCGGCGAGAGATCGAGCGGCCCCGCTGCGGCGACGAGCAGCGTCCGCTCGTCGAAGGCAAGGCGGTAGCGCGCACCGTCGTCGGCAAAGACGACGGCGAGGCCCTCGCGGGCGCCGGCCGGGAGCTCGCTCGAAGCGAGCGGCGCCACCGCGACGCCCGGCAGCGCGAGCGCATCGAGGTTCACCACGGCTGTCCAGCGCGCGTGCGAGCGCAGCGGTGCTGCGGGATTGCGATCGACGGACACGGCCCGCGTGCCGATGTACGCGCGGACGACGCTGCCGTCGAAGAGATACGCATCGGGCTCCGTTGCCGTGGTGATGACCCACGCGTAGCGGTCGGGGAACAGGAAGGCGCGCTGCCACTGCCAGGTGCCAGGGGCCCCGACATGGACGCGCGCCTCGATCTCCTCGACGAGCCCGTGCAAGGGTCCGCCACGCGCGCGGATCGCCCGCGCGAGGAGCGGCCGCGGCGCGCAGCCCGCGGCGAGCACGAGGAGCGCGGCGCCGAGCGCCGCCCCTCGCCACGCTGGCGCACCCCCGCGCCGGTCGCGTAGGCTTGCCGGTTGCGTGTTCCGCTCACTCGGTCTCGCCACCGTCGTCGTCCTCGCAGCCCTCGGAGCCTGCCGTCCCACGCGCCCCGCGCGCGCTCCGTCGCCCGCACCGCCGAGCGGGACGCGCGCGTTTCTCGTGCGCGAGACCCAGCTCGAGGGAGGGGCGGTGAGCGTCCACGCCGAGATCCCCCTCGAGCCCGCGGGGCCGAAGCCCACCGTGATCGCGCTCCTCGGGGACTCGCGCGCGCTGCTCGCCGCCGGCTTCGTGGTGGTGACGTATCAGATCCAGTGGGCGGCCCTGAAGGGAGAGAAGCCGCCGCCGCCACCGCCCGAGGGCACGGGGGTCGGGAAGTGGGTGCTGGCGGCACCCTCGGCGGCGACCATCGGCGAGGGCTATCTCCGGCAGATCGCCGCTACCGCCCGCGAGCACGTGCCGAGGATCCTCGACTACCTCGCCACCATCCCCGAGGTGGACGCCGAGCGCATCGGGATGGCCGGCGGCTCGACGAACGGCTTCGTCACGCTCGAGGCCGCCGCGGCCGACCGCCGCATCCGCGCGGCGGTGGCGATCGCGGCGTGCGGCGACTACCGGACTTTTCTGCGCTACTCGAGCATGGGCATGGAGGGAAAGCCGCTCGCGCTCGATCCGGGCTACGCGGCGTGGATCCGCAACCAGGAGCCGATCGCCCACCCCGACCGGATCGTCCACACGGCCCTGCTCATGCGCAACCGGGTCGGCGATCCGCTGATCCCGATTGCCTGCGCCGACCGCACCGCGCGGGTGCTCGAGGCGGCCTACGCGCGCGCGGGCGCCCGGGAACGGCTTCGCTACGACCGGCTGGATGCGGAGGGACATGGCCTCGACCCCGACGACGGGCGCGCTGCGGTGGCGTGGTTCGCGCGGTGGCTCACGGGGTCCTGAGCACGGCATTTTTTCGTTGACGCCGGCCTTTACGCCGTCGTAAAAGCGCGGCCCGCAGGAGGTCCCATGTCGAACCGCCTCGGGGGAATCGGTGCTCTCGTGCTTGTCGCCGTTGCTGCCACGGCGGGTCCTGCCCTGGCCGGCCGCTGCACGACGTCGCTCATCTCGGGCGGGCTCAAGAGCCAGTGCCCGTCGGTGAACGATGCCGGCCTGCCCCAATGTCCGCCCGGGTGGACCAAGGTGATCTACCGGCTCGACAAGCCTTTCCCACTTGACGGGACCGTGAGCTCGGCCCAGATGGCGTCCACGCCGACGTCGCCCTGCGGGGGCGCAGGGCCGACGGTCGGTCTCACCGCCGACAGCTACGTCATCGGGTGCTGGTCGCCGGAGGATCGGCGCGGCTGCCGGAAGATGAAGGTGCTGAACAACGGGACGATGTGCCTGCACCTCGCCGCGGCGCCTCTCGGCTGCGGCGGGGCGAGCTGCGCTGCGCTGTCGACCGAGCAGGTCGTGATCAGCAACGCCGGGGCGGCCGATCACCAGCTCTGCCGGCCGCTCGCCCCGGCCACGAGCTGCCGCTCGGCGCGGCCGAACGGCGTCGAGCAGTTCCGTCTGTGGGTGGGCGGGCTGTGCTCGACGATGGACCTCGGCAGCAGCGGGGACCTCAGCAACGCGTGCATCGCCCAGTGGCCGGCGACCTACCTCGGCTACGGCCCGGCAAAGAGCCCCGGCAATCCCCCGCTCGGGGACTACGACTGGGGGACCGGGGCATTCAAGCTGGTCGAGGTGGCCGGTCGTCCGCAGTGCGGCGACCTCGGGGCCTGCCTCGGATCGGGCAAAAACGCGCTCTGGACGATCACCCTCGTTGGCGTGCCGGACGATCGGATTCCGGGCAACACCCCACCGTGCCTCGACGACCCGACGGGCGCCTGCCAGGCCCCCGGCTGCTTCCACTGACGGGCGCGGCAATCAGCGTCCGCGGCACTCGACCCGGGTGGGCGTCGCGCGCTCGCAGGCCATCGAGTCCGTGACCCCCGAGGCCACGAGGGCGCACGCGTTCGTGGTCGCTGCCCGGCGCGCGTCGCTCTCGGAGTCGGCATCGACCGCGCGGCAGGCGCGCCGCCCCTGGAAGTCGACGCACACCTCGCAGCGCACCCGTCCGACGTGCAGGCTCGACCACACGACGACGCCGATGATCGCGACGAGCCCGGCGAGCGACGCCCACGACGTCCACTTCATTCGTTCGGCGGTGGTCTCTAACGCACCGGGGTCCTGCACGCCAGGCGGACGCTGTGGCCATTTTGCCGCGGACGCCGCCGCGGTGGGGCATCCCGTCACGGCTCGCCGTCGAGCGCGTGCGGCAGACGAGGCGGCACGCCGTATGCTCGCCCGTCGGGCATGGACGCGGGGGGCTGCGTGCTCGTCGGGGAGCGGGAGACGGTGCGGCGGACCGCGGTCGCGGCGGGCCTGCGCGCCCAGGGCTACGTGGTGCTGGAGGCCCGCGACGGGCTGCAGCTCATGGGGCTCCTCGAGATTGCCGTGGAGATCCTCGGCTGTCCCGTGGACGAGCTCGTCGTGGTCGCCGACACGGCGCTCGCCGGCTTGAGCGGCCTCGACCTCCTCACGGTGCTCCGCGCCGCCGGGCGCCGGACGGCCGTCGTGCTCGCCGCGGCCCGGGACGACGTGGCCGCCAGGCGCGAGGCCGAGGCGCTCGGGGCCCTCGTCATCGACCGCGATGGAGACGCGGCGGCAACCGCGCGGGCGGCAGCCCGGGCGTGCGCGGCGCTTGACCTCCACGCGTGCCGAGGCCATGCTCGGGCGCCGGCGCGGGCGTGACGTCCGATCCCCGCCCGCAGACAGGAGGATCCTTCATGCGTCGAACCGCCGTCGTGGCGGCTTGTGCCGTCGCCCTCAGCGCGTCGCTTGCGAGCGCGGCCGATACCGAGCGGATCGTCAAGTACTACCGCAAGAAGCCCGGCGTCATGATCCCGGCGAACGCCAAGGTAACGGTGACCGGGCTCGCGCCTTCCACGCGGATCAAGGGAGCGAAGGAAGGCGTGCTCGAGATCGGCGAGGGGCCGGCGGCCCGGAAGGTGCCCTTCGTGGCCTCGGCCGACGAGCGCTACGTGGTCTTCGGTACGGTCGAGGACGTCACCACGGATCCCGCGAAGGCGGTCATGGAGAAGATCAACCTGAAGGGCGAGCCGTTCAAGGGGCCGGCGGACGCCAAGGTGACGATCGTCGAGTACTCGGACTTCCAGTGTCCCTTCTGCGGCCGGGGCTACCAGACGATGGAGAACCAGGTTCTCAAGGACTACGGGGACAAGGTCCGCTTCTACTACAAGAACTACCCGCTGCCGTTCCATCCCTGGGCCGAGCCCGCCGCCGTGGCCGCGGAGTGCGCCAAGGAGCAGAACGCCGCCGCCTTCTGGAAGCTCTACAACGGCTTCTTCCAGAACCAGGCGCAGATCAACCCGCAGAACGTGAAGGACAAGGCGACGGAGTTCTTGAAGGACAGCGGCATCGACATGGCGAAGTGGACCGACTGCTTCGACAACAAGAAGTCGCTGCCGAAGGTGAAGGCGGAGATGGCCGAGGGCAGCTCGGTGGGCGTCACGGGGACGCCGGGATTCATCATCAACGGCCGGCTCGTGAGCGGCGCCCAGCCGTACGAGAACTTCAAGACCGTCATCGACGACGAGCTGGCATCGGCCAAGAAGTAGCGCCGTCCCGTGCCCACGCACGTGACGTCGCCGGTGCGCGTCGGCGCCGCGGGAAACCTCCCGAAGGTCATCGAGGAGTACGTCGGCCGGGTGAGCACCCGGACGGCTGCGGTGAGCGTCGCGCGCATGCGCAGCCCCGCGGGGTGGGTCGAGCCCGGGCAGACGCCGGAGTTCGACGAGTACACGCTCGTGCTCGCTGGCGCGCTGCACGTCCGGCACCGCGCGGGGACGCTCGTCGTGCGCGCCGGCGAGGCCGTCATCGCGCACGCGGGGGAGTGGGTGCAGTACAGCTCGCCCGAGGCCGGCGGGGCGGAGTACGTCGCAATCTGCGTGCCGGCGTTCGCGCCCGAGCGCGCGCATCGCGACGGGTGAGGCCAATGTCGCTCGCCTGAATTCCGGCCGGTCGGCGCCGTCGAACGGACGGGACGGGGGGGGAGGTGTGTCGACGTGCCGAGCTTCGCGCTGCGCAGCCCGTACACGGTGATCGTCGGGGCGTGCATCGCCGCCATCCTGGGTCTCAGCGCCCTTGCCCGAATGCCGGTCGATGTCTTCCCCAACCTCAAGATCCCCGCGGTTGTCGTGGCGACGTTCTATCCCGGCATGCCGCCCCTCGACATCGAGCGCGACATCACGACGCGCTACGAGCGCTTCTTCACCCTCGGCAGCGGCATCGAGCACATCGAGTCGCGCTCGCTGCCGGGCGTGAGCATCATCAGCGTGTACCTGCACGCCGGCGTGGACGTCGACGCGGCGGCGGCGCAGCTCGCCACGTTGGCGATGGCAGACCTGGGGGTGCTGCCGCCCGGCACTCTGCCGCCCCTCGTCCTCAAGTTCGACGCCTCCTCCCTGCCGGTGACGCTCGTGACCGTCGAGGGCGAGGGGTACTCGCAGGTGCAGCTCGAGGATCAGGCGCGCTACAACGTGCGCAATCAGCTCGCGACGGTCTCCGGCGCGTCGATCCCGATGCCGTTCGGCGGGAAGATCCGCCAGATCATGGCCTACGTCGACCGCCAGGCGCTCCAGGCGCGCAACCTGACGCTCAACTCGGTGGTCGATGCGCTCAACGAGAGCAACCTGATCCTGCCCGCGGGCGACGCCAAGATCGGCAACACCGACTACTACATCTACTCGAACGCCCTGGTCGACGAGCCGCAGAGCCTCGACGCGCTCCCCATCAAGGTCGGCCCCGGGCAGGCGCCCGTGCGCCTCGGCGACGTCGGTCACGTCGAGGACGCGACCGCCATTCAGTACAACGTGGTGCTGATCGACGGGCAGCCCTCCGTGTACATCCCGGTCCTCAAGCAGGGCGGCGCCAACACGATCGCCGTCGTCGACGGCATCCGGGCGCTCCTGCCGAAGATCATTGGCCTGCCGCCGGGGATGAAGCTCAAGGCCATCTTCGACCAGTCCGGATACATCCTCGACGCCGTGCACGCGCTCGAGCACGAGGCGGTGTCCGGCGCGATCCTCGCGTCGCTGATGATCCTGCTCTTCCTCGGCAGCTTCCGCTCGACGCTGGGGATCTTCCTTTCGATCCCGCTCTCGATTCTCGCGGCGGCCTTTGGGCTGTTCATGAACGGCTCGACGATCAACGTGATGACGCTCGGCGGCTTCGCGCTCGCCATCGGGCGGCTCGTGGACGATTCCGTGGTGGTGCTCGAGAACATCAACCGGCACCTCGAGGCCGGCAAGAGCCCGACGCAGGCGGCGCAGGACGGGGCGGAAGAAGTGGCGCTACCCGTGCTCGCCTCGACGCTCACCACCATCATCGTGTTCTTCCCGGTGATGTTCCTCTTCGGGGTCGCCAAGTACCTCTTCAGCGCGCTCGCGCTCGCGGTCGTGCTCGCCATGCTCGCCTCCTACGTGGTCGCGATGGCGGTGATCCCGATCTACTGTGCCCGCTTCCTCGTGGCCGAGGCGGGGGAGGCGAGCGGGCCCGGCGCCGTCCAGCGCTTTTTCGACGCCTTCAATCGTCGCTACGAGCGCTTCGCCGACGGCTACGAGCGCCTGCTCGCGCGGGCGCTCGATCGGAAGCTGGTCGTCATCGGGGGCGTCGCGGTCGTCTTCGCGGGGTCGCTCGTCCTCTACCCGCGGCTCGGCACACAGCTCTTCCCGACGACGGACGCCGGCAAGTTCGTGATTCACATGCGCTCGCCCGCGGGCAGCCGGATCGAGGTGACCGAAAGCCTCGCGGGGCGGGTCGAGCAGGTGATCCGCAAGATCATTCCGCCGGGGGAGCTCGGCACCGTGGTCGAGAACCTCGGCCTCGCGCCCAGCATCTCGGCGATCTACTCGTCGAACTCGGGCGAGGACACCGGCGAGATCATGGTGACGCTCAAGCCCGAGCACAGGGTGTCGACCTTCCGCTACATGAGCCTTCTCGAGCGCGCGCTGCCGCGCGAGGTGCCGGAGGTGACGACCTTCTTCTCCTCGGGGAGCATCATCGACGCCGTCCTCAACTTCGGACTGCCCGCGCCGATCGACGTGCAGGTGAGCGGCCCCGACTACTCACCGCTGTTCGCGGTGGCGCACCGACTCGCGGCGGCGATCCGCGGCCTGCCCGAGGTGGCGCAGGCGTACATTCCGCAGGAGGCGGACTACCCGACGCTCAAGGTGCAGGTCGACCGGGTGCGCGCCGCGCGTCTCGGGCTCACCGAGAAGGACGTGGTCACCAACGTGATCACCGCGCTCACGTCGAACCAGATGATCCGACCGTCGATCTGGATCGATCGCTCGACGGGCAACGACTACTTCCTCACCGCGCAGTACCGCGAGCAGGCGATCGATTCCATCGACACGCTCCTCGACATTCCCGTCCATCATCTTGCGCGGAGCGACGGGGTGCCGGAGCAGTCGATCCTCCTGCGCAACGTGGCCACGATCGAGCCGGCGAAGTTTCCGTCGGAGGCGGACCACTACGACATCCAGCGCGTCGTCGACGTGCTCGTCGATCCGGCGACCGCCGATCTGGGTGGCACGCAGACGGCGATTCAGGAGCGGCTCGACCGGATCCCGCTTCCGCCCGACGTGCGCGTGCAGTACCGCGGCGCGGTGGCGGCGATGGAGCGGTCGTTCTCGAGCTTCGGCCTCGGGCTCGCCATGGCCGTCGTGCTGCTCTACCTGGTGATGGTGGCCCAGTTCGCCTCGTTCGTCGATCCGTTCATCATCATGTTCGCGGTGCCGATGGGCCTGATCGGGGTGATCTGGACGCTCTGGCTGACGGGGACGACGCTCAACATCGAGTCCTTCATGGGCATCATCGTGATGGTGGGAATCGTCGTGTCGAACTCGATCCTGCTGGTCGATTTCGCCAACCAGCGCCGGCGCGAGGGGCAGGCGCTGCGGCCCGCCGTGGTCGAGTCGGCCCGGGTGCGGATGCGGCCGATCCTCATGACGGCGCTCGCCACGGTGGCCGGGCTCATGCCGATCGCGCTCGAGCTCGGGGCCGGCTCCGAGGCCTCCGCGCCGCTCGCGCGCGCGGCGGTTGGCGGGCTCGTCGTCTCCACCGCCTTCACGCTCTTTCTCGTGCCGTGCGTCTACGAGCTCGTCTACGCGCGGCGGCGCGGGCGTGAGCGCGGCGCGTGACGCACGGGCCTCGACGCCGCCAGCGCGCCGCGCTACGGAGGCCCGAGCGCAGGACCGCTCATGCGAAATCCCGTCTTCATCGGCTCGGCTTTCGTCGCGCAGTACCCCGAGGGAGGCGGCAACTTCTGGGTCCCGCTCCAGTACTTGCTGGGTCTGAGGGACCTCGGCGTCGACGCCTGGTGGCTCGAGCTGCTCTGGACCCGAGGCGACCCCGTCCGCGATCGCTACAACGTCGAGACGTTCCGCCGCTACGTGGCCGACCTCGGCGTCGCCGACCGTGTCGTGCTCGTGTTCTTTCCCGAGACCACGCGGACAGAGCCGCCGGGACGCGCCCAGGTGCTCGGCATGGACGCCCGGGAGCTTGCGGCCCGGCAGCGCGACGCGCTCCTCCTCAACATGGCCGAGAGCGTGCCGGCCGCGCTGCGCCAAGCCTTCGGCCGCACCGCGCTCTTCGACCTCGACCCCGGCCCCTTCCAGCTCTGGGCGCGCGAGTGGGGCATGGGCGTGGGGGCGCACGACGCCCACGTGACCATCGGTCAGCACCTGGGAGCACCCGACTCGCCGGTACCGCTCGGCGGCGTCGACTGGCGCCGGGTCTGGCCGGCCGTGCACCTGCCGGCGTGGCCCGTCCAGCAGATTCCTGCCGAGCGCTGGACGACCGTCAGCCAGTGGTGGACGAACCAGTACGCCTTCCTCGACGGCGACTGCTACGACTGCAACAAGCGCACCGGCTTCCTCGACGTGCTCGACCTGCCCGCGCGCGCCCGCGTGCCGCTCGAGCTGGCGGCGAACCTCCACGCCGACGAGCACGAAGACCGGGCGCTGCTCGCGCGGCACGGCTGGCGGCTCGTCGAGCCGGCCGTGGTGGCAGGCACGCCGCAGGCGTTTCGCGCCTACGTACAGGGCTCGCGCGGCGAGTTCTCCTGCGCCAAGCCGGCCTACGTGAAGGCGCGCGCCGGCTGGGTGAGCGACCGCACCGTCTGCTACCTCGCGAGCGGCCGGCCGTGCGTCGTGCAGGCGACGGGGGCGGAGGCGCATCTCCCGGCAAGCCCGGGGCTGCGCTTCTTTCACGACGTCGGCGAGGCCGCCGAGGCGCTCGCGGCCGTCGAGGCCGACTACGACGCCGCCGCGCGGGCGGCGCGCGCGCTCGCCGAGGAGGTCTTCGCGACCCGCGTCGTCGTGCCGCAGCTCCTTGCCGCCGCCGGCGCTTGACAGCCGTGGGCCGGGACGGCTAGCGCGGGCCGCGTGGAGCCGTGGATGGCGCATCGGGATCGCGCGGGTCTCCCGCGGCTCGAGTGAGATGACCGGGGGAGCGCTCCGCTTTGGCATCCTCGGGGCCGCGCGCATCGCGCCCATGGCGCTCGTCCGCCCGGCCCGGCGCGTCCCGGGGGCGACGGTGCTCGCCGTGGCGGCGCGCGACCCCGAGCGCGCGCGCCGGTTCGCGGCACGCCACGGCATCCCGCGCGTCCACCCCTCCTACGAGGCGCTGCTCGCCGATCCGGAGGTCGAGGCGATCTACAACCCGCTGCCGAACGCGCTGCACGCGGTCTGGACGATTCGCGCGCTCGAGGCCGGCAAGCACGTGCTCTGCGAAAAACCCTTCGCCGCGACCGTCGCCGAGGCCGAGGCGATGGCCGCGGCTGCCGCCCGCGCCGGCCGCGTGCTCATGGAGGCCTTCCACTACCGCTACCATCCGCTCTTCGCCCGCGTGCAGGCGATCCTCGCCGCGGGCGAGATCGGGGCCATGCGCCACCTGGAGGCCCATCTCCACATCCCGCTCGTGATCCCGAACGACATCCGCTGGCGCGCCGATCTGGCCGGCGGCGCGCTCATGGACGTGGGGTGCTACACGGTGCACCTCCTGCGCCACCTCGCGCAGGCCGAACCCACCGTGGTGAGCGCGCAGGCGCGCTGGACGGCGGGCGGCGTCGACCGCGCGATGGCCGCCGACCTCCGCTTCCCCGACGGCCGCACCGCCCGGCTCGGCTGCGCGCTGCTCTCGCCGGTGTTGCTGCGCGCCGATGCGACGGTGGTGGGCACGGCCGGCCGGCTGCGGGTGCTCAACCCGATCGCGCCCCAGTTCTGGCATCGGCTGACGGTGCTCACGCCGGCGCTCGAGCGCCGGGAGCGCGTGCGCGACGGCGCGAGCTACGACCATCAGCTCCGCGCCTTCGTCGCCGCCGTGCGCGACGGGGCGGCCTACCCGACGACGCCGGCCGACGCGATCGCGAACATGCGCGTGATCGAGGCGATCTACGCCGCCGCTGGCCGCCCGCGGGCCGCATCCTCGGCGGGGTCGTAGCGCACCGGCCTACCCGAGCATCACCATCCCGCCGTCGACGCAGAACGCCTGCCCGGTGATGAACCGCGCCCCGTCGCCGGCGAGGAACACCATGAGCGGCGCCAGATCGCGTGCCGGATCGCCGAGGCGTCCGCCGAGCGGGATTGCGTACTGAAGCCCGAGGTCGTGCATCGCCAGCTCCTCGGGCGAGAGGCGCGCGCGATAGGCCTCGTACATGGGCGTCCACATCGCGGGGAGGATGGCGTTGACGGTGATCCCGTAGCGCGCCCATTCCTGCGCGGCGGTGCGGGTCCAGGCGAGCACGGCCGCCTTCGCCGCGGCGTAGTGCGCGCCGCCGCGCTGTCCGCGGATGGCGGCGGCCGACCCGAAGTTGATGATCCGCCCGCCGCGCGTGCGGAGATGGCGGAACGCCGCCTGGTTGGTGAAGAGCGTGCCCTTGGCGTTGACGGCGAGCACGAGGTCCCATTCCGCCTCGGTGATCTCCTCGGCCGGCGCGGCGCGCTCGACGCCGGCGGCGTGCACGAGCCCGTCGAGGCCGCCGAGCCAAGCGACGGCGCGGTCGACGGCGGCCAGCACCGCCGGGCGGTCGGCCACGTCACAGCGCTCGTAGCACGCCGCGGCCCCGGCCTCCGCGGCGACCCGCCGCCCGCCCGCGTCGTCGACGTCGAGCACGGCGACGCGCGCGCCCTCGCGCACGTAGGCAAGCACGGTGGCGGCCCCGATGCCGCTCGCCCCGCCGGTCACGATGATCCGCCTGTCCGCGAGCAGCATGACGCCGTCCTCCTACAGGTAGCGCTTGCCGCGCACCGCACCGTCGGGCCCGATCTCGTAGACGAGCGGTGCCCCGGTGGGAATCTCGAGGTCGAGGACCTCGGCCGGCGTCAGCCGATCGAGGTGCATCACGAGCGCGCGCAGCGAGTTGCCGTGCGCGACGACCAGCAGGTTGCGGCCGGCACGCAGCTCCGGCAGGAGGTGCGTCTCCCAGTAGGGCAGCACGCGCGCGGCCGTGTCGGCGAGGCTCTCGCCGCCCGGTGGGCGCACGTCGTAGCTCCGGCGCCAGAGCCGCACCTGCTCGGCGCCGAAGCGCCGCGCGGCCTCGGCCTTGTCGAGCCCCTGGAGGTCGCCGTACATGCGCTCGTTGAGCGCGGCGTCCCGCTCGACGGGGAGGTCCGGCATGCCCGCCTGCTCGAGCGCGAGCCGCGCCGTGTCGATCGCGCGCCTGAGCACGGACGTGTAGACCTTGTCGATGCGCCGGCCCCGCAGCTTCTCGCCCGCCGCGCGCGCCTCGGCCTCGCCGCGAGGCGAGAGCGGCACGTCGACCCAGCCCGTGAAGCGGTTCTCGAGGTTCCACTGCGACTCGCCGTGGCGCAGCAGCACGAGCTCGGCCATGGGGCGCCGCTATAGCGTGCCCGCAGGCTGGAAGCCAAGGCGAAACGGTTGCGGCGTCGGCGAGCGGCTGATAGGGCGTGGTCTCCTCATGCCGATCGTTCTCCTGTTCGTCCTCCACTGGATGGCCGCCGTCTTCTTCCAGTCGAGCTTCCAACACCGCTACGCCGCGCATCGCATGTTCTCGATGGGCAAGCGCGTCGAGCGGCTCTTTCATCTCTGCACCTACGTCACCCAGGGCTCCTCGTACCTCTCGCCGCGCGCCTACGCGATCCTCCACCGCGAGCACCACGCCTACGCCGACACCGAGCGCGATCCCCACGCGCCCGGCTTCTTTTCGAACGCCGTCACGATGATGTGGGCGACCGCGCAGCGCTACGGGGCTCACCTCGACCGGACGTCCTCGCCCGAGCCGCGCTTCTTGGGGGGCTATCCCGAGTGGCCGCTGATCGACCGGCTCGCCTCCTCGTGGACGAGCCGGCTCGCCTGGGGCACGGCGTGGACGCTCCTCTATCTCTGGCTCGCCACCGCCTGGTGGCAGTTCCTCCTGCTGCCGATTCAGTGGGCGATGGGACCGGTGCACGGGGCGATCGTCAACTGGTGCGGGCACCGCTACGGCTACCGCAACTTCCGCACCCGGGACCGCTCGCGGAACTCCCTCCCCATCGACCTGCTCACCCTGGGCGAGCTCTTCCAGAACAACCATCACCGCGCCGCCGGGCGGGCGAACTTCGCCGCCCGCTGGTTCGAGGTCGATCCGACCTATCTCGTGCTGCGGCTGCTCGCCTGGACCGGGCTCATCCGCCTCGTGCCGACGACGGGCGAGGTGTAGCCGCCCGGGTCACGCGTCGATCAGGACGCCGGGGTTCAAGATGCCCGCCGGGTCGAGCGCCGCCTTGGCCGCGGCGAGCGCGGCGGCAAAGGGGGCCGGGCGCTCGCGGTCGTACCAGGGACGGTGATCGCGGCCGACGGCGTGGTGATGGGTGATCGTGCCGCCGGCGGCGAGGATCGCCTCGGAGGCTGCGGCCTTGATCTCGGCCCACTGCTCGAGCTGGCTTCTCGGCTGCCCGGCTGCGAGCACCGTGTAGTACGGGGCCGGGCCGTCGGGATAGGCGTGCGTGAAGCGCACCGTCACCTGGCCTCGCCCGCACACGCGGCGGACGGCGTCGGTGGTGGCGGTCATCACCGCGGCGTGGAAGGCGGGAAAGCGATCCCACGTGATCGCGGTCTCGAAGGTCTCGGTGACGAGACCCATGCCGACGAGCGCGTCGCGGAGGTAGGGCGCATCGAGGAAGGCGCGGCGCCAGGCGCCGGCGGCTCCCTCTCGCTCCCCTTCGCCGCTCGTGCGGGTGCGTCCCGCCTCGGGCGCGAAGCGCCCGCCGTGGTCGGCGGCGCACTCCAGCGCCCGTGCCATCCACGCATCGAGCGGATGGTCGGCGGACTCGAAGGCGAGCAGCAGCACGGCCGCCTGGCCGTCGCCCGCACCTGCCGTGGCGGCCTCGGCCGCATCGAGGAGGCGGCAGTTCGCCGGGTAGAGGCCCGCCTGCGCGATCGCGCGCACGGCCGCCGCGCCGGCGGCGAAATCCGGGAACGTGACGGTGGCGGCGGCGCGGAACGTCGGACGGGCCTGCAGCCGCATCCACGCCTCGACGATCACCCCGAGGATGCCCTCGGACCCCATGAAGAGCCGCTCGGGGCTCGGCCCCGCGCCCGAGCCCGGCAGCCGCCGCGAGGCCATCACCCCCGTCGGCGTCACTACCCTGAGCGCTTCGACGAAGTCGTCGATGTGCGTGTAGAGCGTCGCGTAGTGACCGCCCGAGCGGGTGGCGATCCAGCCGCCGAGCGTCGAGAACTCGAACGACTGCGGAAAGTGACGCAGCGTGAGCCCGTGGGGCCGGAGCTGCTCCTCGAGGGCGGGCCCGAGCGCGCCGGCCTGGATGCGCGCGGCCCGGGAGACGGTGTCGACCTCGAGCACGCGGTCGAGCCGCCCGAGGTCGAGCGAGACGACGCCCGCGAAGCGGTCGTCGCGCGGCGGCTCGACCCCGCCGACGACGCTCGAGCCGCCGCCGTAGGGGACGACGGCCACGCGCGCGCCCGTCGCCCACTCGAGCACCGCGGCGACGTCGGCCTCGTCGCGCGGGAAAGCTACCAGGTCGGGCGGCTGGCGGAAGTCGCGCCGGTAGGCGCGCACGACGTCGCGGAACGACTTGCCGTAGGTGTGCCCGGCGCGGTCGTAGGGCGCCGCGGAGCAGATGGGGGCGAGGCGCGCGGGCGCGGCGATGCGCGGCGGCGGGAGCGCGATCTCCTCGAGCCGCGGCGGCGGGGTTACGGCAACAGCGTCGAGCCCGAGCCGCGCCGCGACGGCCTGCGCGATCGCCTCCTGCTGCGCCGGGCTCGGCCCCGCGTCCTCCCAGCCCCAGCCCCAGAACCGCCGCCGCCGGCCGGGGACGGACATGCCCAAGCCGCGCTAGACGCGCCGCCGGGCGCCGCCGAAGCTCCCGCGCCCGCCGCCGAACCCGCCGCCCGACCCGCCGCGCCCGGCCCCGCCGCCGCGCGACGACTGCTCGCGCGCCTCGCTCACGGTGAGCTTGCGGCCCTGGAAGTCGGCGCCGTTCAAGTCCGCGATGGCCCGCTCGGCCTCCTCGGCGCTGCTCATCTCGACGAAGCCGAAGCCGCGCGACCGACCCGTCGCGCGGTCGGTGATGACCGCCGCCGACTCGCACGTGCCGGCCCGGGAAAAAAACGTCTTCAGGTCCTCGCTCGTCGTGTTGAACGACAGGTTCCCGACGAACAGCTTCTTGCCCATACGTCTCTCCTTGCTCTTCCCATTGCTTGGGCGAGAAGCCGGTCGCCGTCCCGGGCGAGGGCCGCGCACAAACAGGGCACGCCCCCTCTAGCCGAGTCCGTCCGGGCCTGCAAGCGCGCTTTGCCCCCAGCGCCCTAGCCGAGCTCCTGGGAGAAGCGGATGGTCCCCCGGCGCATCCCCTCGAGCACGATCTCGGTGCCGCCGCTGCGCAGCATCCACTCGAGGCGGTGGTCGCGGTACTCGCGCTTGAACTGCCCCGAGGCCACGAGCTGCGGCAGCATCTCGAAGCCCGCCATCGACTCGGCGGCGGCCGCGAGCACCTCTGCCACGCTCGGCCGCGCGCGCACCCGCTCGAGCCAGGCGGCGAGGGCCGATCCGGGCGGCGGGGGGTTGCCGCCGAGGGCGGCGGCGTGCACGGCGGGGAGCGCCGCGAGATCGCCCCAGCCGAAGGCCTCGCCGTTGAGCCACGGCCGCCCGGCGAGCGCGCGCTCGAGCCACGCGTTGGCTCCGCGCACCTGCTCGGCGGCGCGCGCGAGCAGCCGCGCGGCGAGCTCGCCCGTCGCGCGCTCAAAGACACGGATCTCGTAGACGGCCCAGTTGATGGCCTCGTAGTAGGTGTCGCACAGCTCCTCGATCATGCGCACGCGTGCGCGCTCAGCCGCCCCGCGCGGGAGCAGCGGCGGCGCGGGCCAGCGATCCTCGATGTACTCGAGGATGATCGTCGAGTCGAACACCGCCGTGTCGCCGTCGAGGAGCGCGGGCACCTCGAGCCGCGGGCTCGCCGCCGCAAAGGTCGCGTCGCCGCCGAAGAAATCCGGGAGCCTCGGCTCGAAGGGGACGCCCTTCTCGAGGAGCGCGATCTTCACCTTCTGCGCGTAGGGCGACAGCGGATGCTCGTAGAGGATGACCGACATGCGCGGAGCTAAGCACAACGGCGCGGCGTCGGGGAAGGGGGGTCAGCCGGGCGCGAGGCCCTCCAGCACGCGCCAGATCGCGGGCTCGTCGAAGAGGAAGGGATGCACCATCGGCGTGGTGACGCCGGCCGCGGCGAACGCCGCGAGCTGCGCCCGGCACTCGGCGGCGGAGCCGATGATGGCGAGGCGATCGATCATCTCGTCGGAGACCGCGGCGAGGTTGCGCGCGCGGTCCTTCGCCTGCCAGCCGGCGAGGATCTCGCGTGCCTCGTCGGGGAACCCGCACCAGGCCACGAAGCGGTTGTAGACCGAGGTCGCGAAGTAGGGGCCCATCATGTGGCGGAGCGCCTGGCGCGCGGCCGCCCGGTCGTCGGTGACGATCACCTGAAACCGGCTGACGACCTCGATGCCGGCGGGGTCGCGCCCGGCCCGGCGGGCGCCGATCTGCACGTGCTCGAGGATGCGCGGGAGCGCCTCGCGCGGGAAGAAGTTGAGGACGACGCCGTCGGCGATCTCGCCCGCCAGCTCGAGCATCGGCGGCATGAGCGCGGCCACGTAGATCGGCACCGGCTGCGGGGGCTGGGAGACTAGGCGAAAGCCGCGCGTCTGGATCGTGCGCCCGGCGAAGGTCACCCGCTCCCCGGCGAGCATCTGCCGGAGCACGGTGACCGTCTCGCGCATCCGGGCGAGCGGCTTGGAGAACGGCACGCCTCCCCAGGCCTCCACGATGGTCTCGCTCGAGGCCCCGAGCCCGAGGACCACGCGACCCGGGGCGAGCTGGGCGAGGGAGCCCGCGGCCGCGGCCATCACCGAGGGGGTGCGCGTGTAGATCGGCACGACGGCCGTACCGATGCGCAGCCGACGGGTCACGGCGGCCGCGACCGCTCCCACCACGAACGCGTCGGGCCCGGCGCCCGTGTCGGCGATCCACAGGCTCTCGTAGCCGAGGGCCTCGGCGCGCTCGGCGACGCGCCGGCACATGGCGAGGTCGGGCGGGAGCGGCAGGCTCGCGGCAAGACGCATGTCCAGGGGCATCGCACACGAGGGCGGCGCCCGACAAGCACGCGCCCGCGCTCACCACCGCTCGTACTGCACCGCGCGGCGCGCATAGCCCGCCCCGCGCAGCCGGTCGCGGAGCCGCGTCACCTGCTCGCCCACGCCGCACACGTAGAAGCAGCGGCTGCGGTCGGCATCGGCGTCGATCCAGCGGGCGGCGACCGCAGCCTCGAGCGCCTCGGGCGTGACGATCTCCACCGCCACGCCGGTGAGCGCCGCCAGCTCGTCGCAGTAGATGGGACGCGTCGTGGCGTACAGGAGGTGCAGGGGATGCCGCGCCGTCGCCGCGGCCCGGTGGAGCATCGGGCGGATCGGGGCGATGCCGGTCCCGGCGGCGATGAAGACGGCTTCCGCGTCGGGGGCACGGTCGAGCACGAAGGTGCCCCAGGGGCCGGTGAAGCACACCCGGTCGCCGGGGACGAGCCCGAAGAGATACGTCGAACCCGGACCGCCCGGCACGAGGTCGAGCAGCAGCTCGAGGTGCTCGGGATCCTCCGGGGCGGAGGCGATCGAGTAGGGCCGGACGAGCCGCTCGCCGCCCACGGGCACGAGGCAGGAGATGAATTGCCCGGGTCGAAACGCGAGCCCCTCGCCCGGCGGCAGGCGGAGCACGAGCGACCGCGTGCCGGCCGCGTGCTCGACCACGCGCTCGACTCGCGCCTCGCGCTCAACGGCCATGGCTGCCGGAGTCGATGTTGATCGTGTACCGCGGGACCAGGATCTCGATCTCGGCGTCCGGATCCTCGACGACGGCCTGGCACGCGAGCCGGGAGGTGGGGGTGAGGCCGACCGCCTTGTCGAGGAGATCCTCCTCGCTCTCCTCGGCCTCGGAGAGGTGCTCGCCGCCGCGCTTGACGATCACGTGGCAGGTCGTGCAGGCGCAGTTGCCGCCGCAGGCGTGCTCCAAGTCGACGCCGTGGGCGAGCAGCACGTCGAGGAGCGAGCCCGGGCGGCCGTCGTGCTGGAAGGGCGCGCGCGCGGGATCGAACGCGATCACCCGCTCGGGGGCGCCGCTCTCGAACCGCACGCGCACGATGGCCATCGACGTCCCTTCTAACACGCCCTGGCGCCGCGGGCACCCTCCGGTGTACAGAGCGCGCCCATGGCCATCCACTACGCGAAGGACGGACACATCGTCACGATCACCATCGACCGGCCCGAGGCGCGCAACTCCCTCGACGTCGAGCACTTTGGCATGCTCGCCGACTGCTGGGTGCGCTTTCGCGACGACGACGACGCCTACGTCGCGATCCTCACGGGCGTGGGCGACGTCTACTGCGTCGGTGCGGATCTCAAGAAGTTCGTGCCCATCGTCACCGAGCGGGCCGACCGGCTCGCCGCCGGCGAATCGATGCAGCAGGTCGGCGAGTCGCGCTACACGATGGCGCACTCGCTCGTGGCGGTGCTGCGCGACGGCGCGGTGGTGCCCGAGACCGGCGAGGAGTTCACGCTCTACAAGCCCGTGATCGCCGCCATCAACGGCGTCTGCGCCGCGGGCGGCCTCGAGATGATGTGGAACACCGATCTGCGCGTGTGCGCGGACACGGCGTGGTTCCAGCTCTCCGAGCCGCGGCGCGGGCTCTTCCCCGGCGGCGGCTCGACCGTGCACAGCGTGCGCCAGCTCTCGTGGTGCCACGCGATGGAGGTCGTGCTGCTCGCCGAGCGGATCACCGCGCAGCGCGCCTACGAGATGGGGCTCGTCAATCGCGTCGTGCCGCGCGACCGCGTGCTCGCCGAAGCGCGCTCGCTCGCCGACACGATCTGCTTAAACGGCCCGCTCGCGGTGCGCGCGTGCAAGCGCTCGGCCAAGGAGAGCACGTTCCTCGGGCTCAAGGAGGCGCTCGCCAACGAGATGAGCTACTCGGCGAGCGTGTTCATGAGCGAGGATGCGAAGGAGGGCATCCGGGCATTCAAGGAGAAGCGCCCGCCGGTGTGGCGGGGACGCTAGGCTCGGGACCGCCGGGCGCGCTGCTGAAGGGAGAAGGCGACGGCGAGCGCGAAGATCACGGCCGCCATGCCGAGGAGGGTTCCGCTCGGTGTCTTCTTGAGGTCGAGGACGATCACCTTGCGCGCTACCGCGATGAGCGCCACCTCGAGCACGATCTCCACGTGCACCGCGTTTTCTGACAAGTAGGCCTCGAGCGTGTCCAGCAGCTCGAGGCCGATCAGCACGAGCAGCAGAAAGCCGAAGCTGTCGAGCAGCTCGCCGACCTCGAGGCGCGCGACCGGCGGCGAGGCAACGTGTGCAGCGAGGCGCCAGCCGAGGTCGAGCGTTGCGAGCACCACCACGACGGCCACCACGACCACCAGGACGGCGATGATCCCTCGCTCGAAGGTGCGCAGCGCGGTCACCCACCTTGTCCGATCGCCGGCCCGCATGACGCAGGTGCAGCGTAGCCGGAAGCGTGGCGCTTGGCGAGGGACGGCCGCGGCTCAGACGAAGCGTCCGAGGTCGTAGCGGCCGCGCGCCGCGAGCACGCCCCGCCAGAGATCCCCGCGGCGGCGCACGCGGGCGGGCACGTTGTCGATCCGGAAGTCCTCGAGCCGAAAGCCGCGGCGGACCTCCTGCCAGGTGACCGGCGTCGAGACCGCGGCGCGGGGGTGGGGGCGCACCGAGTAGACCGAGGCGAGCGTGCGGCCCCAGGCGTTCTGGTTGTAGTCGACGTGGATGCGATCCGGCGGGCGGCGCGCGCGGTCGTAGACCGCCGTGAGCAGCCGGGGGTGGCGGCGCACGAGCTCGACGGAGAGCGCCTTCGCGAACACCCAGACCTGGTGCTGCGTCGGCCCGCGCACGATCGGCACGGTGACGTGGAGGCCGCGCGACCCTGTGGTCTTCACGTACGCCGGCATCGCGAGCGCATCGAGCGCTTCGCGCAGCGCGAGCGCGGCCTCGAGCATCTGGTCGAAGCTCGTGCGCGCGCCGGGATCGAGGTCGAAGTGCAGGTAATCGGGTTGGTCGGGGGCGTCGCAGCGGGCGTACCACGGATTCAAGTCGATGCAGCCGAGGTTCACCACCCAGAGCAGGGCGGGGAGGTCCTGGATCATGGGGAAGTCGATCACGCCCGCGCGCCCGTGCCGGATGGGACAGGTCGCGATCCACGGCGGCCGGGGGCGAGGCGCGCGCTTCATGAAGAACGACGCACCGGCGATGCCGTCGGGGTAGCGGCGCATCACCATCGCGCGGTCGCGCAGGTGCGGCAGCAGGACCCGTGCGACCTCGACGTAGTACTGGAGGAGGTCGCCCTTGGTGAGGCCGAGCTCGGGCCAGAAGACCTTGTCGAGGTGCGTGAGGCGCAGCGCGCGGCCGCCCGCGCGGACGATCACCTCGGGCACGTCACGCGGGATCAGGCGGCGCGGGGGCACCGGCGGCATGATGCCCGAGGCGCAGCCTGCACGCCAAACGCGCGGTGATTGACGGCGCCCCGCGATCGCGCGAGGGTGGGACGTCCGAGGGAGGGGGCATGCTCGGCGATGCGGAGATCGCGGGACTCGACGCATACTGGCGTGCCGCGAACTACCTGACGGTCGGCCAGATCTACCTCCAGGACAATCCGCTGCTGCGCGAACCGCTGCGCCCCGAGCACATCAAGCCGCGGCTGCTCGGCCACTGGGGGACGTCGCCCGGGCTGAGCCTGATCTACGTACACCTAAACCGCCTCATCCGCGCCACCGACGCCGACGTGATCTACCTCGCCGGCCCCGGCCACGGCGGCCCGGCGATCCTCGCCAACGTCTGGCTCGAGGGCACCTACTCGGAGGTGTACCCCGACGTCCCGCGTGACGCCGAAGGCATGCGGCGGCTCTTTCGCCGCTTTTCGACGCCGGGGGGCGTGCCGAGCCACGTGAGCGTGCCCACGCCCGGCTCGATCCACGAGGGGGGCGAGCTCGGCTACGTGCTCGTGCACGCCTTCGGTGCGGCCTTCGACAACCCCGAGCTGTTGGTGGCGGCCGTGATCGGCGACGGGGAGGCGGAGACCGGCCCGCTCGAGGGATCGTGGAAGGGGATCCGCTTCCTCGACCCGGCGCGTGACGGTGCCGTGCTGCCGATCCTGCACCTCAACGGCTACAAGATCTCCGGGCCGACCGTGCTCGGCCGGACCGCGGACGCCGACGTGGCGCGCCTGCTCGCCGGGCACGGCTACGAGGCCGAGTTCGTGGAAGGCGATGAGCCCGCGGCGGTTCACCGCGCGCTCGCCGCCGCCCTCGACCGCTGCTGGGCCCGCATCCAGACCATCTGGGACGGCGCGCGCCGCCGCGGCCGCCGCGAGCGGCCGGTGTGGCCGGCGCTCGTGCTGCGCACGCCCAAGGGATGGACCGGGCCGAAGGTGGTCGACGGGCTGCCGGTCGAGGGCACCTTCCGCGCGCACCAGGTGCCGCTGGCGAACGTGCGCGAGAATCCCGAGCACCTCCGCCTGCTCGAGGCGTGGATGCGGAGCTATCGTCCCGAGGAGCTGTTCGGTCCCGACGGCGCCCCGGTGCCCGCGCTCACCGCGCTCGCCCCGGCGGGGCGGCGGCGCATGGGGGCCAACCCGCACGCCAACGGCGGGGCGCTCCTCGTCGACCTCGTGCTCCCGGACTTCCGCCAGTACGCACTCCCGGTACCGCGGCCGGCGGTCGAGCGGCACGAGTCGACGCGGCGGCTCGGCGAGCTGCTGCGCGACGTTTTCGTGCTCAACCGGGCGGCACGCAACTTCCGCCTGTTCTGCCCGGACGAGACCACCTCGAACCGCCTCGGCGCGGTCTTCGAGGTGGAGAACCGCTGCTTCGCCGGCCCGCTCGCACCCGACGACGACCACGTCGCGGTCGACGGGCGGGTCATGGAGGTGCTGAGCGAGCACAACTGCCAGGGATGGCTCGAAGGGTATCTCCTGACCGGCCGCCACGGCCTGTTTGCGACCTACGAGGCCTTCGCGATGGTCTCGGCTTCGATGGCCGTGCAGCACGCCAAGTGGCTCGAGGCGGCCGAGGGGCTCGCGTGGCGCAAGCCGATCGCGTCGCTCAACGTGCTCCTCACCTCCACCTGCTGGCGCAACGACCACAACGGCTTCAGCCACCAGGGGCCCGGGCTGATCGACACGATCCTGTCGAAGAAGGGCACCGTGGCCCGCATCTACCTGCCCCCCGACGCGAACTGCCTCTTGTCGGTGGCCGACCACTGCCTGCGCAGCCGCGGCTACGTGAACCTGATCGTGATCGACAAGCAGCCGCAGCTCCAGTGGTGCGACGTGGAGTCGGCGGCGGCGCACTGCGCGCGCGGCGCATCGCGGTGGGCGTGGGCGAGCCACGAGCACGGCGGCGGCGATCCCGACGTCGTGCTCGCCGCCGCGGGCGACGTCCCCACGCTGGAGGTCGTCGCCGCGGCCTGGCTGCTCCGCCGCCACGCCCCGGAGCTGCGGGTGCGGGTCGTCAACGTCGTCGACCTGATGACCCTCTTCCCGCCCGCCGTCCATCCGCACGGGATGGACGCCGCGGCGTTCGTCGCGCTCTTCACCGCCGCGCGCCCCGTCGTCTTCGCGTTCCACGGCTATCAGCGCGCGATCCACGAGATCGTCCACGGCCGGCCCGCCGCCGAGCGCTTCCACGTGCGCGGCTTCGTCGAGGAGGGCACCACGACGACGCCGTTCGACATGGTCGTGCGCAACGGCATGAGCCGCTACCACCTCTGCCTCGAGGTGCTGCGGCGGGTGCCGGGTGCGGCGGCGCGCGCCTCGGCGCTCGGCGACCTCTGCCGCGACATGCTCGCGCGTCACGACGCCTGGGTGCGCGAGCATTTCGAGGACATGCCCGAGATCCGCGACTGGACGTGGACCGACGCCTGAGGCCGTGCCCGACGCGCCGCGCATCCTCTGCCTCAACGGCGGCTCGTCCTCCGTCAAGGTCGCGTTGTTCGCGCTCGACGCGGCGGAGACGCGGCTCTTCGTGGGTGCGGTCGAGGGGACCGACGGCGGCGCGCGTCGGCTCTGGCTGCGCGGGACAGACGGCGGGCTCTTGGCCGACGGACGAATCGACGTCGCCGGAGCGGACGGCGCGGTGCACGCGCTCCTCGACGCGCTCGCGGCCCACGGCGCCGGCGTCCCGGCGGCCGTCGGCCACCGGGTGGTGCACGGCGGCCCGGAGCACGCGGCCCCGGAGCGCGTGGACGCGCGTCTCCTGGCGGCGCTGCGGCGGCTCGTCCCCTTTGCGCCGCTGCACCTCCCCGTCGCCCTCGCGGGCATCGAGGCGGTGGCCGCCCGCCTGCCGGGCGTCCCGCAGGTCGTCTGCTTCGACACGGCCTTCCATCGCGGGATGCCGGCGGTGGCGCAGCGCCTGCCGCTGCCCCGCGCGCTGTGGGACGCGGGCATCCGCCGCTACGGGTTTCACGGGCTGTCGTACGAGTACGTGGTGCAGGCGGTCGGCGCGGCGGCGCTCGGCCGCGCCGTGATCGCGCACCTCGGCAACGGGGCGAGCCTTGCCGCGGTGCGGGACGGCCGCTCGGTCGACACCACGATGGGCTTCACGCCGGCGGGCGGCTGCATGATGGGGACGCGGCCGGGCGACTTGGACCCTGGCGTGCTCGTCCACCTCCTTGCGCAGCGTGGCTACGATGCCGCGGCGCTCGAGCGCCTCGTCGAGCGCGAGAGCGGGCTCCGCGGCGTCTCCGGTCTCACCGCCGACATGCAGACGCTACTCGCGCGGCGGGCCGACGAGCCGGGCGCGCGCGAGGCCGTGGAGCTCTTCTGCTATTCCGTGCGCAAGCACGTGGGCGCGCTCGCGGCGGTCCTCGGCGGGCTCGACACGCTCGTGTTCACCGGCGGGATCGGCGAGCACGCGGCGCCCGTGCGCGAGGAGATCTGCCGCGGCCTCGAGCACCTGGGGATCCGCCTCGACGCGCGGCGCAACGCCGCGCACGCGGCTGTCGTCAGCGCGGCCGAGAGCCGCTGCACGGTGCGCGTGGTGCCGACCGACGAAGACCTGATGATCGCGCGACACACGCGCGCGGCGTTGCGCCAGTGAGCCGCGCCGTCGTTCCCTTCATCGACTGCGCTCCCAGCCATGGTCGGCGATGAGCCGCTCGACGCGCTGCCGGATCTCGTCACGGACGGCGCGCACGACGGCGGGGGCGGCGTCCTTCGGATCCGCGAGCGGCCAGTCGACGCGTCGCAGCCCCGGCACGACGGGGCACGCGGCGCCGCAGCCCATGGTCACCAGCAGGCTCGCGCCCGCGGCGATCTCCGGGGTGAGCAGCCGGGGACGGGCCGCGGCGAGGTCGATGCCGACCTCGCGCACCGCCTCGACGACCTCGGGGTGGACCCGATCGGCGGGTTCGGTGCCCGCCGAGATCGCCCGTGCCTTGGCCGGGTCGGCGAGCGCGTTGAAGAATGCGGCCGCCATCTGCGAGCGACCCGCATTGTGGACGCAGGCGAACAGCACCGTCGTCGCCGGCCGGCTCATCAGCGAGTTCCCCGGCTACTCGATGTTGCGCGCGATGAAGTCGGCGAGCGGCCCGATCACGTGGTTGTTCGCGTCGTCCTCGGCCGTGAGCACGTCCAGGTGCGCGTAGCCCTCGTTGACGAACACCTCGAAGCCGCCGGCCACGCCGCCGAAGGTCGGGAAGGCGGGGTTGGGGTTGTTCGCGTCGATCACCCGCGGCGTCGTCCCGTCGCAGCTTCCCCGCGTGCAGGGCCCGATGCTGCGTGCAAATGCCGTGTAGAGGCCCGGCACCGGGACGAGGCCGTTGGTGCCGCAGAAGGCGATCACCGGTACGTCGATCTTCGCCGCCTGGGTGAGGTTCTCGATGTCGCAGCGGCCGCGGCCGGTGGGCGGCGGGGCGGAGAGCTTCGTCGAGTCGAGGCCGATCGCCTGCGAGCACTGCGCGCTCGCCGTGCACGGAGCGCCGACGTTGCCCACGGTGCACGTGCCGGCCGTGCACACGCCCGCCACGCTCGTCGTGCTCGGGCCGGCGTTCGGGTAGTACCAGTCGGAGAAGTTCGTCCGGCCGGCAAAGAACGCGACCAGCACGCGGTCGAGACGGGTCACCTCCAGGTCCGCACCCCAGCGGCCGCCGGGCAGCGTGGTCGGCGGCGGCCCGGCCGACGGCTCGGGCGTAAGCGGCCCGTGCAGGATGTCCTTCCAGGTGAGGAGCCCGTTCACCGTGGGACCCGGCTCGCCGACCGACACGGCGACGAACGGCGCGACGCTGGACGCGACGAGGCCGTCCTTGTCGAGGAAGAAGCCGAACGCGCCCTCCACCGTGGCCGGGGGAATGAACGCGAGCGCGGCGAGGTCGGGGACCTTGGCGCCCGGGTTGTTGCCCGGTGCGCCCTGGTCGACCTGCGGGAGCACCTGGCCGGTGTTGAGGTCGGTGACGCTCTGGATGGCACCGATCTCCGCCTGGGCGAACACGCGCGGGTTCAAGAGGCCGGGCACGATCGCGTAGGAAGTCGTCGGGGGCGTGCACTTGGGCGGCGTCTGGCCCGCGCAGTCGGTCGCCTCGGTGGCGATCGTGCACGGCGTGGTGCCGTCGACGCAGCGCGGGGCGTTGTCGCGCACGGCGCCGTAGAGGCCGCCGTCGGCCTTGGCGATCATGCGGTCGAGCGAGTCGTCGGTGAGCATGAAGGCGCCGCCCGTCGAGCCCCCGATGCCCTCGAGCAGCACGAGGCCGCGGAGCTTCGCGTAGCCGGGCTTGGGCTTGCCGGTGCATCCGCGGCGGATGTTCAGGTCGGTGGCGGCGTAGCGGGCCGCGAAGCCCGTGCCCGCGGAGTGCCCTCCCAGGAACACGTTGCGATGGCGCGCCACGCGGCGCGCTGCGGTCACCACCGCGTCGATGTCGCGGGAGAAGACGAGGTTCGTCCAGTTGGCGAGGAAGGGCACGTCGGCCTGCGCGTCGTAGAAGACGGCACGGCGCGGAAGCCGCGGGTCGAGCGGGAGCCCGAGCTCGGTGCCGAAGAGCCAGTTCTCGGCAAGCAGCGGGTCGAGGGCCTGCTCGGCAAGGTCGAGGCCGAGCGTGTCTTCGAGCTGGTTCGTGCGCCGGTCGACCGCCCACACCTCGAGCGTGAGGCCGTGGTCGGCCTTGGCCCGCACGAGCAGGTTCTGCGCGAGGATGCGGAAGTTGGCGGCGCCGCCCTCGAAGCCCGGGACCAGCACCAGGATCGCGTCGGGGCGGCCGCTGCCCTCGGCGAGCTGGTAGCGGGTGTAGCGGGCGCGGTTGAGCGTGAAGTGCGCGCCGAACTGCGCGATGAGCTTCGGATTGGTCACGCGGACGCGGGCGCTCCCCGGCGTGTTCCGCGGATGGGCCTTGCTCGCGATGTCGACGGTGATCGCCGGTGGGCAGAGGCACTGCGGGCTGCACTGCCCCGGGCAGGCCGCATCGGCCGTGCCGTCGCACTGCTCGCCCGGCTCGACGACGCCGTTGCCGCACGTGGCGGCGAACACCGCCGCCGCCGCGAGGTGAACGGCGAGCACCGCCGCCGCGATCCGTCCGCTGACCATGCTGGGTCCCTCCTTGGCGCCGAGGGTACGGCAGCATGGGGTCGCTCGTCCAATAGAATTGTCTTCGCCGATCGACGCGGTCGGGTCGTCCGCTACCGCTGGAGCAGCGCCTGCGCTCCCTGTGCGAAGGCCTGCGCCGCCTCGCGGTCTTCCAGGTCGGGCAGAGGGAACGGCACGGCGATCCCCCGCTGACAGGCCGGCCGCGCGGCCATGGCCGCCATCCACCGCTCGAGGTGGTCGAGGCCGTCGATGCGCACCCCGGACCACTTGTACGTGCGCACCCAGGCCCAGTTGGCGATGTCGGCGATCGAGTAGTCGCCCGCGAGCCACTCGTGGTCGCGGAGCCGCCCGTCGAGCACCTCGAAGAGCCGCCGACACTCGTTCTGGTAGCGGTCGATCGCGGGCTGGATCTTCTCCGGGAAGTAGCGGTAGAAAACGTTCGCCTGCCCCATCATCGGTCCGATGCCGGCCATCTGGAACATGAGCCACTGGGTGACGAGGGAGCGGCCCTTGCGATCCGCGGGCAGGAGTCGGCCCGCCTTCTCGGCGAGGTAGAGCAGGATGGCCCCCGACTCGAAGACCGCGAAGTCGCCCTCGTCGCGGTCGACGATGGCCGGGATGCGGCCGTTCGGATTGATCGCGAGGAACTCGGGCCGCTTCTGCTCGCCGGCGAGCAGGTTCACGACGTGGACCTCGTAGGGCAAGCCCAGCTCCTCGAGCGCGATCGAAACCTTGTGGCCGTTCGGCGTAGGAGCCGTGTAGAGCGCGATCATGCGGCGATCCTTCCACGCGCGGCGAGGCGACGGAACCCCCGGGCTTGCCGCCCGCGCCGGGATGACCCATACGAGACGCATGACGGACCTCGCGCTGATCCCCTGGGCGGAGACCGCGCCGCCGGTCGAGGCCACGCTGCGCGCGCGGCTCGAGCGCGAGGGCTTTTCGGTCTTCGCGTGGACCGACGCGCCAGGTGCGCGGTACGCCCCGCACGCGCACGACCGGGACGAGTCGATCTGGGTCGTGGCGGGCGAGATCGCCTTTACCGCTGCGGGCCGCACGGTTCGTCTGGGCCCCGGGGACCGGCTGCTGCTGCCGGCCGGCACCGTGCACGCCGCGGAGGCCGGGCCGGCGGGCGCGACCTACCTCGTCGGAGAGGCGCGGTGAGGGCCGCGCGGCGGCTCCTGCTCGCCGCGCTCCTCGGCCTCTCCGCCACGGCGGGCTCTGGCTCGCCGCCGGCTCGCCGCGTACTCGACGTGGTGGACTTCGGCGCGCGGCCTGACGACGACGGCGACGATACCGCGGCCATCCAGGCGGCGATCGACGCGCTCCCGCGCACCCTCCTCGCCGGCTCCGCGCGCGTGCGCAGCGGCGGCGTCGTGTACTTGCCGGCCGGCCAGTACCGCCTCGGTGGCACCTCCGGCCGCTGCAGCGGCGGCCCGCTCGCCGGCACCGCCTGTCGGGACGGCCGCGCGTGCAAGGGCGGCACGTGCGCCGCGATCGTCTCCGGCGGGCACGCGCTCACGCTCGTTGGTGCGGGCCCCCATGCCACCGAGCTCGTGGTGACCGCGGACGACATGGCGGGGATCGCCATCGATCCCGGCGACGACTTTGCATCGGTCGAGCGGCTGCGCCTCGCCAAGGTGTCGGCGAAGGGCAGAGGCACCGGCGACGGCATCGTGATCCGGGGCCAGCGGACGGTGCTGCGCGACCTCCTCGTCCAGGGCTTTGGCGGTTCCGGGATCTTCCTCGACGGCGAGCACGCCGTGGCGAAAGCGAACGCGTGCCGGTTCGACCGCGTCGAGTCGGACGGCAACGGTGGCGACGGCTTCCGCATCTGGTCGCACGACGACGGGAGCATGCACACGCTCACCGGCTGCGACGCCCAGGGCAACGGCGGCTGGGGCTTTGCGATCCTTTCGAGCAAGAACTCGCTGATCGGGCTCGAGACCAACGGAAACCACGCCGGCGGCATGCTGATCGGCGGCAGCCACAACGTCGCGACGAGCTACTTCGAGATCCGCAACCAGCCTGTGTGCGTGCGCTTCGAGCCCGGTGCGGAGGGCAACGTCGTCTTCGATCTGAGCGGGTGCACCGGCGAGGCGAAGAAGCTGGTGGACCTCGGACGGGACAATGCCGTGCACGTCGACGGCGGGTGGACGGCCGTGGGCTACGTGCCCACCGAGCATCCGGAGGCGTGCGACGCCAGGCGGCGCGGGCGCACCTACTACGACGCGGGGCTCAAGAAGCTCTGCTACTGCGAGGAGCGGGACGGGGGATTTCGCTGGTGCCCGGTCGACGGGGAGCCGTGCCGGGGCAGTGCCAGCGGGTGCGGGGACGCGGGGGGTCGCTGAGCGCGGTCACCGCGAGCGGCGGGCACTGGCCGTTGCGGCATCGCCCCGTGGTCAGGTCGAACTCGTAGTGGTGGGCGAGGCAGCGCAGCACACCGCCCGGCAACACCTCCCCGGTCTCGAGCAGGTCGTTGCCGGCGTGCGGGCAGTAGCGGCCGACGCGGTACGTCCTGCCCTCGGCGTGCACCGCGAACCGCTCCGCTGACCGGGGCGCCGTCTCGAACGCCTCGACCGCCCGCAGGGCGTGTGCGTCGGTGAACTTGAGGAGCCCGAGCAGGTGGTCGTTGTACAGATCGGGGTCGCGCCGCGCCTCGAAGCGCAGCGAGAGGAAGAAGTCCTCCCAGGGGACGACGCCGGCGAGGATGGGCGGGAGCCAGCGCGAGGCGAAGCGGTAGACGTAGCCGCAGTCCTCGGGCATGGCGGCACGCACCCCGCGCGAGCGCGGCCGGAAATCGACGGCCCACCGCCCGCCGCCCGGCCCGAGGATTTCGAAGCCGACGCACATCCCGATCCTGCGGTTGAAGTACGGGCTCAGCTCGAGGAGGCGGCGGAAGTACTCGCGAAACGGCTCCCAGAGCGGCTCCTGCGGCTCGGGATGGCGGGCGAGGACGGCCGCGACGATGTCGCGCCGCCGCGCCGCATAGGCGGCGAGGTACTCCCGGCGCGCGAGGAAGGAGAAGTCCGCGCTCGCGCGATGGGGCTGGCGCACGCGCGCCTCGACGTCCCAGGCGTCGCCTGGCAGCAGCACGATCACGTTCGGCAGCCCCCGTGCCGCAAGCCAGTCCGCGACGTCGCGCTGATCGGGAAAGATGCCGCCCTCCATCTCGCGGTTGTGGTGAAAGAGGTCGGGATCGAGGAAGCAGGGCGGACCGGCGAACGGCAGGGCGGCCAAGGGCGCGACGAGGCGCAGCGTGCGCTCGACGTAGGCGAGCTTGGCGAGGCGCTTGCTGCGGGCGAGCTCGGCGTGTCGGGCGGGCGGATAGCGGTAGCTCGCGGGGAACCACGAGGCGCCGGCGCCCTGGAAGGCGAGCACGTCGACGCGTCCGCCGACGGCCTGGCGGATGGCCTGGAGCTGCATGGGGAAGAGCCGCGCGTCGTTGAGGTCGACGAGACTTCGGCCGTCGCCGCGGAGCACCAGTGCCGCATCGTGGTTCATGGGCGACGCCTCGGGCACGAAGAAGACCGTCGTCCCCGGCGCCACTTCGAACGGCTGCCAGGCCGCCAGCTCGATCACCGGGCGCGGGCCGGCGGCGCCGAGCTTGCGACGCAGGACCGGCGAGGGGTAGCGGGGAATCAGGATCGGGACGTCGGACGGCAGCTGGGCCAAAAACCACGGGTCGAGATGATCGAGATGCTCGTGGGTGACGACGACCGCGGTCGGCCGGGCGAGCGCCAGCGGCAGGCAGTGCGCGTTCTCCGGGTACTGGAACCACGATGCCTGAAACGCCCCTTCGGGCGAGAGCCAGGGATCGACCAGCACGCGTGCGCGGGCTGTGTCGATCCGGAGACCTGCGTGGCCGAGCGACGTGATGTGCATGTAACCCTCCCTTCTACGCCGCGCTCGGTCGAGCCGGGTGCTCTGCGTCCGCCGCGGCGTGCGCGCTCGGGTGATACGTGGGCACCATCTCCTGGAGGAGCGCCAGCGCGCGCGGCACGTCGGCCGCGGCGAGCGCCCCCTCGAGGCGCCCGAGCCAGCTCGCGAGCGCGGGATCGGGGCCGCTCGAGCGCAGGACGCGGATGCGGTCGTGGGCCGTCGAGGCGATCTCCTCCTCCTCCGCGACGAGCTCCTCGTGCAGCTTCTCCCCGGGTCGAAGCCCGGTGAAGACGATCGGGATGTCCTCCTCCGGCGTAAATCCCGCGAGGCTGATCATGTGGCGGGCGAGGTCGAGGATGCGGATCGGCTGCCCCATCTCGAGCACGAAGATCTCGCCCCCCTGGCCGAGCGTGGCGGCCTGGAGGATGAGCTGTGCTGCCTCGGGGATGGTCATGAAGTAGCGCGTGACCTCGGGGTCGGTGACGGTGACCGGGCCGCCGCGCGCGATCTGCTCCTTGAACAGCGGCACCACGCTGCCGCTCGAGCCGAGGACGTTGCCGAAGCGCACCACCACGAACCGGCAGCCGCCGTTCTGCAGCCCCTGCACCACCATCTCGGCCACGCGCTTGGTCGCGCCCATCACGCTCGTCGGGCGGACGGCCTTGTCGGTGGAGACCTGCACGAACTCCCGCGTGCCGTGCGCGATCGCCGCCTCGGCCACGTTGCGGGTGCCGAGCACGTTGTTGCGCGCGGCCTCGAGCACGTTGCGCTCGGCCATCGGCAGGTGCTTGTACGCCGCTGCGTGGAAGACTACCTCCGGCCGGTAGGTGCCGAAGACGGCGCGGAGCTGATCGGGAAGGAGGACATCGCCCAGGATCGGCTCGATGGGGAGCTGCGGGAAGCGCGCCCGCAGCTCCATCTCGAGGTTGAACACCCCGTTCTCGTGGCGGTCGAAGAGCACGAGCCGCCGGGGCCCGTGCGCCGCCACCTGCCGGCACAGCTCCGAGCCGATCGAGCCCGCCGCACCCGTCACCAGCACGGTGCGCGCCGCGACGAGCGCCCGCACGCGTGCGACGTCGAGCCGCACCGGCTCGCGGCCGAGCAAGTCCTCGACGCGCACCTCGCGCATCTGCGTGTACATGACGCGCCCCTCGACCAGCTCGCCGAGCGTCGGCAGCACGCGGTGCCGCACGCCCACCTTGGTGCAGTGCTGGACGATGCGCCGCAGCCGGGCCCCGGAGATCGAGGGGATCGCAATGAGCACCTCGCCGATGTCGTGCGCCCCCACCAGCGCGGGAATGTCGTCGGCGCCGCCGAGCACGGGGCAGCCGCAGACGCGCAGCCCGCGCTTGGCCGGATCGTCGTCGACGAAGCCCACCACCGCCAGCCTGAGCCGCCGCCGCTCGATCTCCTCGAAGAGCCGGATGCCCGCCTGGCCTGCGCCGACGATGAGCGCGAGCGTGTCGATGCGACGGACCGCGGGGCGGCGCGTGCGCTCCCGTCCGGCGCGGATGCTCAGGCGCACCGCGGTCATGAGGCCGGTGCTGAGGAGGAGGTCGAGCGGGAAGACCGAGCGCGGAAACCCGCCGAGCTGGCGCCCGAAGACCATGATGGTCAGGAACAGCGCCGCCGCCAGCAGATTGCCGCGGACGATGGCCTCGACGTCGCGCAGCGACACGTGCCGCCACGGGATGGAAAGCACGTCGCTCGACCAGAAGCCGAGGAGCTTGCACGCGACGAGCAGCGGCAGCGTCCGCAGGATCACCCCGATGCACTGGCGGGGCAGCGACACGTCGAAGCGGAGCACGAAGGCGGAGACGTACACGGCGACGGCGAGCGCCCCGTGCACGGCGACGGCCGCCGCCCGCCGGTGCCGGGCGACGAACTCGCGGCGCGCCTCGGCGGGGAACGAGACGGCGATCAGGCGCTGGCGCGACGTGGCGCGACCCTCCCGGTGACCGCCGCCTCGGCGAGGGCTTCGGCGAGCGCGCCGCAGACGGTGTCGACCTGGTCCTCGCGCATGGCGGAAAAGAACGGCAGCGCGAGGCTCTGCTCGCCAGCCGCCTCCGCGTGCGGGAAGTCGCCGGGGCGATGCCCGAACCGCGCGCGGTAGAACGGCTGGAGGTGGATCGGGGGGAAATACGGGCGGGCGGGCACGCCGCGGCGCTCGAGCGCGCGGATCACGCTGTCGCGGAGCCCCGGACGGCGGAGCCGCACGGTGAACACGAACCAGCTCATCCGCGTCGTCCACGACCCCACCGTCGGCAGGGCAACGTCCTCGAGGCGGCCGAGCCGCTCGCGGTACCAGGCCACGACCCGCTCGCGTCGGGCGAGCAGCTCGTCGAGTCGACCCGCCTGCGCCACGCCGAGCGCGGCGCTGAGCTCGTCGAGCCGGTAGTTGTAGCCGAGGCGCGTGTGGGCGAGCCAGCCGTCGAAGACGTCGCGCCCCTGGTTGCGCAGGCTGCGGAAGAGCGCGTCCCATCCCGGACGATTCGTGACGATCATGCCGCCTTCGCCGGTGGTGAGCTGCTTGTTCGGGTAGAACGCGAACACGCCCGCGTCGCCGAGCGCGCCGACGGGCCGGCCCCGGTACTGCGCGCCGATCGCCTCGCAGGCGTCCTCGATCACCGCGAGCCCCTCGCGCGCGGCCGCCGCCAGGATCGGGTCCATGTCGCAGGGCTGGCCGAAGACATGCACTGGCAGCACCGCCCGCAGCCGCCCGCGCCGCCGCCTCCGGCCGCCGTGTGCCTGCACGGCGGCCGCGACCCGCTCCGGGTCGAGGGTGAGCGTGTGCGGGTCGACGTCGACGAACAGCGGGCGCGCGCGCACGTAGAGGATGCAGTTGGCGGAGGCGACAAAGCTGAAGGGGGAGGTGATCACGAGATCGTCCTCCTCGACGCCCGCGGCGATCATGCAGAGGTGGAGGCCGGCCGTGCCGCTGCTCACGCCGATGGCGTGCGCGGCGCCGACCCGTCGGGCGACGGCGCGCTCGAAGGCCGCGAGCTGCGGCCCGAGCGCCAGCGTCGAGGACGCGAGGACTCGGGCGACGGCCGCCCGCTCGGCCTCGGTGATGTCGGGTGCGCTCATCGGGATGGTCATCGACGTTCTCCTTGCGCGGCAGCGGTCGGGTCGGCGCCGGTGGGCGCGAGATCCTGGATCGCGGCGAACACGGCCTCGGCGATCACCCGGTTGCCGTACGGCGAGGCGTGCCCGACGAACGGAAGCGTGTTGAACCGCTCGGGCGCGAAGGACGCCTGGGCCAGGTCGACGATCCGCAGCCGGGCCAGATCGGGGCGCGTGCGCAGGCGCTCGACGAACGGCGTGTAGGCGTAGCGGCCGCGGCGGGCGTGACGCAGCTCGCCGGGCGCAGGAATGAACAGCAGGACGGGCGTGAAGTCGTACTGCGCCCCGAGGGCGACGAAGCGGTCGATCACGTAGAGGAGGCGGCGACGCCCGAGGTCGCGGTCGTAGAGCGTGCCGAGATCGACCGCGTCGAGGAGCGCGTAACGCACGGCGCGCGCGAGCGTGAGCAGATAGGGAAAGCGCCGCGGCGGTCGTTTCTGGTCGAGCCGGTACCAGAAGTCGTGGCGGGTGGCGGCCTCGAACGCAGCGAGGAAGTCGGCACGGCCGTCGGCGCGGGCGAGGGGGTTTGGCAGGACCGCGAAGCGCTCGCCGATCGGGACGAGCATCGGCTTGAACCCCACCCGCAGCGCGGTTTCCTGGAGGTAAAACGGCCGGTACATGCTGAGCAGGCGGCCGATGTCCTCGCTCATCACCGTGAGCACGACGACCCGCGTCGCATCCGCTGGCAGGTGCTGCTCGAGCCGCCAGAGCGCCTGGTCGGGGCCGTAGGCCGACACGCCGAAATTCGCGACGGTCGTGTGGGCGAGCCGCGACAGGTCCACCTCCCAGGTCTCGTCGTCGTCAACCTCGGCGCAGAAGGCGAAGGAATCACCGTAGGCCGAGATCCAGCCGCGGTCCGTCCCGAGCGGGTTGCGCCGGGCGCCGCGCGCGTCGATGGCAAAGCGCCACACGCGGTGGTCCGGCCCCACGGCCTCGCCGCGGGTGCCCGGCTTCGCCGTCCACCCGAGCCGCGCATCCCAGCCGTGGTCGCGGAAGGCCCGCACGTCCTCGGCCGTGACCGCGTCGCGCAGCCTGTCGAGGTCGCGTCGCAGGCACGCGCGCGCTGCCGGCACGCGCGTGAGGATCAGGTAGGCGAGCCCCTCGGCCACCCCGAGCGCGGTCGCGAAGAGCACGAGAAGCGGGGCGGCGCGACGCATCACGGCTCCACCCCCAGGAGCTGCGGCAGCGCCTCGAGCGTCGTGCACTCGACGTCCGCCGCGGCAGGCGCCTCGAGCCCTGCGTGCTCGCCGCCCGCGCGGCGCACGCGCACCGTGCGCCAGCCGAGCCGGCGCGGCGCGACGAAGTCCTTCAGGGGGTTGTCGCCGACGTAGACGCACGCCGCCCCGCCGCAGCCGCACGCGGCCTCGATGGCACGGAACGCCCGCTCGTGCGGCTTCCAGAACGCGCGCCCCCAGCGGTCGGTGAGCAGGATCGGAGCGAACTGCGCGCAAAGCCCGAGCGCCTCGACCTTGCGCTCCTGCGCGCGCAGCGGCCCGTCGGAGACGATCGCGGTGAGGGCACGGCGGGAAAGCGCCCGCACGACGCGGCCGACCTCGGGAAACAGCGCGATCGCCGGACGGTGATCGCGGTAGATCGCCACCAGCTCGGCGACGAGCGACGGGTCGACGGGGAGCCCGAGCCGGGCGAGCGCCTCGTCGAAGATGCGGCCGCGGACCCCCGCGCGGTAGAGCGTCCAGGCGGCCTCGGCGAAGCCGCTGCAGCCGAGCCGCGCCCGCACGTGTGCCGCCACGGCGCGCAAGCCGCTCAGCACGTAGGCGCGCTCGGGAAAGAGCGTGTCGTCGAGGTCGAAGACGACGATCCGGGGCGCCGTCATGCGCAGCGCCCCCGCGGAACGAAGACCGCGTCGTCGTAGCGCAGCATGGCGACGTCGGGCCGCCAGCCGTCGGCGCAGGCGGTCGACGGCAGGCCGAGCGCCCACTCGAGGAGCCAACGCGGATAGTCTGCCCCCGCCTCGCACGAGAGCGGGAAGCCGCCTCCGAAGCGCGGATTGATCTCGATGAACACGATCTGCCCCGAGCTGTCTCGGAAGCACTGGAGCGTGAGCGGCCCCCAGGCGTCGGGCAGGCGCTCGGCCACCGCCCGGCCCGCCGCCTCGAGCTCCGGGTCGCGGGTCGTGTAGCCCTTGACGATCTCGCCCGCCCGCGTCTCGACCCGGCAGCGGGGCACGACGCAGGCGGCGCGGCCCCTCGGATCGACCAGCACGTCGAGCGTGAACTCCTGGCCGTGCACGTACTCCTGGAGCAATGGCTGCGGGACGCGGCGCACGAAGAAGCGCAGGGCCTCGGCATCCCTCACCACTTCGACGCCGATCGATCCCGAGCCGAAGCGCGGCTTGAGCACGAGCGGGAAGGGCGTTCTGTCGGGATCGGCGAGGGCGTGGGCAAGGTCGAGGAGCCGCGGGGTGACGACGGCCGCGTCGGCGAAGAAACGGGCGGTGGCGAGCTTGTCGCCGGCGATCGCCACCGTCGCGGCGCCGCTCACGGCGAGCGTCACGCCCAGGGCCGCGAAGCGGCTCCGGGCGGCGGCGAGGAGCGGCAGCTCGCGGTCGGTGGTCGGAACGAGCAGCCGCACGCCCTCGCGCTCGCAGAGCGCGAGCAGCGCGGGCAGGCAAGCCGGGGCGTCGCAGGGTGGGACGAGAAAGCCCGCGTCGGCTTCGTGCAGCGCGGGCGCGCTCGGGGCCACGTCGGCCGCGAGTACCCGGCCGCCGCCGAGGGCGGCGAGCGCGCGGCGGAAGGCGCGGAGGAGGGCCACGCGGCGACCAGCGCTGGTGACGAGGACGGCGGGGACGCTCATGGCGCCTGACCTCCGGAGCCGAGGAACTCCGGCATCGTCGCATGGCTCGGCGCGCTCACGCCTCGGCGGCGGACGACCACCGGCAGCGTTCGCCAGAGGATGCGGAGGTCGAGCGCCAGCCCCCGGTGGTCCACGTACCAGACGTCGAGCGCGAACCGCTCCTCCCAGCCGAGCGCGTTGCGACCGCTCACCTGGGCGAGGCCGGTGAGCCCGGGCCGCACCTCGTGCCGGCGCGCCTGCTCGCGGGAGTAGCGGCCGAGGTAGGCGGGCAGAAGCGGGCGCGGGCCGACCAGCGACATCTCGCCGCGCAGCACGTTCCAGAGCTGGGGGAGCTCGTCGACGCTGGTGGCGCGCAGCACTCGTCCGAGCGGCGTGAGTCGTGCCGCATCCGGCACCCCGGCGTTCGCGGGCAGCATCGTGCGCAGCTTGAGCAGCGTGAAGGGCGCACCGCCGCGGCCCGTGCGCACCTGGCGGTAGAGGACAGGCGGCCCCATGCTGGCGCGGATCGCAGCGGCCGCGAGGAGGAGCACGGGGCTCACGAGAACGAGAAGCGCCGCCGCGCCCACGACGTCGAGCGCACGCTTGAGGGCGTCGAAGCGGGTCAGCACGACGGCCCTCCGTCGTGCGCGCGCTGCAGCGCGGTCACGAAGTCGACCACCCGCCGCGCGATCGCCGTCCGGGAGCCGTGGTGCTCGGCGAAGCGGCGCGCGGCGCGTCCCATCGCGGCGGTGCGCGCGGGATCGTGCGCGAGCGCGGCCATCGCGGCCGCCAGGCTCTCGGGCCTGCCGGGCTCGTAGTTGAGCCCCATGCCGTGGTCGGCGACCAGCGCGGCCACTTCCCCGGGGACGCTGTTGAGGATCGCGAGGCCGGCCGCCTGGTAGTCGAAGAGCTTGTTGGTCAGTGAATTTGCGGCGCCTGCGACGTAGGCGTTGAGGCCGACGTCGCTTTGGCGCAGCAGCCGCGCCAGCCCATCGAGGTCGTATGCCCCCGTGAACCGCACGGCAGCCCCGAGGCCCGCGTGTGCGGCGAGCGCCTCGCACGCACCGCGCGAGGGGCCGTCGCCGGCGACGACGAGCCGTACGCGCACGCCCCGGCGCTGGGCGCGCTTGACGGCTTCGATCGCCGTCGGGAGGTCTGCGGCCGGCCGCAGCGAGCCGGCCCAGAGAACGGCGAGCGACTCGCCTGCGGCGAGGTTGCCCTCGTGGCGCCCTTCGCCTGCGGCGGCGAGCGCCTGATCGAAGGCCGCGAGATCGACGCCGAGGTACGCGCAGAGCCGCGGCGGTCCCGCAGGCGCGCGGGCGGCGAGGTAGGTCTCCGAGACACCGACGACGCCGTCGCACACCCGCAGCGCGCGCGCCTCCCGGTGGGCGAGCCAAGCGCAAACGGGGCGGTAGGCCGCGCGCAGTGCGCGGGGAAGCGCGACGCCGGCTGCTTCGGGCCAGAGGTCCTGGACGTCGGCGATCACCGCACAGCGGCGAGCGGTGCGGTAGGCGAGAGCGGCACGAAGCGCGCCGAGCAGCGGCAGGCTCGCGACGATGGCGTCGGGCGGCTCGAGGCCGGGCATGAGCAGGTGGCGGCGGAGCGCTTGCGCGTAGCGCCGGTGGCTCCGCACGCGTGCGAGCGAGAAGGTGCCCCGATACGGTGGCACGTGCACGTACTCGATTCGCACCGCGCGGATCGGCTCGGGTGCCGGGCGGCGGCGGCGCGTGAGGTGGTCGAAGTCGGCGGTGAGCCAGAGGACCTCCCAGCCGGCGGCCGCGAACGCCTCCGCGAATCCCGCATAGCGCATGGGCCGGAGGCCCGAGCCGGGAACCGGGTCGAAGGGATTGACGAGCCACACGCGGGGCGCACGTCCGTTCTTGGTCATGCGACCACCGCTTCGCGGCGACGGCACACCGCGGCGTACGCCCGCGCGAGCCGAACGCCCACCGCCTCGAGCGAGAACTCGGCGCAGGCGGCGCGGCGCGCGGCCTCCCCGCGGGCTGCCAGCTCGTCGGCCTGCGCGGGCAGGGTGGAGAGAAGCCGGCCGAGTGCGCTCGCGTTGCCCGCGACCAGCCACCCGGCGCGGTGCCGCTCGACCACGTCGCCGAGGTTCGTCTCCGGGGTGACGACGACCGGGCGCGCCGCCGCCATCGCCTCGAGGACTCCCATCGGCAGTCCCTCGGAGCGCGAGGGATGGACGAAGACGTCGACGTCGGCGAAGAACGCGCGCCTGCGCTCGCCCTCGAGGGGCTCGCCGAGCTGCACGTGCGGGCCGAGCCGGAGCGCCTCGATCAGCCGAAGGAGCCTGCGCCGCCCGCCGCGATGGTCGGGGCCGTGCAGCCGGAGCTGGAGGCCCGCGGTGGATCCGTAATCGAGGGCCGCGCGCAGCCCGGCCAGCAGGAGGTCGAGGCCCTTGTAGTGCACGTCGAGCCGCCCGAGGTAGCCGAGGGCGAGCGGGCGGTCGGCGACACGGGGCGGCCGCACGCGCGCACGGGCGTCGAGGTCGACGGGGTTCGCGGCAACGAGCGCCGGCACCTCCGGGTAGCGGAGGCGGCAGGCGCGGCGCTCCGCCTCGGTGAGCGCACGGTGGAGCGCAAGGCCGCGGCAGAAGCGGTCGAAGAAGAGGAGATCGGCAAGCCGCTTCTTCGCGCGGCTGGTGGCGAGGGCCGCCGGCATGAGCCCGCCGCGCGGCGAGTTCACGGTGGGGAGCCCGAGCCGGCGGACCGCGCGGGCCGCGAGCGCGTGCTGGACGAGATAGACGGAGTGGAAGTGGACGATGTCCGGCCAGAAGCGCGCGCGCTCGAAGAGCGCGCCGATCGCGAAGAGGTCGCGCCACACCTGCCGCCCCCGTGGATCGCCGAGCCGGCGCACCCCGGCGGGCAGCGCGATCGGCTGGCCCACAGCGCTTTGGAGGAAGGCGACCTCGTGTCCGGCGCGGGCTTCGGCGACCATCTGCAGCGGCACGGAGGTGGCCGGCCCGGACGGGACGTCGGCGGCGAGCGCGGCGACGTGAAGGATCTTCATGCGAGCGGCACCTCCAGCAGCGCGAGGAGGCGGCGCGCCGCCGCCGTCCAGGTGAACCGTCGGGCGCGTATCTGGGCGCGCGCGGCGAGTGCGCGGGCGGCCGCCGGCTTCTCGAGCAGCGCCGCCATCGCGGCAACCCAGGGCTCGCTCCGCCCCGGATCGAGGAGGATGCCGCAGTCGCCGACGACCTCGGGAAGGCTGCTGCGGTCGGAGGCGATGACGGGCGTGCCGCTCGCCATGGCCTCGAGGACAGGCAGGCCGAAGCCCTCGTAGAGGCTCGGGAAGACGAGCCCCAGGCTGTGCTGGAGGCAGGTGCGCACTGCCTCGTCGGAAAGCGGGCCCAGGTGGCGCACGCGCGCGCGCTCGCCGGGCTCGTAGCCCGCGCGCCGGCAAAGGTCGTCGACGTGCGCGCTCGAGCCCGGACCGATGAGAGCGAGCAGCACGTCGTAACGGCCCGCGCGCAGGAGGTCCCGGAAGCAGCGCAGGAGGAAGCCCAGGTTCTTGCGCGGATGCTGCGCCCCCAGGGCGACGAAGAAGGGGCGGTCGAGGCCGAGCCGCCGGCAGCGGGCGGCGCGCTCGGCCGCGGGAATCGGCGCGAAGAAGCGCGGGCTCACGCCCTCGGGCACGACGTGCACCCTGGCGGCGGGCAGGCGGCCGATGGCGAGCAGGTCGGCGCGCGTCGATTCGCTCACCGCGTGCACGATCGCCTCCGAGCGCCGCAGCCGCTCGAGCGACCGCCGCCTGAGCCACACGGCCCGTGCGGGATAGGCGGACGGTTCGCGGAGCGCGGCGAGGTCGTGCACGGTGACGACGACCCGGCCTGCGCTCCTGCCGCTCAAGCGCACGGGGTCGTGCAGGTGAACCGCATCGGCGGCGGGGTCGAGGCGGCGGAGCACGTCCGGCGCGCCGAAGCACGCGTTCGCCCAGAGAAACGGTCGGTAGGCGGAGAAGAGGACGGGATAGGCGATGCCCGGCCGCCGGTAGGCCGGCTCGACCGGCCTCGCGATGCTGAACACCCGCGCCACCACGGGGGCCCGGTGCCAGGCCAGCAGATCGAGCATCGCGGCGTTGAGCTCGGCCGAGAACCGGCGCACACCGGTCCCGCCGATCCCGCAGCCGAGCCAGCTCCCGTCGAGATAGAGGTTCATAGTCCCAGGCGGTCGCAGACGAAGCGATACTTCGCGTCCCAGCCGTGCTCCTCGGCGAAGGCGCGCATGCGCGCGCGCACGTCGGGCGTGGCGGCGAGCGCGCGGGCGAAGGCATGATCGAGCTCCTCGGGGTCATGGGCCGCAAGGACAGGGGCGCCGAGCCGCTCGAGCTCGGGCAGCCAGGTGCTGACGACGGGGAGGCCGGCTGCGGCGTACTCGTAGAGCTTCATGGGATTGCACCCCGCACGCCGGCTGCGGGCGCCCGCGAAGGGGTAGAGGATGAGCCCCACGTCGGCGTGCAGCAGAAAGGCGGGGATGTCCTCGTGCGGCCGGGGTCCGAGCACGTGGACGTTGGCGAGCCCGCGGGCCGCAGCCATGCCCGCGATCGGCGCGCCCCCGGGGCCGATGCAGAGGAGATGCACGTCGCGCCGGCGCTCGGCGAGCCGGCAGACGAGCGTCGAATCCGCCTGCGAGAGCGTGCCGAGGACGACGGCGCGCGGACGCGGGATCGCGGCCAGCTCCGGCGGCTCGGCCGCGGCGCCGTAGCGCTCGAGGTGCACCCCGTGGCCGAGGACGTGCACCATCGCCGGATCGAGGTGGTAGCGCTCGACGAGCGCGTCGCGGGTGCAGGCGGACGTAGTGAAGACGGCGTCCACGCGTGCGACGAGCCAGCGCTCGAGGTGCTGCAGCTCGGGCGGTGCGCCCGGGTAGTCCATGAAGAGATCGTGCGCGTGGTAGGCGACGCGCTCCGCGCGCAAGACCCGCGCGACGCTCGCCATCGCGAGGCTGCCGATCCAGAGGAGCCCGGGCCGCTCGCGATACCCGTGCCGGGCGAGCACTCGGGCGAGCGAGGGGCACGCGAAGCGCAGCGCATTGCGCCCGAGCCACGGGCTGCGCAGCCCGGGCCGCCAGGACCAGCCGAACGGGATCGCGGGCGTGTACTCGAGGACCTCCGCCTGCCGCCCGCCCGCGCGCCAGAGCGCGAGCCGCTGGCGGTGCGGACCCTGGCGGTACCAGCGCGTGGTGAGGGTGAGCGGCGTCGTGAGCCACGCGCACCGCCAGCCCGCGGCGACGAAGTGCTCGGCGATCACGTTCGTCGATACGCGAATCGTGTCGCGCCAGAACGTCTCGCGGCAGAACACCGCCTCGCGCGCCTCACCCATGGTTCATCCACTCGCGCGCCGGCGCCCGAGCCGCGCGACGATGGCCTCGAGCCGTGCGGCGTTGGCGGCGACGTCGAAGCGCGTGCGCACGAGCGCGCGGCCCGCGGCGCCACAGGCGCGTGCCGACGCGGGGTGGGCGCGCAGGTCGGCGAGGGCCGCTGCCAGCGCGTGCGGTGCGTCCGGTGCGACGAGCCAGCCGGTGCGGCCGGGGTGCACGAGCTCGGTCGAGCCGCCGACGGCCGCCGCGACGACCGGCATGGCCGCAGCGAGCCCTTCCACGAGCGCGTTCGGCAGGCCCTCGCGGCGGCTCGGGACCGCGAGCACGTCGCAGGCGGCCATGAGCCCTGGGAGCCGGTCGTGCGGCACGGCGCCCAAGAAGCGCACGCAGCCCGTTGCACCCGCGCGCGCGACCTGCGCGCGAAGCGACGCCTCGAGCTCCCCCGTGCCCGCCAGGAGGAGCTGCCAGGGCGGCCCGAGGCGGGCGATCGCCTCGACGGCCACGTCGGGGCCCTTGCGGGCGGCGAGCTGGCCCACGAAAAGCACCGTCGGTGCGTCGTGCGGAAGGCCGAGGCGGGCGCGCACGGCCGCGCGGAGCGCGGTGTCGTCGCGGTCGAGGGCGAAAAACGGCGAGAGGTCGCACGGGTTGTAGACGACGTCGACCGGGCGGCCGGGATCGCCTCCGGCGGCGCGCGCGAGCGCCGGCCGCACCCACTCGCCGTTGCCGAGAAGCGCGTCGACCTGCTCGACGAGCGCCAGGAGCTGGCGGCGGAGCGCCCGGCGGCGGCCCCACAGATTTAAGTCGGCGCCGCGCGCGATCGCCAGGCACGGAATGCCCGCGCGGCGGGCCGCCCGCAGGCAGCCCCAGCCGAACGGCACGAGCCACTGGGCGTAGAGCGCATCGACGGCGCCGAGCTCCGGGTGACGCGCGAGCGCCCGCGTCACGCCGTGGGCGATGGCCGCAGCCTGGAACCGCCAGAGCGGCCGACGCTGCGTGGTGCTCGGATAGTACGCGCGATAGACGGCAAGCCCGTCGTGCACCTCGTGCTCGGGCAGGCTCGTGCGCAGGCGCCAGCGGGGAGCGCGACGCCAGAGCGCCGGCGGCCGCGGCTGGATGTGCAGGATCTCGACGCGGTGGCCGCGACGGGCGAGGGCGAGCGCCTGGCGGCGGATGAAGCTCCCCGCGCCGGGATCGACGGCGCTCGGGAAGTACGGCGTGGCGATCAGGAGGTGCATCGGTGGCTCGGGCGTGCGGCGAGCAGCACGAGGTTCCGTCCGCGGCCGACGACGTCGGCGAGGCGGAGCACGGCGTTGGGGGCGCGCACGTGGCGCAGGCGCTCCCATGGACGGAGCTCGTCGGCGGCCGGGCGCCGGTGGCTGTAGGTGAGGTGAGCGACCTCCCGAAATCCGCTGTCGGCCCACAGGCGGCGCAGCGAGGCCGGGGCGAAGTAGTGCAGGTGCGGCGAATCGAACGCTCCGCGCGCTCGCCGCAGCCGGCGGCGGAGCGTGGAGAGGAGATCGTCGAATTCGTTCGGCACCTCGACGAGCACGAGGCCCCCGCTGCGAAGCAGCGCGAAGGCACGGCGGGCGAAGCGCTGCGGGTCGGCCACGTGCTCGAGCACGTGGCTCGCGTGGATGACGTCGTACGGGCCGCCGTCCGCGTCCTCGAGCCGCCCGCACCGCACGTCGAGCCCGCGCCGCCGGGCCGCGTCCACGGCGTGCGCGGAGACGTCGATGCCGTGCCCGTCGATACCCGCCTCGCGCGCGAGCTCGAGGAAGTCGCCGGTGGCGCAACCGACGTCGAGAAGCCGGCGATCCCGAAGGCTTCCCCACGTCCGCTCGAGGAGCCGGAGGTGGAGACGGAAGGTCGCCTCCTTCAGGGCAAAGCCCGCTGTCCCGCGGGTCTTGCGCGCCCGGTGATAGGCTGCGCCGTAGATCGTGCCGTTCACGAGCGCCGGATCCACGCGCGTCCGGAAGCGATGACCGCAGGTCGCGCAGCGCAGCACGCAGGGGCACTCGGGAGTGACCGCGCGTGCGCCGTGCCACTGGCAGGCGGACGTGGCGGGCTTGGTGCACACGGGACAGCGGAGCATCAGCCGACCCCCCGCGCGATGCGCATGCGTCGCAGCCGCGCAGCCTGTTCGGCGACGTCGCCGCGCGAGAGCAGCACCAGCTCGCGCAGGCGCACGTCGCGGTGCCGGAGCCGGTAGTCCGCCAGCAGGCAGACGGCGAGCAGCGAGTAGGTGATGCCCGAGGTGACCGCTGCGCCGACGATCCCCCAACGCGGAATCGCCGCCACGTTGAGCGCCACGTTGAGCGTGAGCGTGAGGGCGGCGAAGGCCGAGGGCCGGGCGGCGCGGCCCGTGCCGACGAGCTCGGCCTGGAACACGTTCCAGACGCCGGCCATGACCACGCCGGGCAGCAGGAGCAGGAGGGGCCGGACCGACGGCAGGAACCGCGGCCCGTAGACGAGCGCGATCAGCGGGCGTGCGAGCAGCGCGACGGCGAGGCCGCAGGCGACGTTGGCGGCGACGAGATGCCGCGAGACACGCGGCACGCTGCGGCGGCTTGCGCGCGGACCGTCGGCCGCGATGCGCGGCAGGAGCGCGGTGCTGACGGCGCCGGCGATGTTGCGCGGCAGCTCGGCGAGCGCGACGGCGACCGAGTAGAGCCCGATCTGAGCCGCCGCGGTCTCGAGCGGCAGGAAGTACCCGAGCAGGAACATGTCGATCTTGCGCTCGGTCATCTGGAGCACCAGGGCGACGTGGCTCTTGAGGCCGTAGCGCACCACAGGCCAGAGCGACCCCGGCTCCCAGCGGGGTCGGGTTCCCACTGCGCGCAGCGCGAGCCAGACGCCGAGCGCGCCGGCTGTCGTCTCGCCCGCGCTCGCCGCCAGGACCGCGGCGCGGACCCCGCCGCGGAGGACGAGAAGCGCCGCGGCGACGAAGAGACAGCCAACCGCCGCCTCGGCGAGCCGCAGCCAGTTGAAGAGGTCGACGCGGCCGAGCCCGCGGAGGACCCCGCCGGCGTTGCCGAAGAGGAGCACCGGGAAGAGCAGCGACCCGACGACCGGCAGGGTGCGCAGGTCGACGCCCTTGAAAAGCTGCGGCCCCAGGAGCAGCACGATCGCCGCATAAGGGACGGCGAGCACCGCGGCGAAGCCGGCGGAGAGGACGAGCAGGTGGCCGAGGGCGACCGCCGGGGCGAGCCTGCCGCCCGCGACGAAGTACACGAGCGCGTGCGGCACGCCGAAGGAGCCGATCGCCACCATCTGGTTCAGCAGCAGGAACGTGAGCACGAAGAGGCCCTTCTGGCCGGGGCCGAGGACGCGGGCGACGACGATCCCGGAGGCGACGTTGCAGACGAGGACGCCCCAGGTCGACGCGAGCGTCGCGAGCACGTCGGAGGAGAACGAGGGCCCGGCTCGGCTCATGTCGGCGACTCGAGGCGGGCCGGGGCGGCGGCGAGGGCAAGCGCCGCCCACATGAGCACCGTCAGCGCCGGGTAGAGATAGAGGTGGTTGTCGCAGTTGAGAAGCCAGAGGACGACGACGACGCCCGCCCGCTGCCAGGACGCCTCGGCCTGGGTGACGATGCGGGCCAGCAGGGCGAGGAATGCGAGCAGGGTGAGCACGCCGTTTTCGGCGAGCGTGAGGAGCAGCGTGTTGCTGACAAAGGCGCCCGGCTCGAGGGTCGTGCCCGACCGGCTCACCACGGTCCAGCTCTCCGCCCCGCGACCGAAGAGGAACGTCGCCGGGGTGCTCGCGGCGAGCGCGCCCCAGAAGTCGGGGTAGTTGTTCCAGCGCGAGGCGAATCCTTCCTCAAGGCTTCCCTCGCGGGCGCCGAGCGCCCGGGCACCCTGTGCCCCCGCTATGAGAAGCGCCGCGACGAGCCCGGCTGCACACGCGGCGAGCATCCAGGACCGCCGCGCGGCACTCCGGCGACCGCCACGGCCGAGCAGCGCCGCGACGAAGACGCCACTGCCGATGAGCGCCTGGCGCGAGCCCGTGGCGACGAGCCCGAGCCACCCGGCGCTCGTGGCGAGCGCGCCCCAGGGCCAGGCCCGAACGGCCGGGGTGAGCAGCAGGCCGAGCGTGAGCGCTGCGCCCATCGAGTTCGCGTTCCACCAGCCGCCGACCGCCCGAGGCGTCTTCCAGGCGGCGCCCCAGCGGTTCACGCTGGGCTCGAGGACCGCGCGGGCGAGGACGTCGTAGTAGATGTGGTCGAGCGCACCCACGAGCCCGGTGCTGCGCGTGAGCACCTGGGCGACACACCAGACGCTGCTCACGATGGTGGCGAGGAGCAGCGCGCGGAGCGTGCGGCGCCGCAAGGCCGCGTCGGCGGAGAAGAGCACGAGGAAGGTGCCGAAGGCGGCGACTGCGAGCACGCGGCGGCCGTAGTAGTAGAGCGTGAAGAGCGGATGCGCGTCGGCGAACAACCCGATGAGGAGGCTCGGCGCCGTGCTCGCGACGACCAGCGCCGCGGTGCCGAGCACGCGACGCTGGCAGGGCGCGAGCCGGTGCGGGCGCAGGAAGCTGCACGCCAGCACGAGCAGCACGAGGTCGGTCGCGTAGAGCGGCACCCCGGCCACGAAGACGCGCACGAGCGGCGTCACGCCGAGGAGCAGCAGCAACAGGATTCGCAGACGCGGCACGTTCATGGGTCTCGGGCGGCCTTCGCCCCCTCGGGTGACCGCCCCGATCGCCTCGCGTCGGCGGCACTCATGGCGTGGCTCCTCGGGCGGCCCCTTCCCGTCGGCTGAGCAGCTCGGTCGTGCCCCGATAGACGGGGAGCAGGTCGGCGGCTGCGCGCTCGCCGGCCCGCAGCGTTTCCTCGGCAGCCGCGAGGTCGCCCCGCGGGAGGTAGATGTCGATCGCGAGCCGGCGGTAGAGGTCGCCGTCCTGGGGCATCTGGGCGATGCCCGCGCGGAGGGCTTCCTCGGCCCGCCCGTCCTCTCGCGCCGCGAGGTAGTCCCGGGCTGCGCGCACGAGGTAGGTGCCAGCATCGTGGCTCCGCTGCGCCTCGCGACGGAGCAGCGCGGCCGCCTCCTGCCAGCGGCCCCGCGCCTCGCGCAGGGTCGCCAGATCGCTGACGATGCCGACGCGCGCGGCACCGGCGGCCACCTGTGCAAGCGCCTGCTCGAGGCCGAGCTCGACCGCCCGGGCAAGCTCCGGCGGGAGCGCCGCGAGGCGCGTGGAGAAGGGATCGCGTCCCCCGAGCGGCTGGGTTGCTTCCGGGTTGGGGGCGAGCGCCGCGTGCGAGATCAGGTAGGGGAAGCGGCGGACCGATTCCTCGAGCTCCGCTGCGGCGGCGCTCCGGTCGCCCTCCGCCCAGAGGCGCAGGGCGAGGCGATCGCGTACCTCGGTCGCCGCCGGCGCGAGCGCGAGCGCGCGGCGCAGCGCCGCGTCGCCGGCGGGGCCCGGACCGAGCACATCGGCGAAGGCGGCGTGCGCTGCGGGGTCCGCGGGCGAGAGCGCAATTGCCCGCCGCACCAGCCCGAGCGCCTCTGCGCGCGCGGCGGCACCGTGCTCGGCGAGGAGCACGTCGGCCTGGGCGAGGCATGCGCACGGGGAAAGCGGCGCCGCGCCCGCAGCGAGCAGGGCCGTGTTGGCCGCAAGCGGCACAGCCGCCGCGGTGGCAAGCGCGAGCAGCGCCGCGATGGCCCACGAGCGTCCGTTCGGCCGGGGGGCCGCCGTGAGGACGAGCAGGCCCAAGGTCGTCATGAGCCCGAGCAGGCTCGCTGGGACGTGCAGGGGGAAGTCCACGGTGGCGTGGACGAGCACGGCGCTGGCGCCGCCCGCGAGGCCGGCGCGCAGGAGCCCCACGTCCGCCCCGGGGCCGCGGCGGCGTGCCGCGCGAAGCACGATCAGGGCGCAGGCGATGGCGAGCGCGAGCCCCACTGCCCCGGTCTCCGCCGCGAGCTCGACGTAGTCGTCGTGGGCGTGGTCCCAGATGCCGCCGTCGACGGGCGGGGCCTGGTGCGGCAGGTAGGCAACGTGCCACGAGCCGAGCCCCGCGCCGAAGACGGGATATTCCGCCACGACTGCCAGTCCCTGTGCCGCGACCGCGAGCCGGCTTCCGAGGCTCGGCTCGATCGAGTCGGGGTTTTCGCCCGCGTAGGCCGCAGGCGGCACCGCGGCCCAGCGTGCGAAGGCGCAGCCGCCGGCGACGATACCCGCGGCGGCGGGCGCGAGCAGAAGCCAGCGCCACGGCCCGCGGCGGCGACGGATCGCGTCCGCGGCTGCTGCACCCGCGGCGACGCCGAGCCCGATCAGCACGGCGGCAAGCCCGCCGCGCGACCCGCTCGCGCGGTGGGCGAGCCCGAGCACCACGGTCGCCGTCACGGCGAGCGCGGGTGCCCACAGCAGCTTTTCGTGCGCCGCGACCGCGGTCGCCCACGGACGAAGCGCGCGCGCACGGCAGCCGCGACCTGCCTTGGCGCCGAGCCGCACGACCGCCTCGCGCAGCACGAGCGCCGTGCTCGCGAGCGCGAGCGGAATCACCAGCTCGAGCACGGCCGCGAAGTGATTCGGGTTTACGAGCGGTCCCGAAGCGCGCCCGCCGCGGGGTGCCGGCAGGAGGCCTGCAGGCCCCCCGTCCCCACGGGCAACCTGCACGAGGCCCAAGAACGCGCCGAGCGTGCCGCCAGCGAGGAGGGCGCCCAAGAGCCCGCGGAGCACGCGCCGGCACGCCGCCGCGTCCCCCCAGGGGTAGCCGACGATGACCGCGAAGGCGCCGAAGGCGACCGCGCAGCGTGCCAGCTCGAGCCAGGCGTCCCAGGGATCGAGCGCGAGCGCATGCCAGGTGCCGGACGCGGGCAGCAAACGGGCATAGAGGGCCGCGGCGTGCGGCGAAAGGGCGCGCACCCAGCTTGGTGGAAGCGGTACGGTGCTCGCGAGGCCGAGGGCGAGGAAAGCGGCCAGCGTGCCCACGGCGGGAGCCCGCGGCCCCCCGTGCTCCTGGCGCGCGCGCAGCGTCAGGGCGAGGAGCACGAGCACGGCAGGCATGGCAAGGGCGAGCGCCCACGGTGGATGGCCGCCGCGCAGGAGCGGGAGGCCCGCGAGCAGGCCCTGGACCCCGAGGAGGACGCCGCGCCCTCTCATGCGTGCACGTCCGCAGCCGCGGGAGCGCTGTGGCCAGAGGTGGGGTAGTAGCGGCCGTCGTAGCGCCGGTAGAGGTAGAGGTCGCCCCATGCCCGGTCGACGCCGTTGACGACGACGCCGAGCAGCCGCACGCCGGCCTGGAGGAGGCGGTCGCGGCCGTACTGGGCGAGCTCCCGCGGCGTGTCGTGTCCCCGCAGCACGAGGACGACCCCGTCCGCCTCGCGGCCGAGCACGAGCGCGTCGGTCACCGGCCGCACCGGGGGCGAATCGAGGAGCACGAAGTCGTAGGCCTCCGCGATCTCCTCGAGTGCGTCGCGGAGTCGTCGCGAGCCGAGCAGCCGTCCCGGGTTGAGGGGGGCAGGCCCCGCGGGAATGAAGGCGACCGACGGCGTGTCGAGGACGCGCACGAGGCCGGCGAGCGCCGCGCCCCCGGTGAGGAAGGTCGAAAGCCCGCGGTCGTTGGCCACGCCAAGCGGGCCGTGGCAGGCCGGGTGCCGGAGATCCGCATCGATCAGGAGCACGCGGGCCCCCGTCTCGGCGAGCGCGGCGGCGAGGTTCAGGCAGGTGAGCGTCTTGCCCTCGCCCGCCTCGGCGCTCGTGGTGAGGATGACCTTCGGCGGTACGCTGGCGCCGGAGAAGAGGAGCGCGCTGCGCAGCCCGCGGAACGCCTCGGCGACCGGCGAGTCGGGCGCGCGCACGACGACGAGCTCTCCTGCGGTGCGCGCCGGCACGAGACCGACACGCGGCGGATCGAGCCTGCCGATGGTCGCCAGGACGGGGAGCTTGAGCGTCTGCTCGACGTCGCGTTCGCTCTTGAGGCTGCGGTCGAGGTGCTCGCAGACGAAGCACGCCCCGACGGCGACGAGCGTGCCGCCGACGAGCCCGACGGTGAGGATGAGCGGGACGTTCGGCTCGCTCGGCCGGCGCGGCACTTCTGGCCGCTCGAGGAGACGCACGTTGGAGGCACCGAGCTGCGAGTTGACGGCCGTCTGCACCCGCTGCTGGAGCAGCGAGTCGTGCAGGGTGTTGGCGGTCTGGAGATCGGTCTTCAGCAACTCGTAGCGCATGCCGAGGTCGCGCAGCTCGACGGCGCTCTGCTCGAGCGCGGCGAGCTTGCGGCGCAGCGCGTCCTCGCGCTCGCGGGCGGTCTCGTACCGGGTGCGCACCGCGCTCATCTCCTTGGCGACCTCGTCGGCGAGCTGCTGTTCGACCTCGGCTTCGTGTCGGCGCAGCGTGATCATCTGCGGGTGGTTGGGCCCCGCCCGCTCGGCGAGGGCGAGCCGTGCCGCGCGGAGGTCGAGGAGCGAGAGGTGCAGCTTCTGGACGCCGGGGCGATCGAGAAAGTAGGCGAGCGGCTCGCTGCCCGGCCGGGTGAGAAACTCGTAGCGCGTCTCGAAGGCGACGCGCGCCGCTTCCGCCTTCGTGAGCACCGTTGACAGCTCGGCGATCCGCTGCACGACGAGCTGCTGCTCCTGGTTGACGGCGACGTTGGGATGTTCGGTGGCGAAGGCGTTGAGCGCCGCCTGCGCCCGCTCGACGCGTGCGCGGGCCTCGTCGAGCTGTCGGCCAAGGAAGTCCTTGGCGGTGAGGTTGGTGGCAAGCCGCGCCTCCTCGCTCGCCTGGAGGTACGCGTCGGCGTGCGCCGCGGCCAGGAAGGCAGAGAGCTCCGGGTGGGGCGTCGCAAAGTCGACCTCCACGAGGTCGGTGCCGTGGATTGCCTGGACGCTGAGATAGCCGAGGTAGCGGTCGATCAGCTCGGCGGGAACGGGGCCGGAGCTCGCGCCGTCGTCGGCCGGCGGCGGCGGGAGCACGAGGTTGCGCGGGCGAAAGACGGCGAAGGCCCGGTCAGCCACGGCGAAGAGCCCCGCGCGCCCGGCCTCAGGCTGCATGAACGCCGCGTTGTCGGCGAGTCGGAAGCTGCGGACGACCCGGGCGGCGAGGTCGCGGCTCTTGAGCGCCGCCACCTGCGTCTCGAGGAACGTCGACACGGCGTTCGGATCGCGGTCGTCGTCGTCGAGGTGGAGCACGTTGTCGTCGAGGCGCAGCTGGATGGAGGACTGCCGCGTGACCAGCAGCTTCGCCGACGCCGTGTACCGCCGGGGAGTCGCGACGCTTGCGATCACGGCGACGCCGACACAGGTGCCGAGGCAGGTAAGACCGAGCCAGCGGTGGCGGACGAGCACCCGGAGGTGCTGCCGCACGGTCGGCGGTCCTCCGCTGCGCGCCTCGGCGTCCGCGGTTGGCACGGCCGCGGCGCGCGGCGGCGCCTCGGCGACAGCCAGCACTTCGGTGGACGGCAGCCGGGCGTCGGCCGCCATCAGAAGAGTACCCCGACGCCGACGTTGCCGCCGACGTGCACGATGTTCACGAGCGTGGTCCAGGTTCCCCACGCCAGCGCACCGAGCGGCGTCGTCGGCACGCGCACGACGTCGCCGTCGGCGACCGGGATGTCGTCGGCCTCGCCGCGCGCGACGGCCGCCAGGTCGACGTGGAAGAGGCGGCGCTCGCCGGGGGCGACGATGCGGCTCAGCGTGGCGTGATGTCGGTCGGCGGCGAAGAGCACCCCGCCGGCTGCAGCCACGGCCCCGCTCACGGTGAGCTGGCGCGTGACGGGGTACGACCCGGGTGTCACCACCCAGCCGTCGACCTCCACCTTGCCGGCGGGGGCCACGCTGATCACGTCTCCCGGGCGAACCTGGGGGTCGAGCGCGGCGGCACCCCGCCGGCTCGCGCGCAGCACCTCCTCGAGGTCGAGCCGGATGGGGGCGTCGCTCGCCGCCGCGGCGGACGCGGGCACGAACTCGACGAGCCGTCCCGCGTCGGGCGCGGGACCGCCCGCGGTCCAGAGGAGGTCCGAGAGCGTCGCGCCTGGCTGGCTCAACGGATAGAGCCCGGGGTGCTCCACGCTGCCGACGACGGCGATGAGGCGGCTGCGGTACTCCGCCACGAGCACCGTCACCTGCGGCTGGCGGAGGATGCCGCCTGCGACGAGTCGTCGGGCGATCGTCGCCTCGAGCTCCGCCGGCGTGAGGCCGGCGACGTGCATCGGTCCCACGAGCGGCACGTTGAGGTCCCCCGTTCCGCTCACCCGCAGCCCCTCCGCCACCGTGCGCTGGTAGAGCGGCGCTGCCGGCACGGGTTGCGCGGGTCCGGCGACCACGAAGGCGTCGGCCGTCTGGATCTCCAGCAGATCGGGGATGCGGATCTCGAGCAGGTCGTCCGGCCCGATCCGGTAGCCCTCGTCGCTGCCGGCCGCGGCCCGCGCGGCGGTGATCTGCTGGATGCGCGCGCGGTCCTGCGCGCTCGTCATGCTCGGCGGGGCCACGCCGTCGGTCGCACGCGGCTGCAGGCCGCACGCTGCGCTGCCGACGGCGGCGAGCAAGCCGAGGCCCACGGCGCGGCCGGAGCGGCGCCAGGTCATGACGGTGAGCGCGGCGGGCATTCCGGAAACGCCTCGCACCGCAGGCTGCCGTCGTGCGTCCTGCAGCACGGTCGGTAGACGAACGGCGCCGGCTGTCGGGCGATCGGGGGGCACGCCCGGTGGTCGACGCGGACGAGCGTTTCCTCGCGCCGACAGCGAAGAACCGGCGGCTCGCCGCTGGCGGTGAGCGGAACGGCGAGCACGAGCGCGAGGCTGCCACGACGGAGCGCGCTGCTCCCCCGTCGCGGCCACATGCCCGTCGCTCGCGGATGCGTGCAGCTTGCGACCACAAAACCAACCGCTGTCGCCGCGCCCGCGGAGCAACCGCCATGCCTGACCACACGATGGCGGGTGCTTCGCGCCGTGCAACCGCGTCCCGATCGCCCCAGAGGCCGCCAGGTGTGCGCCGGAGCGCGGCGATTTTTTCCGTCCGATCGGCTGCTTGCGCCCGGGGTGCGCAGCCGCCGCCCGTCGGCCGTCCCGGGGGGTGCGCCCATGCGGGCACACGCACTTGTTACCACGATTGCAAGCATGCCACTCCGGCAAAGGTCGTAGGCGGATGGCACCCGTGCCAGTCGGGGTGGGACCTCGTGTTCCCGGGCCAGCAGGCGACAGGAACACCCGGACCCGGTGCGCCTCCCGTCGGGGCGGGACGGGTCCGGCTGTGACAGGTGACGCGCGCGCCGGGCCCGCCTTGCCGGTGGCGCGCGCAACGGCGGGGAGCGTCCCCGGCGGGATTCGAACCCACGTTACCGGCGTGAAAGGCCGGTGTCCTAGGCCGGACTAGACGACGGGGACGACGGCCGACCGCGCCCCGCGGTAGTACACTCCTCCAGGCCAGTCAAACCGGGCGTGCGCTTGCGGCCGCCCGCGCTCCTGGTGTTCACTGCCGCCCGCGCCGATGGAGATTCGCTTCACGCCGGCCGAGGAGGCGTTCCGCGCCGAGGCGCGTGCCTGGATCGAGGCCAACAAGCCCCGCACGCCGCGCCCCGAGGACCTGCGCGCCCGGCGCGCGTACGACTGCGCCTGGCAGCGCACGATGTACGACGCCGGCTGGGCCGGCATCGCGTGGCCGAAGGCGTACGGCGGGCGCGGGGCGACCCTCATGGAGCAGCTCATCTGGTTCGAGGAGTACGCGCGCGCGGACGCCCCCGACCTCTCGACGCTCTTCGTCGGCCTCAACCACGCCGGTCCGACGCTCATGGCGTGCGGCACCGAGGCGCAGAAGGCCTATCACCTGCCGCGCATCCTCCGCGGCGAGGTCGTTTGGTGCCAGGGCTTCTCCGAGCCGAACGCGGGCTCCGACCTGGCGGCGCTGCAAACGCGCGCGGTGATCGACGGCGACCACCTCGTGGTCACCGGGCAGAAGATCTGGACGAGCTTCGGCCATGTCGCCGAGTTCCAGGAGCTCCTCGTGCGCACCGATCCCGAGGCGCCCAAGCACAAGGGCATCACCTGGGTGATCTGCGAGATGGACCGCCCGGGGATCGAGATCCGGCCGATCAAGACCCTCGCCGGCAACAGCGACTTCTGCGAGGTCTTCTACGACGGCGTGCGCATCCCGCTCGCGAACGTCGTCGGCCGCCTGAACGACGGCTGGCGCGTGGCGATGGCGACCCTGAGCTTCGAGCGCGGCACCGCGTTCGTCCCCGAGCAGGTGCGGCTCGCGCGCCGGGTCGAGGCGCTGGCCGAGCTGGCGCGCACGGTGCCCGGCCCGCGCGGTACGGGGCGCGCCATCGACGACGACGAGATCGCCCGGCGGCTCGCGACCTTTCGCGCGGAGGTGGCGGCGATGCGCGCGATGACCTACCGCAGCCTGAGCCTCGCCGCGCGCACGGGCGTGCCCGGCCCGGAGGCGTCGCTCATCCGGCTCTTCTTCTCGGAGCTGGTCCAGCGCATCGACGCGCTCGCGATGGAGATCCTCGGCGCTGCCGGGCTCGCGGGCGAGCCGTCCGCAGGCGAATGGCCCGAGCGCTACCTGACCGGCCTCTCGCAGACGATCGGCGGCGGGACCAAGGAGATCCAGCGCAACATCATCGGCGAGCGCCTGCTCGGGCTCCCACGGTGACTTCCCGGGCGCCATGGACCTGACCCTCTCGCCCGAGCAGGAAGCCATCCGCGACGCCATCCGCGCGGTGCTGGCCGAGCGCTCGCCGCTCGCACGCGTGCGCGCCGTGATGGCCGCGGAGCCCGGCCTCGACGCGGAGGTCTGGCGCGCCGCCGGCGAGCTCGGCTGGTTCGGGCTCGCCACCCCCGAGGCGGCCGGCGGGGCTGGCTACGGGCTTCCCGAGGCGGCGCTCCTCTTCATCGAGCTCGGGCGCGCGCTCGCACCGGGGCCGTGGCTCGGCACCGTGCTCGCCGCGCCCCTCGCCCCGCGCGGTGCTGCGACCGAGGTGCTCGCGGGCGCGTGCCGGGTCGCGGTGATCGACGATCCCGAGGAGCGGCTCGGCGCCGGGGCGTCGCTCGACGGCGAGGCGCCCCACGTCCCGGACGCGGGCGCTGCGCAGGCGCTCCTCGTCCTCGGCAGACGCGCCGTGCGCTGGTGTGCCGCGGATGCCCGCGGGGTCGCCATCCGCCCGGCGGCGAGCCTCGACCCCACGCGCCGTCTCGCACGCGTGGGGTTCGCCGCCGCGCCGGCCACCGTGCTCGACGCCGATGCGGCGCGCGTGCGGCTCGAGGCCGCTGTGCTCGTGGCGGCCGAGGCGGTCGGCGTGGCCGAGCGCACGCTCGAGCTGTCGGTCGAATACGCCAAGGTCCGTCAGCAGTTCGGGCGGCCGATCGGCGCCTTCCAGGCGATCAAGCACCGCTGCGCGGACATGGCGGTGCGCACCGAGGCGGCGCGCGCGCTCATGCTCTACGCCGCGGTGGCGCTGCGGGACGGCGAGCCCGACGCGGCGCCGGCCGTCCACGGCGCCAAGATGCTCGCTGGCCGCGCGGCGCTCGCCAACGCCACCGACAACATCCAGAACCACGGCGGCATGGGCTACACCTGGGAGGCCGACGCACACCTCTATCTCAAGCGCGCCCACCTCCTCGAGCACACCTTCGGCGCGCGGGCCGTGCACCTCGACGCGCTCGCCGCACCGTGGCGCGCGGCCTGACGGTCCGCCCGCGCGGGGCGGCGGCCGCGGCGGGCGCCCTCGCCGCGCGCTTCCCGGCCCTCCAGCACGTCTACTTCCGCCGCTACATCGCCGGGCAGGGCATCTCGCTGATCGGCTTCTGGATGCAGGCCGTGGCGCAGAGCTGGCTCGTCTACCGCCTCTCGGCCTCGGCCTTCGCGCTCGGCGTGGTGGCGAGCGCCGCGTATCTGCCGGTGCTCTGCCTCGCGCCCGCGGCGGGCGTCGTGGCCGACCGTGTCGACCGCCATCGGCTCGTCGTCCTCACGCAGACCCTCGCCATGCTTCTCGCCCTCGGGCTCGGCACGCTCGTCGCGCTCGGCATTGCCACCGTGCCGATCGTCGCTGTCTTCGCCCTGGGCCTCGGCGTGGTCGGCGCGTTCGACCTCCCGACCCGCCAGGCGTTCCTCGTGCAAATGGTGGGCGCCCAGGATCTGCCGAGCGCGATTGCGATGAACGCCTCGGTCTTCAACGCCGCGCGGGTGATCGGCCCGGCGCTCGCGGGCATGCTGGTCGCCTCGATCGGCGAGGCGCCGTGTTTCTTTCTCAACGCGGCGAGCTACCTGGCCGTGATCGGCGCGCTCCTCACCATGCGCTTTCCGCGGGCGGCGGGCCGGGGCGCCGCCGCCCCGCGGCGGGGCGAGCTGCGCTCGGGCGTGCGCTACGTGCGCGCGCATCCGCCGCTCGGCGCGCTGCTGCTGGCGCTCGGGGTGGTCTCGGGGCTGGCGCTCCAGTTCGGGGTGCTGCTGCCGGTGGTGGCGGAGCGCCGCTTCGGCGCCGGCGCCTCGGGCTACGGCATGCTGCTCACGGCGGTCGGGGTGGGCGCGGTCTGCTCGGCGCTCGAGCTGGCGTCCCGCCGGCCCGACGCGGCCACCCACCGCCGCCATCTCCTCGGCGGGCTCGTGGCCTTCGGGCTCGGGCTCCTGGGCCTCGCGGCGAGCCCGCGGCTTGCGGCGGCGCTCGCCTGCAACGTCGTCGCGGGCTTCGGCCTCATTCGCTTCACGGCGACGACGAACACGCTGCTGCAGCTCCTCGTCGACGACGGCTACCGCGGCCGCGTGATGGGGCTCCACACGGTGATGTTCATGGGGACGTCGCCCGCGGGGAGCCTGCTGCTTGGTGCGCTCGCCCAGCGCTTCGGTGCCGTGCCCGCCCTGATCGTGTCGGCTGCGGCGCCGCTCGGGGCGGCCGCATGGCTCATCCCGAGACTCTCCCTTGCTCGCCTCGAGCGCGGCGGGCCGTGACGCAGACGACACGGCAAGCGAGCCTTGCCGGCCGGGCGGCGGCCTGGTACGGGGGCCCATGCCGTTTGGCGCAGCGCGCGTGCCGGTCGCGCTGGTGGCGGTTGCGGCGGTGGGTCTCGTCTTCGGCTTCGCGAGCGGGGCGCTCCTCTGGGCGAGCTACCCCCCGGCGCGCCACATGACCTGGGTGCCAGCCGCGATCTCGCTCGGGTCGGCTGCCGTGGTGGCGGCTGCGTATGCGCTGCTCGCGTTCCGTCTCGAGCTGCGCGCCACGGCCGACTGGCTCGCGGCAGGCTGGCTCGTCGCCGTGCTCCTGCTCGCGGGCATGGCGGTGGCGCACGAGGCGCTCGTCCAGATCCGCGCGCGCGTCCCCGCGGCGATCGGCGTCAGGACGAGCGCCACGCCATCGCGAAGCGCGCGAGCTTGAAGCTGCGGGAAAAGTCGAGTAACGCTGCAGGGCGCATCGCATGACCGCCGGGGGCTGGAGAGGAGCGGGGAGGGCAGGCGCTGCGGTCGCGGGGCTCGTCGCGGTCGCGCTCGGCAGTGCGGCCTGCGGGCGTCGGGTGCGTGCTCCGGCGCCCGTGCCCAAGACCTTTCGCCTCTGTCTCGAGGCGAGCCCGCGGCTCAACTGGTACGAGGGCCGGGCCCACGCGCTTGCGGTACGCCTCGTCCGGCTCGCCGACAGCGATGCGTTCGAGCACGCCGATGCCCGCGGGCTCGTCGCCGACCCCCGCACGCTCGCGGGCCGGCTCGGTGCGCCGCTCGATCGTACGATCTCCCCCGGGACGACGCTTTCGGTGGACGTCCCGCGGCAGCCGGACCTCGCATTCGTGGGGCTCGTGGCGGCCTACGCCGCGGGGCCGCGCAAGCTCCTCCTTCCCGTCTCCGCGCCCGGGGACGCGCCTGGCGGCTGCATTCACCTCGGCGCCGAGGGGATCGGGACGCCGTAGACGGGCGCGGGCCTACTGCACCCCGGGGCCGAGCTGGAGCGCCATGGGATCGACGCCGAGGCTCCGGATGGCGCGTTCCCACATCTGCTCGGGCGGCGTGCCAAAGACGATCTGCGGATCCGGCGGGGCGGTGAGCCACGCCGACTGCGCGAGCTCCGCGTCGAGCTGGCCCGGGCCCCAGCCCGCATAGCCGAGCAGCAGCCGGCAGCGCTCCTGCACCACGGCCGCCGGCTCGTCCTCGAGCAGGTGGCGGAGGATCTCGACCGAGGCGGTCAAGTGGAAGCCTTCCGCGATGCGCTCTCCCTTGCCCTCGCCCGGGTCGTCGGCGAGCAGGAGGAAGCCGCGGTGCGGCTCGACCGGCCCGCCGCTCCAGAGCATGAGGCCGCTGTCGCCGCGCAGCGGCGGATCGAGCGCGACCGCATCTGCCGCCCGCACATCGGTCGGCCGGTTGACCACGAAGCCGATCGCTCCATGCCGGCCGTGCTCGCAGAGCAGCACCACCGAGCGGGTGAAGTTCGGATCCCGGAGCTGCGGCATCGCCAGGAGCAGCGAAGGCGCGAGAGCATCCGCCATGGGGCCGATGCTCACCGGGGGGCGCCGGTTTGTCAACTGCTCGGGGCGCGGTGGTCGAGCGGCGGATGCCCGCGCCCGAGCGCGGGCGCGCCGAGGAGCGCGCGGGTGACGTAGCGACGCGCCCGCACGACCGCTTGGGGCAGCTCGATCCCCATCGCGAGCGCGGCCGTGATCGCGGCGGAGAGCGTGCAGCCCGTGCCGTGCGCGACCGGGGGCCCGACGCGCTCGCCGGGCAGCTCCGTGAGCGTGCCGTCGGCGTAGAGGACGTCGCACGGGGCGCCGGGGAGATGGCCCCCCGTCACCAGCGCCGCCCGGGCGCCGAGATCGACGCACGCGCGCGCCGCGGCGCCCATCGTCGCCACGTCGCTTACCGCGCGGCCCGTGAGTGCGGCCGCCTCGGCGAGGTTCGGGGTGACCAGCGTCGCGAGCGGGAGCAGCGCGCGACGCAGCGCTGGCAGCACGTCGGGATCGGCGAGCGGCTCGCCCGTGCCCGCCACCGTCACCGGATCGACGACGAGGGCCCGCGGCGGCCGCGCCGTGAGGATCGCCGCCACGCGCTCGAGGACCGCGACGCTGCCGAGAAGCCCCGTCTTGGCCGCGTCGACCGGGAGGTCGTCGAGCACGGCTTCGAGCTGGAGGCCGACGAACCCCGGGTCGACGGCGAGGAGCCCGCGCACGCCGGTCGTGTTCTGCGCCGTGAGGGTCGTGATCACGGCGGCGCCGTAGACGCCGAAGGCGTGGAAGGTCTTGAGATCGGCCTGCACGCCGGCGCCGCCGCTCGGATCGGAGCCCGCGATCGAGAGCGCGACGCGCATGCTGCCATACTCGACGCCGGGCGGCCTCGCCGTCAACGGGCACGGGCGCTCGCCAGCGGCGCGGGCCTCGGCTATGCAGGGCGGGTGCCCTCCGAGCGGATGGACCTCGACGTGTATCCCACCGACGCCGAGGCGTTCGAGGCGACCGCGGCGCGGGCCGCCGAGGCGCTGCGCGCGGCCGTGGCGGCGCGAGGGCGGGCGGCCGTGGCGCTCTCCGGCGGGCGCGGCGGCCGCGGCGTGCTGCGCGGGCTCGCTGCCCGAGGCGACGTCCCGTGGGAGCGGATCGACTGGTGGTGGGCCGACGAGCGCTGCGTTCCGGCCGACGATCCGCGCAGCAACGTGCGGCTCGCGCGCGAGAACCTGCTCGTGCCCCGGGGCATCGCGGCCGCGCACATCCATCCGCCGCCGGTCGAGCTCGGCGAGCCCGAGCGGATCGCCGCCGCATACGCCGCCGCGCTCACCGCGGCGCTCGGTGACCCGCCGGTCTTCGACCTCGTGCTGCTCGGCATGGGGGCGAACGGCCACGTGGCCTCGCTCATGCCGAAAAGCGCCGCGCTGCGGGCAACGGCCGCCGTCGCCGCCGTGCCGGCGTCGGAAGTGCAGAGCGACCCGCCGGTCGCGCGCGTCACGCTCACGGTGCCGGTGCTGCGCGCTGCACGCCGCGTGCTGGTCACCGCGACCGGCGAGGAGAAGGCCCGCGCGCTCGCCGCGGTGCTCACCGCGCCGGACGATCCCGAGCGGCTGCCGGCGCAGCTCGTCCGGCCGTCGGCGACGGTCGCGTGGTGTGTCGACCGGGCGGCGGCGGCGGAGCTGGTGCGGAGCGCGCGTCCGGGCGACTAGCTAGCTAGTACCGCCGGTGCCAGAGCAGGTCGACGGCGCTCGTGCCCCGCGTCGAGGTCGAGAGCTTGACCGAGAGCTGCGAGCTCAGGCCGTACTCGACGCCCACCGCCTGCCCGAGCCGTGGGCCGAACTCCTGGGCGAGCGAGAGGAAGACGTCTTCGGCGACGTAGCGGCCGACGCCGATCTGCCCGGGCGTGGTCGTTCCCTGCGGCGGCGAGACGTCGAGGGCCGCGAGCCCGAGGGCGCTCGTCACCGAGGTCGCGAGATCGGGGGCCGCGTACCCGGAGGAGAGCTGGATCGCGTGCTGGCGCAGCATGGTGTTCTCGCTCTGTCCCAGCGACTGCGTCGGGCGGCCAAAGAGCAGCACGGCGAGGATGTCGGCCTGCGAGAGCGGCGGATCGGAGCTGAGGACGAGTGTGGGCTTCTCGAGCTCGCCGCCGAGATGCACGCGGACGAAGTAGTCGCTGGTGTGATAGACGGCGCTCACGTCGAGCGTCGGTCGGGGCGGCGTCGCGCCGTGGAAGACGATGCGCCCGTCCTCGAGCGCGAAGCGCCGGCCCTGGAAGACGTAGGCCCCGCGCACGAGCCGGATCTCGCCGCGGAGCCCGAGCGGGGCGAAGGCCGCCTTCTCGACCCTGAGCCCACCGCCGAGCTGAATGTCGGCATCGCTGCGGCGGATCCACGCATCGGCCCCGAGGTGGACGTCGAGATCGAGGGCGAGCGAGTCGGCGAGGGCGAGCGCCGGGCTCGGGGGCGCCTCGGGGGGCGGCGGTGGCGCGTTGACCACCTCGATCGTGGGGTCGGGCTCGAAGCTCGGCATGCTGCCGGGGAGCGCAGCGGGATGGAGGAGGAGGCGGTCGACATCGAGCCGAGCGCGTACGCGCGGCAGCGCAGGCGTCCCCTCCACCTCGGCGTGGCCGCTCACCGTGGCCTCGACGTCGCTGCGGCGGAGGGCGAGAAACCGCGCGGCGCGCAGCGTGAGATCGAGGCTCGCGGGCCGCCAGCCCTCGAGCGCGATGCGGCCGCCGCCCGTGAGCGTGCCGTCGCCGCCCCGCGCCTCGAGGTGCGTCACCGTGATCGCGCCCGGGGCGAAGATCGCGCGCACGCGCACGGCCTCCCAGGGGACGTCGGTCGTCGCGAGCGTGAGGCGGCCGCCGTCGAGGACGGCGAAGCCGCTGAGTGTGGGCGCGGCGGCGGAGCCGCCGAGGTGGACGTCCGCCGCCACGGTCCCGGCCGCCTCGCGCACCGCGCCCGGCGCGAGCACGTGGAGGAACGCGAGGTCGAGGCCAGCAGCGTGGAGGTCGGCGTTCGCCGAAACTCGGCGCGGGTCGCACGCGGGCGCGGCCCAGGCGAGCCCGAGGGGCAGCGTGGCGTCGAGGCGAAGGTCCCCCGGGCCGGCGGGTGCCAGCGCCGCGTGCACGCCGAGCGCGCAGGATGCGTACTCGACGCGCGCAAGCAGGTCCCCATAGCGCACGTCGTGGACGGCAGCGCGCGCCACGCGCACGCGTCCCTCGAGACGCGGCGCCGCAGCCGTCCCCGCAAGCCGCGCCTCGGCGCCGAGCGTGCCCGTGCACTCGGGGGCGCCCGCGAGCGCGCAGAGCTCGGCGAGCTCGACGCCATCGACCGTGAGCGCCGCCTCGACCGGACCCCGGCGGGTGATGCGGCCGCCCAGCGTCACGCGCCCGGCGCCGCTCGTGAGCGTGAGCGGGGCGACCTCGAGGGCGTCGGCGAGCGACCACCGCGCCGGCGCGGCGAGCGTCCAGGCCCGCATCCCCGCGGGGGCGAGGGTCAGCGCCTCGAGGTCGCCCAGCGTGCGCGCCTCGGCGCGGCGTGCGGCGAGCGTCGCGTGGAGGTCGACCGCCGGCCATCGCGCAAAGCGCATGCTCGTTGCAGCCAGACGCGCGCGGCCGGCCGGGGCGCGCCCGCCGAGGCCAGAGAGCGTCGCCTCGACCGTGAGCGCGTCGGCCGCCGAGGCGTGCCAGCGCGCGCCGCCGACGGTGGCGCTCATCTCCGCCGCGACGGCGTCGAGCGGCCCGCGCGCGCGGAGGTTCAACGTGGCGGCGCCGTCGAGCGCGGGAATGCCGACCGCCTCGCCGAGCCGGCCGAGATCGGCGCGGGCGGCGAGCGTCGCCTCGCCGCGCCGAGCGGCCGCGTCCAGCATGCCCGTCGCCTCGACGGCGAGCGCGGGGCCATCGGCTTGTGCCTGCGTGACCTCGAGGCGGCGTCCGTCGAGGCGCACGGCGACGGTGCCCGAGCGCAGGACGACGCCGTGCACCTCGGCGCCCGCGAGCCGGAGCGTCGCCTCGGCGCGCGGCGCCGCGAGGGGGCCGACGCCGCGGAGGGCCACGCGCCCCGCGGCGCGGCCGGGCGGGAGCGGGCCGAGCGCGCCCAGGTCGCCGACGTCCAGGTCGGCCTGCGCGCGGTAGCGCGGCACCGCGCCGAGCAGCGCCGCCGCGCGCACGACCGCGGCGGCGCCGGCCGCGGCCAGGCGTGCCCGCGCATGCGTGAGGGGCCCGTGGCTGCGGCCGAGCACGAGCGCGCGGGCGAGCGGCCGCTCGGCGATGGTCGATGGCCCGAGGGCGATCCGGTAGGTGAGCGGCGGCTCGCGAACCCCGGTGCCGCTAGCGCGCAGCGCGCCCTGGAGCCGAGCATGCGGCAGGTGCGGCAGCACGGCCGCGGGATCGAGGTCGCGGAACGCTGCGCGCACGGTGGCGGGCGGGGTTGCCTCGGGCGCGACGCGCACGGCCGCGCTCAGCGTGCCGGCGGCGCCGATTTGGGCCGCGGCGGCGGCGAGCAGACGGCCGCCGGGCTCGCCGACGAGCCTGCCGGCGGTGTGCACCCTGCCGCGCGCCATCCCCCGCAGGGTGAAGTCGAGCGCGTCGGCGCGAAGCTGCAGGCGGGCCCCGTCGGCCGCGGCCGCCCCGACGAACGTAAGCGCCGCGGCGACCAGCCGCTGCGGCGGAGCGGCGTCGAGCACGGCCAGCCCCACGCGCCCGCCCTCGACGCGGAGCTGGCGCACCTCGAGCGGCGGGCCGGCGGCGGCCGCGAGCCGCGGCAGCCGCCAGCCGTGCGCATCGCGTACGAGCCGCACGTGGAGCCCCCGCAGCGTCACCCGCCGGAGCAGGATCCGCCCGCGCAGCAGCGCGCCGAGCGAGTAGGTGACCGCGGCGTGCGTCACCCCGAGAACCGGCTGCCGGGCGACCGAGACGCGCACGTCGTCGAGCACGAGCGAGTGGCCGAGCGTGCCGCCGATCCGCCCGATCGATACGTGCGCCCCCGCAGCCGCGCCGAGGAGGGTCGCCACGTGTGTGCGCACCCACGCCGCCACCGGGGCGCTGCGCGCGGCGAGCCCGAGCGCGACGGCGAGGAGCGCCGCGATGGCGGCCGTGGCGGCGGCGAGGCGCACGAGGCGGCGCAGCATCAGAACGCGCGTCCCACGGTCACGTGGACCTGCCAGCGCTGGTCGCCGTCGGGCGGCTGGAGGGGAAAGCCCAGGTCGACGCCGAGCGGGCCGACGGGCGAGGCGTAGCGCACCCCGAACCCGACGCCGTAGCGCAGGTCGTCGAAGGGGAGGTCGAACGAGCGCAGCGACACCTGTCCGCCGTCGACGAAGAGGAGCCCGGAGAGGCCACCGGTGATCGGGTGCCGCAGCTCGACGGAGGTCTCGGCGAGGCTGCGGCCGCCGATCGGCCGGTCGTCGACGAGCGGGCCGATTCGCCAGCGCCCGTAGCCGCGCACCGAGTTGAGGCCGCCGGAGAAGAACCGCTCGGGCAGCGGGATCTCGGGGGTGCTGCCGAGCGGGTCGGCGGCGCCGGTGCGCACGCGCGCGGCGAGGCCGAAGTCGGCGAGCAGCGGCTGGTAGAGGCGACCCTCGGCGGTGAGGCGGAGGAAGCCCACGTCGCCGCCGAGCCACTGGCCGACGGGCTCGACGGTGCCGTTGAGCTCCCAGCCGCGCCGCGGGTTCAAAAAGTCGTCGGTCGCATTCCAGTCGGCGCCGAAGGCGAGCCCCGAGAGCGTGACGTTCGCGGGAGCCAGGCCGCGGAGCGCGGCGCGGACCGCATCGGTGGCCGCGACCAAGCTGTCGTACTCGAGCCGGTAGGCGGCGAACGTGGTGAGCTGGGCGAGCGGCTGCCACTCGACGCGCGGTCCGAGCCGGCTGCGGTCGACCGTGAAGGCGTCCTCGTCCTCCTGCTCCTCGAGAAAGACGAGGCGGAAGCGGCTGGCGGCGCTCGGAAAGTGCGGCTGCACGAAGTCGGCCACGATCGTGCGGGTGATGAAGGAGGCGCGCGCGGCGACGCCGAGCTGGCGCGCGCCGCCGAGGAAATCGTAGTGGCGCCAGCTAAGGAGCCCGCGCACCTCCTCTTCGGTGTCGTACCCGATGCCCGCCCGCACGTCGCGCGGCGGCGCCTCCGTCACCTGGACGCGGATGTCGACCGTGTCATCGTGCGGCGTCTCCTCGAGCGTGACCGTGCGGAAGAGGCCGAGGCCGAGGAGATTCGCGGACGTGCGGTCGAGCAGGCTTTCGCGGAACCGCTCGCCCGAGCGGAAGGCGATCTCGCGCCGGACCACGGCCGGCTCGACCCGGGCAGTCCCGGCGACCGCGACGGCGCCGAAGCGGCAGAGGGGACCGCTCGCCACGGTGTAGGCGACCTCCGCCGTGTCGCGCGCGACGTCGACGCGCGCCCGTCGGCTGACCGTGACGCGCGCGTAGCCCTGCTCGCGGTAGGCCGCGCGCAGCAGCGCCTCGCCGCGCGCGTAGGCATCCTCGTCGAAGACGGCGCCCGCGGCGAGGGGGAGGGCGGGCACGGCGGCCGCGGGCAGCGTGGCCCCCGTGGTCCGCACCGCGACCGCCGTCACCCGGACCGGCGGGCCCTCGTCGATGACGATCGTGGCGGTGACGAGCGCCGGGCCCGCGATCGCGACGTCGCCGCTCACGTGCGCGTGGTAGTAGCCGCGGCTGCGGTAGAGGCGGCCGAGGCGGGCAAGGTCGGCGGCGAAGGCCGCGGGATCGAACGCCGGCAGGCGCTGCCAGGGGGCGAACCAGGGGCGCGCCTTGGTGACCATCGCGGCGCGCAGCGCAGCCGCGGGCACGGCGCGGTTGCCGCGGAGGACGAGGGCGCGCAGCCGCCAGGCGACCGTCGGGTCGAGCGCCTCGGGGGCGAGCGCGAGCGCGGCGCCCGGGATGCTGGCGGCGAGCACGACGGCGACCGCGAGCGCGCGCACGGCGCCACTCGTAACAAGCCGGTGCGGGGACGCAAGCCGCACGAGGGGGCGGGTTTTCCGCGTGACTCGACGCGGGGGGCGTGGTAGGAAACCAGAGATGGCAGCCGGCTGGCGCGCCGCGGTGGCACCCGAGGAGGTGAAAGAGCTCCTCGCGATCGCCGATGCGCGGGCCTGGCTGTCGATCGCGGTCGACTGGGGCCTCGTGGCGGCGGCCTTCGCGCTCGTGGCGCACGCGCCCGGGGTGCTCACCGTCGTCGCGGCGCTCGTCGTGATCGGCGGCCGCCAGCTCGGGCTCGCCGTGCTCATGCACGAGGCCGCGCATCGCACGCTCTTCCGCGATCGGCGCTGGAACGATGCCGTCGGCACCTGGCTGTGCGCCTATCCCATCTGGGGCGACCTCCACGCCTATCGCGCCTATCACCTCCGGCATCATGCCAAGACCTGGACGGCAGAGGATCCCGACCTCGGGCTGGCGACGCCGTTCCCGATCACCCGGCGCAGCCTCTGGCGCAAGGTCTGGCGCGACCTGAGCGGCCAGACAGGCCTCAAGCGCGCCGCGGCGACGCTCAGGCGCGAGCGGGGGCGGCGCACGGACTTCATGGGGATGCGCAACCGCTACGGCGTGGTGATCACGAACACGGCGCTGCTCGCGCTGCTCGCCCTCGCCGGGCACCCGGCGCTCTACCTGCTCTGGGTGGGGGCGTGGTTCACGACCTACAGCCTCGCCATGCGCATCCGTTCGATCGCCGAGCACGCGATGATCGACGACCCGGCCGATCCGCTTCGCAACACCCGCACGACGCTCGCCGCCTGGTGGGAGCGGCTCCTGATCGCGCCCAACCGGGTGAACTTCCACTTGGAGCATCACCTGCTGCCGACGGTCCCCCATTACCGGCTGCCGCACCTCCATCGACTGCTTCGCGAGCGCGGCGTGTTCGCCCGCGCCTGCGTGACGCGCGGCTACCTGAGCGTGCTGCGGACGGCCGCCTCGGCGAGCTGAACGAGCGCCTCCCGCAGCAGCCTTGCCGCGCGCCGGCCGTTCGACGCATCCTCGCGCCGATGGACTACCGCGAACGGGTCGTGATCGTCACCGGCGCCTCGTCGGGCATCGGCCGCGAGCTGGCGCTCGACTTCGCGGCGCGCGGGGCGCGGCTCGTGCTCGCGGCGCGCCGCGAGGCGGAGCTGGGCGCGGTTGCGCGCGCGGGCGCGGCGCGCGGCGGGCAGGTCGAGGCCGCCGTCGGCGACGTGGCCGACCGCGGCTTCGTCGAGGCGCTCGTCGCGCGCGCGCTCAGCCGCTTCGGCCGCCTCGACATCGTGGTGAACAACGCCGGCGTGCCGAAGCACAAGCAGGTCTACCATCTCACGGCCGAGGAGGTGGAGTACGTGACCCGCGTGAACTTCCTCGCCCCGGCCTTGCTCACCCTCGCGGCGCTGCCGGCGATGCTGCGCCAGGGCGAGGGCTGGATCGTCAACATCTCCTCGGCGGCGGGGAAGATTCCGCCGCCGCGCGAGGCCGTCTACGCGGCCTCGAAGTTCGCGCTGGGCGGCTTCACCGAGGGCCTGTGGCTCGACCTTGCGGGCTCGGGGATCCACGCGGCGCTCGTCAACGTGGGACCCATCGACACGGAGATCTGGCGGAAGACCGACGAGCCGACGGCCTACCGCGGCCGCAAGCTCCCGCCGAGCGCGGTTGTGGCGGCGGTCTTCCGCGCCATCGAGCGCCGTCGCCACGAGGTGTGGGTGCCGGGCTGGCTGCGGCTCGCGTGGTGGCTCAGGGTCTTTGCGCCCGGGCTCTACCGGGCCGGGTCGGCGCGGTTCGACCCCGTGCCCGCGGCGGTGATTGCCGCCGCGCGCGAGCGCGCGCGCACGCGCGCGTGAGCCCTCAGGAGATCACGCCCGCGTCCTTGAGCCGCGCGATCTCGTCCCAGTCGCAGCCGATCTCCTGCAGCACGAGCTCCGTCTCGGCGCCCACCTCCTCGGCCGGCGTGCGCACGGCCGGCAGCTCGCCCCCGAACTGGACCGGGCTCGCGCAGACGCGCACCGGGCCGTCCGCGGTCGGCGAGGTGGGAAGGTAGCCGTTGGCGGCGACCTGCGGGTCGTCGGGCAGGTCGAGCGGCGTCTGGAGCGGTCCCCAGATGCAGTCGGAGGCGCGCAGCCGCGCCTCCCACTCGGCGCGGGGGCGCGTGGCGAAGTGCGCGGCCAGCTCGGCGGCGATCGCCTCGCGATGGGTCTGGCGGGCCTCCGCCGTGGGCCAGCGCTCGAGCAGGTCGGGGCGGCCGATCGTCTCGGCGAAGTGGGGCCAGAAGCGCTCGGCCTGGAGCATCATGAGGACGATCGCCTTGCCGTCGGCGCAGCGATAGGTGCCGACGAGAGGATTCGGGCTCATGCCGCGCATCTCGCCGGCCGAGGGCAGCATGTTGCCGTAGAGGAGGGCGGCGGTGATGTCGGGCGCCAGCACCCAGATCGCCGTGCCGAGCAGCGACACGTCGACCTCGATGCCCTGGCCGGTCCGTTCGCGATGGAAGAGGGCGGCCGCGATGCCGCCCGCGATCGCCATGCCCCCGATGAAGTCGCCGAAGGCGGGCCGCTGCTGGATCGGCGGCTCGCCGGGGGTCGAGAGGCGATCGGCGATGCCGCCGCGGGCCCAGAACGACACGCCGTCGTAGCCGCCCTTGCGCGCATCGGGGCCGCGCCGCCCCTGCCCGCAGCCCCGCGCGTAGACGAGCCGCGGGTTCACCGCGCGCAGATCCTCCCAGGTGATGCGCAGCCGCTCGCGCGCGTCGTCGAGAAAGCTCGTCAGGAACACGTCGGCGCGCGCGACCAGCTTGTCGAGGAGCGCCCGGCCGGCGGGCGTGGCGAGGTCGATGCCCACGCTGCGCTTGTTCCGCGAGAGGTGCTCGACGAAGAAATTCCGCCCGGCAGCGCCGGGGACGATGCCCGCGGTGATGAGCCCGCGGATCGGATCGCCGGTGCGGGGGTGCTCGATCTTGATCACCTCCGCACCCCAGTCGCCGAGCACGGTGGCGGCGGAGGGGACGAAGCCCCACTCCGCGACCTCGATCACGCGAATGCCTGCAAGGACGGCCGTCATGGCCGAGGAGACTAGGCGGACTCGGCCGCGGGAGGCAAGGTGGCTTCGAACGGCAGCTCGACCGAGAGTCGCGTGCCGCGCTCGGAGCTGATCCGCACCCGCCCACCGAGGGAGCGGACGCGCTCGCGGATGCCGAGCAGGCCGCCGCCGTCGGCGCGGGCGGCCGCCTCTGGCCGCAGCCCCACGCCGTCGTCCTGGATGTCGAGGCGCAGCGTTCCGTCGGCGAGCGAGAGATCCACGCGCACGCGGGTGGCGCGGGCGTGGCGTGCGACGTTGGTGAGCGCCTCCTGCGTGATGCGGTAGACGGCCGTCTCGACCGCCGGGGGGAGCCGCTCCGGCAGCCCGTCGGCCTCGAAGGTGGCGGTGATCTGGTGGCGCTCGGCAAAGGCGCGGAGGTGGCTCCGCAGCGAGGGGACCAAGCCATAGTCGTCGAGCGTGGACGGTCGCAGGAGCTGGGAGAGCTCGCGCAGCTCGGCCATGGTGGTCGAGGCGAGCCGGCGTGCCTCGGCCGTGCGACTGCGCAGCACGGTCGCGTCGGGCGGCAGCTGCTGCTCGATCAGCCAGAGGTAGGAGAGGATGGCGGTGAGCGACTGGCCGATGCCGTCGTGCAGCTCGCGCGAGAGGCGCCGCCGCTCCTCCTCTTGGACCGACATGAGCTGCTGCGAGAGGCGCACGAGGTCGCGCTCGCGCGCGGCCAGGTCGGCGCGCAGCCGGCTGCCGATGCGGGCGCTCGCGATGGTCACCGCCGATCCCACGACGAGGGAGGAGAAGGCGAAGGCGAAGGGGAGCGTGACCGTCGCGGCCGGGGGCGTGGCGAGCCCGACCAGGGCGAAGCCGAGGCAGGCCACGCCGGCGAGCACGACCATCTCCCGCCAGCCCCAGGCAAAGAGCACGAGCGTCAGCATGAGCGTCGAGAAGAGCCCGGTGGCGGCCACCATCGGGTGGGCGCGCTCGGCGTAGAGCGTGTAGAGCCCCGCGAGCACGAGCCCCAGGGAGAAGGCAAAGGCGAGCCGCGGGGCGTAGCGCGTCGCAAGGGGCGTGTAGGTGGCGGCGAGGACGACGGCGGCGACGGCGGCGTAGACGCCATACATCGCGGGGATCGACCCGTACTGCGCGGGCTCGGCGTAGCGCAGCTCGGTGAGCAGGAGCGCGAGCAACGCCCCGAGCGTGAGCAGCCCCGCCACCCGGAGCCGGGCGACGACGGCCGGTCCGTCCGTGGCGCCGCCGAGCGCGGTCATGCCGCGCCGAGGCATAGCGCGGGCCGGCGGCCCCGACAACCCGGATTGCCGGGACGTCGGCGCCGTCGGGGCGGGAGCTCAGTCGAGCCCGTAGAGGGCGGCCGCGTTCCCCCCGGCGATCAGGGCGCGCTCCTCGGCGGGCACGTCGCGGAAGTGCTCGGCGAGCGCCTCCCGGCTCTTGGGCCACGTGCTGTCGGAGTGGGGATAGTCGGTCGACCACATGAGCGTGCGCACGCCCGCGCGGTGGCGGGCGGCTACCCCGGCGAGATCCTGGATGAAGGTCGCGTGGCCCTGGCGATGCCAGTAGGTGCTCGGCTTCTCCTTGATGATCGACTGCGTCCAGAAGCGGTGCTTGGCGAAGGTCTGATCCATGCGCTCGAGGAAGTAGGGCAGCCAGCCGATGCCGCACTCGACGAGCACGTAGCGGAGCTTCGGGTGCCGCTCGAGGACGCCGGTGAAGGTGAGCGTCGAGACCACCTCGACGATCGAGAGCGGCGTGATCGCGATGAAGGTCTCCTTGATGCCCGGAAGGGGGTTCATGAAGGTCTCGCGGACGTTCGTCTTGCGCGGCCCGACGATGTGGAAGCTGATCGGCAGGCCGGTCTCCTCGACCAGCGACCAAAACGGCTCGTAGGCCGGGTCCCACAGCGGCTTGCCGCCGCGTTCGTCCGGGAAGGGGTCGACGTGGAAGCCCTTGAGCCCCATCTTCGCCACGCGCTCGAGCTCGGCCAGACCCTCGTCGAGGTCGACCAGCGGGACGTGCGCGAGGCCGATCAGCCGCCGCGGCGCGGCGTCGGAGAGCTCCTTCATCCAGTCGTTGTACGTGCGCACGATGAACTGCCGCAGCGCGGGGTCCTTCGGGTACTGGGTCACCGGGCCGCCGAAGTAGAGGACCTCGGCGTCGACCCCGTCGAGGTCCATGTCCTCGAGGCGGGCCTTCGGATCGTAGGAGCCCGGGCGCATGTCCTTGTAGGTGAGGCCCATCGCCTTGAACTCCTCGGGCTTGCGCCCGGCTGAAGCGTCGAGGCCGATCGCCCCGCTCACCTCGGAGTCGACGATCCAGAAGTCGCCGGCCGGCGTCGATTCGACGCGGGGCACGCGGTCCTTGAGCGCCTGGGGGGCGCGCCGGGTCCAGAGATCCTTCGGCGGGTTCACGTGCGAGTCGGCCGAGATGATGCGTTCGTTCGCCATCGGATCAGCTCCTCCTCGTGTGCGTCACGTCACGTCGTCTCCGTCGAGAGCACGACGGCGCCCGCGATGGGCCCGCCGCCGTTGGCGGCGAAGGCGACCGTCGCGCCCGGCACCTGCCGCGGCCCGCACGTGCCGCGGAGCTGGGCCACCGCCTCGATCAGGTGCCCCACGCCGTGGCTGCGACCCTCGGAGAGGTTGCCGCCGTGGGTGTTGAGGGGCAGCTGCCCGCCGAGCGCGGTGGCGCCGCTCGCGACGAAGGGACCGCCCTCGCCCTTGGCGCAGAACCCGGCGTCCTCGAGCCAGCAGAGCGCAAGCCAGCTAAAGCCGTCGTAGAGCTGGACCGTATCGACGTCGCGCGGAGCCAGCCCACACTCCTTCCACACGGCATCCGACACGGGTTTGGAGGCCATCGTCGTGAGATCGGGCCACTGCTCCCACTCTTCCCACACGGCCTCGCGCGTGGCGCTCGCGAGCACGTGCACCGGGCGCTGGCGGAGGTCGCGCGCGCGCTCGGCCGTGGTGAGCACGGCCGCGCCGGCGCCGTCGATCGGGTAGTCGCAGTCGAGCCGGCGAAAGGGCTCGGCGATCCACGGCGAGGCGAGGTACTGCTCGAGCGTGAGCGGCTCGCGGAGCACGGCGCGGGGGTTCAAGCTCGCGTGGCGACGGGTCTGCACCGCGAGCGCGCCCAGGTGCTCGCAGGTGGTGCCGTAGACCGCAAAATGCCGCATCGCCCAGAGGGCGAGGGTCTGCGCGGTCATGCCGAGGCCGTAGGGCAGCGTCCACTGCCGCTCGCCGGCGGCGAGGGGCTGCTCCGGCATCCCCGGGGGGAGGCCGCGCTTCCACTTGTTGCACTTGTACACGAGCACCGTGCGGCAGCGGCCGCTCTCGACGGCGCGCACCGCACGATCGAGCGCCGTCATGGCAGCGGGCGCGAGCGCGAAGACGTCCTCGCAGAGCGCGAGCCGCTCGCGGTCGACGCCGACGGCCGGCAGCACCTGGTCGAGCGGCGCCCCCTCGTAGGCGCCGAGATAGGTGACCACGCCGTCGACGGCCTCGGGGGCGAGCCCGGCGTCGGCGAGGGCGGCCCGGCACGCCTCGGCCGCAAGCGCATCCCCCTCTTCGGGCAGCGAGCGGGCGAAGGCCGACGTCCCGATGCCGACGATGGTCGCGGGCGGCGTGCGCGGCACGAGGGTGGTCTAGACCAGGGTCGGGAGGAGAATCAAGCGATTGATCGATTTGCGGCGAGGATGGCGCCGGTGCTGCCGAGGCGCTGCATGAGGCTCTCGGCGAGGGCGGCAGCGATCTGCGGCTTGCGCTTGTGGCGCGCGGCGTTGATCTGGTGGGCGAGCGCGCGCGTGAGCTGTCCCGCGCGCGCGAGAAGCCGGGCCACCCGCCGGGGTTTGCCGCCGCGTTCGGCGGCGGCGAGCGTGGCGGTGAGCTTGGCGAGGCCCTGGCGGAGCTTGCGGCGCAGCGCCGGGGAGAGGTCGCCGGGGCCCGCGGCGGCGAGCGCGGAGGCGATCGCGTCGAGCTGGCAGTGCATCCCGGCGAACCCGGTGAGCGGCGCGCCCGCGCGGCAGCCGCTCGTGGGATCGCAGGTCTCGAGGCCGTTGCACCGATCGCCGTCGTCGCAGACGAGTGGCGTGCCGGGCTGGCACGTGCCCGTCGCGACGTTGCAGGTTTCCCGGCCGTTGCAGACGTTGCCGTCGTCGCACCCGCGGTCGTCGAGGCAGAAGTGCTGGCAGTGCGGCTCGAGGCTCGCGTCGAGCGTGCACATGTCTTCAGTGTCGACGTTGTGATCGTCGCACGGCGGATCGACGCGCACGCACACGCCAGCGCGGCACGCCTCGCCGTCGCAGCGGCCGTGGGGCGCGCAGTCGGTGTCGACCGCGCACGGACGGCAGCTCCGGTCGGGGGTGACGTGCTCGCAGGCGAGGTGGGCGAGGCCAATGTCGGTGCAGCGGTCCTGCGTGCACGCGTTCCCGTCGTTACAGTCCGCGTCGCCGTGGCAGCAGCCCTCGATCGGCTCGGCGACGCAGCCCCCCGGCTCGCGGCAGGCGACGTCGATGCAGGGATCGGCACTCGGGGTGCACCCGAGCGGCGCGCTGTGGCAGGCGCCGCCCGTGCAGGTGCCCGGCTCGCAGGTGGTGCCGCACGGAGCCCCCTCGGGGAGCGGCGCGCCCGGGTGGCAGACGTGGTCCGTACACGTCTCGGTGCCGTTGCACGGCTCGCCGTCGTCGCAGTCGGCGTCGGTGTGACAGCAGCCAGGGGTCGCGAGCGCGCAGGCGTGTCCGGTGCAGACCTTGGGACACACGGGGTCGCCGTCGTCGCAGTCGGCGTCGGCGTTGCAGCAGCCGGGGATCGCGGTGTGCGTGCAGCCCTGCGTCGGGTCGCAGGCGTCGTCGGTGCAGACGTTGTTGTCGTCGCAGTCGGGCGGCGGGGCGTGGACGCAGACGCCGCCCTGGCAGGTCTCGCTGCCGTCGCAGGCGTTGCCGTCGGAGCAGCGGAGCGTGTCGTCCGGGGTGTTCGTGCAAAAGCCGTTCGTGCACTTGTCGGCCGTGCAGGGATTGCCGTCGTCGCACTCGGCGTCGGTCGCGCACGGTTTGGCGATGCACGCGCCCGAGCTGCGGTCGCAGAAGGGGGTCGGGGGCGAACAGACGACTGGTGTGCCGGCCTGGCAGGCGCCGCCACTGCACGTCTCCGCTCCCGTGCACGGGTTGCCGTCGTCGCACCCCGCGATGCGCGTCCCGTCGTGCGGCGGGTGGACGCAGGCGTTCTGCGCCGGGTCGAGGCAGTCGAAGGTGCAGGGATTGCTGTCGTCGCATTCGGCCTGGCCGACGACCGTGCACTGCGAGGGAAGCGTCGGCAGCAGCGCGAGACACACCCGCGGGCAGGTCGTCGTCGGGTCGGCGGGGCAGGTGCTAAAGTCGGGAAGGTTGGCGTGGTAGGGCCCGAAGGCGTCGCAGCCGTCGGCCGTGCAGGGGTTCTGGTCGTCCAGCGGGGGCTCGCTGCGGCAGTGGGCGTCGCAGCCGCTCGTGCAGGGGTCGTTGCCGGGCCCGCCGTCGCACTGCTCGGGGAACTCGGTCTGGCCGTTGCCGCACTGGGGGCAGGGGTCGAGGCAGCCCGGCGGGTCGTTCGGTCCCGTGCACGAGGTGCGCACGTCCCCGGTCGCCGCCGGCGTGATCGTGGCCCCGGCAAGGCTCGGGGCGACGCCGCTCGGATAGACGAGCACGTTGCCTCCCGGGGCGGTGGTGAGGAGCCGCGCTCCCTGCTGCAGCGTGAGCGCGCTGCGCGCGATCAGGGTGTTCTTGCCGCCGCCGCTCGTGACCAGCGCGCTGCCCGCGAGCGTCACCCCGCAGCCTGCGAGCTCGGTTCGGGACGAGGGCCCCGGCGTGGCGCTCACCTTGCCGCCGAGCGTGAGGCTCCCCGCCACGTCCCGCGCCGGCGTCGGGTCGAGGGTGGGATCGCAGAGGTGCGCATCGCAGCGCGTGCCGGCGCTCGCGCGCACGAAGCCGCCCGTGCCGCCCGAGGCGGTGCTGTCGGCGAGGAGCTGGGTGCTCGTCCCCACCGTCACGTTCCCCTCGGCGGCGAGCACGATCGTGCCGCCGTCGCCCGACGCGCCGGTCACGTCGAGCTGCGTGCCCGTGCCGCTCACGGTGACGTCGCCTCCCGCGGCGATCTCGATCGTGCCGCCCGAGCCCACGTCGCCGGTACCGCTGCGCATCTGGACGGTGGCGGCCACGGTCGTGTTGCGACCCGAGTGGACCGAGAGCGTGCCCCCGCCCGCCGGGTCGTTGCCCGTCACCGGCGCCGCGAGCGCGACGTCGCCGCGCGCCTCAAGGTCGATCTCGCTGTCGCCGCTGCCGTTGCCCGTCACCCAGAGGGCCTTGTTCACGGCGATCGAGCCTGCGGCCTGGATGGTGATCGTGCCGCTGCCGGTCGCGTCGCTCGGGTCGGGGTCGGTGGCCTGTGCGCTGAGCGGGCTTCCGACCGTGATGTCGCCGCTCGGCACGCTCGGCACGGGGCTCGTGGTGGTGAGCACGATCGTGCCGCTGTCGCCGTTGGCGGCGATCCCACCGCCGCTCGTCGCGATCGCGCCGGCGCGCGCCGTAAGCTCGACGTCACCGCCGCTGCCCGCGCCGTCGGCGCTCGCCTGCACCGTGTCTCCCACCGTGATCGCCTGCCCCTCGATGGTGATGGTCCCGCCGTCGCCGCCGCTCGTGCCGAGGGCGCTGGCATTGAGCATCGCGCCCGACGCGATGGCGACCGGCCCCCCGGCCGCGAGATCGATCGTCCCCACGTCGAACCCACCCTGGGCGCTCACGAGATTGCGCACGGTGAGCGCACCGGGCGCGCGCACGGTCACGGTGCCCCCGAAGCCGGAGACGCCGCTGTCGGCCACGATGCGCCCGGCGAGCAGCATCGCGCTTCCCCGCGTATCGGCGCTGGCGTCGATGGTGATGCTGCCGGCGCTGGCGTCGTCGTTCGTGCCGCGGGCGAGGATGCTGCCGGCAAAGAGCGACACGGCGCCGTCGGCGAGGATGGCAACCGTGCCGGCGTCGCTCCCCGAGACGTCGATCGTGGCGGCCCCGGTCATCGCGAAGGCGGTCGCGGCGTGGCCCGTGGTGGTGAGGGTCACGCTGCCACCGGGCGCCGCGAACGTGCCGCCGGCAATCGAGATGCTCGCCGCGGTGAGCGCAACCGTGCTCGAGCCCGCGGCGAGCTGCCCGCTGAGCGCCACCGCGTGCGTGCCCAGGTCGAGGTTGCAGACGGCACCGGTGAGCGTGATCGTGCCGTCGAGGGTGCAGCTCGTCGCCCCGCAGCAGCGGGCGAGGATGGGCGCGGCGTCGTTCGTGCCGCCGCCGCAGGGCACCGCAAGCGTGCACACGGCGCCCGCGCGCGCGGCCGGGCACGCGAGGGCGAGCGCGAGGAGCGCCGCCCGGGTCAGCGACACGGTGCCCCCGGCCGGCACGGTCGCAGCCGGCGCCCGGGGCGCCGCACGCTGTCGAGTGCCACGTGCCGCTGGCCGCGAAGGAGGATCCCGTCGCGACCGTTGGCATCGGCACGGTTGCCGGCGACGGCGGCGCCGCGGCCAGCGAGCCGGAAGCCCGCGCCCCCGTTCTCGGAGGCGGTGTTCCCCTCGACGCGATAGCCCGTGCCGTGGAGGACGAAGCCGTCGCGACCATTGCGTCGCGCCTGGCAGCCGCTCACGACGTATCCCGTGCCGCCGGCGCGGAGCCCGTCGCTCGCGTTCTCGAGGAGCGTGACGTCGTCCACGTGCGCGAGCGCCCGCGGCGCAGCGTCGATGCCCACGTCGAAGCCCCGCACCGTGCCCGGGCCGAGGAGCGTGAGGCCGCCTGCGCCGCCGCCCACGACGGCGATGCCGACGCCGCGGCGGCTGCCGGCGACCTCCTGACCGCCGAGCGCCAGCGTGGGCGCCGGCCGGCCGGGGGCGATGCGCACCAGCAGACCGGGCCCGGGGCACACGTGGCGGGTGATGGGGTCGCGGTCGCCCAGGGTGTGGGAGCTTACGAGCACGTCGCCGCAGTCGCAGGGAACGCTCCGGCCGTGGCCGTCGACGTCGTCTCCGCAGGCTCGCGGACCGCCGAGCGCCGTCGCGGGCGCGAGGCCAAGGAGGCAGGCGAGGGCTGCCGGCGCGAAGCGGCGCATGCGGCGGCCCGATCGAGCAACCGCCGTGCCCGGAGCCACAACGGGCCCGTGCGGCCGAAAGCCACGTTCCGCCTGACGCGCGCCCGCCGCCATGGCGAACGCCGCAGCGGGCGGACGTGCAGGGACCGCGCAGGCGTGCGAGGCGGTTCGGGCGAGCGTCACGGCGATGACGCTCCTGCTGCCGTCGCGTCGAAGACGGTACGCGCCGCCGCGCGGATCCGCGAGGGCGGCGGTGGCACCGCCCTTGCTGCTTTGCCCGGGCATGCGCACCCACCGTGCCTCCGCGGCGGGCTTCACGCTGATCGAGCTGCTCACGGTCCTCGCCATCGTCGGCACGCTCGCCGCCATCGCGATCCCCCAGTTCTCGGGGCAGCAGGCGGCTGCGCTCAACGCCCGGGTCGTGAACGATACGCGCAATGCGGCCCTGGCCGAGGAAGCGTATTACGACACCGAGGGCGAGTACGTCGACGGGGATTGCGGCAGCCTCCCCGGCATGGCCGTCTCGCCCGGCGTGGTGTGCACCGCGGTCGTGGAGAACGGCGGCATCGACTTCCGCGTGACCGCGCGCCACCCCTCGGCGACACGCGCGTGCACCTGGGACAGCGCGACGGTGCCGAGCCTCACCTGCTCCTAGACGCGCGGGCGCGCCGCCGCTTGCCCCAGCTCCACCGGGGGTGTACCCGGAAGGCGTGACCCGTCCCGAGGAGATCGAGCACGCGATCACCGCCGCGCTTCCCGGCGCGCGTGTGCGCGCGATCGATACCACGGGGGCGGGTGACCATTTCGAGGTGGAGGTGGTGGCGCGCGAGTTCGCGGGCCGGGGGCTCGTCGAGCAGCATCGCCTCGTCTACGCGGCGCTCGAGGGGCTCATGCCGCGCATTCACGCGCTCGCGCTCCGCACCCGTCCGCCCGAGGAGAAAGCCGGATGAACGACACGTTGGACGAGATCGCCCGCGAGGTGCGCGAGAACCCCGTGGTCATCTACATGAAGGGGACCCCCCGCTTTCCGATGTGCGGCTTCTCGGCCGCCACCGTCGAGATCCTCGACCAGATCGGGGTGCCCTACAAGGCGGTCGACGTCCTCGCCGAGAGCGAGAAGCGCGAGGCGGTAAAGGCGTTCAGCAACTGGCCCACGCTGCCGCAGGTGTTCGTCGGCGGCAAGTTCGTCGGCGGCTGCGACATCGTGCGCGAGCTGCACGCCCGGGGCGAGCTCGCACCGATGATCAAGGCCGCGCTCGCCGAGCACGCCCGCGCCGCGTCCTGAGCGCACGCGCCGCTTGAGCCCGCCGCAGGGCGGGATCGTCCAGCGCTCGGCGAGCCAGTAGTCGGCGAGCTTCTCGTACTCGACGAGCACGACCTTCGCGGCGTGCCGCACGCGCCACCAGCGGGCGGCGGCGAAGGGGTCGTCGCGCGCCGGGCGGATGGTGAGCGCGACGGTCGGGCCGAGCGCGCGGCGGAGGATCAGCCGGGCGCGGCGCGTGTGGGCCTTCGAGGTGACCACGACGAGGCGGTGCACCCCGTGCCGGCAGGCCCAGCGGGCGATCGTGCGCGCCTCGGTCTCGGTGCTCGACGTGCGTCGGCGCAGCCGCACGATGGCCCGAGCGGGGACGCCGAGGCCGATCAGCGCCGTGCGCAGCCGCTCGTCGCTCTCGGGGAGGACGACCCCCCGCGCGCGCAGCCGTGCGCTCCCGGTGGGGGGCCGCTCGCGGGTGATCACCACCACGGGGGCGATCCCGGTGCGGTAGAGGTCGGCCGCTTCGAGCGCGCGGTCGGCGATGGAGCCCGCGAGCACGACGATCGCGTCGGCGTGCGTGGGCAGCGGATCGGCGACGACGAGGAAGCGGCCGGCATCGCGCGCCGCGACGACGACCACGAGGCCGGTGGCGGCGAGCAGCACGAGCAGGAGCGGTGCGCGCATCGCGGCGGCGGAGCCTACGGGACGCACTGCGCGCGGCGCAAGGGCTTGACCGGTGCGCAGGCAAGGCGCAGTGGTCGAGCATGCGCCTGGTTCAGACGGTCACCGGTCCCTGCGGCGTGGAGGAGCTCGGCACCACGCTCATGCACGAGCACCTCATGATCGGATGGCCGGGCTGGCAGGCCGAGGAGCCGCGCGACCGGGCGGCGCGGCGGGAGTACGCGACCCGCTGCATCGACCGCATGGCCGAGCTGCGCGCGCTCGGGGTGGGCACGCTCGTCGACCCGTGCCCGATCGACCTCGGGCGCGACGTGGAGCTCATGGCGGAGGTCGCGGCGGCGAGCGGCGTGCGCATCGTGTGCGCGACCGGGCTCTACAAGGAGGACCAGGGCGCGCCCGCGTACTTCAAGTTCCGCATGCAGTTTGGCCGCGCCGTCGAGGAGATGACCGAGCTCTTCGTCCGCGAGCTCACCGACGGCATTGGCTCGACCGGCATCCGGGCGGGCCTCATCAAGGTCGCCACCGGCCGCGGACGGATCACGCCCTACGAGGAGACGGTGCTGCGGGCGGCGGCGCGGGCCCACCGCGCCACCGGCGCGCCGATCACGACGCACACCGACCAGGGCACGATGGGCGTCGAGCAGCTCGACGTGCTCTCGAGCGAAGGCGTGCCGCCGTCGGCCGTCGTCGTCGGCCACAGTTGCGGATCGAGCGACCTCCATTATCACCTGACGATGCTCGACCGCGGGGCCTTTCTCGGCTTCGACCGCTTCGGGCTCGAGATGCTCCACCCCGACCGCGAGCGCCTGGCGGCGCTGATCGGGCTCATCGGCGTGGGCTTCGCCCGGCAAATCGTGCTCTCGCACGATAGCGTGTGGTGCTGGCGCGGGCGCGCACCCATCCTTCCGCCCGACGCGCTGCCGAACTGGCGGCCGACCTACGTGCTCGACACGATCGTCCCGCGGCTGCGCGAGGCGGGGGTGAGCGAGGCGGCGATTCGGGCGATGCTCGTGGACAACCCGCGGCGGTACTTCGGCGGGTCGGGGGTCGTGGCGGCCTGAACGATCGGGCCCTGATCGGGCGCTTTTGCGGCACGGGTCGTGCGAAGGGGCGACGGGCGGACGCCCCGGCTCGTACCATGGTCGGAGGGACTTGCTCGGCTTTCTAGCTGCTGGCCGTTCGCTGTGCTGGATTCCTCTTGACGGGCGGCGGGCGGCGTGGGAGCGATACGATGCCGTGCGGATCCTCGCGCACCTCGCGATCCTGACGGCGGCGTCCTGGCTGGTGGCGGCGCCCGCCGCCGCCGTGGGCCCCTACCAGATCGTCGATCTGGGGACGCTCGGCGGCTCGGAGAGCCAGGCCTACGCCGTGAACGCCGACGGTGACGTCGTCGGCTCTGCGTCGACGGCCGACGGGCACGCACACGGGTTTTTCTACCACGCGGGGACCCTCACGGACGTCGGGACACTCCCGGGCGGCACCTTCAGCGTTGCGCTCGCCGTCAACAGCGACGGCCTCGTGGTGGGCTACGCGGACACCGGCGCAGGCGACCAACACGCGATCGCGTGGAGCGCCGGGCTCGGCCTGACGGACCTCGGCACTCTGACGGGGACCACGTGCTCCCCGGACAACCAGCCGTGCAGCATCGCGCGCGGCGTGAGCGAAACGGGAAAGATCGTCGGGGAGGCGGTCAACGGCACCAAACGCGACGCGTTCGTCATCACAGCCGTGGGCAAGCCCTTGACGGACGTCCCCGGCAGTACGTTCAAGGGGGGCTCGCCTGCGATTCTCATGGGCATCAACTCGCACGATCACGCCGCGGGCTACTTCTGCCCGGCGAAGGTGAAGTGCAACACGTCGAACGTGTCGTTGCCGACCGACCCGGGGTACGCGAACGTGCAGGGCGTCTACTATTCGCTCTCGGGCACCTGGTACGTCCTGCCGCCGTTTTCGAGCGGGGACACGAGCGTCGCTCGGGCCATCAACGAGAGCAACCAGGTGGTGGGCGGTGCGAACACGACGCCCGGGGGGCCGCTCCACGCCTTCCTCTCCAACGTGACGAGCCCGAACCGCGCGCTCGTCGATCTGGGCTCCTTGGGTGGCCCCGCGTCGATCGCCTATGCGATCAATGGTGCCGGCGAGGTGGTCGGTAGCGCGCAGCGCCCGGACGGCACGAGTCATGCGGTCCTCTGGGAGGTGACGGGCGAGCCCCCCGTCGATCTCGAGAGCCTCGTTCCCGCGGGCTCGCCCTGGACGAGCCTCGATGTCGCAACCGGGATCAACGACGCCGGGCTGATCGTCGGCTGGGGCGTCGTGGCTGGTCACCGGCACGCCTTCTTGATGGTTCCGGGCAACGGGACGACGACCACTACGGTCCCGCCGGGCAGCACCACGACGACGACGCTCGCCCCGGCGTCGAGCTGCGAGACGGCCGAAGCGCCGGCGGCGTGTTTCCTGCGTGCGCTGCACGGTGCCCTCGCGTCGGCGATCTCGGCGGAGGTGCGTGGGGCCCGGCTCCGTCGGCGGCTCGAAGCCGCGATCAACAAGGCCATGTTTCAGGTGTCCGCCGCCGGCTCGGATCGGGAGCGCATCCGTCGGCTGCGGGCAGCACGGCGCGCGCTGCGCGCCTTCCTCGCCACGCTGCGACGAGGGACGAAGGACGGGCGGATCGATGCGAGCCTCGCGCGGAGTCTCCAGGCGCTCGCGGAGAGCGCCCTCGCGCAGCTCGGCCTGCCCTGAGGTGGGGCGCGGCACAGACGGCCGCGCCCCACCTTCTTACGCTACTTGCAGCGGATGACCGCTGGCGTCGCCGTGCAGCTCGGGTTCGGCGCCGGACCAGGGAAGGTCGCGATGGCACACTGCCCGTTGCTGCCGTCCGGCGTGTCGAACACCACGAGCGCCGAGAGCGGGAGCTGGGAAGGATCGACCGGATACCCGCCGTTGAAGCCGGTGTTCTTGCCGAGCGCAGTGAACTTCACCAGCCCGTGGGCGAGGTGCAGGCGAACCTTCGTGATGCCCTGCACGCCGCCGGGGTTGCGGTATTCGAAGTGCGTCGCCGTGATGTTCTCTCGCCAGCCGATCCCGGTCGTGGGCGAGTAGGCACCGGGCGGGATGGTGACGTCGAGGACGCTGCCGGTGTCGTTGGCGCCCTCGACGAGCAGCCGCAGGCCCTTGCTCACCGGATCGATCGGCGGGGTGGGCGGCAGGCCCGAGAGCACGCCCTTGAGCGACAGCTTCGACTTGCCGACCACGTTGAGGCCGCGGATCGTGAGCTTCGCCTTCTGAGCCGGGACCGGGGCGGGCGAGCTGCAGGGACAGCTCGGCGGGACGAGACTCGGCGGGCAGAGGCCCGTGCTGCCGTCGCACCGCTCGGGCGATCCGCAGGCGCTCCCGGCAGGTCCGCAGAAAGTACCGGCCGGCTGCAGGACGTCGGGTGGGCAAGTGACGTCGCTGCCGTTGCACACCTCGGCGAGGTCGCACGGGCCCACGGCCGGCCGACAGACGAAGCCCGCCGGCTCCTTCGCGTCAGCCGGACACGTCGGACCGGTGCCGCTGCACGTCTCGGCGATATCGCAGGGCCCAGCCGCCGCGCGGCAGACAGTGCCCGCCGGTTGGAACGTGTCCGTCGGACAGCTCGTACTGCTTCCCGTGCAGTACTCGGGGATGTCGCAGGGCCCGGCCGCCGCCCGGCAGAGCGTGCCTGCGGGGAGCAGGGCGTCGGCCGGACAGAGGGCGCTCTGACCGCTGCACTTCTCGGCGGCATCGCAGGGACCGGCCGCTGGGCGGCACACGGTGCCCGCAGGGTAGTACGAGTCGGGCGGACACAGAGCGCTCGTGCCGGTGCAGTTCTCCGCGACGTCGCACGGACCGGCCGACGGCCGGCACACCGTGGTCGACGGCAGGAGCTGGTCGGGCGGGCAGTAAGGTGAGGTGCCCGTGCAGCTCTCTGCCACGTCGCAGGGCCCGGCTGCGGGGCGGCACACGACGCCCGCAGGCTGGTAGAGATCCTGGGGGCAGAGCGGGCTGGTGCCCGTGCAGTACTCGGGGATGTCGCAGGCGCTCACTGCGGGCCGGCACACCGTTCCGGCGGGCTTGAGGACGTCCGCAGGACAGGTTGCGCTCGTGCCCGTGCAGAGGCCCGGCGTGTCGCAGGGGCCGGCGGCGGCGCGACACACCGCACCGGCATTGCCCGGCGTGTGCTGACAGACGTCGCTCGTGCCGTTGCAGCGGTCGACGGTGCACGGGTTGCCGTCGTCGGCGCAGCTCGTGCCGTTGGGCTGGAACTGGCACTTGCTCGAGCAGCACGAGTTCACGGTCCCGTTGAGTGGACCGTCGTCGCACTGCTCGCCTGTCTCGACGACGCCGTTCCCGCAGATGGCCGCCAGCGTCGTCGTGGTGGTCGTGGTTGTCGTGCTCGTGGTTGTGGTGGTCGTGGTGGTCGTGGTGGTGGTCGTGGTTGTCGTGCTCGTGGTTGTGGTGGTCGGTGGTGCGGTGGTCGTGGTGGTCGGTGGCAGCGTGGTCGTGGTGGTCGACGTCGTGGTGGTGGTGGTGGTCGTCGTGGTGGTGGTCGACGTCGTGGTGGTGGTGGTGGTGGTCGTGGTGGTGGTGGTCGACGTCGTGGTGGTGGTGGTCGACGTCGTGGTGGTGGTGGTCGTGGTGGTCGGCGGCGGCGCGGCGGCGTACGTGGCGATGGCGGCCGCCCAGTCGCGGATCGCGGAGAGCGTTCCCGTTGCCTGATAGCCGCCGCTCGTGCTGACGATCGCGAACTCGGGATCCGTGGTCACATCGGTGCCGATCGCCGTGCCGGCGCTGGCGAGCGCCACGTAGCCGGTGCCCGCGGTGAACGTGTCGGTTGCCGGACCGTCGGTGCCGATCGCGCCGATCAGCAGCTCGTTGGGGCTCGTCGTTGGCGCAGTGACCGCCGTGGTCGGCGCCGTGTTCGTGCCCGTGCCGACTTGTGTCTGATCGAGCCCCGCCACGCCGGAAAATTCGCTCGCGCTGAGCGCGGCCACCGGGGCCGACGGGTAGGTGACGGTGATCGTGTCGCCCGCGACGAGCGCGGTCGTGACCGGAGCCGAGATGATGGCCGTGCGCACGAGGCCCGTGTTCACGGCCTGCACGTCGACCGTGTAGACGTTGCCGCGCGAGTCGGCTGCGCCGATGCCGGGGCCCGCGTCGGGCATGGTGAAGCTGAGGATCACCGTGTCGCCGGCGGCGACGCCTGCGGCAGGCACGGTCACCGACAGGGTCGTTCCGGTGGCAGTCGCGGCGCTCGTGCCGATCGTCTGGACGAATGCGATCTGGGCGTTGGCGCTGCCGAGTGCAGCGAGCAGCAGGCTGAGCGCCCCGATGATCCTTCGCGGCCCGGTGTTCATGTTGGCTCTCCTAATCGAAGTACGATCGTGCTAGTCGCATCGCACCACCGCCAGGTTGGCTCTGCAGGCGGATCCTGCGAAGGATGCCTGCCCGCACTGCCCATTGGCCCCGATCGGGGTGTCGAGCACGAGGATCGCCGTGAGCGGGAGCTGCGCCGGCGCGATGGGATAGCCGGCATTGATGACCCCGTTCTTGCCGACGACTGCGAACTTGAGCAGGCCCGGCGCGTTGGGCTCCACGCGCAGACGAACCTTCGTGATGCCGTCGATTCCCGCAGGGTTGCGGTACGAGAAGTTGGTCCCCCCCGCGTTCCCCTTCCAGCCGGTTCCCGTCGTGGGCGAGAAGGCGCCGGGCGGGACGGTGACGTCCAGGACGTTGCCGGTCCCGTTGGCACCCTCGATCAGCAGGCGGATCCCGCTCGCGACCGGATCGAGCGGCGGCGTGGTCGGTAGCCCGCTCACGACCCCCTTGAACACCAGCCGATCCTGCCCGGGCGGCCGATTGAAGCCCTTGAGGACGAGCTTCGCCTTCGTTGCAGCTGCCGGCGGCGGGGAGAGGCACGGACAGAACGCACCCGCGGCGCTGCTCACCGGTGGGCACGCGATGCTCGTCCCGTCGCAGTGATCCGTCGGGGCGCAGCTCGCTGCGGGCGTACCGCAGAGCGTCCCTGCCGGCGCGAGCGCGTCGGGCGGGCATCCGACGCTCGTGCCGTCGCACGTCTCCGGGAGGTCGCACGGACCGGCTGCCGGCCGGCACACCGTGCCCGCGGGCTCCCTTGCGTCCGGCGGGCAAGCGGCGCTCGTCCCCGTGCAGCTCTCCAGCAGGTCGCACGCCCCGGCCGCCGGGCGACAGACGACGCCCGCGGGAACGAAGCCATCGGGCGGGCAGGTGACGTCGACGCCGTCGCAGGTCTCGGGCACGTCGCAGGGCCCGGCCGCTGGGCGGCAGACCGCCCCGGCGGCGCGCACGCTGTCGGGCGGACAGGAAACGCTCGTCCCTGAGCAGATCTCGGCGACGTCGCACGGACCCGCCGGCGGGCGGCAGACGGTGCCGCCGGGCGCGTAGGAGTCGGGTGGGCAGAGCGCGCTCGTTCCCGTGCAGTGCTCCGCCACGTCGCAGAGGCCGGCCGCGGGCCGGCAGACCGTCGTCGGGGGCTGGAACTGATCGGGCGGGCAGTACGGCGAGGTTCCCGTGCACGACTCGGCGACGTCGCACGCCCCGGCGGCGGGTCGGCAGACGGTGCCGGCAGGCTGGTAGAGGTCCGGCGGACAGTACGGGCTCGTTCCCGTACACGCCTCGGGCACGTCGCACACGTCGACGGCGGGACGGCACACGGTCCCCGCGGGAACGAGCACATCCGGCGGACAGGTGGCGCTCGTCCCGGTGCACAGGCTGGGTAGATCGCAGGGGCCTGCAGCTTGGCGGCACACGGCGCCGGCGTTGCCGGGTGGGTGCTGGCAGATCACCGTCGTCCCGTCGCACTCGTCGAGGGTGCACGGGTTGCCATCGTCGGGGCAGGGATATCCTGCGGGCTCGACGGTGTCGGGAGGACAGAGGGGGCTCGTTCCGGTGCAGGTCTGCGTCGTGTCGCACGGGCCGGTGGCCGCGTGGCAGACCGTCCCGGGCGGCGCAAATGCGTCGGCCGGACACTGGCTGCTGGTGCCACTGCAAACTTCGGCCAGATCGCACGCGCCGGCAGCCGGCCGGCACACCGTGCCCGCCGACACGAACGTGCAGCTCGCCGAGCAGCACGAGCCGGGTGCGCCGTTCGCAGAACCGAGGTCGCACTGCTCGCCCGGATCGAGCGTGCCGTTGCCGCACGTCGCCTCGTAGGTGGCGATTGCCGCTGCCCAGGTGCGCGCGATCCCGAGCGTCGCGCTCGCGACGTAGGTGTCGATCGCGTCCACGATCGCGTACTCGGCGTCGGCGGTGACGTCGCTCCCGGTCGTGGTTCCCGCGCGCGCAAGCGTCGTGAAGCCGGTGCCTGCCGTGAAGCTCTCGCCCACCGAGCCCGCCACCCCCACGGCGCCGATCAGGAGCTCCTGGGGCACGACGGTCGGCAGTGTCGGGGCCGTCGCGACGGCGGTGCCAAAGCCGCTGCCGGCAGCCGTGCGGTCGAGCCCCCCGAGCCCGGAGAATTCGCTCGCCGTCATCGCGCGCACGGCGGCCGCCGGGTGCGTCACCGTGATCGTGTCGCCGGCCGAGAGCGCGCGCACGTTGCGCGCCGAAAAGACGACGATGCGCACGCTGCCCGGCGCGACGGCGGCGGCGTCGACCGTGTAGACATTGCCCTGCGAGTCGGTTGCCGTCACCGCCGGCCCGAGGTCGGGCATCGTGAAGACGAGGATGATGCTGTCGCCGGCTGCGACACCCCCGGCCGGGACGGCCACGGAAAGGGTCGTTCCCACGGTGGCGCTGCTCGCAGTCCCGATGGTGCCGACGTAGCCGATCGCGGCCCGTGCCGACCCGGTGGGCAGGAGCACGATGACTGCAAACAGAACGGCCGGCGATCGGAAGCGAGCAAGCATGCGAGCGCCGAGGCGGTTGTACTACGGGTCGCGTCGAGGCCGTCAAGGAAAAAGTGCGGGCGTCGCTGTCAAAAAAGGCACGTGGCGCCGCCGGAGCTCGGCGCGCACGTGAACCGGTTTTCGTCGCAGCACCCGGAGCAGCAGTCGGTCGAGTCCTGACAGGACGTCCCCTCCGGGGCGCAGCAGACCCCGCCGCTGCAGACCCCGGGGCTGCAGCAGGACGCCGTGCTGGTGCACGACGACTGCAGCGTCGCGCACAGGGTCGTGCTGGTCGTCGTCGTGCCCGGCGTGGTGGTGGTCGTCGTCGCGCTTGCGATCGGGACGCACGTGCACTTCGCGCAGAAGGCACCGGGCCCGCAGCCGCTCCCGTCGCACTGCTCGCCGATGTTCGGGTCGGTCACGCCGTCCCCGCACACCGAGGGCGCGCCCCGCAGCGCCTCGTGGCTCCGTCCGACGACGAGCGTGCCCGTGAGCAGCGAACAGGCCGCGGTGATCGTCGCCCGCAGGCGCACCCGGCCGGGCGCGCCGGCGCACGCGCCGTCGGGCCATGCGGCGCGCAGGCTGGTCGCGTGGCGGGTGGCCTTGATGTGGGCCTTGGTGGCAGGGCAGGCACCCGCGATCGCAACCCGCCCGTTGTCGACGGCGACGACTGCCCGGCCGCCTGCGAGCGGCAGGAGCTGGACCGCGGCCACGAAGTCGCCGGCACACGGCGGCGCTTTTGCGGGATGGGCGAACGCGCGAGCGGTCGAGAGGCAGGCGATCAGGCCGCACGCGCGAACGATCCCCTTCACCCACACACCCCTGCGGTGCACGTGAGATTCGTCCCGCACGGGGTGCCGTCCGCGAGGTTCTGGTGGTAGCAACCGGTCACTGGGTTGCAGAGGTCCGCCGTGCACGGGTTGCCGTCGTCGCACGAGACGAGCGTGTGCACGCAGCCCTGGACCGGATCGCAGGTGTCGGTCGTGCAGATGTTGCCGTCGTCGCAGCCTGCGGTGTGGGTGCACGTGCCCGTCGACACGTTGCACGTGCTCGTCGTGCAGAGCGCGCCGTCGCTACAGTCGGCGTCGCTCGCGCAGGCGAGCGTGAACGCGGCCGCGGCGCTGTCGCCCAAGTCGCGCGGGCCGCCGGCGACCCCCTGGACCTGGGTGACGACGTTGTTGAAGCTCACGGCGAACTCGCTGTCGCTCGGGGCGAGCGGCCCGAAGAACCAGATGCCGATCGGCATGCTCACGGGCGGTACGCCCTCGATGCGCCCGCCGCGGACGAGGTCCGCGCCGCCGGCGATGAACATGCCGGTGATGCCGGGGACGGCCGCGTTGGTGATCGTGTTGCCGAACAGCGTGCTGTGGCTCCCTAAGAGCACGATGCCGTCGTCGGACATGTCGCGGATGACGTTGCCCTTGAGGCGCACCTGGTCCCCAATCGCGAAGATCCCCGTCTGGCCGCTCGTGAGCGTCGCGCGGCGCACCGTAGGGCTGGCCGCGTTTGCCAGCAGCACCCCCGAGGCCGTCCGCCCCGGAATGCTGGTCGCGTTCCCGGTGACCGTCACCTCCTTGAGGATGCCGCTCGCCTGGTTCGAGAGCTGGAAGCCGATCTGCACCGCATCGGGATCGAGGCCGCGCCCGGTGGCGCTGCTGCCCCGCTCCTTCAGCGTGAGCCCGGGCCCGGTCGCGACCATGCCGGCGCGCTGGTAACCGACGAAGGTGTTGTCGCGCGTGAGCACGCGCATCCGCCCGCGGGGAAACGGCGCCGCGCCGTCGCTCTCGGCGAGGAGCCCAACGCCGCTGTCGCACGTCGCCTGGGCCGCAAGGCGCGCGTTCTGCACCGTCACGTTTCGCACCACGGCCTCGGCGTCGCGCAGGTAGATCCCCACCAGGACGGGCGCGCACGACGTCAAGGTGTTCGCGCCGAGATCGACGACGAAGCCGTCGATGACAGTCCGGACGTGATCGACGAGGATGCCGGCAGCGACGGGCTTGCCGCCGGCGAGGCTGTCGGCGCGCGCGGGCAGCGCGCCGGGCGCGAGAACGGGGGCCGAGCCGAAGCGCGGGGTGACGGCGATGAGCTGCACGCGCTTCGTGAGGACGACCTGCTCGGGATAGGTCCCGGCGCAGACCTGGATGACGTCCCCGTCGGAGGCGGCGGCGAGCGCGTCGCCGATGCGACGGTAGGTCGCGCTCGGGCACTGGACGAGGTCGTCGTCGACGACGCGCACGACAGCGCCCGCGGCGGTTGCGAGCCCACAGAGGAAGGAGGTCATGAGCAGTGTGCGCATGCGGGTCACCGTTGCTTCACTTCCCTCCGGGGACGTACGAGAGGAGCGTCTGCAGCATCTGCGCGTTGGAGCCTGCCTGCTGTACCAGGGCGCCTCCGAGGTTCGGATCGACCCGGCCCGCCGCCATGCCCTTCTTGAGGACGCGGGTGAATGCGCCGAGACGCTTGCCCGCCTGCGCGATCTTCCGCTTCGCCACGCGGCCGGTGAGCCCCGCCGCTGCCTGGACGCGAGTCCGCGCCGCCAGGGTGAGCGAAAGGAGCTTTTGCTGGCGGGTCGCGCTGCCCAGGGCGGCGGTCGGGCCCGCCGTGACCTCGGCTGCGATGGCGCCGAGGGCCGCGTAGACCTGGGCGAGGCGGCAGGTCCAGTAGTCCGGAACCGGGCTGTGGAGACAGCCGCTGGTCGGGTCGCACGTGTCGGTCGTGCACGCGTCGTTGTCGTCGCAGTTGAGCGGCGGGCCGGTCGCGCACTGGCCCGTGGCGGGGTCGCAGGCGTTGAGGCCGCTACAGATGTCGCCTCCGCTGCACGCAACCGGCGTGCCCGCGCACACGCCGTTGCTGCACACGTCGCCCGTGGTGCAGGGATTGCCGTCGTCGCAGGGGGCGGTGTTGAAGGTGTGCTGGCAGCCGAGGGTCGGGTCGCACGTGTCGGTCGTGCAGGGGTTGCCGTCGTCGCAGTTGAGGGGCGCACCGGGGACGCAGAGGAAGGACGTGCTGGTCTCCGAGACGCAGCCCACGGGGTTGCACATGTCGCCGCCGCACTGCACGGGCGTCCCCACGCAGGCGCCGTTCTGGCAGGTGTCGTTGGTCGTGCACCCATTGCCGTCGTCGCACGGCGCCGTGTTGTCGGTGTGCATGCAGCCCACGCCGGAGAGGCAGGAGTCCGTCGTGCAGGGGTTGCCGTCGTCGCAGGTCGGTGTCGGCCCCGGGCCGCAGGTGCCGGCGACCGGGTCGGTGCAGACGATCGGCGCGCAGGGGTCGGTCGTCTGCGCCGCGCACTGGTCCGTGTGGATGCAGCCCTGGGTCGGATCGCAGGTGTCCACCGTGCACGCATTCCCGTCGTCGCAGTTGAGCGGCGTGCCGGCGGTGCAGGTGAAGGTGGTCGGTCCGGTCGGCGTGCACACCTGCGGGTTGCAGAGGTCCGTGCCGCAGGGCGGCGGGCCAGGGACGCACGTGTGGTTCTGGCAGCTCACCGGGTTGCAGGGGTTCCCCGTGCTGCAGTCCGCGTCGCGCGAGCAGAAGGTTGCGTTGCAGGTGCCGTGGAGCTGGTTGGCGGGTGCCAGATCGAGCGTAAGGAGCGCGTCGTGGAGCCCGCCGGCGACCCCGGGCATGTCGACGATCGGCAGGACGCCGACGAGGTGCGCGTCGTTGATCTCGGGCGGCGGGCCGGGGAAGGCGCCGTGCTGGAGATCGGCGCAGTTGAAGCTCTGGCCGCCCACGGTCGCGCTCAGCGTCACCCCCGAAAGGGCCGCGGCGCTCGTGCTGTCGGCGTTGACGATGGCGCCGGTGGCCGAGCCCGTCGTGAGGTAGAGGGTGAGCGGCATGCCCTTGAACACGTAGTGGTCGTCGTTGTTCGTGGCCTCGCAGAACTCGCCGTCGAATCCCGGGTCGTAGGCCAAGTCCACCAAAACCGGCACGGCGAGCTGCATCTCGCCGGGCGCGAAGCTGCCGCTCGCCACGGGGGGCTTCTCCTCGCTGCGGCAGATGTTCTGGTGCGAGGGGGGACCGGGCGGGATGCACGTCTGGTTGAAAACGCCCTCGATGCAAGCCCCCGCCCCCGTATTGCAGCCGGTGGGATCGCCGCCGTGATACTGCTGGACGAGGAAATTGCCTCCGGCTCGCCCGCCGTCGCAATCGATCACGCCGTTGATGGTGGTCGTCTGCGGCGCCGGGCGGATGCAGAGCGCGCCTACCCCCGGGATGATCACGGGCGGGAAGACCGGCGTGCGGTTGGTGACCGGGACGGTGACCGGCGCCTCGCCCGTGACGATGTCGCGCGCGCCGATCTCGAGCAGCATGTTGCCGCCCGACCCCACCACCGCCGGGATCCGGCCGACGTTCGTGTACAGCGCCGCGGTGCTCGTGCCGGGATCGACGGGGAAGGCGACGTTGCCGATCACGTTCGTGCTCGGTCCCGGCGGGGGGACCGGCGGCCGCACGTCCTGCGGGAGGTCGCCGAGGCCCGGGGGATTGCGCGCGGCGTGCCACCACTCCTGGCCGTTCTTGTCGAGCCAGAAGTCGACGATGTAGAGCTGGTAGCCGCACGCGCCCTGGCCGGTGAGGTCGGTGTTGTCGGCGAGGGTCATGAAGTTGCGGCCCATGAAGAGCCCAACGGGGGGGAGGATGTCGCCGCGGCCGGTGATCTGCATGACCTGCCCGGGGTCGGTGATGGCGAAGGGCATGGAGAGCGCGAAGGCGCGACGCCCGCTCGTGCCGTTGCGCAGCGGGTCGCCGTCGCAGACGAAGGCGATCCGGTCGGGCGCCAGCGTGATCGTGGGCCACACGCAGTTGCCGTAGGGGACATGGGTGGTCCGCTGGACGACGTTCGGGAGGTTCCCCTGGATAGTCGACACCGTATAGATGTTGCTGCCCACGTCCGGGGTGGTGCCGCGGAGGTTCGTCGCCGTCGAGTCGAAGGCGATGTACTTGCCGACGGAGGCCGGGAAGCCACCGCCCGAGCCGTCGGAAATGTACGGATGATGGCTCGGGGCGTTGCCGTCGGTGAGCTGGAAGATCTGCGCCGTGGCGCCCCTGTCGTTCGTCCCCCAGTCGATGTTGGCGACGAAGATCTGTGAGATGCCCGTGTCGTGGCCGTCGCCGAGGAGGTCGGCGGTCGACTCGAACGACACCTGCGCGCCGCCGTTGTCGGTCATCGGCGCGATGCTGTCGCCGCTGCCGTGGGTGATCTGGAGCAACTGGACGCGGCCGAGCGCGTGGTCGATGTGGAAGGCGTAGATCTGCGAGTGGCCGGCGCCGCGCGCGTCGCTGGTGAGCTTCGCGGTCGACTGGAAGACGATTGTCTGCCCTGACCGGTCGAGCTGGGGATGCGTGCTGTCGCCGTCGGGGGCGTCGGTCACCCGAATGGTCTCGTTCGTGACGAGGTTCTTCCAGAAGACCTGCCGATGGGATGCGGCGGGTCCCGACCCTCCGAGATACGACCCGTTGGCGTCGAATGCGAGGATCTTGCGGTCGGCGGAGGCCACGGGCCCGCCCTCGACTGTCGGGCCAGCGTCCACCCAAACGAGGGAGGGGTTGTCCGGGGCCGCGTTGCCCGTGTTGTCGGTTGCCTGCACGTAGACGGGCTGCGGGGGAACGGGACAGGGGGTGTGCGGGCGCGTGGTGAAGTTGTTGCAGTCGAACGGCAGCAGTGAGAACACGAAGATCTGCTGGTTGGTGTTGCCGTTGCCCGTGTAGTCCTCGCGACCGACGAAGGCGAAGCCGTTGGTCGACCACTGCTTGCCGATCGGCGGCTGGTGATCGGCCCCGAACGTGACGCGCGTCGCCGGCTGCGACTCGCGGTGAAGCGCGAGCGCCGGGGAGGTGGAAAGCACGGCGGCGAGGGCGGGGAGGAGCAGGCGCCGGACGGACCAAGAGCGGGGCATGCTGCGCGTTGGCCAAGCAGGAAGCATGCCCCCGGGGCCTCGAGCGGTACGAATCGGCCGTCGCCCGCAGATCCCTGATTCCACTGGGTTATGACCGCATGAAGACAGTGCATCGAGGCAATCTGCCTCGGTCGATCGTCGCACGAGACGGGGCTGGCCGGGCAGGTCCGCCATGGCATGCGTGCGAGCACTGCGGGAGCGCGGCTATCCCCGTCGCAGCAGCACGTCCAGCAGCAGGATCACGCCGCCAGAATGGCCGCCGTCACGGCGACGCGGACCGCGAGCGGACGGCGCCGCTCGGGCGTCGCGTCCTCGGGCTCGAAAAGCTCGTGCGGCTCGAGACTCCCGCGGCTCATGGCGTCTCCCGTCAGGCCGTGAGGACCACGACGCACGCGTTGGCGCCGCGGCCGACCGTGTGCCCGACGGCAACGCGCGCCCCGTCGACCTGGCGCGCGCCGGCGGTGCCGCGGAGCTGCCAGGTGAGCTCGACGATCTGTCCAAGGGCGGAGGCACCCAGCGGCTCCCCTTTCGAGAGGAGCCCCCCGCTCGGATTGACGGGAAGCCGCGAGCCCATCGTCCCGCCTCCGGTGCGCACCCACTCGCCGCCGCCGCCCCGAGGACAGAACCCCAGCTCCTCCACGGAGAGGATCTCCCGGCCCGCGTCGGTGTCCTGAACCTCGGCGACATCGACGTCTCGGGGGCCGAGCCCCGCCTGCTCCCAGGCCGCGCGGGCCGCCAGCTCGGTCGGTGTGGCGATCCCCGTGTCGTCGACGCCTGCAAGCGGCGTGTGCTCGCCCAGGACGGAGCCCGGCAGGTGGGAGCGCAGCTCGGCCGCCGCGACGCGCACGGGCCGGGGTCCGCGGGGCTGCGAGGAGAGCACGACGGCGGCCGCGCCCTCGTTCGGCGCGCAGAGCATGAGCAGCCGCAGCGGCTCGCAGACCACGGGCGAGGTCAGCACCTCCTCGGCGGTGAGGGGCTTGCGGTACATCGCGTAGGGATTGTGGGCGCCGTGGCGGTGGTTCTTCACCGAGACGGCGGCAAGATCGGCGAGCGTGACCCCGCTCTCGCGCATGAGGCGCTGGGCGCGCAGGGCGAAATACGCGGGGTTGGGCGACAGCCCCGCCTCTTCGCGCCAGGGCTCGAAGAAGCTCGAGCGGATCATGCCGCGCGGCATCTTCTCGATGCCGAAGACGAGCACGGTGTCGTGCACGCCGGCGGCGATCTGCTGGGCCCCCAGGATGAGCGCCGCCCCGCCGCTCGCACAGCCCGCCTCGACGTTCACGATCGGCACGCCCGAGAGCCCGAGCGCGGTGAGGACCTTGTGGCCGGCCGCCACCCCGCTGTACACCGTGCCGCAAAACGCCGCCTGGAAACCTCCGCGCGCGACCTCCGCGTCGGCGAGCGCGGCGCGCACGGCGTGGACGCCGAGCGCGGTCACGCTCGTCTCGGCGAATCGACCGAACGGATGGATCCCCACGCCCGTTACGTAAACCGGCCTCACGACGCCTCCGGTGCGAAGGCATAGGCGAGCACGGGATGGCCCTCGTCGTCGGTGTAGAGCGGCGTCGCCACGAGGCGCATCCGCTGGCCCGCGTGCAGGCGCTCGGGCCGCGCCTCCGTAAGCCGCGTCACCACCCGCAGCCCGCTCTCGAGCTCGACGATCCCGAAGCCGTACGGCACGGGGCCGCGGTAGCCGGGCGGGCTCGACGTGACCGCCGTCCAGAGCCAGAGCCGCGCCGCGGGCCCGGCAAGCTCGGTGCGACACCCCTCCGCGCCGCAGTACGGACAGAGCGAAGCGGCGGGGAAGTGCGGCTTGTCACAGCCGGGGCAGCGGCCCGTGAGGAGGCGCGGTCCCTCGGGGCCGAGCGTGAAGAGGTTCGCGGTGACGGGCCGCGGGTCGGCCATCGGACGGCGACCCTATGCGGGCCCGCGCACCAGGGTCAAGATCGGGGCGCCCGGCGCCAGGGCACGCCCCAGCGATCGAGGAACGCGACCTCCTCGACCGGCTTGCGGCGCGTCGGGCCGAAGCGGTCGCGCGGATAGCCGACGGGGACGAGCGCCACCACCTCGACCGACGCCGGAATCCCGAGACGGGCCGCGAGCGCGGGCGCGAAGGCCGTGTGCAGCGTGGTGAGCGTCGTGCCGAGGCCCAGGGCCCGCGCCGCGAGACAGAGGTTTTGCACCGCGGGGAAGATGGACGCATAGGCCGCCACCGGCGAGCGCAGCCCCCCGCCGGGAGCGGCGATGGGTCCGAGCTGCGCGTGGTCGAGACAGCAGGCGATCAGGACGGGGACCGTCCCGAGCTCGCGGGCGAGCGCGTCGGCTGCGCGCATCATGCGGGCGTAGTGGGGGCGGTCGCGCACGTCGCGATCCGCGTCGGCGGCCGCGGTCGTGGCCAGGGCGGCCTCCCAGGCGCGGCGGTAGTCGGCGCCGATCGCGGCGCGGAGCGCCGGGTCGCGGACCACCACGAAGTACCAGGGCTCGGCACCGCGCGCGGAAGGGGCCCGCGTGGCGGCCGCGAGCATGCGCTCGAGCGCCGCATCGGGCACTGGATCGGGGCGAAAGCGCCTGAGCGCCCGCTGCGTGTCGACGACCGTGAAGAAGTCCATGGCGCCTCTTAGCGCCCGCTGGCGGTCGCCCCCAAGCCCTGCGTGGCGCCGCGCGCTTTTCGCGGCAGCGGGCGGCAGTGTATAGAGCGCGGTCCAATATGGTTGCGATGCAGCGGTCGAATCCTCCCGTCCCCTCGCCAGCCAGCGCGGCGCTCGACCGCGCGCTCGCGCTGCTCGCCTGTCCGGTCTGCGGCGGCGACGTCGCCGCCGAGCCCGGAAGCCTCGTGTGCCGGGGATGCGCGGCGCGCTATTCCCGCGACCGGGTGCTGCGCTTCGTCGAGCGCGCCGAGTACGCCGCGTCGTTCGGCGTGCAGTGGAAGACCTTCTCGCGCGTCCAGCTCGACAGCGCCCGGCTCGCCGACTCCGAGCGGCGCCTGCGGCGCGAGACCGGTCTCGCGCCCGAGGAGCTGCGCGGGCGGCTCGTGCTCGAGGCGGGCTGCGGCATGGGCCGCTTCCTCGACGTCGTCTCGCGCGACGGCGCCGCGCTCGCGGTGGGGGTCGACCTTTCCGCCGCGGTCGACGCGGCGGCCGAGAATCTCGGCGACCGGCCGAATGTCTGCATCGCGCAGGCCGACCTCTTCCGGCTCCCGTTCCGTCGCGCCGCCTTCGACGTCGTGTACTCGATCGGCGTGCTCCACCATACCCCCTCGGCCGAGCGCGCCTTTCAGGCGCTCGTGCCGTTCGTCAAACCGGGCGGCGTGCTTGCGGTGAGCGTCTACGCCGCCACCGTGAAGCCCGGCGTGCCGTGGGCGCTCAATCTCGCGCGCCGGCGCCTCTGGCGCACGGTGACGCGCCGGCTCCCGTGGCGGGTGAACCTTTGGTGGGCGCGGCTTGCGGTGCCGGTGTTCTGGGTCATCGACAAGATCCCCGTCGTCCGCTACGTGCGCTATCTCTTTCCGGTGCTGATCTATCGCGACTACCCGCTCGCGTGGTCGGTGCTGGACACCTTCGACACGTACGCCACGGCCCTCGAATCGCGCCATCGGCCGAAGGAGGTCTTTCGCTGGTTCCGCGAGGCCGGTCTCACCGAGATCGACCTTCTCGACAGCGACGATGGCTGGGTGAGCGTCCGCGGGCGCGTGCCCGCGCGCGCGTGATCTGCAGGCGTGTGCGGGATCGCCGGCATCTTTGACTTCGATCCGCAGGAGCCGGTCGACCGCAGGCTCCTCGAGACCATGAACGCGGCGATTGCCCACCGCGGCCCGGACGAGGACGGCTTCTACGTCGCAGGCGAGGTGGGGCTCGCCAACCGGCGCCTCAGCATCATCGGGCTCGCCGATGGCCGCCAGCCGATTGCCAACGAGGACGGCACGGTATGGACCGTCTTCAACGGCGAGATCTACAACTACCCCGACCTCCGCGCCGAGCTCGAGGCCAAGGGGCACCGCTTCCGGACTGGCACCGACACCGAGGTGCTCGTGCATGCCTACGAGGAGGACGCCGAGGCCTTTGTCCAGCGCCTAAATGGGATGTTCGCGATCGCGCTCTGGGACGTGCGCCGGCGCCGGCTGCTCCTCTACCGCGATCGCCTGGGGGAGAAGCCGCTCTACTACCTCGTGGGCGCGCGCCGCCTTTTGTTCGCCTCGGAGATCAAGGCGCTCCTCCGCGCCCCCGAGGCCACCCGGACGGTTTGTCCCGCGGCGCTCGCCGCCTACCTCACCTTTCAGTACAACCCGCGCCGCGAGACGATCTTCCGCGGCATTCGCCGGCTCAAGCCGGGTACGATGCTCGAGGTGACCGCCGGCGGCGTCGTCGAGCGGACGTACTGGGAGGTGCCGACGGCCCCGGGGCCGCCGTGGAGCGAAGCACGCTGGGTGGAGGCGTTGCGCGAGCTTTTGCGCGATGCGGTACGCCGGCGGCTCCTGAGCGAAGTGCCGCTCGGCGCGTTCTTGAGCGGCGGCATCGACTCGAGCACGGTCGTGGGGATCATGGCGTCGCTCACCGCGCAGCCGGTCGAGACGTTTTCCGTGGGGTTCCGCGTCCCCGGCACCTACGACGAGAGCGCGCACGCGGCGCGCGTCGCGAGCCACTTCCGCACGCGGCACCGGGCGCTCACCGTCGAGTCGGTGGACGTGGAACGGCTGCTCCTGCGCACCGTCTATCACCTCGACGAGCCGGTCGCGGACTACGCGGCGATTCCCACCTTTCTCCTGTCGCAGTTCGCGCGCGAGCACGTGAAGGTGGTGCTCACCGGCGAGGGCGCCGACGAGCTGTTCGCCGGGTACGATCACTACCGCTTCCCGAGCTTGCTCGGCGGCTATGCGCGCGTGCCGCTCGCCCTGCGGCGGCTCGTCGCGGCGGCGGGGGAGGGCCTTGCGCCCGCGGGCGTCGCCAAGGCGCTGCGGGCGGCGACTCTCGATCCGGCGGCGGGCTGGGTGCTCGTCAAGTCGGTGTTCCGCCAGGCCGAGCTGCGCGCGCTGCTCGCCCCCGAGCTTCGCACCGCGCTCGACCGCGACGACCCGGGCGCGGAGGCCGCGCGGCTCTTCGCCCGGGCGCGCGCCCGCGAGCCGCTCGATCGCTATCTCCTCGCCGATCTCGCCACCTGGCTGCCCGAGGACCTGCTCATGAAGGTCGACAAGATGAGCATGAGCGTGAGCCTCGAGGCCCGCGTGCCGTTTCTCGACCACCGGCTCGTCGAGCTGGTGGCCGGCATGCCCGCGGGGCTCAAGTGGAACGGCGGCGGGAAGTACGTGCTCAAGCGCGCGGTGGCCGACCTCGTGCCGGCGGAGATCGTCGCGCGGCCGAAGCACGGCTTTCGCCTGCCGCTCGATCGGTGGTTCCGCGACGAGCTGCGGCCGCTCGCCATCGACCTGGTCGTGGGCCCGCGCGCACAGCGGCGCGGGTTCTTCGACCCGGGGCGCGTCGCGGCGGTGTGGCAGGGCTTCCTCGCCGGCGACGCCCGCCGGTTCATGCCCGTGTGGGTGCTCCTCAATTTCGAGGTCTGGTGCCGGGTCTTCCTCGACGGGGAGATGCCGGCGTGAGCCCTACGGCTCGCCCACGGCGAAGAAGATGTTGGTGAGGGCGCGCACGCGCACGGTGCGAAAGCCCGCGTCCTGCATGAGCTCACGCACGCGGGCGCGGCTAAAGAAGTGGAGCGGGCAGTTGATCCCGGTGAGCGTGTAGCGGAGCCGCCGCACCGCCGTCCACGGGTTCCAGAGCTGCGGGAAGGTCGCGATCGCCTTGCGCGTGGTCGTGCGCGCCATCTTGGCGAGGTAGGGGCTCGGATCGCGGAAGTAGTCGAACACGCCGATCGCGAGCGTGTAATCGAACCGCTCCCCCTCCGGATAGGCGAGGTAGTCCATGCAGTGGAGCTCGCTGCGCCCGGCGAGCCCGGCGGCCTCCATCCGCCGGCGGGCGATGTCGATCATCGCCGGCGCGAAGTCGAGCCCGACGAGGCGTCCCGCGCCGCGGCGGCCGAGCGCCTCGGGGTAGATCGCCGTACCGCAGCCGATGTCGAGGACGCTGGCCCCCTGGATCGGGTCGCACTCGCGCATCGTGAGCTCGAAGCGCCAGAAGATGTCGTGCATGAAGATGCGGGTGACGAGCCGGCGCAGCGGGGAGACGCCCGCACCCGTGTAGACGGAGTCGAACCACTCGGCGCTCCGGTCGAAGTGCTTGGCGACGTCCCCGGACCGCTCGCCGGGGCGCTCCACGGCAATGGACGACATGGGGCCACACTACCCGCCGCCGGCCGGGATTCTCAACCGCGGCGGGGGGGGCGTCAGCTGAGCGGCTCGAGCGTCGCCTGGACCTCGGGCGTTTCGAGCCCGCTCCAGTCGGACCAGTAGCCCCCCGTCGCCGGCTTGAGCTTGAACGCCGAACCGAGCAGCGCATCCGGGCTGAAGATGCGCAGCCCGCGGCCGAAGGCGCCGACGGCCCCCTTCGGGTACTCGTAGAAGGCGGCCTCGACGAAGCGCACCGGGAGCGCGTGCGCGTGCATGTCGTAGGTCGGCAGCTCGCCCACAGCCTCGCAGGGGCTGCACGAGAGCGGTGCCCAGAGCCAGTCGTAGCTCGCGACGATCTGGGCGGTGGCGATCTTGTAGCCGGGCTTTTGCAACTCGACACGGTAGGTGTTGTCTCGCAGCAGGCGCACCGTGGCCGGGGTCGTGACGCTGTGCTTCTGGGTGTCGAGGAAGAGCGGCCCGCGCTCAGAGGCCTGGGCGGTCACGATCGCGGTCGCCCCGGGTGGGGTCGAATCGATCCGCACCTCTTGGTACGGGCCGTGAATGACGGTGGCACAGCCTCCGAGCAGCATGATCAGGCACGCGCCGAGCACCCCCCGCATGGTCACCTCCTACTTTGTCGCCTTGCCGAGCACCTGCTCCTTGAATGTCTTGGCGACCGAAAAACCGACCTTCTTGCGCGCCGGGATCTTGATCTCCTCCCCCGTTTGAGGATTGCGGCCCACCCGCGCCTTCATCCGGCGCAGGCGAAAGATCCCGAGCCCCGGGATCTTCACCGCCTCCCCCTTCTTGACGCTCTTCACGATGGTCTCGACGAGGGCGTCGAGCAGGTCGCCGATCTGCTTGCGGCTCACCCCGCTGCTTTCGGCGAGCTTGGTCACGAGCTGCGCCTTCGTCATTCCCGAGCGTCCTCCCGCGGCGCGGCGCGCACCTTACGGCAGCAACCCCGCGAGTGTCAAGGAAAGGCCCATGCACTCTAGAACACTACGCCGTCCGGTCAACCGGTGCCCGACATGTGTCGCGAGATGCGTCGAGCCCGTCACAGGGTGTGCGCCCCCGGGGCGCAGCCGCCCGTGGTCGAGCCCCACACCCAAGCCCGCATTCACGTGGCATCATGCATCTTTGCGACCCGTGACCGCGTCGGGAGCCTGCACGGCTGCGTCGTCTCGTGGCATTGCCCTTGCATTTCGGTCTGGCCCCACACGGAGGCGATGTGCAGAGCCCCAACAGCACCGAAGGTGTCCGCGATCTGCTCGATCGCATCCTCTCCTCCTACGAGGAAATGGATCGGCGCTTCGCGCCCGCCGGCGGGATCGGCAGCCTGCTCAACCTCTACGAGCAGGTGCGCCGCGAGCTCGATCGGGTGTCCTACGAAGAGCTCGACCGCATGACGCGCGAGATCAAGACGGTGATCGAGGCGCTTCTCAAGATGGACTACGAGCTGCGCAAGGTCCACAACTTGAAGCTGGTTTTCGACGCGCGGCCGGTGGGCTCCGCTACGGAGTAGCCGAGTGCCCCGGAGAGCGGCTCACGCGGGGCTGCGCGGCGGACACTTGCAAGTTTGCAGCGAACCGCCTTATGCTCCGCCGCCTCGGAGCGCCCGAGGAAGGTACCAGACGATGGCGGCAGGCAAATCGGTGAGCTCGCAGGAGCGCGCCGAGCCCGTTCGGGCCGGCAGACGGTGCGCCGCGTCGCCGGGGAGCCCGGTGCTCGTGCAGGAGCAGGTCCTGGCGGAGATCACCCACGAGCTCGGGAACTTCTTCCACAAGCTCTACTACTGGGCGGACTACCTGCAGGAGCGGCGCGCCGGCCGGTCGGGCGACGCCACCGCCACCCAGATGCTCGGCCGCACGATCCAGAACCTCGAGGGCTTTCTCAAGGGAGTGATCGAGTACTTTCAGCCGCTGCAGATTGCACCCACCCGCCTCGGCGTGGGCGAGCTGATCGCGGGGATGCTCGGGCATCTGCGCGGACGGCTCGACGGCACGCCGCTGGTCGTCGCCGAGGCGGAGGGGCTCGCGAGCGGCGCGGTCATGGTCGATGCCGCGCGCTTCTCGCACGTGGCCCAGGTGATCGCCCGGCGGCTCGGCGAGCGCTGCGGGCCGGGAAGCCGCTGCGAGGCGCGCTGCGAGCGGGTGTGGCGCGACGGGCCCGGCGTGCGCCTCGACCTGGCGGTGCACGGCGCGAGCCCCGCGGCGGCGCTCTTCCAGACCGCCGCAACGGGTGTCGAGTGGGCGCTCGCCGAGCGCATCGTCGCGCTGCACGGGGGGGAGCTGGCGGCGAGCGAGCCAGCCGACGACGAGCACCACGTCGTCGTCTTCCTGCCCCTCACGACATGAGGTCCTGAGCATGGAAACACGCATCCTGATCGTCGACGACGATCCCTTCATCTGCCGGCAGCTCGAGGAGTTCTACGCCTCCCAGCGCTACCTCGTCCGCTGCGCGAGCAACGCCACCGAGGCGTTGCGGTTCCTCGGCGAGGAGGACTTCTCGCTGGCGGTCGTGGACCTCAAGATCCCCGGCACGGACGGCATCGGGCTCACCCGCGAGATCCGCGACCGCTGGCCCGATCTCGACGTGATCATGATCACGGGCTACGCGAGCATCAAGGGCGCCGTCGAGGCGATCAAGCAGGGGGCGAGCGACTACATCACCAAGCCCTTCCAGAAGGAGGAGATCCTCCTCGCGACCGAAAAGATCCTCGAGAAGCGGCGCCTCCTCGACGAGATCAACTACCTGCGCAGCCAGCTCTCGGACCGGTACGCCTTCGCCAACATGGTGAGCCGCAACCGGGTGATGCACGAGATCTTCGAGACGATCAGCGTGCTCGCGCAAAACGACGCGACGGTCCTGATCTACGGCGAGTCGGGGACGGGCAAGGAGCTCGCGGCGCGGGCGATTCACTTCCAGGGCAAGCGGAAGAACGGCCGCTTCGTCGCCATCAACTGCGCCGCCTTTCCCGACACGCTGCTCGAGAGCGAGCTGTTCGGCTACGAGCGCGGCGCGTTCACCGGTGCGATCCACGACCGCGTCGGCAAGATCGAGCTGGCGAGCGGCGGCACGCTCTTTCTCGACGAGATCGAGAGCATCTCGCTCAACATGCAGCTCAAGCTGCTCCGCGTGCTCGAGGAGCGGGAGATCGAGAAGCTCGGCTCGAACCGGCGCATCAAGGTGAACATGCGCGTCATCTGCGCCACCAACATGGATCTGGCCCAGCTCGTGGCCGAGGGACGGATGCGCGAGGACTTCTACTACCGCATCAACGTCGTGCCGCTGCGCATTCCGCCGCTGCGCGAGCGCATCGAAGACATCCCGCTGCTCGTCGGCGAGTTCCTGCGGAACAGCGAGATGGCCCGCGAGAAGGGCATCAACCGGCTCTCGAACAAGGCGCTCTCCCAGCTCATGAGCTATGCCTGGCCGGGCAACGTGCGCGAGCTCGGCAACGTGATCGAGCGGGCGATCCTGCGCACGAGCGGTGCGGTGATCCGCGAGGTCGACCTGCCCGGACACAGCGGCGTCGGCAAGGAGGGGCCGAGCGGGGGCAACGGCCGGCACGCGCACTACGACTACGAGGTGCCCTTGAAGGAGTTCCTGCGCCGCGCCGAGCGCGACTATCTGGCGCACGTGCTGCGGAAGTACCGCGGGGGCATCAACCTCTCCGCCAAGCACGCGCTCGTCGATGCCGCCACCCTGCACCGCAAGATGAAGCTCCACGGGCTGCGGCGCGAGGACTACCGGCTGCGGGGCCGGGCCGAGAACGGCGAGGCGCTCGCCACCGGGAGCTGACGCGACCGCGCAGGACTGCGATGCGCGGCCGGCCGGACGTTGCACCGCAGCACGTTCGGCTCGATGATCCCGAGCGACCTTGCATGGTGTCGCGGCGCTGCAAGCTCCGCCGCCGCGAGCGTCGGGCCCTCGTCCTTCGTCCGGAGCGATGAGCGGTCATGCACGACGCCCGCAGCGGTGCGAGATCCGACGCGAGGCTCCCTCGATCGAAAGGCCATGAAAATCGCGCGCCTTGGGCGCTCTGGTGATGGCTTCGTGGCACTGAAATTGCACAATCGCCGCACGGGTATGGGCCTCGTCTGGCCTGCGTTCGATTCGCCCGCTGCGGGCTGCGAATCCTCCTCCGCCGAGCGTCGGTGGTTCGCGGTGCGCACGAAGGCGAGGCGGGAGCAGTATGCGGTCGAGCAGCTCGAGCGGCGGGGAGTGGCTATCTTTTTTCCCCGCGTGCTCGAGGTCGGCCGCGCGCACGTCGCCCCCCTCTTTCCGGGCTACCTCTTCGTCCACATTGCGCTCCTCGCCCAGTACTACCGGGTGATCTGGACGCCGGGCGTCCGCGGCTTCGTCGCCTTCGGTCCGACGCCCGCGCCGGTGCCCGAGGCGGTCATCGGCCTCATGCGCGCCAGCGCCGGCCCGGGGGATGTCATTCGCCAGCGGCCGCGGCTCGGTCCGGGGGATCGCGTCGCGATCACAGGCGGACCGCTGGCGGGCCTCATGGCCGTGATCGAGCGCCCCTGCTCCGAGCGGGGGCGCGTGAGAATTCTGCTCGACTTTCTGCGTGAAGGCGCGAGCGTCGAGCTTCCGGTCGCCCTGATCGACCGGGTCTGAGCACTCGCCCGGCCGCGCATGTCCGGGCAAGAACATCGGAAGGAGACGGAAAGACCCCGCGCGACGGGGAAGGGCGGAGCCATGAACCGATCACACCGACGTGCGGTAGCGGGGCTGTTGCTCCTCGCGAGCGTAGGCTGCGGCCGGCGCGCGCCGGTCCCGGGTCCCCCGCCGGCCGCGCTCCTGCCGCCGGCGACGCCCGAGGCGGCCCCCGAGTACCGCATCACGGTCGGCGACGAGTTCGACGTGCGGTTCGAGTACCAGCCCGACCTGAACATGCATCTCACCGTGCGCCCCGACGGGCGCATCTCCATGCCCGCCACGGGCGAGCTCTCGGTCGTCGGGCTCACCCCGCACGAGGTCGAGGAGCTCATCGTGCGCAAGACCTCCGAGCGCCTGCGCAACCCGGAGGTCTCGCTCGTCATGACCCACATGGCCGAGCAGCGGGTGTACGTCGGCGGCGAGGTGCTCAAGCCGAGCTACGTCCCGCTGCGCCCGGACATGACGCCGCTGCAGGCCGTGCTCCAGGTGGGTGGCTTCAAGGACACGGCCAAGCTCGAGAGCGTGCTCATCATGACCCCGCTGCCCGGCGGGAAGATCGCCGCGGCGCGCGTCGACATGGCGCAGGTCGTCAAGGACGGCGTGCCCGAGCGCGTGCGGCTGCACCCGAACGACGTGATCTACGTGCCGAAGACCTGGATCGCCAACGCCGACGTCGTGGTCGATCAGTGGGTCCGCGGCCTCATCCCGGCGCTGCCGCGCGTCGGCGCCGGCTACGTGATCCAGTGAGCGGCGGCGCGCCTTTGCGGCGCTGAGGCATCCCATGGCGACATTGCAGACGCTCCCGGAGGCAACCCAGCTCCTGCCCGCGGCGCCGGCCGCCGGTTCGGCGAACCTCGCCGCGCGGAGCTTCGTGTACGCGGTCTTCAAGCACAAGCGGCTCGTCCTCGGCGTGTTCCTCCTCGTGTTCCTCGCCTCGGCCGTGGTCGGGCTCATCCGCCCGACCACCTGGCGGGCCACCTCCGAGGTGCTGGTGAAGATCGGCGAGACGCTCACCCTCACGCCCACCGAGGCGCCGTCCCACAGCTACTTCCAACCGCTCACCCCCGAGGCCATCACCACCGAAGGCGAGATCGTCAAGAGCCGGCAGGTGATCGAGGAGGCGGCGCGACGGCTCGGCGTGCAGCCCGAGCCCGGGACGAGCTTCGCCCAGATGATCGACGGCATGCAGCTCGCGCTCACGGTGGCCCCGACGCCGTCCTCGAACACGCTCCAGATCAGTTACATCGGCCGCTCGCCCGAGAAGGCCGCGCGGATGGTCAACGCCATCACCGAGGTCTACCTCGAGCATCACAACGAGGCCTATCGCAACGACCAGGGGCTCCACAGCCTCTACCGCCAGCAACTGCGGCTGCTCGAGGGACAGATGAAGGAAGCGCAGCACCGCCTGCGCGCCTATCTCCAGAAGGTCCACGTCACCGACGTCGACCAGGAGATCCGCATCGTCAACCAGGACGCGATCGAGCAGGAGAAGACGCTCGCGGCGCACCGCGCCAAGATGCGCGGGGCCGAAAAGAAGCTCGCCGCGCTGCGGGCGCTGATCGAGAAGACGCCGCCGCAGATCCCGTTCTCCGAGGAGTACCTCTCGAACCCGAGCGTGCTGCAGCTCAAGCAGCGGCTCACCGACCTCCAGATCGATCGCACGAAGCTCCTCGAGCAGTACCTGCCCACGGACCGGCACGTGCAGCAGGACGACGAGCAGATCGCGCAGCTCGAACAGCAGATCAAGCGCGAGCAGGAGCACATCCTGAACAAGCGCACGATGCAGGAAAGCGAGGTGCATCGTGAGCTGCTGCGCAACGCCTACACCATCGAGGCGCAGCTCGCCGATCTGCGGGAGCGCGAGCCCGCCGTCGCGCGGGGGCTCGAGGAGATGCGCGAGCGGCTGCGCGTGCTGCGCGACGCGCGTTTTACGATCAACAACCTCAAGCAGGACGCGGACGAGAAGGCGTACGCCTTCGACCTCTACTGGCGCAAGCAGGAGGAGGCGCGCATCTCCCAGCAGCTCAAGAACACCAACATGGTGAACGTGAGCGTGGTCCAGTGGGCGGAGCCGCCGACGCAGCCGGTGAACGGGCTCCTGCTGCCGCTGCTCCTCGGCCTGGTGGGTGGGCTCGGGCTCGCCGCCGGGCTCGCCGTGGCCATCGAGTACGTGAGCCGCCGCCTGCGGTTCGAGGAGGAGGTCGAGCGCTACCTCGAGCTGCCCGTGCTCGCGGTGATCCCCGATCTCGAGACCGTGCCCGCACCCGCGCGGGCCTGACGCAGAAGGGACGAAGCCATGAGTCGGATCTACGACGCGCTCCGGAGGCTCGAACGGGAGCGCAGCGGCGGGGGCGCCGGCGGCAACGGCGGCCACGGCAACGGGGGGGGCAACGGCAACGGCGGCGGCAACGGGAAGCGTCGCGGCTGGTGGCGGCTCTTCCCGCGCAACGGGCGCACCGCGGAGGCCGCCGCGCGCCTGAGCTTCCAGATCGGGCCCGAGGTCGAGGAGGCCTTCCAGCGGCTCGGCACGAACCTGCTCGTGGCGCCGGGGGCCGACCCGGCCGCGCTCCCGAAGCTCCTCGGGGTCACGGCGTCGCTCCACGGCGAGGGCACGACCACGACGGCCGCCGTGTTCGCCTCGATCCTGGTGCGCCGCCGCGGGGGGCGGGTCGCGGTCGTGGAGGCGAACTTCCGCTCGCCGAGCTTCGCCGCGGTGTTCAACGTCGTGCCGAACGGCGGCTTCGCCGAGCTGGTCGAGGGCCGCCAGACGGTGGCCCAGGTCGCCCAGCAGGCGGAGGTGCCGAACCTCTTCGTGGTCCCCTGCGGCCAGTCGGCGCTCGTTCCGTCGGCGGTCTTCGATTCGCCGGGCCTGCCCGTGGCGCTCGAGCAGCTCCGGAGTCACTTCGACTTCGTGGTCTTCGACCTGCCGCCCGTGGGTGTCTACAGCGACGCGTCGATCATCGGCCCGCGGCTCGACGCGGCGCTCATCGTGATCGAGGCCGACCGCACGCGCGTTCCCGAGGTCGAGCGGACCCGTCGCAGCCTCGAGCGCTGCGGCGTGCGGCTGGCCGGCGCCGTGCTTAACCGGCGCCGCAACTACATTCCCGCCTTCCTGGAAGAGCTGCTCTAACCCGCCCCCGTCCCCATGCCCGCCCGCGCCGCTCGATCCGCCACGCCGCTGGGGCTCCGCCTGGGGCTCGCCCTCGCGATCCCCTTCATCGCGGCGCTCACCGTCGCCGGCACCTACCTCGGCAAGGAGGTGATCGTCTGCGCCGCGTGGATCGCGCTCAGCACGGTGGGGATCCTCTTCGTCAATCCGGTCACGGGGATCGCGGTGATGACCAGCGGGTTCATGCTCGCGGCCTATCCGACGGTCTTCGACTCCCTGGGGGCGCTCACGATCAACAACCTGCTCGGCGTCGGGTTCGTCGTCCTGCTGATCGGCCACGTGCTCGAGACGCGGGACCTCTCGTTTTTGAAGGTGCGTCCGATCGTGATCCTCATGGTGATCGGCGTGATCTTCCTGATCGGCTCGTTGTACTCGCAGAGCCTCTTCCCGCTCCTCCAGGTGAGCCGCGGCAAGCGGGTGGCCCTCGACCGCACCGACCAGATGGGGCACGACTTCATCACCCGGCTGGTCTTCCTGATCTTCTACTGGATCTTCGTCCGCTCGCGGCGCGAGATCCGCGCGATCTTCCTCACCGTGATGTTCTCGCTCTTTGCCGCCGTCCCCTCCGCGCTCTACAACTGGGAGCAAGGCACGCTGATCAGCGGCTTCCGGGCCGCCGCGAGCCTCACCTCGGGCGCCAACCCCAACCGCCTCGCCATGATCTGTCTCAGCGAGGTGGCCTTCTGGTGGTACTGGTCGCGCTCGCGACCGGGCTGGCTCCGCCGGCTGATCGCCTACGGCCCGATCGCGGGCGCGATCCTCGTGGTCTTCGCGAGCGGCTCGCGCAGCGGCCTGCTGGGCATCTTCGTGTTGGGCACGTTCCTCCAGACGGGCGAGAAGCAGTATCGCGTGCCGCCCTACCAGATCGCGCTGTTTGCGCTGATCGCCGTGGTCGCGGTCCTCTTCCTCGTCCCGGCGGACTCGATCGAGCGCATGATCAACTTCACACCGGAGCGGCACACCTACGGCTATCACTCGACCCTGCAGCGGCTCGACACGATCTACTTGGGCCTGCACATGATGCGGGACCACTTCTTTAGCGGCATCGGCCTCGGGAACTTCCGCGAGGTCGCGCGCCAGGTCTACCTCGACCCCTACTTCCGCCCGCCGCACAACTCCTACCTCTGGGCGATGACCGAGGGCGGCATCTTCGCCTTCCTCGGCTACGTGCTGCTCTTCTGGACCACGTGGCGCGACATCGGCGTCGTGCTGCGCCTCGGGCACCGCGACCCGGAGATCGGCTTCATCGCGGCGGCGCTGCGCGTGGCGTTCGTGCAGTTCATGTTCTTCGCCGCCTTCGCCGACATGTGGCTCAACCCGATCTGCTACATCCTCATCGCGCAGGTGATCACGCTCAGGCGCTACGTCGAGAGCCTGCCCGAGCCTGTGCCGGCGGCGGCGGTCGCGCGGCGGACGCGGCCGCGTCTCGCCTACGCCATGGCCTCATGACGACGATCGCCTTCTTCGCCCCGCTGCTCACCACGGGCGGCACGCAGCGGCACCTCCAGGAGGTGCTCGCCCGCCTCGATCCAAAGCGCTTCCGGGCGCACGTCTACACGCTCAACCGCGGCGGCGAAGTGGAGAGCGCGCTCCGTGCAGCGGGCGTGCCGGTCACCTCGCTCGACGTCGGGCCGTGGCTCGGTGGGCCGCGCGCGATGCTCGCGGTCGTGCGGGCCGCCCGGGCGCTCAAGCGTGCGGGGGTGGAGGTGGTGCACGGCTATCAGTGGCGGCCGGCGCTCATCGGCGCGATCGCCGGACGGCTCGCGGGCGTGCCGCTGCTCCTCGCCGGCAAGCGCAGCCTCACCGGCGCGGATGCGACCGCGCGGCGGGCGTGGCGGGTGATCGGGCGGCGGGTCGACACGATCGTCGCCAACGCGGCGGCGCTCCAGGCGGAGGGCGAGGCGCAGGGGGTGCGCGCGCGCTGGGAGATCATCCCGAGCGGCGTCGATGCGGAGCGGTTCCGGCCGACGGTGTCGGGGGCGGAGGCGAAGGCGGCGCTCGGGCTCGATCCCGGCCGGCCCGTGGTGGGCACCGTCGGGCGGTTCGAGCCGCGCAAGGGCCTCGATCACCTCCTCGCCGCCGCCGAGGTGCTCGCCGAAAGCCGCGATGGGCGGGCGCCGCAGCTCCTGCTGGTGGGCGACGGGCCGCTGCGCGCGCGGCTCGAGGGACGGGCCACGGCGTCGCCAGCGCGGGTGCGGTTTACGGGGGCGCTCGCCGACGTCCGCCCCGCGCTGGCGGCCATGGACGTGTTCGTCCTGCCGTCGCTGGCGGAAGGGATGTCGAACGCGCTCTTGGAGGCGATGGCCGCCGCGCGGCCGGTGGTCGTGACCGCGGTCGGTGGGACGCGCGAGGTCTGTGACGACGGGTGCACGGGGATGCTCGTGCCGCCCGGCGACGTGCGCGCGCTCGCGCGCGCGATCGGGCGGCTCCTCGACGAGCCCGGCCGGGCGGCGGCGCTCGGTGCGGCGGCGCGGCGCGCCGTGGAGGCGCGCTTCGATGCGCGCGCCATGGTCGTCCGCCTCGAGCGCCTCTACACGGAGCGGCTCGCCGCGCTCGGGAGGGGGATGGCTGCGTGACGGGCGCCCGCCGCCGCGTGCTCGTCGTCGGCCTCGATGCCGCGACGTTCGATCTGATCCTGCCCTGGGCCGAGGCGGGCATCCTGCCGACGTTCGCTCGCCTGCTCGCCGAGGGCGTGCGCGCCCCCCTGCGCTCGACGCTGCCGGCGCTCACGCCGCCGGGGTGGACGTCGGCGGCGACCGGGCGCAACCCGGGCAAGCACAACGTCTTCAACTTTTACAAGACGACGGGCGGCGGCCGCGGTCGCGCCCCGGTGACGCTCGCCGATCTCCGGAGCCCGCGCGTCTGGGACATCGCGGCCGCGCACGGGCTGCGGAGCTGCGTGCTGCACATGCCGCTCACCTATCCCCCGCGAGCGGACGTGGGCGTGATGATCTCGGGCATCATGACGCCGAAGGGCGCCGAGGACTTCGTGGCCCCGCCGGCCCTCAAGGCGACGCTCGCGGCCCGCATCCCGGGCTACCGGCTCGAGGTGGACGAGAGCGTGCTCCGCCGCGGCGACCTCGAAAGCTTCCGGCGCGACGCGTTCGACCTGCAGCGGATCCAGACCGAGGAGACGCTCTACCTCCTCGAGCACGAGGACTGGGACCTCTTCTGGGTGATGTTCCACACCCTCGACAAGCTGCAGCACTTCTTCTGGCGCTACATGGACGAGGAGCACCCGGCATATCCCGGCCCGGGCCCGTTCGCGCACGTGGTCCGCGACTTCCACATTGCCCTCGACGGCGCGCTCGCGCGCTTCCTCGAGCGTGTGCCGCCGGAGACGGCGCTGGTGGTTCTCTCCGACCACGGCTCGGCGCCGCTGCACCGCTACTTCTGCGTGATGAACTGGCTCGCCGCCGAGGGCTTTCTCGCGCTGCGGCCCGACGGTGCGGCGCGGCGGGGGCTGGCGGCCATGGGCGTCGATGCGCGCGCGATGGTGCGGCGGCTCGACCGCCTGGGGCTCGGCTGGGTGCCGCGGCTCGTGCCGCGCGGGCTCAAGCAGGCCGTGCCGCAGACGCTCAGCTCGTTCGCGAAGGTGGCGCACCGCATCGACTGGAGTCGTACGCGCGCCTACTGCCCGTCGGCGCCCGGATCGGGGCTGTTCGTGAATCTCCGCGGCCGCGAGCCGGGCGGCATCGTCGAGCCCGGGCGCGAGTACGAGGCGGTCCTCGCGGAGCTGCGCGAGCGGCTCCTCGCCTTCCGCGATCCCGCGACCGGCGAGCCGGTCGTCACGGCGGTGCACCGGCGCGACGAGGTCTACCGTGGACCGTGTCGGGATGCGGGCCCCGATCTGCTGGTCGAGACCGCGCGCACGGTGTGCATGGTCGAGGGGCTCGGCCGGGCGACCCTGCTGCCGGCCGGCACGGGGCCCGAGGAGCGCACGGGCAACCACGCTCGCGACGGCATCCTCGTGCTCCACGGCCCCGAGGTCCGCCGCGGTGCCACGCTTCCGCTCGCGGCGATCGAGGACGTGGGCGCCACGGTCCTCCACCTCCTCGGCCTTCCCGTCGACGCGGACATGGACGGCCGGGTGCTGGTCGAGGCGCTCGACCCGCGCTGCGTCGCCGAGCGCCCGGTCGTGGTGCGCGAGGTTCCCTACGCGCTCCCGGAAAGCGCGCACCAGTTCTCGGCCGACGAGGAGGCCCGCATCCAGGACATGCTCGAGGGGCTCGGCTACGTATGAGACCGCGCGCCGCCGTCTTCGTCTTCCACGACGTCGTGCCCGAGGAGCAACTCGCCGAGGTGCCCCCCACGCACCGCCCCTACGTGCTCGCGCCCACCGAGCTGCGCAGCCTGCTGCTCGCCGCGTGCGACACGCCGCGGCGCGCGATTCCCGCGGGGCAGGTGCCCGGCGAGCTCGGCGGTGCGTTCTACAGCCTCACCTTCGACGACGGCGCGGCGAGCGACTACATCCACGTGTTTCCCGTGCTCTGCGAGCTCAAGCTGCGCGCGACGTTCTTCGTCGTGCCGAGCCAGGTGGACACGCCGGGGCACGTCACCTGGGCGCAGCTCCGGGAGATGGTCGCCGCCGGCATGGAGGTGGGCAGCCACTCGCTCACCCATCCCTTCCTCGACCGCCTCGATGCCGCCGGGCTGCGGCGCGAGTTCGGCGTCTCGAAGGCGATACTGGAGGACCGCCTCGGGATCGCGGTGCGCGCGGCATCGTTGCCCCGCGGCTGGGAGCCTCCGGGGCTCGAGCCCGTGCTGCGCGAGCTGGGCTACCGGGTGTTCTGCACGAGCCGGGTCGGGTGGTGGCACCCGGGCGACCGCCCGCTCGCCGTCCCGCGCATCGGGGTGCGCCGCGGGATGACCGTCGCGGAGTTCGTGGCGATCCTCACCGGCGAGCCGCGGGCGCTCTGGCGGCTCAAGGCGATCGAGGCCGCCAAGAGCGCGGCCAAGGCGTGCCTCGGCAACGGGGGCTGGCAGCGCGTGCGGGCGCCGCTGCTCGCGCTGCGCTACCGCAGCGGAGGTGGGTCGTGAGGGTCCGCACGCTCATCTTCGGGCTCGACGGCGCCACGTTCGACGTGATCGACCCGCTGCTCGCGGCGGGTCGCATGCCGGCGCTCGCGCGCCTGATCGCGCGCGGCGTGCGGGCGCGGCTGCGCTCGACGTGCCCGCCCGTGTCGGCGCCCGCGTGGGTCACGTTCCTCACCGGGAAGCAGCCGGGCCGCCACGGCGTCTTCAACTTCCAGAACCTCGACGCGCGCCGGTACTCGGGCTTCAGCGAGACGCTGGTGAACTCGTCCTTCTTCCGCGGAACGACCCTCCTCGACCACGTGGGCGCGCTCGGTGGTCTGCGCACGCTCGCCTACCGCATCCCGATGACCTACCCGCCGTGGGAGGTGCCCGGTGGCGTCGTGGTCTCCGGGCCGCCGGTGCCCGACCGGCGCCGCGCATACGCCTGCCCGGCCGGTGTCGAAGCCGAGCTCGGCATGGTGAGCCCGCTCACGCACGACGAGCTGAACGCCGCCAAGCGCAACCGCGACGTCGCCGCGGTCGACCGGTGCAACCGCTTCGAGCTCGACCTCCTCGAGCGCACCACCCGCCGCTACCTCGAAGCGGGCACGGACCTCCTCGTCGTCTTTACCGGCATCCCCGACGGCCTCCATCACAACTTCTGGGCGTTCCACGACCCGACCTCGCCGCTGCACGAGCCCGACGCGCCCCTCGCGCTCCGGACGCTCATCACCCGCTGGTACGAGGAGATCGACGCCGCCATCGGCCGGCTCGTGGCGGACCTCGGCGACGACACCGCGGTGCTGGTCGTCTCCGACCACGGCGGCGGCCCGGCGCCGAGCCGGCATCTCAACGTGAACGCGTTCCTCCGCGGCAAGGGGTACCTCGAGGTGGCGGGCGCCGGCCGCGCGCAGGTAGCGAGCGGCGTGCGCCGCGTGATCGACCGCGCGCGGCAGCAGGTGCCCGGGCGGATGTGGCTCAAGCGCAACCTGCCCGAGCGCGTCCAGCGGCGGCTGCGCGGGCTTCGCAACGCCACCGCCGCGATCGCCTGGGAGCGCACGCGCGCCTACGCGATCCCCGTCTACTACCCGATCACCGGCGTGTGGGTGAACCTGCGCGGGCGCCAGCCGCGGGGCGTCGTCGCGCCTGGCGCCGAGTACGAGGCGCTCCGCGACGCGCTCGTGCGCGACCTCGGCGCGCTCGTCGATCCCATCAGCGGCGCCCCGCTGGTGCGCAGCGTGCGGCGGCGCGAGGAGGTCTACGAGGGCCCGCACGTGGCGGACGCCCCCGATCTCGTCGTGGAGACGATGCCCGGGCTCCACGGGGGGTTCGACCTCGACCGCCTCGTCACCGAGGTCCCGCCGAGCACGCTGCGGGCCGTGAACGGGTCGCACACCCCCGAGGGCATCTTCGTCGCCGCCGGCGGGCCCTTTCGCCGTGGCCTGGTGCTCGAGGCGCCGAGCCTCGCCGACGTGCTGCCGACGGCCATCCACCTCCTCGGCGCGCCGCTCCCCGACGACCTCGACGGCCGCGTGCTCGAGGAGGCGCTCGATGCAGCATGGGTCGCCGCGCATCCGGTGCGCCGGGCCGCCGGGCGCACGGGCGGCGACGGCCCGCAGACGCTCTCGGCGGACGACGAGGCCGAGATGCGCAAGTTCCTCCAGGGGCTCGGGTACGTCGAATGACGCGGGTGGGGAGCTGGACGGTGAAGCGGATGCTGTTTCACGGCGGGCTCCTCCGGCTTGCGCGGCTCGCGCGGCGGCGGGTTCGCGCGCTCGTGCTGCGCTATCACGCGATCTCGCCCACGGTCGCCGAGGTGCCGTACGCGATCCCCGAGATCTGCCTGCCGCTCGAGGCGTTCCGACTCCAGGTGGCGTTCCTGCGGCGCGCCTACCGCGTGGTGCCGCTCGACGACCTCGTCGAGGCGCTCGAGGGCGGTCGCCCCTTCCCGCCGCGTGCCGTGGCGATCACCTTCGACGATGGCTACGCCGACAACCACGCGCTCGCCTTTCCGGTTTTGCGTCGCTTCGGGCTCACGGCGACCGTGTACGTGACGACCGGCAGCCTCGACGGCGGGCCGCCGCTCTGGATGGCGGCGGTGCGCGCGCTGGTCGCGGGCGCCCGCGGGCCGGCGCTGCACGTGCCGGGCCTGCCGCCCGTTGCGCTCGGGCCGGCGGCCGAGCGCGCCGCGGCCGCGCGGGCGCTTACGCGCGCGCTCGTTCCGCTCGGGACGGCCGAGCGCGCCGAGCGCTTGGCGGCGGCGGCCGAAGCGGCGGGTGTGGACCTCGAGCGGGCGCTCGCGGGCAGCATGCTCACCTGGGCGCAGGTGAAGGAGCTGGCGGCGGCGGGCTGGACGATCGGCTCGCACACGGTGAGCCACCTCAACGTGACGCTCGCCGATCCGACCGAGGTCGAGCGGGAGCTCGTGGCTTCGTGCGACGCGATCGCCGCGCACGTCGGCCGGCCGGCGGTTCACTTCGCCTACACGAACACCGGCGGGTCGCACCGTCACTGCTCGCCCGAGGTGGCGAGGCTGCTCGCGCGGCTCGGGTTCCGCTCGGGGGTCACCTCGCTGCCGGGGGCGCTGCGGCCCGGGGCCGATCCCTTCCTGCTGCCGCGGGTGGGGGTCGCCCCGCGGCTTGCGCCCATCGTCGATCTCGCCGCGGCGCTCGAGCGCCAGCGGCTCGCGGCCTAAAGCCGTCATGTGCGGGATTGCAGGAGAGCTTCGCCTCGAGCCGGGTGCCCCGGCGAGCGCCGAGCGCGTGCGCGCGATGTGCGACGTCATGGTCCACCGCGGGCCCGACGACTTCGGCGCGTTTACGGGCGAGGAGGTGGCGCTCGGCATGCGGCGCCTCTCGATCGTCGATCTCGCCGGGGGGCATCAGCCGCTCGCGAACGAGGACGGCACGGTGCAGGTCGTGTGCAACGGCGAGATCTACAACGCCCCCGCGCTCCAGCGGGAGCTCGCCGCCCGGGGACACCGGCTGCGGTCGCGCTCGGACGTCGAGGTGATCGCGCACCTCTACGAGGAAGAGGGGCCGCGGGCGGTCGAGCGGCTCGAGGGGATGTTCGCCTTCGCGCTCTGGGACCGGCGCGCGCACCGCCTCGTGCTCGGCCGCGACCGCATCGGCATCAAGCCGCTCTTCGTCGTCCAGACGGGCGGCCGGCTCCTCTTCGGCTCGGAGGCCAAGTGCCTGCTCGCGGGCGGCCTCGATGCGCAGCTCGACCTCCAGGCGTTGCACGACTACCTCACGCTCGGCTACGTCCCGGGCCCGGCGAGCATCTTTGCGGGCGTCCGCCAGCTCGCGCCGGGGCATATCCTCATCGCGGAGCCGTGGCGCACGGGGACGCCCGTGCGCGAGGAGCCCTACTGGCGCCTCGCCGGCCACGTGGCCCCCGCGTCGTCCCGACGGAGCGAGGCCGACTGGCAGGCCGACCTGCTCGCCACGCTCAAGGCGGCGGTGGCGAGCCACCTCATGAGCGACGTGCCGCTCGGCGTCTTTCTCTCGGGCGGGCTCGACTCGGGCACGATCGTGGCGCTGCTGGCCGAGCTCGGCGTCCGCCCGATTCGCACGTTCACCATCGGCTTCGCGGAAAAGACCTTCGACGAGACCGCGGTTGCGCGCGCGGTCGCCGCCCGCTACGGCACCGAGCACCACGAGCTGATCGTGCGGCCCGACGCGGCGGCGCTGCTGCCGACGCTCGTCCGCCATTTCGACGAGCCGTTCGCCGACTCGTCCGCAATCCCCGTCTACTATCTCTCCGAGCTCGCGCGCCGGCACGTGACCGTCGTGCTCTCCGGCGAGGGCGGCGACGAGATGCTCGGCGGCTACGAGACCTACCGGGCGCACCGGATCGCCCGGCTTTACGCCCGGCTGCCCGCGCTCCTGGGTGCCCGGGTGATTCCCGCGCTCGTGCGGTGTCTGCCCGTCTCCCACGCGCGCGTGAGCTTCGACTACAAGGCCAAGCGCTTCGTCACCGGGGCCTACCTGCCCCCGGCGGCCGGGCATCTCTGGTGGAAGACCGTGCTCGCCGAGGACGCGAAGGCGGCGCTCTACGGCGAGGGGAACGGGGTTGCGGCGCGGGCGCCGACGGTGCGGCTGTTCGAGGAGGCGTTCGCCGCGGCCGACGGCGACGACCTCGACCGCCTCCAGTTCGTCGACGGGACCATCTACCTGCCCGGCGACATCCTCGTGAAGGTCGACCGCATGAGCATGGCGCACTCGCTCGAGGCGCGGGTCCCGTTCCTCGACCGCGCGGTCGTCGAATTCGCGCGCCGCCTGCCGTCGAAGCTCCGGCTCCGGGGGCTCACCACGAAGTACCTCCTGCGCCGGGCGATGGCCGGCCGGTTGCCCGAGGCGGTGACCGCAGGGCGCAAGCGCGGCTTCAACGTGCCCATGCCGGCGTGGCTCGCGGGCGAGCTGCGCGACTTCGCGTGCGACTTGCTCGCCCCCTCGCGGCTGCGCCGCCAGGGGCTCTTCGACCCGCGCGCGGTCGCGCGGCTGCTCGCCGAGCACGGCGCCCGGCGGGCCGATCACAGCCGGGCGATCTGGGCGCTCCTGGTGCTCTCCGTCTGGCACGACGAGGTGCTGCACGGCGTGCGGCCGGCGGCACGAGCATGCGCATGAGCCGACCGATGGAAGGATCCGCGGGCGTCCGCGAGGCGCTCGGCGCCCAGGCCGATCCGCTGCGGGCCCTCGTCGCGCTCGGTCTCGAGCCCGACGGCCGCTGGGAGCGGTGGTGGCAGGTGGTGGTGGCCGCAGGGGGGCTCCTCCTGCTCCTCCCGGTGATCGTCGTGATCGCAATCGCAATCAAGCTCACGAGCACCGGACCCGTGCTCTACCGGGGGACGCGCATCGGCAAGAACCTCGAGCCCTTCACCATCAACAAGTTCCGCACGCTGCTCGTCGACGCCGAGCAGCGCATCGGCGGCCGTCTCCTGAGCGCGCAGGACACGCTCTACACGCCGATCGGCCGCTTCCTGCGGCGCACCAAGCTCGACGAGATCCCCCAGCTCATCAACATCCTGCGCGGCGAGATGAACTTCGTCGGGCCGCGCCCCGTGCGCCCCGTGTTCCTCGCGACGTCGATGCGGGAGATCCCGAACTACGCCGCCCGCTTCGTCGTCCGCCCGGGCATGACCGGCTTGGCCCAGCTCCGCGGCGGCTACTTCACCCACCCGCGCGACAAGCTCCGCTACGACCTCCTCTACATCCGCAACCGGAGCTTCTGGCTCGACGTGAAGCTCGTGCTGGCGACGTTCGTGAAGCTCTTGAACCGCTGGCTCACGCTCGGGCTCCTCCTCGCGCTCATCTTCCTCTGCGCGTCGTTCTTGCCCGAGGTGTTCCGCGGGCCCTTCGAGGTCACCGTGGGAGGCTTCCGCATCTCGCCGTTCGAGGCCCTGGGCCTCCTGCTCACGGCGGCGGCGCTCGCCCAGCAGATTCCCGCCCACCGCCTCTACCTCTACCGGACGCCGACAAACCTGCCGATGGCCTGCTTCGTCGCGTTCCTCGTGCTCGCGGGCATCGTCGACGGCGACCTCGGGGCGCGGCTGCGGGACCTGGCGTACTTCAGCGCCTCGGGGTTCCTCCTCTACTTCCTCGTGGTGAGCGGCGAGATGAATCCCACGTTCGCCCGGCGGGCGACGCGCGTCGTGGCCCTCGCCGCGGTCGCCGTGGCGGTGCTGGGGCTCCTCGAGCTCGTCGTGCGCACGCACGGCGGGGCGGGGGGCGCCGAGGCGGCGGTCGCGCAGGTACGCATCGGGTCGACGCTCGGCAACCCGGTCGCGCTCGCGGCCTATCTCGTCCTCGGGGTGCCGCTCGTGCTCGTCGAGCTCGTGTGCGCCGAGGGGCGCGAGGAGCGGGACTTCTGGCTCATCGCCACGACGCTCGTCATGGTGGCGGTCCTCCTCACGCAGACCCGCACGGGGCTCCTGGCGCTGTGGCTCACCGCGGCGGTGTTCAGTTGGCGCGTCTCGGGGCGCGCCTTCCGGCTGGTCGTGGCCTCGGCGCTTGCGTTCCTCGCCATCCTCGTCATGACGGGGACGCTGCGGCTCGCGCCCGCCGAGCTGAGCGCGGAGTGGGCGCGGCGGGTGGCGGTCACGGCCGACACGCTTTCGCACGAGCTCAAGTCGCTGCGCGGTCTCGTGGGCACCGCGCCGGGCAAGGGCGCCGTCGCCGTCGTGGAGGTCACCACCGGGCCGGGCGGTCCGCAGCTCGAGCACCCCGAGAACATGCACCTGCTGCTCACGCTGCGCGAAGGGGTGATCGGCTGGGCGCTCATGATGTGGATCATCGGGGCTGCCCTCGTCGGCATCTACCGCGGGAGCCGGCTCGTGAGCGATCCGCGGCTCGCGCTCGTGCTCTGGGCGATCTTCTCCTCGGGCCTGGGATTCCTGCTCTCGATGGCGAACTTCAATGCGTTCTACAATCCGACCCTGCAGATCGCGTTCTGGGGGCTTCTCGGCGTGGGCACGGCCATCGTGACGCACCTCAACGGGCGACGCCCGACCTTCAACGTGATCTATCGCTTCGGGCAAGGAGACTAGCGCGATGCGACCCAACGGATCCCCGCCGAAGGAGGCGCCCGCGGCCGCCGGGGTCGGGCGCGTGACCTCGATGGCCCGCTGGCTCGCGCGGCGGCGGCAGGCGACGGCGGCGGCCCCGCGGCTGTCGGTGGTGATGCCGGTCTACAACGCCGAGCGTACGCTCGGGGAGTGTCTCGAGCGGCTCTTCCAGTCGAGCTACCGCGACTTCGAGCTGATCCTGGTCGACGACGGCTCGACCGACCGCACGCGCGCCATCGCGAGCCAGTTCCCGGTCCGCATCGTCGCGACCTCGGGGCGCGTCGGCCCCGCCGCGGCGCGCAACCTGGGCGCGCGGGTGGCCGAGGGCGAGGTCGTCTTCTTCCTCGATTCCGACGTCATGGTCCGTCCCGACACGCTGGCCGTGCTCATGGAACGGTTCGAGACCGACGACCGGATCGACGGGCTCGTCGGCGTCCAGGCGGCCGACATGCGCTTCCGCAACCTCCCGAGCCAGTACAAGAACCTCTGGATGCGCTGGACGTATCTCCGCCGGACCGGCGACGTCCCGCTCTTCTACACGACGGCGGCCGCCATCCGCCGCGAGGTCTTCCTGCGGGCGGGGGGCTTCGACCACGGCTACGGGACGCCGAACGTCGAGGACACGGCGTTTGGCCAGAAGCTGCGGCGGCTCGGCGTCCGGGTGCAGGTGCAGCCGGACCTCGAGGTCGAGCACGTGAAGCACTACTCGCTCCGGAGCATGCTGGCTACGGACTTCCGCCGGGCCGTGAGCCTCACGCGCCTCAAGCTCCGCCACCGGCGCGATCTCGCCGAAAACGACACCTCCGTCCCCGGCAGCTACATCGTGAGCATTCCGCTCGCCGTCTTTGGCGCGGCGGCGCTCGCGGTCGGCCTCGTGCTCCGCCTGCCGCTCGTGGCGGCGATGGGAGGGCTCGCCGGCGCGGGGGTCGTGGCCCTCAACCGCGAATTTCTCGACCAAATCCGCCGCAGCGAGGGGATTGTGGTGGCGTGCGGGGCCGCGCCTCTGTTATGGCTGGAGCTGCTCGTCTCGGCGGCGGGTGCCGCCGTCGGTCTCGTCGGCTATCCGCTGGGCCGGCGGTACTAGGACGAGGGAGGACCACGATGCGCTACTGGGAGTACCTCAAGCACGGGAAGAAGATGTTCTTCAAACGCGGCGAGCTGCCCGTGTATCTCGTGTACTTCATCACCGACGCCTGCAACGCCAAGTGCAAGCACTGTCTCCTCGCCGACGGCGCTCACCCCGGATGGGAGGAGCCGTCGATGACCTATCGCCGCCAGGAGCTCTCCCTCGAGGAGATCGACAAGGTGACGGCGAGCATCGGCAAGGGGAGCCTCATGTTCCTCCTGCCGACCGGCGGCGAGCCCTTCCTGCGCAAGGACATCGGCGAGATCATCAAGATCTTCCACAAGAACACCGGCGTGCGGAACGTCGGCATCCCGACCAACGGGAGCACCACGGCACGCACCGTGTCGATCGTGAAGGATCTCGTCGAGACCTGCCCCGACCTCGACCTCCACATCGACGTGTCGCTCGACGGGGTGGGGGCGCTGCACGACGAGATCCGCGTGTTTCCCGGCCTCTTCAAGCGGGCGGTGGAGACCTACAAGGCGCTGCGCGACCTCGAGAAGCACTACAAGAACTTCAGCGTGCAGGTGGAAACCACCGTCTCGAAGCACAACGAGGACGTGCTCATCGAGAACTACGAGTGGTTCCGCCAGAACCTCGACGTCGACACGGTCTTCACGCTGCTCACCCGGGGCAGCCCGAAGGAGCCGCTCTCGAAGTTCTTCGACGTCGAGAAGTACCAGGCCTACGCCGACCACATGGAGCGGGAGTACAAGTCGGGGGCGCTCACCGGCTACGACTCCTTCCCGTTCGCCGACTTCATCAACGCCAAGCGGATCGTCCGCCACAACCTCATCGCGAAGATCGTGCGCACCAACGAGTATCAGATTCCCTGCTACGCCGGGAACCTCGGCGGGGCGATGTTCGCCAACGGCGACGTGTACCCGTGCGAGCTGCTGATCGACCGCAAGCTCGGCAACGTGCGCGAGAGCGGCTACGACTTCCGCCGCATCTGGTTCAGCCCGAAGGCGGAAGAGACGCGGCGGTTCATCCGCGAATCGAAGTGCTTCTGCACCTACGAGTGCTTCCTCACCATCAACATCCTCTTCAACCCCCGCATGCTGCCGGCGGTGCTGAAGGAATGGTCGAGCCTCAAGCTGCGCCGCGCCTGGCGGCGGCTCACCGGACGCGCGCCGGCTCGCCCGGCGCTCGGGACCTGCGGCACCGCCCCGGCGCGCGAGGCGGTCGCCGCCGACGCGTAGCCCGGGCGAGGAGGGTCTCATGTATCGTGGCAAGCGCATCTCGGTGGTGATCCCGTGCCACAACGAGGAGGCCGGCATCCGCGCGGTCCTCGAGCAGATGCCGCCGCTCGTCGACGAGGTCGTGGTCGTCGACAACGCGTCCACCGACGGCACGGCGGCGGTGGCGCGTGCGCTCGGGGCGCGCGTCGTGTTCGAGCCGCGCAAGGGCTACGGCCGCGCGTACAAGACGGGCTTTGCCGCCGCGCGCGGGGACATCATCGTCACGATGGACGGGGACGGGACGTACCCGCCGGACTCGATCCCGCTCCTCCTCCACGTCATGGCCGAGGAGCGCATCGACTTCATGACCGCCTCGCGCTGGCGGTCCCGCAGCGGCAAGAACAAGAGCGCGATCCGGCTGCTCGGCAACGCCATCCTCTCGGGCGCGACGATGCTCCTTTTCTTTCGCTACATCTGGGATTCGCAGTCGGGCATGTGGGTGTTCCGCCGCGAGAAACTGCCGCTCTTCCAGCCGCGCAGCGACACGATGGCGCTCTCCGAGGAGATCAAGATCCTCGCCTTCACGGCGCCCGAGCTCCGCTGCCTCGAGATGCCGATCTACTACGGCGAGCGCATCGGGCAGAGCAAGCTCAACATCTGGCGCGACGGGTTCTACAACCTGTGGTTCCTGGTGAAGATGCGTCTCACGCTCGGCCGGCGCCGGCGGGCCGCGCGGGTGATGGCGCTGCCGCGGCTCGAGCCCGACGACGCCGGCCGCGACGCGCACGTCGGATAGGAGCGGTCGGGGGATGGCACTGCCGCTCGGCCACGCGGCTGCGGGGTACCTGGCGTACGAGGCGGTGCGCCCGGCGGGGCGGCACCGCGCGGGATGGCTCGCGACGGCGCTGCTTCTCGCCAACGCGCCGGATTTGGACTATCTGCCCGGTCTCCTCGTCGGGCATCCCGACGCCTGGCACCGCGGCGTCACGCACTCGCTCGCGGCGGCGCTGGCGGTGGCGGCTGCGGTGACGGCGCTCGCCGCCGCGCGGCGGCTTCCGGGACGCCTCGCGCTCGGCGCCGCGCTCGCCTGGGCATCCCATCTCTTCCTGGACTTCGTCACGCAGAACGCGCACCCCCCGCGGGGCATCCCGCTCTTCTGGCCGTGGAGCGCCCGGACGGTCATCGCGGCGCACCCGCTGCTCGGCGAGATCGTGATCGACGCCTCGGGCACGGGGGCGTTCTTCCGCAGCCTCGTCGGGCCCGGCAGCGCGCGGGTCTGGCTCGAGCAGGCGGCGCTGCTCGTCTGTGCGGTGGCCGCCGTGCACGCGGCCCGGGCGCTGGCCGCGATGCGGGCCGTGCCGGTCCGCGAGGTGGCGCGCGACGACGGGTGAGCCGGGTTGTGCTGTGGGGGGTCGTCTACGTCGCGCTCCTGGGCGCGCTCTTCGTCCGCGTGCGGACGGCCGACACGCCGCTGCCCGAGCCCGTCGCGCCCGCACCGGGCGAGCCCGTCTGGCTCGTGCGCGTGCACCACGCCCTCGTCTATGCCGTGCTCGGCGGGGCGCCGCTCGAGGCGAGCCTGGTGGGTGAGCACGCGGCGGGGCGGGGCGCGGGCGCTGTGCTCTTCGCGCTCGGCGTCGCCGGCTACCGGCTCGCCGGCCGCGCCCTCGGCGCGGCGCTCTCTCCGCTCATCGCGCCACGCCCCGGGGCGCCCCTCGTCACCGGGGGCCCGTATCGCTGGCTCCGCCACCCGATGTATCTCGCGCAGGCGCTCATCGCCGTCGGCGCACCGCTCACGCTCGGCTGCCGCTGGAGTCTCGTGCCGGCCGCGGCCGCCCTGGTCGTGCTCGTCGCGCGGGCGTCGGTCGAGGACGCCGCCCTCGCCCGGGTTTTTCCCGAGCATCGTCGTTATGCTGCCCGAACCAAGCGTTTCGTCCCGTTCCTCTACTGATCCCGAGGCGACCGCGCTCGTGCGCGAGCGGCCCTCCGCCGCGCGTCCCGCGCTCGGCGGCCGCGTCCTCGTGCGCCTTGCGCTCGGCGCATGGGCGGTGCTGGTCCACGCCGTCTACTACCTCGGCTACCTCCACGTGCGATGATGCTGGACGCGATCGTCTTCGGCGCGGTGCTGCTCGCCGCGACGGCAGCGGGGTTCGCCGTGCTGCGGGCGCTCGGGGCGCTGCCGGCCGAGGACCGTCTGCTCGCGGCGGCGGCGGTGGGGCTCGGGGTGACGGGCGCGGTCGGGCTCGGCCTGGCCGCCGCGGGGGCGCTGCGGCCGGTGCCGCTCGGCGCGGCCGGGCTTCTCGCGGTGGCGCTCGGCGGCGAGGATCTCTGGGGCGAGCTCCGCGCGGCGCTCGGCGCGCGGCGGCGCTGGTCGTGGGCGGTGCTCGCGCCGTGCGCGCTCGTGCTCGCGGCGGAGGTGGTGACGATGCTCGCCCCGCCGGTGGGCGGCGACCAGACGAAGTACCACCTCGTCTATCCCCGGCTCTACGCCCGCGCGGGTGGGCTCGTGCCCACCCCGTGGAGCTTCTGGGGCCACATGCAGTACCTGCAGAACTTCGTCTTCGCCGTCGCGTTCGCGCTGCGCGGCGACGTGCTCGCGCGCCTGCTGAGCGGCACCTTCGGCGTGCTCGCGACCCTCGCGCTCGCGGCGCTCGTGCGCCGGCACCTCGCGCGCGAGCTCGCCGGCGCGGTGGGGGTGCTCTTCTTCACGCTGCCGGTCACGTGGTCGCTCATGACGCGCGCGGGCTCCGACTTCCCGGTCGTCCTCTATGCGGCGCTCGGGCTCGCGGCGCTGCTCGACTGGCGGGCGGGCGGCGCAGCCGCCGATCTCCGTCGCGCGGCGCTCATGGCCGGGCTCGCGGGCGGCAGCAAGGTGATGGGGCTCCTCGTGCCGGCGCTGCTCGGCCTCGGCGTCGTGCTCGGGCTCGCCCGCCGGCAGCCCCTGCGGCTGCGGGCCGCGGCACCGGCGCTCGTCTTCGGGCTCATTGCCCTCGTCGCCGCCGCCCCCTGGTACGCGCGCAACGCCATCGACACCGGCAACCCCATCTACCCCTTCGGCTATCGGCTCTTCGGCGGGCGCTGGTGGAGCGCCGCGGCGAGCGACTATCTCGCCGACTATTATCGCACCTATCAGACGACCTGGGCGGCCCGGCGCGGCGGGGCGCCGTACGCGGGCCTTGCGCTCCTGCGATTTCCGTGGGACCTCACCATGCACCCGGAGTCCTTCGAAAAGGGCGCACGGCAGAGCCTCGACATCGGGCCGACGGTGCTCGCCTTCGTGCCGGCGCTCGCGCTCGTCGGCCGGGGGCGATCCGCGGCGCTCGCCGTGGCAGCGTTCGGCGGGGCCTACGTCGCGATCATCGCGGGCGCGGCCTGGGCGCACCCGCGCTACGTGCTGCCGGGGATCGCGCTCCTGCTCGCTGCGGCCGTCCCGGCGGCGGCGGCGCTGGCGGGCCGACGGGTCTTTCCGCTCGTGATCGCGCTCACCGTGGCCGGGAACCTCGCCGTGACGAGCAAGCTCCTGCGGCCCCTCTGGCCCGATCAGGCGCGCGTGGCGATCGGTCGGTTGCGGCCGGCGGAGTTCTTGCGGCGCCACAGCGAGGCGTTTGCGTTCTGGGAGCGCGCGAACGCCGCGATCCCGCCGGAGGGGCGCGTGCTCGTGCTCGAGAAGATCCCGCACCCGTACTACATCGAGCGGCCCTTCGTGCTCGCGAGCTACCTCGAGCAGGATCTGCTCGACTATCGGCGCATCGAGACGCCCGCGGCGCTCGCCGCGGCGGCGCGGCGCCTCGGGGCCACGCACGTGGCGGTCGACGTGGCGGGGCTCGCCGCCGCGGGCGATCCCTTCGAGGCGCGCGTCACCGCGCTCTGGCGCCGCTTCGTGAGCGAGGACTGCGAGCCCGTGCTGCGCGCGGGCGGCTTCGGTCTCTATGTGCTGCGCACGCCGACCGCGCTGGCGGCGGCGGGGGAGGGCGGCCGTGGCTGAGGGCCGGCGGCAAGGGGCGCTCGCCCGCGACTCGCTCGGCGTCTTTGGCGCGCAGATCGCGATGACGGTCTTCGGCGTGCTCACCGGCATCATCACGGCGCGCGTGCTCGGGCCGCGGGACCGCGGGCTCTTCAACGTGCTCATGCTGCTTCCGATCACGCTGTCGAACTTCGTCAAGTTCGGCATCCCGCAGGCGAACGTCTACTTCATGCGGCGGCGGGGTGCCGCGGCGTCCGACGTGGCGTCGAACTCGGTGTGGATCGCCCTCGCCCTGGGGGGCGGGCTCGCGCTCGGCTGCTACGGCGCCCGCGACTGGATCCTGGCGCGCTTCTTCCCGGGCGCGTCGCCGATGATGCTCGCCGCGGCGCTGCTCCAGCTCCCGTTCGTCGTCGTGCAGGCCTACTTCCTCGGCGTCCTCCAGGCGCAGGAGCGGTTCCGCGAGTACAACATCCAGACGGTGGCCCCGACGGTGCTCGCGCTCGTCGGCATGGCGCTGGCCCTGCTCTGGCTCAAGCTCGGTCTCGCCGGCGCCGTCGTGACACAGACCGCCATCGTCCTCGGCATCACGGTCTGGATCGGGATGCGGGTGCATCGCTTCGCGCCGCTGCGGCTGCGATGGAACGGGCGGCTCGCGCGCGGGATGTTCGCGTTCGGCACCAAGTCCTATCTCCAGACCCTCGCCTCGACGCTCCATTTCCGCATCGACCAGTACATGATCGTCTACCTGCTGAACCCGACGGAGGTCGGGTACTACGGCGTCGCGGTGAGCCTCACCAACCTCCTGCTCAAGATCTCCGACGCCGCGGGCACGGTGCTCTTCCCGCGCCTCGCGGCCTCGGCGGAGCGCGACGCCCACGCCGCCACTTCCCGCGTCTGCCGCACGACGCTGTTCGTGACCGTCGCCGTGGCGCTCGCCTACGCCGCCGCCGGCCCGCTCGCGATCCGCGTCCTCTACGGGCAGCGCTTCGTACCGTCGATCCGGCCGATGCTGCTCATGCTGCCCGGGATCGTGATGATCTCGCTCTACTTGATCCTCACGCGCAACTTCACCAGCCGCAACCGCCAGGAGGTCAACATCGTGGCGGCCTTCGCCGCGCTCGCGATCAACGTCGGCTGCAACTGGGTGCTGATTCCGCGCTGGGGCATCGCCGGCGCGGCCGTCTCCACGGCGATCTCGTACTCGGTCGCCGCGCTCGTGCTGCTCGCGGTGTTCGTGCGCGAGTCCGGGCACACGGTGGCCGAGACGGTCGTGATCGATCGGGGCGACGTCGAGGCGCTCCTGCGCCTGGTGCGCCGGCCGCGGCCCGTCCCGCTCGTCGCGGGTTTGCGGGCGTCGACCATCCCCGATACACGGCGGAAGGACGCATGACCTTTTCGAAGCTGCTCGTCATCGGGCTCGATTCGGCCGCGCCGGCGCTCGTGTTCGATCGCTGGCGCGAGGAGCTGCCCACACTCGCCGGGCTCATCGCCCGCGGCGCCCACGGCCGGCTGCGAAGCTCGCACCCGCCGATCACGGTGCCGGCGTGGACGGCGATGATGGCGAGTCGCGACCCGGGCGAGCTCGGCTTCTACGGGTTCCGCAACCGCAAGGATCACTCCTACGATGGCTATCAGTTCGCGACCTCGACGCAGGTGACGGTGCCGCGCCTCTGGGACCTGCTCGGCGAGGCGGGGATGCACTGCGTGGTGCTCGGGGTGCCGCAGACCTACCCGCCCTCGCCGATCCGCGGCGAGATGGTGAGCTGCTTTCTCACGCCGTCCACGCAGAGCGCGTATACCTACCCGGCCGAGCTCAAGGCCGAGGTCGAGGAGGTGACCGGCGGCTACGTGCTCGACGTCGAGGACTTCCGCACCCCGGACAAGGCGGGACTGCTCCGGCGCGTGTACGAGAAGACCGACAAGCACCTGGCGCTCGCGCGTCACCTGCTGCGCACCCGGCCGTGGGACTTCTTCATGCTGGTCGAGATGGGCGTCGACCGCATCCACCACGGCTTCTGGAGCTACATGGACCCGGCCCATCACAAGTACGAGGCCGGCAATCCCTTCGAGTCGGCGATCTTCGACTACTACCGCCATGTCGATCGCGCGCTCGGGGAGCTGCTCGCGCTCTGCCCGCCCGAGACGCTGGTGCTCGTGGTCTCCGACCACGGGGCGAAGAAGATGGACGGCGGCATCTGCTTCAACGAGTGGCTGATCCGCGAGGGGTTTCTCCGCCTCGCGACGCAGCCGACCAAGCCCACGCCGATCGCGCGGGTCCCGATCGACTGGGCCCGCACCCGGGCGTGGGGCGACGGCGGGTACTACGGGCGGTTGTTCATGAACGTGCGCGGGCGGGAGCCCTCGGGCACGATCGACCCGGGCGACTACGAACGGGTCCGCGACGATCTCATCGCGGGCATCGAGGCGATCTGCGATCCGCACGGCCGCAACATCGGCTCGAAGGCGTATCGCCCCGAGGACCTCTATCGCCGGGTGACCGGCGTCGCGCCGGACCTGATCGTGTACTTCGGCGATCTCGACTGGCGCTCGGTCGGCGCGGTCGGCACCGGCGGCATCCATACCTTCGAGAACGACACCGGCCCCGACGAGGCGAACCACGACTGGTACGGGATCTTCATTCTCTCGACGGCCGGCGCTCCCGCGCCGGCGCGCGGCCCGCTCGCCGACGTCTCCATCTACGACGTCGCGCCGACGCTGCTCGCGCTGCTCGGCCGTCCCGTGCCCCCGGGCCTCGCGGGCCGGGCGCTCTGGTAGGAGGCATCCAGCGTGCGCACGGTCGCAGTCGACGTCCTCACGGGATTCCTCGGCAGCGGGAAGACCACGCTGCTCCGCCACGTCCTCGACCACGGGCTCGGCGGGCAGCCCGTGGCCGTCATCATGAACGAGATCGGCGAGGTCGGCATCGACGGCCGGGTGGTCACGGGCCTCTCCAACGTCGAGAAGATGGTCGAGCTGTCGAGCGGCTGCATCTGCTGCGCGATCGACGACTACAAGTTCGATCTCGCGGTGCAGGAGATCGTCGAGACGGCGAAGCCGCATCTCATCGTCATCGAGACGACGGGCCTCGCCGACCCCGAGCCGCTGCTCTACCGGGTGAAGGCCGCGGGCCTCGGGCTCGACGCGGTGATCACCGTCGTCGATGCCGCGAACGTCGCCCGCCACCTGCGGGAGACGGAGGTCGCGCGCGCGCAGATCGAGGCGGCGGACTTCCTGGTCGTGAACAAGACCGACCTCGTTGCGCCGCCGGCCGTCGCCCGCCTCGAGCGGCGGCTCGCGCGCCTCAACCCGCGCGCCGAGCGGCTGCGGACGGTGCGCGGCGCGGTCGACAGCGCGCTGCTGTTCGCGACCGGCGTGGCCGCCTACCGCGAGCAGGCGCGCACGCGATCCGACCACCTCCGCGCCGACGGCATCGGGAGCTTCCTCTACCGCTCGACCGCGCCGCTCGACCAGGACGCCTTCGAGCGCGTGCTCGCGGGCCTGCCGGCGGACGTGCTCCGGGCGAAGGGGATCGTCCGCTTCGCCGGACGCGACTGGCAGTGTCTCTTCAACTTCACCTGCGGGCGGCACGAGCTCACGTGGCTCAAGCTGCCCGACGCGACGGAGAGCCAGGCGGTCTTCATCGGCCGCCGGCTCGAGCAGCACCGCGAGCGCGTGCTCGCGGCCCTGGCCGCCTGCGAAATTCCCGACCAAAGGAGAGCCGACCATGGTTGAACGCGACCCCGACCCCGCCGAGAAGACCCCCGCCTCGCCGCCGCCCGCCGACGCCGCGTACACCGAGGAAGAGGAAGCCGAGGTGCAGAAGCGGCTCGAAGAGCTGGGCTACGTGGAGTGAGCCATGCGGGAGCTCACGGAGAAGATCCGCCGCCGCGAGGCGCGCTGCGGCGTCATCGGGCTCGGCTACGTCGGCCTCCCGCTCGCGCTCGAGTTCGCGCGCGCCGGCTTCCGCACCACGGGCATCGACGTCGACCGGCAGAAGGTCGAGGCCATCCGCGCCGGGCGCTCCTACGTCGTCGATCTCGAAGGGCGGGAGATCGCCGAGCAGGTCGAGGCGGGGCGGCTCACCGCCACCGACGACTTCGCCGTGATCCGCGACCTCGACACGGTGAACATCTGCGTGCCGACCCCGCTGCGCAAGACCAAGGATCCCGACCTCACCTACGTCGTCGCGGCCGTGAACGAGATCGGCAAGTACGTGCGCAAGGGGCAGCTCGTGATCCTCGAGAGCACCACGTATCCGGGGACGACCGAGGAGGTCGTGCTGCCGGCGCTCGAGGCCTCGGGGCTCCGCGTGGGCGAGGACTTCTGCCTCGCCTTCTCGCCCGAGCGCATCGACCCGGGCAACAAGCAGTTCACGACGCGCACGATCCCCAAGGTGGTGGGCGGCGTCACGCCCCGGTGCACGGAGGTGGCCGCGGCGCTCTACGCCCAGTGCATCGAGACGGTCGTGCCGGTCTCCTCGACCCGCGTCGCCGAGATGGTGAAGCTCCTCGAAAACACCTTCCGCAGCGTCAACATCGGTCTCGTCAACGAGATCGCGCTCGCCTGCCACGCGCTCGGCATCGACGTGTGGGAGGTGATCGAAGCCGCCAAGTCGAAGCCGTTCGGCTTCATGCCCTTCTATCCCGGACCCGGGCTCGGCGGGCACTGCATCCCGATCGACCCCTTCTACCTGTCGTGGAAGGCCAAGATGAACGGGTTCGAGCCGCGGTTCATCGAGCTCGCCGGGCACGTCAACGAGAGCATGCCCCGGTTCGTGGTCGAGAAGGTCATCGACGCGCTCAACCGGCACTCGAAGAGCGTGCGCGGCTCGCGCATCCACATCCTGGGCGTGGCCTACAAGCGGGGGGTGAACGATCTGCGCGAGTCCCCGGCCCTCAACGTGATGAAGATGCTCGCCGACCGCGGGGCGATTCTCTCCTACAGCGACCCGTACATCCCGGCGATCCGCGAGGAGGGCTTCGCGCTCGACGCGCTGCCCTTCGGCAACGGCACGCTCGCCGACGTCGACTGCGTGGTCGTGCTCACCGACCACGCGGAGTTCGACTACGCGGCGGTGGCGCGCGAGGCGCGGCTCGTCGTCGACACGCGCAACGCGCTGCGCGGGCACACGGGCGATCACATCGTGCGGCTCTGAGGGACGGACATGAACCTCAAGCGGCGGATCCTGCTCGAGTATCGACGCGTGCACGACGCCTCGCCCGAGGCACCGTACCTTCACGCCCGCGACGCGCTGCCCGCGCGCCTGGGTGTGCCCTTCGAGACGCTCGAGCCGCACGTGCGCGAGCTCGAGCAGGGGCGGTTTCTCCACTGGCGGGCGCAGCACCTCTACAAGCTCTCGCCGCGCGGGCTCAAGGTGACGGGCGATCCGGCGGAGCTCGACCGCGAGTTCCCGGAGTCGTGAGGAGCGGGCGCATGCGCTGGCGGACGGTCGTGGCCGGCTCGGCGGGGGGAATCCTCGGCGGGGCCGTCGTGGGCGCGGTCGAGGCGGTGGTCGCCTGGGCGCACGCCCACGGCGCCGGGCAGATGCCGGCGCTCGCCTGGGCGCTCGTCGTCTACGGCCTCGCCGGCGGGGGATGCGGCCTCGGGCTCGGCCTCGCGGCGCTCGTGCTCGGGACCGACGGCTTCGCGCTCGGGCTCGCGGGAACGGCGGCCGCCCTCGGCTTCGTCGTCGGGCGATTCCGGATCGTGCGCGACGTGCTCCTCGAACAGGTGCCCCACGGCGTCGTGCCCGCGCTCGTGCAGCTCGGGGCGCTCGCGGCGACTCTCGCCGTCGCGGGGCTCGTCTGGGCGCGGCTGCGCGGGGCGAGCGAGCGGGTGCGCTGGCTCGCGAACCCGCTCGGGGCGGCCGCCGTGGTGGGGGTGCTCGCCGCGCTGTGGACCGGCGCCGTGGCGCTCGAGGGCGCGCCCCCGGCGCCCCCCTCGGCGCCGCACGGCGCGGCCCCGGCCGGGGCACCCAACGTGGTGCTCGTCGTGGTCGACACGCTGCGCGCCGACCATCTCGGCTGCTACGGCTACGCCGCCGCAAAGACGCCCCACATCGACGCGCTCGCCGCGCGCGGGACGCGGTACGCGAGCACCTTCGCGCAGGCGTCGTGGACGCGGCCGTCGTTCGCCACGATCTTCACGAGCCTCTACCCCTCGTCGCACGGGGCGGTGCACAAGGCCGACAGCCTGCCCGATCGCGTCGACACCATCGCCGAGCTGCTCGCCCGCGCCGGCTACTACACGGTGGGCTTCGCCGACAACGCCAACATCTCGCCCGCCTTCAACTTCGGCCAGGGCTTCGCCGAGTACCACTATCTCGCGCCGGCGCTCTTCTTCCACGCCGACGAGGCCGCCGCGGAGCTCGCGCTCTACAGCGGGCTGCGGCTCGTTCACGAGCGCTTTCTCGCCCGCGCGATGGACGTTCACCACTACTACCAGCCCGCCGAGACGGTTACCGCGGCCGTCGAGCGGTGGCTCGATTCGCCGGCCGCGCGCCGCCGGCCGTTCTTTCTCTTCGTCCACTACATGGACCCGCACGACCCGTACTTCGTCCATCCGTTCAACGGGGTGGGCTACGCGCGCGTCGCGAACCCCAATCCGCCCCCGAATCTGGCGGAGACCTACCGTCGGCTCTACGACGGCGAGATCGCCTACCTCGATCAGCATCTGGGCGCGCTGCTCGACGACCTCGGGCGCCGCGGGCTCTTCGACGAGAGCCTGATCGTGCTCACCGGCGACCACGGCGAGGAGTTTCACGAGCACGGCGGCTGGTGGCACGGGACCACGCTCTACGACGAGCAGACGCACGTGCCCCTCATCGTGAAGCCGCCGCACGGCGGGGCGCCGGGCCGGGTCGTGGACGGGCTCACGACGAGCCTCGACATCGCGCCCACCATCCTCGCCGCGGCCCACCTGCCCGTGCCGCCCGTGATGCAGGGCCACGCGCTGCCGCTCGACGCCACGCCGCCCGCCGAGCGCGATCGCGTCTTCGCCGAGACCGACCTCGAGGGCAACGTGGTGCAGGCCGTGCGCACGCCGACGTGGAAGTTCATCACCGCGAACCCGAACAACCCGCGCGGCCTCAAGCCCGAGGAGCTCTACGACCTCGCCCGCGATCCGGGCGAGCAGATCGATCTCGCCGCAAAGGAGCCAGCCCAGCGGGAGACGCTGCGGGCGGCGCTCGGCCGCTCGCTGCTCGAGGCGCGCGCCCATGCGGGCTCCGCGCAGCACACCGACGTCGACGCAGTCACCCAGGAGCGGCTGCGCGCGCTCGGCTACGTCAACTGAATGACGCCTCTGCTCGTGATCGGCCTCGACGGCGCGACGCTCGATCTGGTCGCGCCGTGGGTCGCGGCGGGAGCGCTCCCGCATCTGGGCGCGCTCATGGCGCGCGGCGCCTGGGCGCGCCTGCGCTCGACGCTGCCGCCCGCCACGTTTCCCGCCTGGACGTCGCTCGTGACCGGGACCAACCCCGGCCGCCACGGCGTGCTCGACTTCACGGAGCGCGTGCCGGGGAGCTACCGGCTCCGCCTCGTGAACCGGACGCACCGGCGGGTGCCCGCGCTCTGGAACTACCTCGCCGCCGCGGGCCGCCGCGCGGCCGTGATCACGGTGCCGGCGACGTATCCTCCCGAGCCCATCGACGGAGTCATGGTGAGCGGCTGGGACAGCCCGCTCGCCACCGCCATCGACGGGTCGTTCGTGCATCCGCGCGGGTTCTACGCCGAGGTGCGACGCCTGGTCGGGCGGCTCCCGTTCGCCGACTTCCAGGAGGTTGCCCCGGGCGCCGGCTGGCATGCGCGCGCGCTCGCACGCCTGCTCGACGGCATAGAGCGCCGCACCCGGCTCGCCACGGCGCTGCTGCGCCGCGAGCGCTGGGACGCGCTCATGGTCGTGTTCGGCGAGTCGGACACGGTGGCGCACCACTTCTGGCGCTTCCACGACCCCGGCTCGCCGCGGCACGAGTCGAGCCCGCACGCCGACGCGATTCGTCGCGTCTACGCGGCGCTCGATGCCGCGGTGGGGGCGCTCCTTGCGGCGGCGCCCGCCGAGGCGGCGGTGGCGGTGGTTTCCGATCACGGCGCGGGCGGGGCAGGGGACCGCGTCGTGCATCTGAACCGTCGGCTCGCCGAGGTGGGTCTGCTCGCCTTTCGGTCGGACGCGGGGGGCCGCGCCATGGGTCTCGTTCGCGGGGCCGCGCTCCGCGCGGTGCCGCCGCGGGCCCAGGGGGCGCTCGTGCGTCGCGTGCCGGGGCTCGCCGGGCGGATCGAGGGTCGGCACCGCTACGGGGCCGTCGACTGGCGCCGGACCGCCGCCTTCTCCGACGAGCTCGACTATCACCCGAGCGTGTGGATCAACCTCCGGGGCCGCGAGCCCGAGGGCACGGTTGCGCCCGGGGCCTACGAGCCGACGCGCGAGCGCGTCGCGGCGGCGCTGCTCGACTGGCGCGACGAACGCGGCGAGCGGGTGATCGCGCGCGTGTGGCGCCGCGAGGAGCTCTACCACGGGCCGTGCGTCGACCGCGCACCGGATCTGCTGCTCGAGCTCGCCGAGCCCGGCGGCTATCGGCCCTCGTGCCTGCCGAGTGGCGGCCCCGGGCCGGCGCTGCGGCGGCTTGCGCCCGCCGAGCGCGGCGGCGGCAAGGGTGCGGGGATGAACGGCAGCCATCGCCGCGACGGGCTCCTCGTGCTCGCGGGCACCGGGGTGCGCGCGGCGGGCGAGCTGCCCGCCGCGGAGATCACCGACGTGCTGCCGACGCTGCTTGCGCTGGCAGGGCTCCAGGTTCCGGCCGACCTCGACGGCCGTCCCCTTGCGGCGGCGCTTCAGCGCCGCGCGCGCTTCGCGGCGCCTGCGGCCGTCCCCGCCTCCGCGCCGCCGACGCCGCTCGGCGGCGCCGCGGAGCGCGAGATCGCAGCGCGGCTCGCCGCGCTCGGCTACCTCTGATGCGCGTCGCCCTCGCCATCGCCGGTCCGTACCCCGCGCTGCGCGGCTCGCAGGTGCTGGTGCGCCAGCTCGCCCGCGGGCTACGCGCGCGGGGGCACGAGGTGCTGGTCGTCACCTACGGCCGCCGTCTCGCCGGACGGCCTGGCCCGCATCCCGCGCGCCTCCTGTTCGACGCTGCGCTCACGCTGCGCCTCTGGCGCCGCGTCCGCAGCGCCGCCGTGGACGTGATCCACGCGCACAACTACGAGGCGGCGCTCGCCGGTCTCGTGGTCGCGCGCGCGAGCGGCCGTCCGCTCGTCTACCACGGGCACAGCGCGCTCGCCGAGGAGCTCCCGACCTACGCGCGCGGCGCCGTGCTGCGCGCGGCGCTCGGCCGCGTGGGCCGGCTTCTCGACGGCGTAGTGCCCCGGCGGGCCGACTTCTGCATCGCGGTGACCGAGGAGCTGGGGGCCAGGCTGCGGCAGTCGGGTGTGGCGGCGGCCCATCTCGCCTGCATCGCGCCCGCGGGCATGCCCGAGGAGGTCGCGCGCGGGATCGCCGGGCGCCCCCCGGCGGGCGCGCCGCTCGTCTGCTACGCCGGCAACCTCGACGGGTATCAGAACCTGGGCTTCCTGGTCGACGTCTTCGCGCGCGTCCGCGCGCGGGTGCCGGCCGCAAAGCTCGTGCTCGTCACGCACGAGCGGGCGACGGCGGCGCTGCGCGCGGCTCCGGGCGTCGAGGTGCTGCGCGTGCGCTCCTTCGCCGAGGTGCGCCGGCGGCTCGCGGCGGCGCACGTCGCCGTCTGCCCGCGCACGGAGCGCTCGGGCTTTCCGATGAAGCTGCTGAACTACATGGCGGCGGGCAAGGCCATCGTCGCCGCCGCCGGCTCGGCCAAGGGGCTCGAGGACGGCGTCACCGGGCGGATCGTGCCCGACGGCGACGCGGCGGCCTTCGCCGCGGCGATCGTCGAGCTGCTCGCCGATCCCGCGGCGCGGGCGCGGCTCGGTGCGGCGGCGCGGCGCGCGGTCGAGGATCCCGCGGCGTGGGAGCGGGTGCTCGAGCGGATCGAGGCGATCTATCGCGAGGTGCTGGCGCGCCGGACGGCGCGGCTCGTGCCGGTCGCCTGCATGGAGTGAAGCGATGCGTGCACGGCCACGGGTGGCTATCACCATGGGAGACGCGGCCGGGATCGGCCCCGAGATCGTCGTCAAGTCGCTCGCCGACGAGCGCGCGTTCGGGTGGTGCGTTCCGGTCGTGCTCGGCGACGCCCGCATCCTCGAGCGGGCGCTCGCCCTCACCGGGGTGCGGCTGCGGCTGCGCGCGATAGGCCGCCCCGCCGAGGCACGCGGCGAGCCCGGGATGCTCGAGGTGATCGACTACGCCGACGTCGACGTGCAGGCCCACCGCTGGGGCGAGGTGGCGGCGTCGAACGGCGCTGCGGCCGTGCGGTACACCCGCGAGGCCGGCCGGCTCGCGCTCGCGGGGGAGATCGAGGCGATGGTCTCCGCACCGCTCAACAAGGAGGCGATGCACCTCGCCGGCTTCCCGTACGAGGGGCAGACCGAGATCCTGGGCGAGCTCACCGGCAGCCGACCGGCCATGATGATGGTGGTCGACCGCATGCGCCTCATGCTGTTCACGAACCACATGGCGCTGCGGGCGGTCTGCGACTACGTGCGCACCGACCGCATCCTCGACCGGCTCGTGCTCGCCGATGCGGCGCTGCGCGACATGGGCATCGCCCGGCCGCGCATCGCGGTGGCGGGGCTCAACCCGCACGCGGGCGAGCAGGGGGCCTTCGGCCGCGAGGAGGTCGACGCCATCGTCCCCGCGATCGCCGCGGCGCGGGCGCGCGGCATCGAGGCGCTCGGCCCGTTCCCGGCCGACACGGTCTTCCTCAAGGCGCGCGACGGGGTCTACGATCTCACGCTCGCGCTCTACCACGACCAGGGGCTGCTCGCGGTGAAGCTCGTCGGCTTCGGCCGCGTCGTGACGCTGCTCGTCGGGCTGCCGCTCGTCCGCACCTCCACCGGCCACGGCACCGCCAACGACATCGCGGGCAAGAACCTGGCCGACCACCGCAACCTGCTCGAGGCGATCCGGGTGGCCGCCGAGGTGGCGGAGGCCAGGCGGGGCGCGGGCGCCCCGGGCCTCGCGGCGGCGTTCGGGCGCGCGGCCTAACCAAGGGGCATACCGGCGACCATGCGCATCATCGACATCTCGGTGCCGAACCGACCGGGGCAGCACGTCTACCCGGGCGACCCCGAGCCGCGTGTCGCCCCGGTGCGGACGATCGCCGGGGGCGACGTGTGCAACCTCTCGCTGCTCACGCTGGGAAGCCACACCGGCACGCACGTCGACGCCCCCTATCACTTCCTGCCCGACGGCCCGCGACTCGGCGAGGTGCCGCTCGACCGGATGATCGGCGAGGCGCTCGTGGCCGATCTCCGGGGGCGTGCCGCCGTCGACGCCGCTGCGCTCGCCCCGGTGCCGGTTGGATCGGGCGACATTCTCCTCTGCCGGACCGACAACTCCGCGCGCTGGGCCGCGCCCGAGTTCCAGCGCGACTTCACGTATCTCACCGAGGACGCGGCGGCGTGGCTCGTGGCCCGCGGCGTGCGCGCCGTCGGCATGGACTATCTCTCGATCGAGCGCTTCGGCAGCGCCGACTTCCCCGTGCACCGCCGGCTGCTCGGCGCGGGTATCTTCGTGATCGAGGGGCTCGACCTCCAGGCGGTCGCCCCGGGCCGCTACACGCTCGTCTGCCTGCCGCTCAAGTTTCCCGACCTCGACGGGGCGCCCGCGCGCGCCGTGCTCCTCGCCTGATCGCCTGCCCATGGACGCCTTGCGCGTGATCGCCGACGACGTCACCGGCGCCTGTGACGTGGGCGCCGAGTGGCTCCCGTGGCCGCATGGTGTGGCCGTCAAGCCGGCGCCCGGGGGCGGCGTGCCGGCGGGCGTTCCGCGCGCGGCGCTCTGCGTGCGCAACACGCAGAGTCGCACGCTCGCCCCGGCGGGGGCCGCTGCGCGGGTCGTGGCCGCGCTGGCCGACGTCTCGCCGCGCTGGGCCGGGATCGTGCTCAAGAAGATCGACACCGGGCTCCGCGGTCAGCTCGGCGCCGAGCTCGACGCGGCCATGGACGTGCTCGGCAGCGCCGAGGCGTTCGTGCTGCCGGCGATCCCCGAGGTCGGACGCACCACGGAGGCGGGACGGCAGATGATCGGCGGCATCCCGGTCGACCAGACGGCGTTCGCGCGCGACCCGCACAACCCGATCGCGGACGCGAGCGTGCCGGCTGCCGTGGAGCGCACGAGCCGCCGGCGGGCTGCGGTGATCGGCCTCGAGGCGGTGCGCGATGCGCGGGCCTTCGCCACGGCGATCGACCGGGCGCGCGCCGCGGGGGCGACGATCCTCGTCTGCGACGCGCAGACCGATGCCGACCTCGAGCGCGCCGTGCGCGCGCTGCTCGCGCGGCCCCGGCCGCTGCTGCTCGCCGGGTCGACGGGGCTTGCGCGCGCGCTCAGGCGGGTGCTCGGCCCCGAGCAGGGAGGTCGCGCCGCGCCGGCGCCGCCCGCCCGCGTGGGGGACGGCGGCGTGCTCGCGGTCGTCGGGAGCGCGCATCCGGCGAGCCGCGCACAGGTCGAGCGGGCGGCGGGGCGCGGGATTCTCGAGGCGGTCGCCGTCGACGAGGCGCGGGCGGAGGCGGCAGGGCTTGCGGCGGCGGCGGCGCTGCGCGCCGGCCGCGCGGTGGCGCTCGTTTCGCCGGCCGAGCGCGGGGCGGCAGACAGCGGGGCGATCGTGCGCGCGCTGCGGGCGGCGGCGCTCGCCGCGCTGGCGCGCGCCCGGCCGCTTGGCCTCGCGCTGGTCGGCGGCGAGACCGCCTTCCACGTCCTCGACGGGCTCGGGCATCCGCCGCTCTGGCTCGTCGGCCGGCTCTGTCCGCTGGTCGTGCGTGCGCGGCTGCTGGCCGGTCCCTATGCCGGGCTCGCGCTGGTCACCAAGGGCGGGTCGGCCGGGGCGCCGGACCTGCTCGGGCAGATCGTGCGACAGCTTGCGCGGAGCACGCGCTGATGGAAGTCGCGCCCGGCCGCGTGGCGACGCTCGAGTACACGGTGCGACTGCCCGGGGGGGAGATCGTGGACTCGACCGACAAGTGCGGTCCGCTCCCCGTGCTCGTCGGCAGCGGCGTGCTCTTCCCGGCGCTCGAAGAGCGGGTCGCGGGCATGCGGCCCGGGGAGACGCGCGAGTTCACCATCCCGGCGGACGAGGCCTTCGGCGCGTGGCGTCCGGAGCTGGTGCGCGAGATCCCGCGCGCACGGCTGCCGCCGGATCTCGCCCTCGAGGTCGGGGCGGAGTACCGGCTCAAGGTTCCGGGCCGCCACCCGCTGCGCTTCCGGTTGCTCGAGATCGGTCCCGCGGTGGTGCGCGCCGACTTCAATCCGCGCCAGGCCGGACAGGCGCTCCACGCGACCGTCACCGTGGTGGCGGTGCGTGCGGCGACGCCGGAGGAGGAGCGCCGAGGGCGGGTGTGAGCGCGAGCGGCGCGAGCAGCCGAAAGCCGGTTCGCCCCGCGACGGCGAGCGGCTTCCCCCACGTGCCGATCGTGAGGTCGTGAGCGACGGCGAGCGCGGTGCGCGCATACTGCGCGTTGCCGGTGCGCATCGCAAGGTAGCCGAGCGGCAGCGCGTAACGCGGGTCGCGCGCGCGCTCGGGGGCGGCGAGCAGCGCGTCGGCGTAGTGGACGAGCCAGCGACGCAGCCGCTCGTCGCCGCTCGCCGCCCAGGTGTAGGCGAGGCCGTCGGCGAGGATGCCCATTTTCCAGTCGCCGGCCGTCGGCGTCGGCGCGAGCAGCGCGAGCGCCCGGTCGGCGTAGCCGTGTGCCGCCTCGAGGTAGCGGCGCTCGCCGGTTGCGTCGTAGGTGGCGGTGAGCGCGATCAGCGGCCAGCCGAGCTGGCGCGGGTTGCCTGCCTTGTCCTCGAGGTGCACGAGCGCGTCGGCGATGCCGCGGGCCGCTTCGAGCGAGCGGACCTCGCCGGTGAGCCGCCAGTGGGTGAGCAAGCCCTCGACCCAGGTGTGCCCGAGGTCGATCGTGTTCGGGGTGTCGAGGGCAAAGTGGAGCGCCTTGTGCGGGTGGTTCATCCCGACCCATTCGGGGTGCTCCGCCCAGTGGTGGACGATGTCGACGTCGCGATAGTGGCGCACCGCGGGCACGAAGGCGTCGTAGAAGAGGCGGTTGCCCGTCGCGGCCCAGGCGAGCCCGAAGACCTGCGGCAGGTCGTACTCGAGGTTGCCCCAGGCGTCGCAGCCCTCCGTCTTCGAGCGGTAGCCGGGGAAGTTCCAATCGCCCCAGTTGAGCGCGCCGTAGAACCCGACGCGCGGGTGTGCGCTCGAGCGCTCGTCGCAGGGCACCGGGGGCCCGTCGTCCCACCGCTCGGTGCGCGCCCCGGCGAGGTAGCGACGGGTCGCGGCCGTGAGCCGGGCGAGGAAGTCGCTCGCCCCGGGGGCGCCGGGCGCGAGCGCTTGCGGCAGCGCGCGGCTCGCCACGATCCACTCGGCGGGGGGCAGTGCCACGAGCGGGGCACGCAGCGCCGCGGCCAGGTCGTCGGCGGCCGTGGCGTGCGCGGCGGGCTCGAGCGCGATCCAGAGCTCGTGCGTCTTGGCCGCGCCGCTGCCGAAGGCAACCGGCGTCTCGTCGCCGGCGAAGAGCTCGAGGCGGAGCGCGTCGCGGGCGGCGGCGAGCGCCTGGGGATACTCCTCCCAGAAGTAGCGGCTGACGAGGGTCACGACCGCGCCCTCGCCGCTCCCGCGGGCCCAGCCGTCGCCGTGCCGGCCGACCGGCTCGCCGTCGAGGAGCGCCGGGGTCGCATCCCGCTGGCGAAGCGCGCGGGGGTGCGCGAGATCGTCGAGCGGGCGCGTGTGACCGTCGATGCCGACCGCAGCAGCCGTAAAGCGCCCGGGCACGGCGAAGGTGAGGGCCCGGACCGCGGTGAAGTGCGGGTCGGCGAGGTTCGTCAGCGTATGCTGGATGCGCAGGAAGGGCTGACCCGCGAACGCGGCGATCCTGATCTCGTAGGCGAGCTGATCGGCGTAGCGGCCGGCGAGCCTGAGCTCGGTGCGCACCGGCCCCGCGGTCTCGACGGTGACGTGCGCGGGAAGGGCGGTCGGGCGGCCATCGCCGGTGGCGAGCGCGGGGAGCGCGATCGGGGCCGGCAGGCGTGCCGGGCCGGCGGCCAGCGCGGCGATGAGCGTCGTGCCGCGGTCGTCGATGCGCGCGCGGAGCACGCCCGTCTCGAGCGTGTGCCCCCCGCGCTCGGTCGCAAGCCGCACGCGGGGCCCCCGCGGCGCGCGCGGCGGGGCGCCGCCGTGCAGCGTGTAGGTGACGTGCCCGTGGGCTGGCACGTCGGCGAGGAAGTCGAGGAGGAGCCAGCGCACCGAGCCGTCGCCCCAGCGCTCGAGGGCGCGGGTCTGGAGGACCTCGGGCTCGCCGCCGGGCCCGGCCAGCCAGACGGCCTCCGGGCGCGCGAGCCGGCCGCGGGGCAGCGGCACGCTCGCCGTGGCGGGGAAGGCGTGTCGCGCCACACCGGCGGCCTCCTCGAGCACCAGCGCTACGGCGAGATCGCTCGCGGCGGCGGGCGCAGCCGACGCGCCCAGCAGCGCCGCAGCGAGCAGGAGGCCGACCACCGAGCCTCTGCTAGCAAAGCGGCCGAGGAGCGGCAACGTCACACCGCGCACGGCGTCTGCGCTTGCGGCTCCGGGGGCCGTTGCATACAAGCACGCGGATGCGAGCAGGCGCGCTGTACCTCGTGACCGGCGGGGCCGGGTTCATCGGCTCGAACCTCGCGGAGGGCCTCCTGCGCCGCGGGGCCCGCGTGCGGGTCCTCGACAACTTCTCGACCGGACGGCGCGAGAACCTCGAAGGCCTCGACGTGGAGCTGGTGGAGGGCGACCTGCGCGACCCGGACGTGGTGCGGCGCGCGGTGGCCGGCGTCGACGGGGTCTTCCACGAGGCGGCGCTGCGCTCGGTGCCGCGGTCGGTCGACGATCCGCAGGCGAGCAACGAGGTGAACGTGACCGGGACGCTCGGGCTCCTCATGGCCTGCCGCGCGGCCGGGGTGCGGCGGGTCGTCTACGCGTCGTCCTCGTCGGTCTACGGCGACGACCCAACGCTGCCCAAGGTCGAGACGCTGCCGACCCGTCCCGTCTCGCCGTACGCGGTCTCGAAGCTCGCCGCGGAGCACTACTGCCACGTGTTCACCCGGCTCTACGGGCTCGAGACCGTGAGCCTGCGGTACTTCAACGTCTTCGGCCCGCGGCAGAACCCCGAGTCGAAGTACTCCGCCGTCATCCCGCGCTTCCTCGAGCTGGCGCTCGCGGGCGAGCCCCTCGAGATCCACGGCGACGGCGAGCAGTCGCGCGACTTCACGTACATCGACAACGTCGTCGACGGGAACCTGCGCGCGATGGAGGCGCCGGGGGTCGCGGGCGAGGTCTTCAACCTCGCCTGCGGGGCGCGGTATTCGCTGTTGGCGATCGCCGCCGCCGTCGAGGCCTTCCTCGGCCGGCCGGTCGCGCGCCGCCACACGGCCCCGCGGCCGGGCGACGTGCGCCACACGCTCGCCGACATCGGCAAGGCCGAGCGGCTGCTCGGCTACCGCCCCCTGGTCGACTTCGACACCGGCATGCGCCGCACCTGCGCGTACTTCGTCGAGCGCTTCGGCACCGAGCGCCGCGCCGGTTGACGCTCGCCCGTGGAGTGCGGTAGCCCGCTCGGCGGGACGTCTACCCGAGGAGGACTACACGTCATGTGCCGTGGCCTCGTGCGTTGGACTGCGGGTGCGCTGCTCGCCCTCGCCGGTGCGGCCGGTGCCCGCGCCGCCACCCCCATCTTCTTGCTCGATACCGATCAGTCGAGCTACGTGCGCATCTTTCGCGTGGATCGCACGAGCGGGCAGCTCGCCGCGGTAGGGGCGCTGCCGACAGTGCTCGGCACCGTGCTCAGCCTCGCGGCCGCGAGCGCAAACCAGCTCTACGCCGTCACCGAGGGAGGTGAGGTGCTCGCGATCACCGTGAGCCCGTTCAGCTTCCAGACCCTCGGGAACATCGGCTTCAACCAGATCGTCGGCCTCGCGGCGGCCGACGGCGGGCTCTACGCCATCGACGAGGGCACGAGCACGTTGTCGCGGATTCAGCTCGCGCCGCTCGCAGAGACCATGGTGGGCGCGGTGCACCTGCCGGGCGGCGCGCCGCTCACGCTGAGCGGCGGCGATCTCGCCGCGGACGCGGCGGGCAACTGGTATCTCTGGACCAACGCCACCCAGGCGCTCTACCAGCTCGACGTGACCACGGCCGTCGCCACGCCGGTGCCGGCGCAGGTGACGGGTGGGGGACCGCTGAGCGGCCTCGCTTTCGACTACCAGGGTGGCGATGCGCTCCTCGCCTCCTCGGGCCCGCTCGATGCGCTCCTCACGCTCGATCCGACGAGCGGGAGCCCGCTCGCCTCCGTGCCGGTCTGTCTCAATTGCCCCACGGTCTACGATCTCCAGGCGGGCGACCTCGCCACCCCGCGCTGCACCGATGCCGACGGCGACGGCTACGCGCCCGAGGGCGGGCCGTGCGGCCCCGTCGACTGCGACGACACGAACCCCGCGGTGCACCCGGGCGCGCCCGAGGTGTGCAACGGGATCGACGACGACTGCAACGGCATCGTCGACGACGAGCCCGCCGCCTCCGCCTCTTGCGTCACGGCCTGCACGGCGACCGCGCAGTGCGTGGCGGGGAGCTGTCGGACCACGCCGATCGTGTGCGACGACGGCAATCCGTGCACGGTGGACACGTGCGATCCCGCCCACGGATGCCGCTTCGATCCCGCGCCCGACGGCCTCGCCTGCTTCGACGGGGACTACTGTGCCGGCCCGGAGGTGTGTCAGGCGGCGCAGTGCACGGCGACCGGCGGTCCATCGGCCTGCACCCCGGGATCGCGGGCGCGCACCACGTGCGCGGCGGAGTGGTTCGTCGACGACCCGAACAATCCCGGCGGTGTGCTCGCCTCCACGCAGCGCTGCCGCGAGGGCGACGCGACGTGCGATCACGATGCCGATCCCACGACCTGCACCTTCCGCGTCGCGATCTGTCTGCGGGTCGCCGACCCGCGGCTCCTGCCCGCCTGCGTGCCGACGGACGTCGTCGCGATGAGCCTGCTCGCGCCGAGCCTTGCCCGCGCGCCGGCGGCGGCGAACGCGATCCTCGGTGCGCTGGCCGCGCTTCCCGGTGCGACCCTGGGCGGCCGCCGCGGCGAGGACGTGACCTTCACGCCCGCCGTGCACGCGCAGACGTGCACCGCCGCCGTCGATCTCGTCGTGCCGCTCGGCGGGCGGCTCGCGGTGCGCAGCCGCGCGACCCTGGCGACCGGGCAGCGCAGCAGCGACACGCTGCGGCTGCGCTGCGAGGCGCCGTGATGCGCGCTCAGGCGCCGGGTGCCACCACCGGCAGCTCGACGGTGATCGCCGTGCCCTCGCCCGGCGCCGTGCGCGCGGCGACGCGGCCGCCGAGCCGCTCGGCGAAGCAGCGCACGATGTAGAGACCGAGCCCGGTGCCCTGGCGGCTGCCGGAGCGGAACGCCTCGAAGAGGTGGGGCAGGATCGCCGGCGGGATGCCCGCCCCGTGGTCGCGCACGGTGATGCGGACGAGCCCGCGGTCGGGCACCGAGACGACCTCGACCCCCACCGGGGGGCGACCGTGCTTGAGGGCGTTGTCGACCAGGTTCTGGACGATCTCCTTGACCTTCACCCGATCGCTGCGCAGGAGCGGGATCCCGGGCCCGATGAGCCAGGTGACGGCGCCCTCGCGGCTCGCGCGCGCGAAGGTGCCCGCGCCGAGCGCCTGGAGGACGTCGGCCATCGCGAAGTCCTCGACCCGCACCGGCAGCCGCCCGCTTTCCATCCCCGCCACGTCGAGCGCTGCCCCCAGGAGGTCGGCGAGGTCGCGCGCCTGCCGGCCGAGCGCCGCCGTGATCTCGCGCTGCTCGGCGGTGAGCGGACCGCCCGCGCCCTCGTCGAGCATCGCCGCATAGCCGATCACGGCGTTGAGCGGCGCACGCAGATCGTGCGCCATCGCCGCCAGCAGGTCGGCCCGGGCGCGGGCCGCCTCGTGCCGGCGCCGCCAGCGCTCGGCGTTGGCGAGCGCGACCCCGGCGAGCACGGCGAGGAAGCGGCAGAGCTGGATCGTCTCGTCGGTCGCCCCGGCCGCGGGCAAAAGCACGTGGAGCGCCCCCACGACCTCGGCCGCCCGCACCGGGAGCACGAGCACCACGGTCCCCGGGGACCCGGAAGCGAGCCGCAGCGGCCGCATCCCCGCGAGCGCGGGGCGGAGCGCTTCGTCGTCGGCGGCCGCTCCGTGGTAGCGCGCGAACGCCTCGTCGCGTCCTGCGGTGGCGAGGAGCTCGTAGCGTCCCTCGCGGACGATGCCGAGCGCCGCGCCCGACGTGCCGAGCAGCGTGACGGCCGCCTGGACGAGCCGCCGCGGCAGCGGTGCGGGATCGTCGGCCGGGGCGAGCAGCTCCTGCTGCAGCTCGAGGACCTGCTCGAGGCGCACGAGGTCACAGGGGAGCGGCGCGGCCGAAGGCGCCTGCCGCACGGCACTTTCCTGTTGCGCCATGTGCGCAGGGGGATGTAGACCCTCGCAGCGGACAGGGTCAAGACACGCGCCGTCAGGGAGAACCGCATGACATCCTCCGACCTCCACCGCCAGGCGGACGAGCTGGTGCGCTACTACGGCGAGCTCGAGCGTCGCGTCATTCAGGCCGGCGTGCGCGGCATCGGCGAGCTGCTGACGCTCTACGAGCGCCTGCGCGCAGCCCTGGGGGCCGTGGGCGCGCAGGAGATCGGCTGGGTGGCCGAGCAGACCGAGGGGCTGCTCCAGGCGCTCGTGCGGATGGACGACAATCTCCAGGCGCTGCGCCGGCTGAAGGCCGCTCTCGGGCAGGGGTCCGAATCGGCGCGCGGGTGAGCCGACCGATGGCGGGGGCCGTACCCTGGCGCGTGGGGTACGTGATCGGCGGGCTCGGCAAGGGGGGCGCCGAGTACCAGCTCCACGAGCTGCTGCGCCACCTCGATCGCGAGCGCTTTACCCCCGCGGTCTTCGCGCTCGACGCGGGCGGCTACTGGGCCGAGCCCATCCGCCGGCTCGGCGTGCCCGTCGTCGAGCTGCCGCGGCGGGGGCACGCGGACCTCGGTCGGCTCTGGCATCTCCGCCGAGCGCTGCGCGCCTTTGCCCCGCATCTCCTGCAGACCATCCGCTGGTCGGGAAACTCCTACGGGCGGATCGCCGCGCTCGGGCTCGGCATCCCGGCGGTCGTGGCGTCGGAGCGGGCGCGCGTCCTCAGGCGCCCCCCCTGGCAGGTCGCGCTCGACCGCCTCCTCGACCGGGTGACCGATGCATACCTCGTCAACTGCGCGGCCATCGCCGAGGGGCTGGTCCGGCGCGAGCGCGTGGCGCGCGGCAAGATCACCGTCGTGCCGAACGGCATCGATATCGCCGCGTTCCCCCCGCTCAGCCTCGACCGGCGCGCGGCGCGCGCCGCCGCGGGCTTCGATCCGGACCGCCGGCTGGTCGTGCAGGTGGGACGGCTCACGGCGCAGAAGGATCACCCGACCTTCCTCCGGGCGGCCGCGCTGGTAGCTCGGCAGGTGCCGGACGTCGACTTCTTGGTCGTCGGCGCGGGGGCGGACCGGGCGGCCCTCGAGGCGCTCGCCCGCCAGCTCGGACTCGCCTCGCGGGTGCGCTTTCTCGGGCTGCGCCACGACGTGCCGGCGCTCATGCGAGCGAGCGACGTGCTCACGCTCACGTCGATCTACGAGGGGTTCCCCAACGTGCTGCTCGAGGCGATGGCGAGCGGTGCGGTCGCGGTGGCGACCGCCGTCGACGGCGCGGTCGAGGTCGTGGTCGCCGAGGAGACGGGGCTCCTCGTTCCGCCCCGCGCCCCGGAGGCAGTCGCGGCGGCGGTGGTGCGCGTGCTCGGCGATCCCGCGCTCGCCGAGCGGCTCGCCCGCGCCGCGCGGCGGCGCGTCGAGGTCGAGTTCACGGTGGAGGCGATGGCCCACCGCACGATGGCGGCCTATGCGGCGTGGCTCGACGCCCGGGGGACGGCGGCGGTGGCTGCGGCGGCATGAGCGCACCGTCCGGGGCGGGGCGGGCGCTGGTGGTGGTGGTCTCGCAGTTCCCGGAGCCCAACGAGACGTTCATCGTGCGCGAGCTCGGGGAGCTCGTGCGGCTCGGCTTCCGGGTGACGATCCTCTCGCTGCGCCCCCCGCCGCCGGCGATTCTCGACCCCGAGGCGCGGGCGCTCCTTGCGCACACGGTCTACCCGCCGCCGCGGCTCGGAGCCGTGCTCGCCGGCGCGTGGGCGACGCTGCGCCGCCGACCCCGGGCGGCGCTGCGGGCGCTCGGCCGCGGCCTCGCCGACGTGCTCGCCGCGCTGCCGACCCCGCTGCTCGCTGCGAAGCAGCTCGCGGTCCTCCCGCTCACGCTCGCCTACGGCGGAGGCCTGCCCGCGGAGCCGGTGCGCCTGCACGCGCACTTCGCGAGCGTGCCGACGGCCGCGGTGCGCGTGCTCGCGGCGCTGCGCGGGCAGCGCTACGGCTTCACCGCGCATGCCTGGGACATCTACGTCGGCGAGAACGCGCGCCAGCTTCCGGCGCGCATCGCGGGTGCAGACCTGGTCGTCACCTGCACGGCCTACAACCGCGCCGTCCTGCGCGCGCTTGCCCCGACGCCCGCCGACGCGGCCAAGGTGACGCTCTGCCACCACGGGCTCGACCTCGTGCTCTACGAGCCGGGACGGGAGCGGGCGCCCGATCTCATCGTGGGCGGCGCGAGCCTCGTGGAAAAGAAGGGGCTCGCGCACCTGGTCGCCGCCTGCGGACGGCTCTCCGCGCGCGGCATCCCGTTCCGCTGCGTGGTGATCGGCGAGGGACCGGAGCGGCCGCGGCTCGAGGCGCAGATCGCGGCACTCGGGCTCGGCGACCGGGTCCGGCTCGTCGGCCGGGTCCCCCACCGCGACCTCGTCCGCCAGCTCCGCGAGGCCACGGTGCTGGCGCACCCGAGCATCGTCGATCGCCGCGGCTCGATGGACGGCATCCCCAACACGATCCTCGAGGCGATGGCGGTGGAGACGCCGGTGGTGGCGAGCCGGCTCTCCGGCATCCCCGAGGTCGTGCGCCCCGAGGAGACGGGGCTCTTGGTCGAGCCGGGCGACGTGGACGGGCTCGCGGCGGCGCTCGCGCGCCTCCTCGGCGATCCGGGGCTCGCCCGCCGCCTCGGGGCCGCCGGGCGAGCGCTCGTCCAGGAGCGGTTCGACGTGCGCCGCAACGTGGCCGAGCTCGCGGCGCTGCTGGCGGCGCCGTGACGCGGCTTCGGCCGCTCGCCGAGCCGGGGGTGTGGCGCGTCCTCGGGCGGGCGCTGCGCCTCCGCTGTCCGCGGTGTGGCCGGGGCGCGCTCTGGGCGCGGGCCTTCACCATGCACGCGGCGTGCAGCGTCTGCGGGCTCCGGTACGAGCGCGAGCCCGGCTACTTCGTGGGGGCGATCTACGTGAACTACGCCATCACGGTCGCGCTCGCGCTGGGGGGCGTGCTCGCCCTCGATCTCGCCGTCGGGCTCTCGCTGCGCACCCAGCTCGCGCTGGCGGTCGCGGCGGCGGCGCTGGTTCCGGTCGCGATCTTCCGCTATGCGCGAAGCCTGTGGCTCGCCATCGACTACCTCGTGAGCCGCGCCGACGAGCGATCGACGCGGCGACAGCCCCGCTAACGGCCCCGCGTCCGCGCACCGCGTCCGTGCTCCTCCCGATCTTTCTCGTCGTGCTCGTCGACGTCTTCGCGCTGACGCTGGTGATCCCGCTGCTGGCGATCTACGCGGAGCAGTTCGGTGCGACCCCGCTCGAGGCCACGCTGCTCGTTTCGGTGTTCGCCGTCTGCCAGCTCGTCTCGGGGCCTGCCCTCGGCCGCATCTCCGATCGCGTGGGGCGCAAGCCGCTCTTGCTCGTGAGCCAGGCGGGCACCTTCGCGGGGCTCCTCGTGATGGGCGGGGCGCGGGCGCTCTGGATGCTCTACGTCGGACGCGTCATCGACGGCGCGACGGCCGGGAACCTCTCGCTCGCGCAGGCCTACATCGCGGACAACACGGCCCCCGAGGACCGGGCGAAGGCCTTCGGCCTCATCGGCATCGCCTTCGGCCTCGGCTTTTTCCTCGGCCCGTGGGTGACCGGCTACCTCGCCCAGTACGGGCTGCGCGCGCCCATCTTCGCCGCCGCGGCGATGTCGCTGACGAGCATCCTCTGCACGGCGACCCTGCTGCCGTGGCAGGAGCCGGCGCGCGGCGCTCGCGACGTGGGGCCCGGCGGCCGACGGCCCGGGCTCGTCGAGTGGAGCGTCTATGCGCGGTACTTCGCCCGCCCGGTGCTGGCCGGCCTCCTCGGGCAGTTCTTCCTCTTTGCGTTTGCGTTTGCGACCTTCACGTCGGGCTTCGCGCTCTTCGCGGAACGCACGTTCCGCTGGGGCGGGCGGCCGTTCACGCCGCGGGAGGTCGGCTATCTCTTCGCCTATGCGGGGTTTCTCGGCATCCTCCTCCAGGGCGGCCTCATCGGACGGCTCGTGCGCCGCTTCGGCGAGCCCAGGCTGGTGCGGGCCGGGTTCTTCGCCCTCGGGCTCGGCTATCTGGTGCTCGGTCTCATCCACCGCGTGGGGCCGCTCGTCGTGGTGGCGACGCTCGCCGCGTTCGGCCAGGGCGTGCTGCGGCCGGCGCTCACGAGCCTCGTCAGCCGGTGCGCGGCGGAAGACGAGCAGGGGGTGGTGCTCGGCTTGAGCCAGTCGCTCACCTCGCTCGCGCAGGTTGCGGCCCCTGCGGTGGGCGGCTGGCTGATCGAGCGCGGGCTGCTCGGCCCGTGGGCCTTCGCGGCGGCGCTGGCGGCGGCGCTCGGGCTCGCGGCGAGCCCCTGGGCATCGGACCGCGCGATGACCGCGGTCAGAGCTGGTAGAGCATGACCCAGACGAGCACGCCGGTCACCGACACGTAGAGCCAGACGGGCAGCGTCCAGCGGGCCAGGCGCGCGTGTCTCTGGAAGCGGCCGCGCAGCGCGAGGATCAGCGTGATCGACGCGAGCACGGGCACGAGGGCGGCAAGCGGCGTGTGCGTGCCGAGGATCACGAGGTAGATCGGGCGCGCCCAGTCGGGGCCCGCGAAGCGCGTCACGCCGGCGCGCGCGTGGTGCACGACGTAGACGACGAGGAACGCGATCGACGCGGCGAACGCCGCGAGCATGCACGCGCGGTGGAGGCGGACGCGGCGGTGGCGAATGGCGCGCCAGCCGAGGAGGAGCAGCACGGCGCTTGCGGCATTGAGGCCCGCGTCGAGCGTCGGCAGGGCCGCTGCGGCGCTCATCGGGTCTGGGCGGCCCTGAGCGCGCGGGCGTCGCGCGCGAGCCGGTCGACGTCCTGGCGCACGGTGCCGTGGTAGTAGCCGCGGATGTGCAGCCGGCGATCGACGAGGACGAAGCGATCGCTGTGCGTGATCGGATCGCCCGGCGGGCCGTTGTCGGCCCAGGCGACGTGAAAGCCGTCGCGCAGGAGCGCGGCCACCGCCTCCCGTGGGCCGGTGACGAACAGCCAGGCGGGCCCTGCGCCCGCCCGCTCGGCGTAGGCGCGCAGCACCTCGGGCGTGTCGTGCGTCGGGTCGACGCTGAAGGAGACGAGTCGCACCGGATCGTCGCCCGTTGCGAGCACGGGCTCGAGCCGGGCCATCTCCGCGGTGAGCGCGGGACAGAACTGCGGACAGCGCGTGTAGACGAAGTCGGCCACCCAGACGTGGCCGGCGAGCATGGCTGCGGTGAGCGGGGTGCCGGCGCGCTCGGTGAGCGTGAACGGCGGCACCGCTCCCAGGTCCGGCAGGTCGCGTCCGCCGCAGCCGAGCGTCGACGCCGCGAGCAGCGCCGCGCCGGCGGCGCACCGCGCGCTACTCCGAAGGATGGGCCTCCCCGCTGCTCGCCGCCGGCGCCCGATGGGTGAGGAGCCGGGTGAAGGCGCCGAGGTCGGGGGTGAGCATGAAGAGGAGGAAGACACAGAGCACGAGCGGGGTGAGCGCGATGTAGGCGAGCGTCCGCTTTTCGTAGGCGAGATGCATGTAGAAGAGCGCCACCAGCGACGCCTTGGTCGCGGCGAGCACGACCAGCATGGCCGCGATCTCGACGTGCGGGAGCGGGAGGTAGATGACGCCGATCTCGACCGCCGTGAGAACTGCGAGCCAGAGGAACACCTGCAGATACCGCCGCTCTTCTTGGGCGGCCTGCTCGGCCAAGTGGGACGATGCCGCGCTCTGCGTTGCCATGGGCGAGCTCCTACAGGAGGTAGACGAACGTGAAGACGAGGATCCAGATCAAGTCCACGAAGTGCCAGTAGAGGGCGGCGATCTCGACCTCGCTGTTGCGCTCGGCGGAGTACTTGCCGAGGAGCGCGCGGACGAGAATCGCGCCGAGGTACACGACGCCCGAGAAGACGTGCAGCCCGTGGAAGCCCGTGAGGATGAAGAAGGTGGCGCCGAAGAGATTCTTGCGGATCGACTGCCCCTCGTGGAAGATGAGCTTGTTCCACTCGTAGGCCTGGAGCGAGAGAAAGATCGCGCCGCCGAGCATCGTGAGCAGGAGGAAGCGGCGCAGCTTCGCCTGGTTGCCGTGGCGGATGCCGGCGAGCGCTTCCACCATCGTGACGCTGCTGCACACGAGCAGGAACGTCATGAGGGCGGTGAGCTGGATCCCCAGGATCGACGACGGCCGCGGCCAGGTGGGATCGCCATAGCGCAGCGCCCCGTAGGACGCGAGCAGGCCACCGAACGACATGGCGTCGGCGGCGAGGAAGATCCACATGCCGAGCTTGCCCCAGCTCTCCGGGGTGAGCGGGGACTCGGCCGGCTCGACGTCGAGGTGGTGTTCGGCTACGGCGACGGACGTCACGTCAGGCCTCCTCCGGTTGCGCGGGCTGCGCCGCGTGGCGGCGCGCCCACGGCAGCTCGATCACCGAGGCGCGGCGGCGTCCCGTGCCGCGCCGGTAGAGAATCACGAGGCAGAGCGCCGCGGTGATGAACACCGCGTACGGCGCCGCCATGAGAAAGAGGATGCTTAAGTTGAAGGCGCGCTGCCGCGGGTCGTTCGGCCCGAAGGAGCTTGCGCACATCGCGCACGACTGGGCGAACACCCGCGAGGCGGGGACGAGGAGCCCGAAGGCGAGGAGCCGCGCGAGGCTGCGCAGGCGCATCAGAAGTACACCACGCCGAAGAGCACGACCCACAGCACGCACACGAAATACCAGTAGACGGTGGCCATCTCCAGCCCGGCGCGCCGCTGCGGCGTGATCCGCCCGCGCCGGGCGAGCGCCACGAGGGCGACGAGCCAGACGACGGCCGCGAGCACGTGCACGGCGTGGCAGCCGATGAGGAGGTAGAACGTCGCCCCGTAGAGGCTGCTCCCGGCGGTGAGGCCGTGCCCGATGAGGCGCACCCACTCGGCACCCTGCACCGTGACGAAGAGCACGCCGATCGCGGCCGTCACCGTGAGCGGGCCCGTGACGTTCCCCCGCCGGCCGCGGCGGAGATCGCGGCCGGCGCGGGTGAGGGGGACGAGGCTCGCGAGCAGCACGACCGTGTTCGCCGCCGCGACCGGGATCGGCAGGCGCGGCAGGTTCCGCGGCGGCCAGTCCGGCGCGGAGATGCGGAAGATCAAGTAGGTGGCGATGAGCCCCGCGAACAGCATCGCCTCGGCCGTGACCAGCACGATCACGGCCACCACCGAGTTGGGGATCGGGGGCCGTCGCTCGACGGCAACGCGGCGGGGCATGGCGAGCGCGTCGGCGGCGGTCATCAGAAGGTGAGCTTGTCGAGCGCCATCGCCCCGAGCACGAGCGGCAGGTAGATCAGGGACGCGAGGAGAAGCCGCCGGGCGTCGGTTGCCGAGCGGCTGCGTGCGAGATTCACCGCCGACCAGAGGAAGCCGAGGCCGAGCACGAGCGCGACCAGGAAGTAGAGCGCGCCCGCGAGCCCGACCAGCGTGGGGAGAAGCGCCACAGGCACGAGCGCGAGCGCATTGGTGACAGCATGCGTGCCCGTCCGCCGCCCGTCCTGGTCGAGGACCGGCAGCACGCGGATGCCGGCGCGGGCGTAGTCGTCACGATAGAGGCGGCTTACCGCCAGCGTGTGCGGAATCTGCCAGAGGAACAGGATGGCGAAGAGAATCCAGGCCTCGAGACCGAGGCTGCCGCGCGCCGCGGCCCAGCCCGCCACGGGGGGGAGCGCCCCCGGGACGGCGCCGACCAGCGAGCAAAGCGGTGTCACCCGCTTGAGCGGCGTGTAGACGAGGAGATACGTCGCGGCGATGCCGGCGGTGACGAGCGTCGGAAGGCCGCCCACCATGGTTGCGAGATAGCCGAGGCCCACCGCGAGGAGGCCGAGCCCCACCGCAAGCGCCTCGCCGGGCAGAAGCCGTCCGTCGGGCAGCGGCCGCCGCCGCGTGCGCTCCATGCGCGCATCGAGGTCGCGCTCGAGATACTGATTGAGCGCGAGCGTGCCGGCGGCGGCGAGCGCCGTGCCCGCGAGCATGTGGAACAGTGGCAACGCCGCCGGCGTTCCCGCGGCGCCGAGGTAATACCCGACCACGGTGGTGACCAGCACCAGCGAGACCACGCGCGGTTTGCCGAGCTCGAAGTAGTCCGCAAGCCGGCGCCGCAGCAGTGGCACCGCCGAGGAGGCGACCGCCGGCGTCATGCGGCCACCTGCGCGGCGGCCGCGGTGCGGTGGGCGGCCGCGCCGCGCGCCGGGACGAGCCGGCTCGCGCGCAGCGCGAGCACGAGGCAGGTGGCGAGCAGCGCCGCGCCGATCACCAGATGGGCGGTCGTGGGAATCACGGCCCGTGCCGTCCAGATGACGAGCGCCCCGAGCGTCACCTGCCCCGCGAGAAGCGCGAGGGCGAGCAGCGCCGGCCGCACGAGCGCGGGCTCGCCGCGGTGGCGGCCGACGGCGACGGCCGCGGTCGAGAGCACCGCACCCGCGACCACGAGCGCCCCCACGCGATGCGCGAAGTGAACGCGGACCGGCTCGGTGACGAGCGGCGGCACGAGCCGGCCGAAGGCGAGGGGGAAGTCGGGAATCGCGAGCCCAGCCCCCATGTGGCGCATGAGCGCGCCCAGCACGAGCTGACCGAAGACGAGCCCCGTCGTGGCCCCCGCGAGCAGCGGCAGGCCCGAGGGCGCCGCCGTGGGTACCGCAGCCGCCTGCCAGCGCCGCCCCGTGACCAGCGCGAGGCTCACCGTGAGACAGAAGAAGAGCTGGGCGAGGCAGGCATGGGCGACGGAGACGGCGAGGGGAAGCTTGTAGAGGACGGTGACGCCGCCGAGGACGCCCTGGAGCACGACCGCAAAGAGCGCGAGGAGCCCGAGCGCGCGCACCCCCGGCCGGGGCTCGGCGACCGCGATCCAGAGCGCGAGCCCAAGCGTGAGGCAGCCGACGACCGCGGCGGCCAGCCGGTGCCCGTGCTCGAAGAGCACGCCGCCCACCATCGGGGGGAAGAGCTGCCCGAAGGAGAGCGGCCAGTCGGGGACCGCGAGCCCGGAGCCGGTGCTCGTGACGAGCCCGCCCAGGAAGAGGAGCACGAACGTCGCCGCGCTCGTCGCGACGGCGAGGCGGTGCAGCCACGGGCTCGGGGCGTGCGCCATCCGCGTCAGTGGGCCGCGGCCGCCGCCCGACCCTCGAGCCGGCGCGCCTGCGGCAGGTAGTCCTCGGCGACGAGGGGCGAGGAGTACTCGTAGGGGCCGCGGTAGACCGTCGGCAGCGGACCCGGGAAGTTGCCGTGCGGCGGCGGCGTCGGCGCCTCCCACTCGAGCGTGTTCGCGTGCCAGGGGTTGCGCGGGGCCCGCTCGCCGGCGAACAGGCTCCAGAAGAAGTTCACGACCAGGAAGAGCTGGGCGAACCCGAGCAGCAGCGCCCCGCGCGTGATGAGCACGTTCACCGGCTGGAGCGGCAGCAGGAAGTCGTACTGCGTCGGGTTGTAGATGCGGCGCATGTGCCCGCCGATGCCGAGGATGTGCATCGGGAAGAACGTGAGGTTGAAGCCGATCAGCGTGAGCCAGAAGTGCACCTTGCCGAGCCGCTCGTTCATCATGCGGCCGAACATCTTCGGGAACCAGTAGTAGATGGCGGCGAAGGCCCCGAACATGCTCCCGCCGAAGACCACGTAGTGGATGTGCGCGACGATGTAGTACGTGTCGTGGATGTAGATGTCGACGGGCGTCGAGGCCATGTAGATGCCCGAGAGCCCGCCGATGACGAACATCGACACGAACCCGAGCGCGAAGAGCATCGGCGTCGTGAAGCGGATGTTGCCGCGCCAGAGCGTGCCGAGCCAGTTGAAGGTCTTGATCGCCGAGGGCACGGCGATGACCATCGTCGACATCATGAAGCTCGTGCCGAGCACGGGGCTCATCCCGCTCTGGAACATGTGGTGGCCCCACACGATCCACGAGAGCCCGGCGATCGCCATCATCGAGAACGCCATCGCCTTGTAGCCGAAGATCGGCTTGCGCGAGAACACGGCGAGGATGTCGGAGGCGATCCCCATCGCCGGCAGGATGAGGATGTAGACCTCCGGGTGCCCGAAGAACCAGAACACGTGCTGCCAGAGGAGCGGCTCGCCGCCGCCGTCGGGCAGGAAGAAGTGCGTCCCGGCGATCCGGTCGAAGAGCAGCATGCCGAGACCGGCGGTGAGTACGGGGAGCGCGAGGAGGAGGAGGATCGCGGTGATGAACAGCGCCCAGATCGTGAGCGGCAGGCGGAACCAGGTCATGCCGGGCGCGCGCATGTTGATGATGGTCGTGATGTAGTTGACCGAGCCCATGAGCGACGAGATGCCGAGCACGATCAGGCTGATGCACCAGAGGTTCTGGCCCCAGTACACGCCGCTGTAGGCGGGCACGTCGCTCAGCGGGGGGTAGGAGGTCCAGCCCGCGGCCGCCGCGCCGCCGGTCACGAAGAAGCTCGCCAGCATGATCACGTTGGCGACCACGGCCACCCAGAACGAGAGCATGTTGAGGAACGGGAAGGCCATGTCGCGCGCGCCGATCATCAGCGGGATCAGGAAGTTCCCGAAGCAGCCGACGAGGATCGGCATCACCGCGAAGAAGATCATGATCGTCGCGTGCATCGTGAAGAAGGCGTTGTAGGTGTCGGGCGGGATGATGCCGTCGAACATGAGGGGCTGCGGCACCCAGTGGAAGCCGGGGACCGGGGTCTCCGGCCAGGCGAGCTCCCAGCGCACGAGGAGCGCCAGCACGCCGCCGATCACGAGCATGCTGAGCCCCGTGGTGAGGAACTGCTTGCCGATCGTCTTGTGGTCGAGCGAGAAGATGTACTTGCGGATGAAGCCCGGCTCGGCGTGCGCAGCCGCCAGATGGCGGGCCTCGGCGTGACTGATCGCTTCGCTCATCGTGCTCCTCTCAGCCGTGCGCCGCAGCGGGCGTCGTGCTCCCGATCTTGTGCTCCTTCGCCCAGGCCTCGAACTCCTCCTGCGGAAGCACGTGCAGCCAGCCGCGCATGCCGGAGTGGCCGAAGCCGCACAGCTCGGCGCAGGGGATCTCGTACTTGCCCGGCTTGGTCACCTTGAACCAGATGGGGATCTCGTGCCCGGGCACCGCGTCCTGCTTGAAGCGCATGCTCGGGACGAAGAAGCTGTGGATCACGTCCTTCGAGCGGAGCACGACGCGGATCGTCTTGTTCACCGGGACCGTGACGTCGTTGTCCATGACGACGTCGTCGTCGGTGCCGATCTTGCCGTCCGGGCCCGCGTAGTGGGCCTCCCAGTTGAACTGCTTCGCGGTAACACCCATCTCGAAGTCGCTCGGCGGGATGCGCTCCTTGATGTTCGCCCAGGTCGCGCGACTGACCAGCGCCAGCACCACGAGGATGATCGCCGGCACGACGGTCCAGACGATCTCGAGCGTCGTGTTGCCGTGGGTGTACTCGGCCCGCCGGTCCGGCCGGTACCGATAGCGGACGACGAAGACGAGCAGCGTGAGCTGCACGGCCAGGAAGACGGCGCCGGTGAGGTAGTAGATGCCGTAGAAGAGACGGTCGATCTCGGGCGCGAACGTCGAGACGCCCTCGGGCAGCCAGCTCATCATGGGGTCACGCCCATCCTCGGTACCGCCGCGGGAGGGTCCCGCGGGCCAGATGCTTGCGCTTCATCGTGCGGATCGCGATCGCGCGGGGAAAATCTGCGGGCTCTTAGCGCGAAGCCGACGCAGGTGCAAGCTCGGGCGGTTGACACCGCCTGACCGCGGCGCTACGGGAGCGCTCGATGGCAGGGCTCCGGCAGTTCTTCGAGATCCTCGTGCGACCGGACAACATCCCGATCGCCGGGATGTTCCTCCTCGTGCTCTTCTTCACCTGGGTCGCGCTCAAGCAGGCGCTGCGCAACGACCGGCTGATCGAGCAGGGCCGCGAGGACGAGATCCTCAAGGAGATGCAGAAGTAGCGGCGAGTTGTTGCCGCCAGCGCCCTCTGGTAGCGTCGAGCCATGCCGTTTACGATCGTCGCGGAGAACTGCACCGGCTGCACCGCATGCGAGAAGCGGTGTCCCACCCGCGCGATCAGCGGCGAGCCCAAGAAGGCCTTCTACATCGAGCCCTCCCTCTGCATCGACTGCGGGGCGTGCGGCGTGATCTGCCCGGACGAGGCGATCCTCGACACCTGGGGCAACGTCACCCGGGTGCTCAAGCGCACCGAGCGGCCGATCGCGGTCGTGCACCCCGACAACTGCAACGGCTGCGGCGTCTGCATCGACGTCTGCCCCTTCGACTGCATCGCGCCCTCGCCGGAGAACACCGCGCACTACCTCGGGCGCGTGGTCGTCGACGAGAAGACGTGCGTCGGGTGCAAGCTCTGCGAGGAGGTCTGCGGCTGGGAGGGCATCTACGTGATGCCCGGCGGCGAGAAGCCGGCGTTCCTCGAGGCGCTCGGCTACGCGCCCGCGGACAGCGCGGCCTGAGGCGGCGGTCAGCCGACGATCTTGTTGAGCGGATACTCGATGATCCCGACGGCGCCGGCGCGCAGCAGCTTCGGGATGAGGTCCCGCACCGCCGCCTCCGCGGCCACGCTCTCGACCGAGAGCCAGTCGGTGCCGTAGAGGTTCGCGACCGTCGGCGCCGTGATCGCGGGCAGCAGCGCGATCACGTCCTGGAGGCGATCGCGCGGCACGTTCATCTTGAGCCCCACCTGCGCCTCGGCGCGCAGCGCGCCCGCGAGCAGCAGCCCGATCTGCTCGATCTTCTCCCGCTTCCACGGCTCGGCCCACGCCGCGCGGTTGGCGATGAGCTGCGGCACCGACTCGAAGAGCTCGCAGACGATGCGCAGCCCGTGCGCGCGGATGGTCGATCCGGTCTCGGTCACCTCGACGATCGCGTCGACGAGGCCCTCGGCCACCTTGGCCTCGGTCGCACCCCAGGAGAACTCGATCTGCACGTCGATGTTCCGCTCGGCGAACCAGCGGCGCGTGTACCCGACCAGCTCGGTCGCCACGCGCCCGCCGCGCAGGTCCTCGGGGGTCCGCACGGGCGAGTCGCGCTGGACGACGAGCACCCAGCGCGTGGGGCGGAGACTCGTCTTCGAGTACACGAGCTCCTGCGCGACGACCACGTCGGCCGCGCACTCGAGCACCCAGTCGCGGCCCGTGATGCCCGCGTCGAGCGTGCCGGTCTCGACGTAGCGGGCCATCTCCTGCGCGCGCACGAGCAGACAGCGTAGGCCCGGGTCGTCGACGGTGGGGAAGTAGCTGCGGGCGTCGACGCCGATCTTCCACCCCGAGCGGCGGAACAGCTCGAGCGTGGCCGCCTCGAGGCTGCCCTTGGGGATGCCGAGCCGCAGCACGTTCATCGCCGGACGGGCGCGGAGGGGCGCTCGCCGACGATGCGCCACGTGTCGCCCTCGACGCGGCGGAAGAAGCAGCTCCGGTAGCCCTCGTGGCAGGCGGGGCCCGTCTGCTCGACCTTGAGGAGCACGGCATCCTGGTCGCAGTCGACGTACACCTCGCGCACGCGCTGGACGTGCCCGGAGGTCTCCCCCTTGGTCCACAGCGCGCCGCGCGAGGTGCTCCAGTACGTAGCGCGGCCGGTTTCGAGCGTGCGCTGCCACGCCTCGCGGTTCATGTACGCGACCATGAGCACCTGCCCGTTCGCGGCATCCTGGGCGACGGCGACGACGAGACCGCCGCGCTTGGCGAAGTCGGGCTCGGGCATGCCGCGGCTTTACCATGGGCCCCGCGCCAAGGCGAGCCGGAGGCGGCCGGTGGACCCCCGGCGCGCGGCTCGGCTAAACAAGCGCGATGAAGCTCAGCGAGATCGCGCGGGCCATCGGCTGCGAGCTCCGCGGCGACGACGTCGACATCCGCGGCGTGGCGGCGATCGAGGACGCGGAGCCCGGCACGCTCACCTTCGCCGCCGACCGCCGACACGCCCGCGCGCTCGCGACGACGCGCGCCGCCGCGGTGGTGCTCGCCACCGATGCGCCCGAGGTGGCGCTGCCCTCGCTGCGCGCCCGGAATCCCTACCTCGCGTTCGTCGCCGCCGTGGAGCTCTTCCATCCGCCCAGGCGGCCCGAGCCCGGCCTCCACCCGACCGCCGTGGTGGCGCCCTCGGCGCGGCTCGGCGCGGGCGCGAGCGTGGGGCCGCACGTCGTCGTCGCCGAGGACGTGGTGATCGGCCGCGACGCCGTGCTGCACGCCGGGGTGGTGATCTACCCGCGGGTGCGCATCGGCGACGGGTTCACTGCGCACGCGGGGGTGGTCGTGCGCGAGGACGTGCGCATCGGCGATCGGGTGACGCTGCATGCGGGGGCGGTGATCGGCAGCGACGGATTCGGCTACGTGCCGCAGGAGGGCGGGCACCGCAAGATTCCGCAGGTCGGCACGGTCGTGCTCGAGGACGACGTCGAGATCGGGGCGAACACCACGGTCGACCGGGCGGCGCTCGGGGCCACCGTCGTCGGTCGGGGCACGAAGATCGACAACCTCGTGATGGTCGGGCATGGAAGCCGCATCGGCCCGCACTGTCTCCTCGCCGCGCAGGTGGGCCTCGCCGGCGGCACGCGACTCGGCGCGCACGTGATGCTGGGCGGCCAGGCGGGCCTTGCGGGCCACCTCACGGTGGGCGACCGGGCCCGGGTGGCTGCCCGCTCGGGCGTGCACGGCGACGTGCCCGCCGGAGCCGCGTACGGGGGGTATCCGGCCACCGAGGTCCACCGTTGGAGGCGCGCGGCCGTTGGGTTTTTTCGCCTCCCCGAGGTGCTCCGACGGCTGCGGCGGGTCGAGCAGGCGCTCGGTCTCCCTGGCGATGCAAGCGAGGAGTGACGGGGGACCCGTTGGTGCCCCTGCGCCGAGCGGGTATACTGCGCGGCACCCCGCGCCGCCATGCGGATCCAGGTAGATGACATCGAGGCGTCGCCGAAGGCGCTCGACTACGCCGAAGAGGTCGACGACTTGAACGCCCGCCTCACCTGCGGGGCAGGGGACTACCGCATGCCCGCCGCCGTCGCCGTCCACGTGTCCTACTACCGTGCCGGGCTCGATCTCTTCTTCGAGGGGACGGCGCGGGGGCTCGTGTGCGGCCGCTGCGCGCGGTGCGCCGAGGACTACGCCTTTCGGCTCGACGCGCCCTTTCGCTTCGTGCTCACGCCGCGGGCGGCCGCCGTACCCGGCGACGGCGCGCTCGACGCCGAGGACCTCGCCCTCAGCTTCTACGAGGGGCGCGAGGTCGACCTCACCCCGCTCGTGCACGAGCAGATCATCCTCGCGCTGCCCACGCGCCCGCTCTGCCGCGAGGACTGCCGGGGCCTCTGTCCCCGCTGCGGCGCCAACCTGAACGTCGCCGGCTGCAGCTGCCCGCCGGCGACGGCGCGGCTCACCGCCTGGTCGGGGCTGCGGCGGGGGAGCTAGCGGGCGAGGGAGGACGAGGGATGGCCGTTCCCAAGCGCCGGACGTCGGCGTCCAAGCGAGACAAGCGCCGCGCGCACGACGCGCTCACGCCGCCGCACGTCATCGCGTGCCCGCAGTGCGGGGAGCCCACGCTGCGCCACCGCGCCTGCCCCCACTGCGGCTTCTATCGCGGACGCAAGGTGGTCGAGGTCGAGGAAGGCTGACGCTGGGCGCTGCGGCCGCCGTCTGTCTCTTTCCCGGCCAGGGCTCCCAGCGGGTCGGGATGGGCCGGGACCTCGCGGAGGCCTTCCCGGTCGCCCGGCGCACGTTTGCGGAGGCGGACGAGCACCTCGGCTACGCGCTCTCGCGGCTGTGCTTCGAGGGGCCGGCCGAGACGCTCGAGCTTACCGAGCACGCGCAACCCGCGATCTTGACGACGAGCGTCGCCGCCTACCGCGCGCTGGTCGAGGTCACGGGGCTCGTGCCCCGGGCGCTCGCCGGGCACAGCCTGGGCGAGTGGAGCGCGCTCGTGGCGAGCGGCGCGCTCGACTTCGGCGAGGCGGTGCGCGGCGTCCGCGCCCGCGGCCGGCTCATGCAGAGCGCCGTGCCGGTCGGGGCGGGGGCGATGGCTGCGGTGATGGGGCTCGAGGCCGAGGTGGTCGCGGCGCTCTGCGCCGAGGCGGCCACGGGCGAGGTGCTCGCCCCCGCCAACTTCAACGGGGGCGGGCAGATCGTGGTGGCGGGGCACGCGGGGGCGGTCGAGCGGTTCATTGCGCTCGCCGCGGCGCGCCGGGCGCGTGTCAAGCGGCTCGCGGTGAGCGCCCCGTTCCACTGCCCGTTGATGGAGCCCGCGGCGCGCGGGCTCCGCGAGGTGCTCGCGGACGTGCGCTTCCGCGAGCCCACGATCCCGATCGTGACCACTGTCGAGGCGCGGCTCGTGGGCAGTGGGGCAGAGCTGCGGGAGCTGCTCGTGCGGCAGGTGACGGCGCCCGTGCGCTGGGAGGAGACCGTGCGCGTCCTCGTCGCCCTCGGGGCCGAGGTGGCCCTCGAGGTCGGCCCCGGCACGACGCTTGCGGGGCTCGCGCGCCGGATCGCGCCGGGGCTGCGCGTGCTCACCGCAGGGGACGGGGCGGGCGTGGCGCAGGCGCGCGAGGTGCTGGCGTGAGCGGCGCGCTCGCGGGGCAGGTGGCGCTGGTCACCGGAGCCTCGCGCGGCATCGGACGCGCGATCGCGCTGCGGCTCGCGGCGGCCGGCGCGGACGTGGTGGTGAACTACGTGCACAACCGCGCGGCGGCCGAGGAGACCGTGCGGCTCATCGGCGCGGCAGGTGGACGCGCCCGCGCGCTCGGCTTCGACGTGGGCGACGCCGAGGCGGTGCACGCCGGGGTGGGCGAGATCGTTGACCGGCAGGGGCGGCTTGATATTCTCGTCAACAATGCGGGTCTCGCAGTCGACGCGCTGGTGCTGCGCCTGACGGAGGACGACTGGCACCGCGTCCTGCGGACCAACCTGACCGGCGTGTTCCACTGCAGCAAGGCCGCGCTCCGGGCGATGGTGCGGCAGCGCTACGGCCGAATCGTCAACCTCACGTCGGTCGTGGCGGAGATGGGCAACGCGGGGCAGGCGGCGTACGCCGCGGCCAAGGCGGGCGTGGTCGGCTTTACGCGCGCGCTCGCGCGCGAGGTGGCCTCCCGGGCCGTCACCGTCAACGCGGTCGCCCCGGGGCTGGTCGAGACCGACATGATAGGGGCCTTGACCCCCGAGCGGAAGGCCGCGTACACGGGCCTGATTCCCGCCGGGCGCGTCGCCTCGGCCGACGAGGTGGCGGCGGCGGTGGCGTTCCTGGCGTCGCCGGAGGCCGGGTACGTCACCGGCCACGTCCTGCACGTGAACGGCGGGCTCTACATGTGAAACGGGTGAGGCCCCTCAAGGAGGACCGGATGGCAGCCAGTGTGGAGCAGCGGGTGAAGGAGATCATCTGCGAGCAGCTCGGCGTGAGCGAAGACCAGGTGACCCCCGATGCCTCGTTCATCGAGGACCTGGGCGCCGACTCGCTCGACATCGTCGAGCTGGTGATGGCGCTCGAGGAAGAGTACGACATGGAGATCTCCGACGAGGAGGCCGAGAAGATCCGCACCGTCCAGGACGTCGTGAACTACATCGAGACGCACAAGTGACGTCGCCGCTCGCGCGCACGGATCCGCTGGTCTACGACGCCATCCGGCGGGAGACGGAGCGGCAGGAGTACAACCTCGAGCTGATCGCGTCGGAGAACTACGTGAGCGAGGCGGTGCTCGAGGCGCAGGGCTCGATCCTCACGAACAAGTACGCCGAAGGCTATCCCGGACGCCGGTACTACGGGGGCTGCGAGTTCGTCGATGTGGTCGAGCGCGCGGCGATCGAGCGCGCGATGCGGCTCTTCGGCGCCGAGGGGGCCAACGTGCAGCCCCACTCGGGCTCGCAGGCCAACATGTGCGTGTACTTCTCGCAGCTCGCCCCGGGGGACACCATCCTCGCCATGAGCCTCTCCCACGGCGGGCACCTCACCCACGGGAGCCCCGTCAACTTCTCGGGGAAGTTCTTCCGGGTGGTGTCCTACGGCGTGCGCGAGTCCGACGGTCGCATCGACTTGGATCAGGTGCGCGACCTCGCCCGGCGCGAGCGGCCGCGGCTGATCGTGGTCGGCCATTCGGCCTACCCGCGCGCGATCGACTTCGCCCCCTTCCGCACGATCGCCGACGAGGTAGGGGCGCACGTGCTCGCGGACATGGCGCACTTCGCCGGGCTCGTGGCCGCGGGGCTGCATCCGTCGCCGGTGCCGTACTGCGAGTTCGTCACCACCACCACGCACAAGACCCTGCGCGGGCCGCGCGGGGGGCTCATCCTTTACCGCCAGGCGTTCGCCAAGGCGATCAACTCCGCCGTGTTCCCCGGCAACCAGGGCGGCCCCTTGATGCACGTGATCGCCGCCAAGGCGGTGGCGCTCGAGGAGGCCTCGACGCCGGCGTTCCGGGACTACCAGCGCCAGATCGTCGCCAACGCCCGCGCGCTCGCCGAGGGGCTCATGCGCCGCGGGCTCAGGCTCGCCTCGGGCGGCACCGACAACCACCTCATGCTGGTCGACCTCCGCGGCACCGAGCTCACGGGCAAGCTCGCCGAGGAGACGCTCGACTGTGCGCACATCACCGTGAACAAGAACGCCGTGCCGTTCGATCCGCGGCCGCCCGCGGTCACCAGCGGTATCCGCATCGGCACGCCCGCGGTGACGACGCGCGGCATGCGGGAGCCCGAGATGGACGCGATCGCCGATTTGATCGCGCGGTCGCTCGCCCACGTCGGCGACGCGCCGGCGCTCGCGCGCATCGGTGCGGAGGTGCGCGACCTCTGCGCGCGCTTCCCGATCTATCGCCACCGGCTCGCCGCCGCCTCCTGAGACCGCCGTGCGCTGCCCCTTTTGCCGCGACCTCGACAACCGGGTCGTGGACTCGCGGCTCGCCAAGGAGGGGGAGGTCATCCGGCGGCGGCGGCAGTGCGGCCGCTGCGGGCGGCGCTTCACCACCCACGAACGGGTGGAGGTGACGCTGCCGGTGGTCGTGAAAAAGGACGGCCGGCGCGAGCCCTTCGAGCGCGCCAAGATCGTCAACGGGCTCAGGCGTGCCTGCGAGAAGCGCCCCGTGTCGAGCGACACCATCGCCGCGGTCGCCGACCGCATCGAGCGGCAGCTCCAGGAGCGCGCCGAGAGCGAGGTGACGAGCCGGGAGATCGGCGAGGCGGTCATGCGCGAGCTCAACGCGCTCGACGCCGTGGCCTACGTTCGCTTCGCCTCGGTGTACCGCTCCTTTGGCGACGTGCACGAGTTCATGCGCGAGCTCGAGGACCTGATCGCGCAGCGCCGGGCGGGGTCGCGTCGCGGCGCGGGCGCGCGATCCGCCGGACGCCGCCGCGCGTGAGCGCCGACGCGCGCTTCATGGCGCGGGCCCTGGCGCTGGCCGCGCGCGGGCTCGGGCGGACGTTTCCCAACCCGCCGGTGGGCGCCGTTTTCGTGCGCGGCGGGCGGGTGGTCGGGGAGGGGTATCACCACCGGGCCGGCGCACCGCACGCGGAGATCGAGGCGCTGCGGGCGGCGGGAGCGCGGGCGCGCGGGGCCGTGCTCTACGTGACCCTCGAGCCGTGCACGCACTTCGGCCGCACCCCGCCGTGCGTCGACGCGCTCCTCCCCCTCGGGCTCGAGCGGGTGGTGTGCGCGGCGGTCGATCCCGACCCGCGGGTGCGCGGCCGGGGCATTCGCCGGCTGAGGCGCGCGGGCGTCCCGGTCACCGTGGGGGTCGGGGCCGCCGAGGCCGCGCGGCTGCTCGCGGGCTACCGCATGCGCGTGCTGCGCGGCCGCCCGCTCGTCACGCTCAAGCTCGCCGCCACGCTCGACGGACGCATCGCGGCCGCTGGCGGCGATGCTCGCTGGATCACGGGCGCCGCAGCGCGCCGGCTCGCCCACGCCCTGCGCGACGTCTCCGACGCCGTGCTCGTCGGTGCGGAGACGGTCCGGCGCGACGACCCGCGGCTTACCTGCCGGCTCCCCGGCGGCCGCGACCCGGTGCGCGTCGTCCTCGCCGGGCCGCGGCTCGCGCTGCCGCCGCGGGCGCGGGTGCTCGCGCCGGGGGGGCCGCCCACCTGGATCGTCGCGCCGGTGGGCGCCGCGCCGGCGCGGGTGGCAGCGCTCCGCCGCCGGGGCGCGGAGGTGATCCTCGTGCCCGGCGTGCAGGGCCGCATCCCCTTCGCCCGGGTCGCGGCGGCGCTCGGGCGTCGCGGCCTCACGACGCTCCTCGTCGAGGGCGGCGCCACCGTGGCGGCGGAGGCGCTGCGGGCGGGGGTCGTCGATCGGCTCGTGCTCTTCCTCGCCCCGGCGCTGCTCGGCGGCGACGCGGTGCCCGCGGTGGGTGCGCTCGGACGCGCGCGCGTGCGCGACGCCGTGCGGCTCGCCGACGTGGCGGTCGGGCGCGTCGGGCGCGACCTGGTCGTCGAGGCGCGGGTGCGCGCGCCCTTTGCCTCGCGAAAAGGCCCGCGCTAGGGTTGACGCGCGATGCCGAGAACGGCGTGCCTCGAGCGGCTGCGAACGGGCGGGCTCGTGCTGGTCGTCGACAGCGCGCTCGAGCCCCCGGAGGCGGCGCTCGTTTGCGCGGCGGCGCGTGTCACCCCGGAGGCGATCAACCTGATGACGCTCCATGCGCGCGGGCTCGTCTGCCTCGCGCTGCCGCGCGAGCGGATGCGCCGCCTCGGCATCCCGCTCCTCGCCCCCGACCGCGGCGGCACGAAGCCGGCCTACGGCGTCTCGATCGAGGCCTGCCGCGGCGTCTCGACCGGCATCAGCGCGGCCGATCGGACGGCGACGGTGCTCGCGGCGGTCGCCCCCGATGCGACCCCCGCCGACCTGGTGATGCCCGGGCACGTGACGCCGATCGAGCTCACGCCCGGGGGCACGCTCGTGCGTGCGGCGCTGCCCGAGGCGGCGAGCGACCTCGTGCGCCTCGCCACCAACGCGGCCGAGGCGGTCTACTGCACGGTGCTGGGCGCCGACGGCAACCTCGCGAGCGCGGACGAGCTCGCCGCGCTCGCCGCCCGGCTCGGCGTGCCGGCCGTCTCGGTGACCGACGTCGTGCAGATGCGGCTCCGTTCCGACACGCTCGTGCGCCGCGTCGCCGAGGGGGTGCTGCCGCTCGACGACGGGCCCACGTTCCGCGCGATCGTCTACGCCAACAGCATCGACCGCCACCAGCACCTCGCGCTCGTGCTCGGCGACGTGCAGGGCGAGCCCGACGTGCTCGTGCGGCTCCACTCGGAGTGCCTGACGGGGGACGTGTTCGGGTCGGAGCGCTGCGACTGCGGCGACCAGCTCCGCCAGGCGGTCGCCGCGATCGTCGCCGCCGGCCGCGGGATCGTCGTCTACCTGCACCAGGAGGGCCGCGGCATCGGGCTCGCGAACAAGATCCGGGCCTATGCGCTTCAGGATCGGGGCCGGGACACGGTCGAGGCGAATCTCGAGCTCGGCTTTCGCGAGGACCTGCGCGACTACGGCATCGGGGCGCAGATCCTCCGCGACCTGGGCGTCGAGCGCGTGCGGCTGCTCACCAACAACCCGCAGAAGATCGCCGGCCTCGAAGCCTACGGCATCACGGTCGTCGAGCGCCGTCCGCTCGAGGTGCGTCCGCACGCCGGCAACCTCGCCTACCTTCGGACCAAGCGGGCGAAGCTCGGGCACCTGCTCACCGGGCTCGACGCGGTCCGCTGAGCCGCGGAGCGGCACGTGCCCCGGCACTTCGAGGCCACCCCGAACGGCGACGGGCTGCGCATCGGCATCGCGCTCGCGCGCTTCAACCGCGCCGTAACCGACCCGCTGCTCGCCGGTGCGCTGGAGGCGCTGGTGCACCACGGCGTGGCCGACGACGCCATCGACGTGGCGACCGTCCCCGGCGCCTTCGAGCTGCCGCTGTGCGCTCAGCGCCTGGCGATGGCGGGGCGCTACGACGCGCTCGTCTGCCTCGGCGCCGTCGTGCGCGGCGAGACGCCCCACTTCGCCTACGTGGCCGCCGAGGCGGCGCGCGGCATCGCCGAGGTGGCGCGCCGGCACGATCTGCCCGTCGCCTTCGGCGTCCTCACCACGGACACGCTCGAGCAGGCGCTCGCGCGGGCGGGCGGCGCCCGCGGCAACAAGGGCTACGAGGCCGCGGTGACGGCGCTCGAGATGGTGCAGGTCCTGCGCCTGCTGCAGCGCTGCTGATGGGAACCCGGCGTGCGGCGCGGGAGCTGGCGCTCCAGGCTCTCTACCAGCTCGATGTGGCGGGCGAGGAGGAGGCCGACGCCGGCCTCGCGCTCTTCTGGTCGCACTTCGAGCAGCCGCCGGAGGTGCAGCGCTTCGCCCGCGAGCTGGTCGAGGGCGTGCGCGCCGAGCGCGCCCGCATCGACCGGCTGATCGCCGCCAGCGCGGAGCACTGGCGGCTGCCGCGCCTCTCCCGGGTCGACCTGGCCGTGCTCCGCCTCGCCACCTTCGAGCTGCTCGCGCGTCCCGACATTCCGACGGCGGTCACGCTCGACGAGGCGATCGAGCTCGCGCGGCGGTTCGGCGGCGAGGACTCGGCCGCGTTCGTCAACGGGGTTCTCGACCACATCGCGCGCACCGCGGCAGGCCGGGTGAAGGCCGACGGAGCAGAGTGACGCGATGGCCGAGGGGCGCTACGACCCGCAGGCGGTGGAGGCGAAGTGGCAGGCGCGCTGGGAGGCGAGCAAGGCGTTCGCCGCCCGTGCCGAGCCGGGTGTGCCCGCCTACTACGTGCTCGAGATGTTTCCCTACCCCTCGGGGCGCATCCACATGGGGCACGTGCGCAACTACACGATCGGAGACGTGATCGCGCGGCAGCACCGGATGCGCGGCGAGCGCGTGCTGCACCCGATCGGGTGGGACGCCTTCGGGCTGCCGGCCGAGAACGCGGCGATCCAGCATGGGGCCCATCCGGCGCGGTGGACGCGCGAGAACATCGCGCACATGCGCCGCCAGCTCCGCCGCCTCGGGTTTTCCTACGACTGGGACCGCGAGATCGCCACCTGCGACCCGGCCTATTACCGCTGGGAGCAGGTGTTCTTCCTGCGCATGCTCGAGCGTGGGCTCGCCTACCGCCGCCGCGCGCTCGTCAACTGGTGTCCGCGCTGTGCGACGGTGCTCGCCAACGAGCAGGTGGAAGACGGCCGCTGCTGGCGCTGTGAGGCGTCCGTCGAGGAGCGCGAGCTCGAGCAGTGGTTTCTCCGCATCACGGCTTACGCCGAGGAGCTGCTGCGCGATCTCGACCGCCTCAGCGGCTGGCCGGAGCGCGTCGTCACGATGCAGCGCAACTGGATCGGGCGGAGCGAGGGCGCCGAGATCCGCTTTCCGCTCGAGGGCGCGGCGGGCGAGGTGCGCGTGTTCACCACCCGCCCCGACACGCTCTTCGGCGTCACCTTCATGAGCCTCGCCGTCGAGCATCCGCTGATCGAGCGCCTGATCGCTGGCCGGCCCTCGGAGGCAGCGGTGCGCGCCTTCGTGGCGCGCACGCGCAGGACGCCGCGGGCCGAGCGGACGCTCGGCAAGGAGGGCGTCTTTACCGGCGCCTACTGCACGCACCCGTTTACGGGGGCGCGGGTGCCGATCTGGGTGGCGAACTTCGTCCTCATGGAGTACGGCACCGGGGCGGTGATGGCCGTGCCGGCGCACGATCAGCGCGACTTCGAGTTCGCGCGGGCCTACGGGCTGCCGGTGAAGATCGTGATCCAGCCCGAGGGCGAAACGCTCGCTGCGGCGAGGCTCGCGGCCGCGTGGGAGGGGCCGGGGCGCCTCGTGGAGTCGGGCGAGTTCACGGGGCTCGCGAGCGACGAGGCCAAGGGCCGCATCACGGCGGCGCTTGCGGCGCGCGGGCAGGGCGGGGCGAGCGTCTCCTACCGCCTGCGGGACTGGGGCATCTCGCGGCAGCGGTACTGGGGGGCCCCGATCCCGGTCGTGTACTGCGACCGCGACGGCGTCGTGCCCGTGCCCGAGGCGGCGCTGCCCGTCGTGCTGCCGGAGGACGTGGTCATCACGGGCAGCGGGGGCTCGCCGCTCGCCGCGCACGCGGCGTTCGTCCACACCCGCTGCCCGCGCTGCGGCGGCGCGGCACGGCGCGAGACGGACACCATGGACACCTTCGTCGAGTCGTCGTGGTACTTCGCGCGCTACTGCTCGCCGCACAGCGACACGACGCCGTTCGAGCCCGGCGAGGTCGACTACTGGCTCCGCGACGGCGTCGACCTGTACATCGGCGGCATCGAGCACGCGGTGCTGCACCTGCTCTACGCGCGCTTCTTCACCAAGGTGCTGCGCGACCTCGGCTATCTCCGCCTCGACGAGCCGTTCCGCACGCTGCTCACGCAGGGCATGGTGATCAAGGACGGCGCGAAGATGAGCAAGTCGAAGGGGAACGTCGTGGATCCGGACGCCCTGGTCGCGCGCTACGGGGCCGACACGGTGCGGCTCTTCTGCCTCTTCGCCGCGCCGCCGGAGAAGGACCTCGACTGGAGCGATCAGGGTGTGGAGGGGATGAGCCGCTTTCTCGGGCGCGTCTGGCGCCTGGTGCACGGCCTGGGACCGCGTCTCGCCCCGGCCGGCACCCCGCTCGAGGAGCGCCCGGCCGACCGCGACCTGCACCGGCTCGTCCACCGCACGATCGCCCGCGTGACCGAGGAGGTGACCGCGCGACTGCACTTCAACACCGCGATTGCCGCGCTGATGGAGCTGGTCGGCGGCCTCGCGGCCGCCGCGGAGACGGCGTCGGGGGCTGCGCTGCGGGAAGCCGTCGACGTGCTGCTGCGGCTGCTCGCGCCGTTCGTGCCCCATCTCGCGAGCGAGCTTTGGGAGGTGGTGGGGCACGGCGAGGCGATCGAGGCAGCGGGATGGCCGACGGCAGACCCGGCGGCGCTCGTCCGGGAGATGGTCGAGCTCGCCGTCCAGGTGAACGGCAAGGTGCGGGGCCGGATCGTGGTCCCGGCCGACGCCGACGAGGCCACGGTGCTCGCGGCCGCGCTCGCCGATGCGCAAGTGCAGGGCCATCTCGGGGGTCGCCCGCTGCGCCGCCGGCTCGTGGTGCCCGGGCGCCTCGTGAGCCTCGTCGTATGAGATCCGGCGCGCTCGTCGGCATGCTCCTGCTCGCCGCCTGCGGCTATCATCTCGCGGGCGCGGGACCGGCGGTCCCGCAGGACGCGCGGACGATCGCCATCCGGCAGTTCACCAACGCGACCCAAGCGAGCGGCATCGAGGTGGAGGTCACGCGCGCGGTCGAGGACGAGTTCCGCCGCCGGGGGACGCTGCGAGTGGTCTCCGTGCGCGATCAGCCCGACCTCGAGCTGAGCGGGGTCGTGCGCAGCATCGGGAGCGCCCCGGTGGCGATCGGACCCAACGGGCAGGCGCTGCAGTACATGGGGGTCATGCGTGTGAGCGTCCGCCTGGTCGACCGGCGCACCGGCAAGACGCTCTTCGAGAACAAGGCGCTCCAGGAGCAGCAGGACTTCGGCGCCGTGAGCGGCGTCGTGATCACGACCTCGCCAGGGTTTCAGCGCGGCACGCTCAACGCCCGCGACCTCGCCGACCTGAACAACGTGCAGCTCAGCGAGACCCGCCGCACGGCGGCCATGACGAGCCTGCTCGATCTCCTCGCGCACGACATCTACTCGCAGGCGCTGGAGGGCTTCTGAGCGCGCGCCGCGCCGCCCCCGGCCGGTCGGCTGCCGAGACGCTGGCGGCGCTGGCGCAGGCGGCCCCGCAGCCGTGCTACCTGCTCCACGGCGAGGAGGCGTTCCTGGTCGCGCGGGCGCTCGAGATCGTGCGCCGGCGGCTCGTCGCGGAGAACCGGCCCGGCGCGTGGCGGGTCCTCTGGGCCGACGAGGATGCCGAGCGGCTCTCGGGCGCGATCGCCGATCTCGCCTCCCCGCTGCTCTTCGGAGGTCCCGGGGTGCTGGTGATACGGCGCGCCGAAGCGCTCGGCGAGCGGGGCCAGGAGGCGCTGCTCGCGGCGCTGCCGGGGCTCGGGCGCGGCGCGCACATCGTGCTCGTGGGCGGCGCCGTGGACCTCCGGCGACGGGTGTTCGCCGCCTGCGCGCGAGCGGGCTGGGCCTGGGCCTTCCCACCGCTCGATCCACGGAGCGCCGAGGCGCGCGACTGGGTGGGACGTCTCGCCCGCGAACGCGGGCACGCGATCGCCCCGGCGGCGGTGGAGGAGCTGCTCGCGCGCGTCGGGGCCGACCTCGGGGCGCTCGACGGCGAGATCGAGAAGGCATCGCTGCACGCCGGGGCGGGCGCGCGCCTCGAGGTCGCGCACGTGCGCGCCGTCGTCGCCCGGGTGCGTGCTGAGGCGACCGAGGAGCTGAGCGACCGGCTCGCGCGCCAGGACGTGACGGGCGCGCTCGCGGCGCTCCGCCGGCTCCTCGCGGAGGGCGAGCCGCCGCTGCGCATCCTCGGCTTCCTCGCCGCCAACCTGCGCCGCGCCCTGCACGTCGCCGAGCTGGCCGAGGCGGGCCTGCCGGCCGAGGAGATCGCCCGCCGGCTCGCGATGCCGCCGTGGCTCGTCGCCCGCAACCTGGAGCGCGGCACGGCGCGGGGGCTCGCGGAGGCGCTGCGCACGCTGCGGCGCCTCGATCTGAGCCTCAAGGCCTCGCGACCGGCGGCGGCGGTCTTCGAGGCGAGCCTGCTCGAGCTGGCCCAGGCGGTGCGCAGCGCCCGGCGGGCTTAGGAGTCGCTCCGGGCCCCGAGCGTGTGCACCGCGCGCGCCAGGCGCGAGATCCGCCGGGAGGCGTTGTTGCGGTGGAGCACGCCCTTGGTCACCGCGCGGTCGAGCGCACGGCCCGCGCGCGCGAGCGCCTCGGCCGCGGCGCCGACGTCGCGGCGGGCGATCGCCTCGCGGACGCGGCGCACGAGGTGCCGGAGCTGGGTCTTGATCGCCTGATTGCGCCGACGCCGCTTCTCGCTCTGGCGGTGACGCTTGAGCGCCGAGGGATGATTCGCCACGGGGGGCCGTCCGTAACACGCGCTCGCCGGAGAATCAATCGGCGGCCTTCGCGAGCTGCCAGAGCCGCTCGCGCTCGGTGGCATCGAGCGCGGCGAGCGTCTGGCCGCGCTCCGCCGCCACCGACGCGCACCGCCGCAGGCGCGCCACGAGACGCGCCGTTGCGTCGCGCAACACGAGCTCGGCCGAGACCCCGAGGTGGCGGGCGACGCTCGTCAGCGTGAGCAAGACGTCCCCGAGCTCGCGCGCCGCGCTCGGGCCGCCGCCCGCGGCCACGGCGGCCTTAAGCTCGCCGATCTCCTCGCCGAGCTTGTCGAGCACGGCCTGCACGTCGGGCCAGTCGTAGCCGAGATGGGCGGCCTTCTCGCTCGCCTCCTGCGCCCGGGCGAGGGCGGGGAGCGTGGCGGGCAGGCGATCGAGCCCGCTTGCGTCCTCGCCCCCGGCGCGGCGCTCCTCGGCCTTGATGCGGTGCCAGTTGCGGACGACGTCGGCCGCGTCGAGAACGCGCGCGTCGCCGAAGACGTGGGGATGGCGGCGCACGAGCTTCGTCTCGAGCCCAGCGGCGACATCGGCGATGGTGAAGTAACCGCCCTCGGCGGCGATCTCCGCCTGGAGCAGCACCTGCAGGAGCAGGTCACCCAGCTCCTCGCAGAGCGCGGCCGGATCGCCGCCGGCAATCGCGTCCAGAACCTCGTAAGCCTCTTCGAGGAGAAAGGGCCGGAGGGTTTCCCATGTCTGCGCGCGGTCCCACGGGCATCCCCCCGGGGCGCGCAACCGCGCGACGATGTCGAGGAGCCGGCCGAGGGCCTCGAGCGCACGCGGATCGGGCATCCGCGGACGCTAGCGGGGTGCCGCTGCGCGTGTCAACGCGCGCTTGCCTCGGCGCGGGGCGCAGCATAACCATCGAAGGAGCATGGCCCGGGTCGAGGTGTACACGACGGCGAGCTGCCCCTACTGCGTGCGCGCCAAGCGCCTGCTCGAGGAGCGCCGCATCCCCTACGACGAGTTCGACGTCGGCGGCGATCCCGAGCTGCGCGCCGCCGTGGTGGCGCGCAGCGGCGGGCGGCGCACCGTGCCGCAGATCTTCATCGACGGGCGACCGGTCGGCGGCTTCGAGGAGCTCGCTGCGCTCGACGCGGCGGGCGGCCTCGCCGACCTGCGTGTCGATGCTGCGTCCTGAACGCGGGGCAGGCGCCCTCGCGCTCGGGCTGCTGTTCTTCGCTGCGCCGCCGGGGCGCGGCGCCGATCGCGGGCTCGGCCGTCGGGTGTTCGTCGACCGCTGCGCGGCCTGTCACGGCGATCAGGGGTTCGGCGACGGCCCGGCGGCGAACGCGATCGTGCCGCGCCCGCGGAACTTCCACGATCCGGAGTTCTGGAAGGGACGCACCCCCGAGGCGCTGCGCGCCGTCGTCGCGCACGGCAAGGGGCCGGCGTCGATGATGCCCGCCTTCGAGGGGGTGCTCTCGGATGCCGAGATCGACGCGGTGGTCGACTACCTCCAGTTGTTCCGACCCGCTCAGGGGGATGCCGGTGCTGGTCATGGCCAAGTATCCGGCGCCGGGGCGGGTGAAGACCAGGCTCGCGGGCGCGCTGGGGGCGGCGGTAGCCGCTGAGCTCGCGCGCGCCTTCATCGCCGACTTGAGCGCGCGCCTCGGCGCGCTCGGGGCGAGCGTCGCCTGGGCGTTCTGGCCCCCCGACGCCCCCTTTGCGCGCCTCGTCCCCGAGGCGCCGTGCGTTCCGCAGCAGGGGCGCGATCTCGGCGAGCGGCTGCGCGCGGCCATCGCCTGGGCGTTCGCCCGCGACCCCCGCCCGCTCGCCGTCCTCGGGGCCGACATTCCCCACGTCCCCGCCGCGACCCTCCGGGAAGCCGCTGCGGCGCTCGCCGCGGAGGCCGATGTCGTCCTCGGCCCCACGCCCGACGGCGGGTACTACCTGCTCGCCCTGCGGGCTCCCCAACCGGCGCTGTTCGAGAGCGTGCCGTGGGGTGGCCCGCAGGTGCTCGCCGTCACCCTCGAGCGGGCGCGGGCCGCGGGGCTCCGGGTCCACCTGCTGCCACCGACCTTCGACGTGGACACCCGGGCCGACCTCGCCGCGCTCCGCCAGCTCCTCGCCGCCGGCACGGTCGTCTTGCCGCAGACCACGGCGCTGCTCGAGCGGCTTAGCCGGGCCGGGGTGGCTTGACAGCGGGCAGGGGGGTGACCGAGACTGGCGCCCACCCGCGTTCCATCTTCGGCTCCACCCCAAGGAGGTGTCGCATGGACGAGTGGATGATCGAAGAGGACTTGAGCCTGCTCGCCGGCGGCGAGCCGCAGGCCCGACGCATCCTCGATCGACAGATGCTCCAGGAGCCCATCCGCCGCCTCGAGCCGCGTGCGCCGCTCACCGTGGCGCCGGGGGCCCCGCTCGCCGAGGCCATCCGGCTGATGCGCGAGCATCGCGTGGGGTGCCTGCTCGTCGTCGAGGATGAGCGGCTCGTTGGCATCGTCACCGAGCGCGACTTCCTCCTCAAGCTCGACCGCCCCGACCTCGAGCGGCGGGTCGCCGAGCTGATGACCCCCGACCCCGAAGTGCTCACCCCCGACGATCCGATCGTCTACGCGCTCAACAAGATGAGCGTCGGCGGCTTCCGCCACGTCCCGCTGGTGGACGCGGCACGCCGGCCCGTCGGCGTGGTGTCCGTGAAGGACATCGTCGACTACCTCGCGGATCTCTTCGCGAGCGACGTGCTCACCGTGCCGCCCGATCCTGCGCGCGCCGAGACCTGGCGCGGCCGGGACGGCGGGTGAGCGAGCCCGCTACGGGACGACCCAGGTGTCGCCGCGGCCAAAGAGCGCGGCCAGGTCGGGCGCGCTGCGTTCGCGGGCGGCGGCGATCTGGGCGGCCATTGCCTCCTCGTAGCAGGGTCGCTCGACGCTCGTGAAGACGCCGATCGGCGTCGGGAAGCGCGGCGGGCCCAGACGGGCGATCAGGTACGCGAGCGCCGGGTTGTGCTCGTCGTGGACGAGGAGATCGGCTTCCGTGACGCCGTTGCCGAGCTGGACGACCTCCGGCTGGAAGTCGCGCAGCCGAATGCCGCGGTCGCGGTTCTTGCCGAAGACGAGCGGCTTGCCGTGCTCGAGGACGAGCGTGTGATCGGCCTTGATCGCCTTGTCGGTCACGTCGTTGAAGGCGCCGTCGTTGAAGACGTTGCAGTTCTGCAGAATCTCGACGAACGACGTGCCCTTGTGCTCGTGCGCACGCCGCAGGATCTCCTGCAGGTGGCGGGTCTCGACGTCGACGCTGCGAGCGACGAAGCTCGCATCGGCGCCGAGCGCGAGCGCGATCGGGTCGAAGGGATGGTCGAGGGAGCCGAAGGGGGTCGACTTGGTCACCTTGCCGACCTCGGACGTCGGCGAGTACTGGCCCTTGGTGAGGCCGTAGATCTTGTTGTTGAACAGCAGGATGTTGAGGTCGAGGTTCCGCCGCAGCACGTGGATCAGGTGATTGCCGCCGATCGAGAGCGCGTCGCCGTCGCCGGTGACGACCCAGACCGAGAGGTCGGGCCGCGTGGCCTTGAGGCCCGTGGCGATGGCGGGCGCGCGGCCGTGGATCGAATGAAAGCCGTAGGTGTTGACGTAGTAGGGGAAGCGGCTCGAGCAGCCGATGCCCGAGATGAAGACGAACCGCTCGCGCGGGATGCCGAGCTCGGGCAGCACCTTCTGGACCTGCGAGAGGATCGCGTAGTCCCCGCAGCCGGGGCACCAGCGGACGTCCTGGTCGGAAACGAAGTCCTTCTTGGTGAGCGCGCTCATGCCGGTTGGTCCTCTCCGCCGCGGCCGTCGAGCAGCTTGAGGCAGCGGGCTGTGATCTCCGCGACCTTGAAGGGTCGCCCCTGGATCTTGTTGAAGCCGATCGCGTCGACCAAGTACTCGGCGCGCACCAGCCGCAGGAGCTGGCCGAGGTTCATCTCGGGCACGAGCACGCGGCGGTAGCGGCCGAGGAGGTCGCCCAAGTCGGCAGGCAGCGGGTTCAGGTAGCGCAGATGGGCGTGCGCCACGCGGTGCCCGGCGGCCCCGAGCTGACGGACCGCCTCGCGCAGCGCGCCGTAGGTGCTGCCCCACCCGAGCACGAGGAGGTCTCCCTCCGGCGGGCCCGCGACCTCGGTGGGCGGGATCTCGCGGGCGATCCCGGCGATCTTGCGCGCGCGCACCCGGATCATCTGCTCGTGGTTGGTCGGCGCGTAGCTCACGTGGCCCGTCAGGTATTCCTTCTCGAGCCCGCCGATGCGGTGCTCGAGCCCGGGCGTGCCCGGGACGACCCAGGGGCGGCTAAGCGTGGCCTCGTCGCGCAGGTACGGGTAGAAGCCGCGCGGGTCGGTGCGGAACTGTACCGGGATCGCCGGCAGGCTCGCCGGGTCGGGGATCCGCCAGGGCTCGGCGCCGTTGGCGAGGTAGCCGTCGGTGAGCAGCACGACCGGCGTCATGTACTTGACCGCAATGCGCACCGCCTCGAACGCCATCGCAAAGCAGTCGGCTGGCGTGGCAGCGGCGAGGATGGGCAGGGGCGCCTCGCCGTGACGGCCGTACATCGCCATCAAGAGGTCCGCCTGCTCGGTCTTGGTCGGCATCCCGGTCGACGGCCCCGCGCGCTGGATATCGATGATGATCAGGGGCAGCTCGACGGCGCACGCAAGCCCCATCGTCTCCGCCTTGAGGTTCATGCCAGGGCCGCTCGTCGTCGTCACCGCGATGGCGCCGCCGAAGGCGGCCCCGAGCGCGGCGCCGATGCCCGCGATCTCGTCCTCGGCCTGGAACGTGTACACGTCGAATTGCTTGAGGGCGGAGAGCTCGTGGAGCACGTCGCTTGCGGGTGTGATCGGGTAGCTGCCGAGGAAGAGCGGGCGACCCGCCGTCTGCGCGGCGGCGACGAGCCCAAGGGCCGTCGCCGTGTTGCCCGTGATGTTGCGATAGCGCCCCGGCGCGATCGCCGCGGGCCGCACCTCGTAGGAGACCGCGAACAGCTCGGTGCTCTCGGCGAAGTGGTACCCCGCGCGCAGCGCGCGCACGTTGGCCTCGATCAGCTCGGGGGACTTCTTGAACTTCTCGCGGACCCAGCGCTCGGCGGGCTCGATCGGCCGGTGGTAGAGCCAGGAGGTGAGCCCGAGACAGAAGAAGTTGCGGCACCGAAAGACCGCGCGCGCCGAGAGCCCGAGGTCCTTGAGCGCCGCCGTGGTGAGCCGGGTCACGTCCACCGGGAAGACCTGGTAGCGGGCGAGCGAGCCATCCTCGAGCGGGTTCGTCTCGTAGTCGGCCTTCTTGAGGTTGGCTTCGGTGAAGCCTTCGCGGTCCACGATGAGGATGCCGCCCGGCTTCAAGTCGCCGAGGTTCACCTTGAGCGCCGCCGGATTCATCGCGACCAGCACGTCGAGGTCGTCGCCCGGCGTGAAGATCTCCTGCGACGAGAAGTTGAGCTGGAAGGCGCTCACGCCGGCGAGCGTGCCCGCCGGCGCGCGAATCTCGGCCGGGAAGTCGGGTAGCGTCGCGAGGTCGTTCCCCGCCAGCGCCGTCTCCGTGGTGAACTGCGCGCCCGTCACCTGCATGCCGTCGCCGGAGTCGCCCGCAAAGCGGATCACGACGGCGTCGCGCTGCTCGATCGCCTTCGACCCGGTCGCCGTTCCGTCAGCCATCGCGCGAACCTCCTCCGATGCACCCGGGACGGCTGGGGCGCTTCGTCCGGGCCCGATCGTCGAACCGTACGGGGACGGTCGCCTGCGCTCTCGTCATCCCCGTTTGATTCGTATAGCCGGCGGCCTGCGGGCTTGCAATGCGGAGCCGCTAGGCGCGTCGCACGCGCTCCGCCTGCGGCTTGCCCTTCTTGGGATTGTGCCCGACGACGAACGTCACGCGCGCACCCGGGGCGAGGTCGACGCCCCCGTCCTCGCACTGCGTGACATGGAAAAAGAGACTCTGTCCGTCGCCGTAGCGAAGGAAGCCGAAGCCCTTCTCCGGCAGGAAGCGATCGACCACGCCGGCGATGCGCTCGCCGCCGGGCGTGCTGAGCTCGGCGCGTGCGAGCACCGCAAGCGCCGGCGGCAGCGGCGGGTCGCGCGGCGGGGCGCCGCGCGGCGTCGCGGCCTCGAGCGCGCGGGCGCGCTCGAGCAGCGTGGCGTCCTGCGGCTCGAGCGCCGCAAGCTCCCGGAGGTAGCCGACCGCCTCCGCGGGTCGACCGAGCTGCTCGGCGAGCGCGGCCGCCAGGCGAAGCGCCTCGGGGAATGCGCCCCCGCGGCGGCACGCCAGTGCCCGCTCGACCTGGAGGAACGCGGCCGCCGGCCGGCCGCAGGCGACGTGGAGCCGCGCGAGCTCGAGGCGCACCAGCGGCTCGGCGCTCCGCAGGCGGTCGAGCGCCTCCACGAGCGCGGTCGCGGCGGCCGGGAAGTTCCGGGTCACGTTGGTGTGAAAGCGGCCGAGCGCGAAGAGCGCGAACGCGCCGCGGGGCAGCGCGGCGGCGTGGCGGTACGCGCGCTCGGCCGCCGCATGGTCGCCGCGCAGCTCGTGGACCCGACCGATGCGCTCCCAGACGTAGCTCGATTCGGGATCGAGGTCGCGCGCCTCCTCGAAGCAGCGCAGCGCCGCCGCGAGGTTCCCGCGGCGCAGCTCGAGCTCGCCGTTGCACGCGAGCACGTGCTCGGGTTGGATCGCAGGCGGCTCGGTGGCGGCGTCGAGCTCCCGGCAGGCGAGGAGCGCCTCGCTGGCGGCGTCGAACTCGCCGAGGTCGCGCAGCGCGCGCGAGAGGTGGAAGAGCACCTGCACCTGCACGCCGCGGCCGCGCTGACGCTGCTCGGGCGGCGCCTGGTCCCAGATCGTCCGGGCGCGCTGGAGCGCCTCGACCGCCTCGCGCGGGCGGTGGAGCTTCTCGAGGCAGTAGCCGCGCCGGAAGAGGCAGAGATGGTAAGTGGGAAACGACGCGAGGGCACGATCGTACCAGCGCAGCGCCTTGGTCCACTTCTTCTTGCGCTGGAAGTACCAGCCGATCGCGCAGTGGAAGACCGCGGCGCGCCGGGGCGCCAGCTCGGCACAGCGCAGGAGGTAGCGCTCGAGCTTCTCCTCGTTGCCGAGCATGCCGAACGCCCGGCCCACCTCGAAGAGGAGCTCGGCAGACTGCCAGGTCTCCTCCTCTGGCGTGTCGTCGAGCGTGCCGTAGCGGGCCACGATCGTCCGGTGATCCCCGCGACCCGCGAGCGCGCGAACCTCGGCGAGGATCGCCTCCACGTCCTCCATCTCTCGACCCTCCCTCACCTCACCGATGCCGTCGTGCGGAAGTGGAGCTTGGCGACCTTGCCGAGCTCGGCGGCGCCGTGGCGGGCGACGAACGCTCGCGCCGCGGCGAGCACCGGCGGCCCCGCGCCCTTCGGCAACGGCGTCCCGAAGCGCTCCGCCAGCGCGTTCAGGCGGCGCACGAACTCGGCCCGGGCGACGAGCGAGGCCGCCGCGACCACGGGATCGGCCTCCGCGCGCGGCCGCTGGACGAGCGCCACCCGGCGGCCCCGCGCGAGCAGCGCCTCCTCGAGCAGGCGCCGATCACCGAACTGATCCGAGATCGCCTCCTGGCAGCCCGGCACGCGCTCGAGCAGGTTCTCGATCGCCCGGGCATGCGCCCAGGCGAGCAGCCGGTTCAGGTTGTGCATGGAGGCGTGGAGCGCGTTGTAGCGCTCGGGCCCGATGGCGACGACGGCGGTCGGAAAGGCCGCGCGGATGCGCTGCGCGAGCTCCTGCGCACGGCGATCCGAGACGGTCTTGCTGTCGCGGGCGCCGAGCGCGGCCAGGGCCTCGCGCCCGTCGGGGGGAGCCCAGACCGCGGCGACGACGAGCGGGCCGAAGTAGTCGCCCTTCCCGGACTCGTCGACCCCGATCGTGCCGCCGCCGGCGGCCGGGTCGGTCCTCCCGCGCGCCAGATGACCCCCCCTCCTCCGTCCCCAATCCCGCTCTGCCTGTACCAGCGGGTTCGGAAGCTTTCAACAGATCGTCAAAGCCAGCGCCGGCGGCTCACCAGACGATGAGGGGCGGGCCGCCGGTGGGACGGGGCCCGCGGATCGTCACCCGCCGCCCCTCGACCACGAGGCGCCCCTCGGCGACGAGCTGGAGGGCGAGCGGGTAGATCGCGTGCTCGACGGCGAGGATGCGCTCGCGCAGCGTCGCCTCGGTGTCGTCGGCGTAGACCGGGACCGCGCCCTGGACGACGATCGGGCCGTGGTCCATGTCCTCGTCGACGAGGTGCACGGTCGCCCCGGTGATCTTGACGCCGTAGTCGAGGGCCTGGCGCTGGGCGTGCAGCCCCTTGAATGCGGGCAGCAAGGCGGGGTGGATGTTGAGGACGCGGGCGGGGAAGGCCGCGAGCAGCACCCGCGTTACCAGGCGGTCGAAGCCGGCGAGCGCCACCAGCTCGACCTCCGCCTCGCGCAGAGCCGCGACGAGCGCCGCGTCGAATGCCTCCCGCGTACCGAAGCTGCGGTGGTCGATGACGCGCGCCGGAACGCCGGCGGCGGCGGCACGCGCGAGCCCAGGGGCGTCGGCCCGGTTGGAGACGACCAGCTGGACACGAAAGCCGCATCGCCCGTCGGCGGCCCGATCGAGGATCGCCTGCAGGTTCGTGCCGGATCCCGAGATGAGCACCCCCACGCCGAGCACGCAGCCCCTTTAGCCTCGTGCCCCCGAGGCCACAAGGCCGGCGCGTCAGGGGGCGCGCCCGACCGTGTAGACCTCGACCTGCGTCGCGCCGGCCGCGAGGAGCGCGGTGGCGCAGGCGTTCGCCGTCGCCCCGGTCGTGAGCACGTCGTCGACGAGCACGACCGGGCGATCGCGGATGGCGTCGGCGGCGCGCACGGCAAACGCGCCGCGCAGGTTCTGCTCGCGCTCGGTGCGGCCGAGCCCCGGCTGGGCGGCGGTGGCGCGCGTGCGGACGAGCGCGCGCGGCACGACCCGAAGCCCCCGCGCGCGGCCGAGCGCCCGGGCGAGGAGCAGGCTCTGGTTGAATCCCCGCTCGCGCAGGCGCCGGGGGTGCAGCGGCACGGGGACGAGGAGGGCGTCGGGCGCGAACGGATACCGCTCCGCCAAGAGCGCGCCCAGCGTCCACGCGACGGGACGACGCGCCTGGTACTTGAGGGCGCGGATGGCCGCCGCGAGCGGGTTGAGCGGTCCTGCCTCGGGCAGATACAATCCGAGCGCACGCGCCCGCGCGTAGCACGGCGGGCGGTGGCGGCAATCGAGGCAGACATCGGCGCTGCGCCAGGGAATCCCGCAGCGAGGGCAGAGAGGGGGTGGCGGAGAAACGATGCGGGAGCGGCACGGACCGCAGAGACAGGCGCCGTCGCCCGGCGGGAGCGGTACCCCACAGACCTCGCAGTCGCCGGGGAAGAGGAGATCGGCAAGAAACCGGAGCCCGTACCGCATGCGCTCGACACGCCGGGGCGGGCACGCCCACCATGGGCCGCGGTCGCGCGCCGATGCAAGCGGCTTTTGCAGGAGGACGCCATGCGCAATTTCCTGACCGGGCTCGTGCTCGGGCTCCTCGCGATGTACTGGTACCAGTCCGAGCACAACTGGCTGCGTGCCACGCTCGAGGACCTCTGGGCGCGCGCGTCGGCACCGCCGGCGTCGATCACGCGCCAGTTGCCCTGACGCGGCTTTCCATCTACGCTCTGCGCTCGTGGCCCTCACCGAGCAGCAGCTCGCGGCGGATCTCGTGCGCGCCATGAAGGCACGCGACGTCGTGCGCACCGAGGTGCTGCGCGGCGTGATCGCCGCCGCGAAGAACCTCAAGGTGGAACGGCGCGGCGCGGCGCTCGCCGAGGCCGACCTCGTGCAGGTCGTCCGCCGCGAGATCCGCCAGCGCGACGAGGCGGCGGAGTTCGCCGCCCGGGGAGGACGGTCCGACTTGCTCGAGCGCGCGCGCGCGGAGCGCGCCGTGCTCGAGGGCTATCTCCCGACGCCGCTCGGCGGGGCGGAGCTCGAGGCTGCGATCCGCACGATCGCCGCCGCCGAGGGCCGTGCGCTCGGCACGATCATGGCGCGCCTCCGCGAGCGCTACGGCGGGCGGTACGACGGGCGCGAGGCGAGCGACATCGCGCGGCGCGTCCTCGCCGAGGCAAGCGCGTAGCCTCCGAGGGGCCGATGGAGCTGCCGATCCTCACGCGGCTCAAGAAGGAGCTCGCCCAGCTCAAGTACGAGCTCACCTTCGAGCTGCCGAAGGCGCTCGAGGAGGCGCGCGCCCACGGCGATCTCTCGGAGAACGCCGAGTACGAGGCGGCCAAGCACCGCCAGGACTTCGTCCGCTCGCGCATCGCGCAGCTCGAGGGGCGGATTCGCGAGCTGTCGATGTACACGATCGCCTCGATCCCCCGGGGCGTGGTCGCCTACGGGAGCCGGGTGACCGTCGAGGACGTCGACGCCGGCGAGGCCCGCTCCTACGAGATCGTCTTCCCCGAAGAGGTCGACGCGGCCAAGGGCCAGATCTCCCTCTCCTCCCCGCTCGGGCGGGCGCTCGTCAACAAGGCCGTGGGCGACGAGGTCGAGGTGCATACGCCCGCCGGTCGGCGCACCTACCAGATCGTCGAGCTCGTGACCTTCCACGAGCGCGCCGGCACCGGCGAGGATTCCTAGCGTACCGCCCGCAGGCGGTCGGCGGCCGTCTCGGGAGCGACCGGGTTCGAGAAGATGCCGGTCGCCCATTCCATGCCGAGCTCGCGTCCGAGGTGGGGCGCGATCTCCCAGTGCCAGTGGAACTCGGCCTGGTCGCCGCCGCCGAGGGGCCCGGCGTGGAGCGCGACGCTGTACGGGGGGTCGTCGAGCGCCGTGCGCACGCGCGCGAGCGCGTCGACCAGGAGCGCGGCGAGCGGGGCGAGCGCCCGGTCGGGCAGCGCTCCAAAGTCCGCGGCATGCGCGCGCGGGAGGAGCCACGTCTCGTAGGGATGCTCCGACGCGAAGGGCGCGACCAGGAGGAAGCCGTCGTTCGAGGCGACGACGCGCGCCCCCGCCGACAGCTCCTCGTCGAGCTGGTCGCAGAACACGCAGCGTTCCTTCATCCGGTAGTACGCGCGTGCGCCGGTCAGCTCCTCCTCGAGGCGCTTGGGGATGAAGGGGGTCGCGATCACGTGCGAGTGGGCGTGCGGGAAGCGGCTCCACACGGCGCCGTGGTTCTTGAGCACGACCGCATGGCGGAACCGCGGGTCCCGGCCGAGGTCGAGGAGGCGCGCCCGATACATCGTGAGCAGGCGCACCATCTGCTCGACCGTGAAATCCGCCCAGGCGTGCGTGTGCTCGGGCGTGTCGGTGACGAGCTCGTGGGCGCCGACGACCCGCATGCGGTCGAACATCCCCACGCCGCGCCGCCCGAGATCGCCCTCGATGCGCAGGAGCGGCTGCCGGTCCGGGGTGACGCGCACGCGCCAGCCGGCGGCCGTGCGGTCGGCCGCGATCTCGACGGGGTTGAGCGCCTCGTTGCCCGGGCAGAAGGGACAGGGCGCGTCCGCCGCGGGCGGGGCCTCCCAGCGCCGCGGTGCCAGCTCGGCCTCCCGTTCCGGGGCAATCACCACCCAGCGGCGCAGAATCGGATCGCGACGGAGCTCCGACACGACACTCCCCCGACGGCCTCGGCCGTCCCTTGAGCGGCCCCCACGAGTCATTATACGGATCACCCGAGTCGAGCCCAAACCGGGGCGAAGGGAGAGCCGTGGCGTTCCGCAGTCTGCCGCAGATGTTTTTCTCCCGGGCGCACGACCTCGCCGAGCGAACCCGCTACCGGCACTTCGCCGGCGGCCGCTGGCGCGACGTGAGCTGGCGGGAGACCGAAGAGCGCGTGCTGCGGCTAGCGGCGGCGCTCGTCGACCTCGGGGTGGCGCCGGGCACGCGCATCGGGCTCCTCTCGGCCACGCGTCCCGAATGGGTGGAGATCGACCTCGCGATCCTCGCCTGCGGGGCGCACACTATCCCCGTCTACCAGTCCGTGGTGCCGGCGGAGTGCGGCTACATCCTCGCCAATGCGGAAGCCGAGATGGTCTTCGTCGAGAATGCCAAGGCGCGCGCCAAGGTCGACGAGGTGACCGAGCGGGGCTTCGAGCTCGACGGCGTGCACCAGCGGCTGCCGCTGAAGGCCGTGATCGGCATCGACGACGGCGCCGGACCCGGCCCGACCTTCGCCGGGCTCCTCGCCCGCGGCGCCGAGGTCCTGCCGCGGCTGCGCGACGAGATCGCGCGGCGTGTGGACGCGCTCGATCGCTCCACGCTCGCCACGATCGTCTACACCTCGGGCACCACCGGCCCGCCGAAGGGCGTGCCGCAGACCCACGGCAATCACCTCGCGGCGATCGAGTCGACGCTGCGGCTCGGGGTCATTCGCGAGGGCGAGGTGGATTTCTTCTTCCTGCCGCTCGCCCATTCCTTTGCCCGGCTCCTCGAGTACGTGGGCATCGCCGCCGGGACGGTCACGGCGTTCGCGCGCTCGATCGACACCCTGATCGAGGACCTGCCCGCGACCCGGCCGCACCTCGTGCCGGCGGTGCCGCGCGTCTACGAGAAGATCTTCGCGCGCATCCAGGCGGCGCGCGAGGCGAGCGGCGCGCTGCGCGGGGCGATCTTCGACTGGGCGGTGGGCGTCGGACGGGAGCGCAGCCGGCTCGACGAGGCGCACCAGCCGCTGCCGCTCTGGCTGCGGCTCAAGGTCGCCCTCGCGCACCGCCTCGTGTTCGCCCGCATGCACGAGGTGCTCGGCGGCCAGGTGCGGCTCCTCCTCTCGGGGGGTGCACCCCTTTCCCCGGACATCGCCCGCTTCTTCCACGCGATCGGGCTCCTGATCCTCGAGGGCTACGGGCTCACCGAGACGACGCCCGTGCTCACCGTCAACCGCCCCGACCGCTACAAGCTCGGCACGGTCGGTCTCCCCCTCGACTGCTGCGAGATCCGGCTCGCCGAGGACGGCGAGATCCTCGCCCGGGGGGCGAACGTGGTGAGCGGCTATTACCGGCGGCCCGAGGCGACGGCCGAAGCGTGGGACGCCGAAGGATGGTTTCACACCGGCGACATCGGGGTGATCGACGAGGACGGCTTTCTCCGCATCACTGACCGGAAGAAGGACCTGATCAAGACCTCCGGCGGCAAGTACGTCGCCCCCCAGAAGATCGAGAACCTGCTCAAGCTGCGGCCGTACATCAGCCAGGCGGTGGTGCTCGGCGACCAGCGGAAGTACTGCGTGGCGCTGGTGACGCTCGACGCCGAGGAGGTGGCTCGCTGGGCGCGGGAGCACGGGCGCACGCTCACCGACCCGGCGGTGATGGCCGCCGACCCGGAGGTGCGCGCCCTCGTCGAGGCGGAGGTCGCGGCCGTGAACCGGGAGCTGGCCTCGTGGGAGACCATCAAACGCGTCCACATCCTGCCGCACGACTTCAGCCCCGAGACCGGTGAGCTCACGCCGAGCCTCAAGGTGAAGCGCAAGGTCGTGGCCGAGCGCTACCGCGAGATCATCGACGCGATGTATCGCTAGGGGCGGCCCGGGCCGTTGTGGCCCCGCCCGTTGCGGCCCTCGGAAGCCCGTGTTATACGCAATTTCGCCTTTCCGGCCTTCACTTACCGCTCACGAGTGGGCCCGTGCCCACTTTTTTATTTGGAGGATCAGGGGTCATGGATCCGGCCGTGGTCACCCGGCGCGTCTGGGAGCTGGCCGAGCCGATTGCGCTCGCGCAGGGGCTCGAGCTGGTCGACGTGCAGTACCGCCCGGAAGGGGGTCGCATGATCCTGCGGCTGCTCGCCGACCGCCCGGCGGGCGGGGTGACGCTCGACGAGCTCGCCCGCTTCTCGCGCGAGCTGAGCGACGTCCTCGACGGCCACGACGCCGTCCCGGGCCGCTACACCCTCGAGTGCTCGTCGCCGGGAGTCAACCGGCCGCTCCTGCGCGAAGCGCACTTTCGGCGGGCGCTCGGCCAGCGCGTGCGGCTGCGGACGCGCGAGCCGATCGGCGGCCGCCGCCAGTTCTGCGGCCTGCTCGAGGCGGTGACGGCCGAGGGCGTGACGATCCGCGACGCGGACGCGGGCCCGGTTTGCGTGCCCTTCGTCGCGATCGAGCGCGCCAACACCGAATACGACTTCGCCCGTCCCGCGGCGGCGCCGCTCGGGCAGACCTGAGGAGAGGTGGCGATGCTCCCGGATCTGAACCGCGTCATCGAGCAGGTGAGCAAGGAGAAGGGGATCGACCGGGCGATCATCATCGACGCCCTCGAGCAGGCGATGCTCTCGGCGGCGAAGAAGACCTTCGGCGCGGAGAAGAACATCGAGGCGAAGTTCAACCCGGATCTGGGGGAGGTCGAGCTGTTCGAGATCAAGACCGTGGTCGACGTCGTCGAGGACCCCGAGAACCAGGTGACCCTCGCCGAGGCCCGGCGCACGCTCGATCCCGAGGCCGAGATCGGCGACGAGCTGCTCGCCAAGCTCCCGCCGGAGAAGTTCGGTCGCATCGCGGCGCAGGCGGCCAAGCAGAACATCATCCAGAAGGTCCGCGACGCCGAGCGGGACATCATCTACCGGGAGTTCAAGGATCGCAAAGGCGAGCTGGTCTCCGGGATCGTGCAGCGCTTCGAGAAGAAGAACATCATCGTGAACCTCGGGCGCACGGACGCGATCTTGCCGGAGAAGGAGCAGATTCCGCGCGAGCGCTACCGGCAGGGCGACCGCATTCGCGCCTACATCCTCGACGTCGAGCTCGCCACCAAGGGGCCGCAGATCGTGCTCTCGCGCACGCATCCGGGGCTGCTCGTCAAGCTCTTCGAGCAGGAGGTGCCGGAGATCTACGAGGGCATCGTCGAGGTGAAGGGCGCGGCGCGGGAGCCCGGCGGGCGGGCGAAGATCGCCGTCACGTCGCACGACCCCGACGTCGATCCGGTGGGTGCGTGCGTCGGCATGCGCGGCACGCGCGTGCAGGCCGTCGTCCAGGAGCTGCGCGGGGAGAAGATCGACATCGTGCCGTGGACTCCCGATCCGGCGGAGTACGTCTGCCGGGCGCTCGCGCCGGCGAAGGTCTCGAAGATCATCCTGGACGAGGACGAGCACGCCATGGAGGTGATCGTCCCCGACGATCAGCTCTCGCTCGCGATCGGCAAGAAGGGGCAGAACGTGCGCCTGGCCTCCCGTCTGACGGGCTGGAAGCTCGACGTGCGCAGCGAGTCCGAGGCGGAGGAGGAGGCCCGGCGGGCGCGCGCGTCGATCACGGCGATTCCCGGCGTCGGCGACGTGACCGCGGAGCTGCTCTACCAGAACGGGTTCAAGTCGGCCGAGGAGCTGGCGGCGTCGGACGAGGAGACGATCGCCGAGATCGACGGCCTCGGCCCCGAGCGCGCGCGCAGCATCCTCGCCGCCGCGCGCGAGCACGTCGCCCGCAAGCAGGCCGAGGAGCAGGCGGCGGCCGCCGGCGCCGAGGCGGCCGCCTCGCCCGCGGGCGAGGAGGGCCGGGAGTGACGCCGATCCGCACGTGCGTTGGCTGCGGGCGACAGGCGCCCCAGGACACCCTCGTGCGCTTCGTGGCCGCGGGGGACGGTCTGCGGCTCGACGTCGCGCGGCGCGCCCCGGGCCGCGGTGCTTACCTCCATCGTGCGCCCGAGTGCTGGGCGGCCTTCGCGCGCCGCCGCGGCCCCGTGCGCTCGCTGCGCCGCAGCCCCGGCCGCGCCGAGCGGGCGGAGCTCGTCGCCGCCCTCGCAGCGGGGCTCGGGGCCGGGTGAGGGGAGCGTCATGGCCAAGCGTATCCACGAGCTCGCCAAGGAGTGGGGCGTCGCGCCCAAGGACCTGATCGCGGGCGCCGAGCGCCTCGGCATCCGCGGCAAGCGCTCGCAGAGCACGCTCACGGACGAGGAGATCGAGCGGCTGCGCGAGGGGCTCGGCTTCGCGCCCAAGCCGGCCGTCCCCGTGGGCACCGAGCGCGTGGTCGCCGAGCGGGTGGTCCGGGAGCGGGTGGGGGTGGGCGATCAGATGGTGACCGCCCGCGAGCAGACGACCGAGACGCGGCTGCGGGCGAACGTCATCCGCCGACGTACGGCCCGCGAGGTCCTCAAGCGCGAGGCGCTGCCGCCGTCGCCGGCCGAGGGCGAGGCGCTGGCGGACGCGGTGCCGCCGTCGCTCGACTTCGAGGCCGCCGTTCCGCCCGCCGTGCCCGAGGTGCCGCCGCCCGTGGTCGAGCCTCCGGCCGAGCCGGCCCCGCCCCCGCCGCCGGCGGCGCCCCCCGTCGAGGCGGCGGCGCCGAGCCCCGTTAAGCCGGCCGCAGCGCCGCCCGCGCGCGAGACGGCACCGCCCATCCGCCCCCCTGCGCCCCCGCCGCCGGGATTCGAGGAGATGCGCGGCCCGAAGGTGCTCGGGAAAATCGACCTCCGCAAGGCCGTGGCGCCGCCCGTGGCGTCGGGCTGGCGGCCGCCTGCGGCGCCCGCCGGCGAGCCCGGGGCGGTGCCCGGGCAGCCGCCGGGCGAGGCCGGCAAGCGCAAGAAGGGCCGCAAGGTCATCAAGAAGAGCGACCTCTTCGACGTGATGGAGCGCGACTTCGCGCGCGCGGGCAAGCGCCCGCAGAAGCGGCGCGCGCTGCCGGGCAAGGAGCAGAAGAAGACCGAGATCACCACGCCGCGCGCCTCCAAGCGCGTGGTGCGCATTTCCGAGGTGATCACCGTGGCCGACCTCGCCAAGGCGATGGGGGTCAAGGCGGGCGAGGTGCTCAAGAAGCTCATCGACATGGGCACCATGGCCACCATCAACCAGGCGCTCGACTACGAGACGGCGGCGCTGGTTGCCACGGAGTTCGACTACCAAGTCGAGAACGTGGCCTTCGACGCGGAGCAGGCGCTCGAGGCCGAGGAGGAGGGCGGTGCGGGCGAGGAGGCGCGCGTGCCGCGCGCGCCCGTGGTCACCATGATGGGCCACGTCGACCACGGGAAGACCTCGCTCCTCGACGCCATCCGCGAGAGCGACGTCGCCTCCAAGGAGGCCGGCGGCATCACCCAGCACATCGGCGCCTACACCGTCGACGTGCACGGCCGCCAGGTGACCTTCCTCGACACCCCCGGGCACGAGGCGTTCACCGCGATGCGGGCGCGCGGTGCGAAGGTGACCGATATCGTCGTGCTGGTGGTCGCGGCCGACGACGGCGTCATGCCGCAGACGGTCGAGGCCATCAATCACGCCCGCGCCGCCGAGGTGCCGATCATCGTCGCCATCAACAAGATCGACAAGCCCGACGCGAATCCCGAGCGCGTCAAGCAGGAGCTCGCCAACCACGGCCTCGCCCCCGAGGAGTGGGGCGGCGACACGATCGTCGTGCCGGTGTCGGCGAAGACCAAGGAGGGCATTCCACAGCTTCTCGAGATGATCCTCCTGCAGGCCGACGTGCTCGAGCTGCGGGCGAACCCCACGCGGCAGGCGCGCGGCACGATCATCGAGGCGCGCCTCGATCGGGGACGCGGCCCGGTCGCCACCGTGCTCGTGCAGGAGGGCACCCTCAAGGTGGGCGATCCCTTCGTCTGCGGGCTCCAGTACGGCCGCATCCGCGCCATGATGGACGACAAGGGACGGCGCATCGACGCCGCGGGACCGGCCACCCCGGTGGAGGTCCTCGGGCTCACCGGCGTGCCCGAGGCGGGCGACACGTTCGTCGCCGTCCAGGACGACCAGAAGGCGCGGCAGATCGCAGAGCACCGGCGCAGCAAGCAGCGCGAGACCGAGATGGCGAAGACGGCCAAGGTCTCCCTCGACGAGCTCTACCAGCAGATCCAGAGCGGCGAGGTGAAGGAGCTCAAGGTCGTGATCAAGGCCGACGTGCACGGGTCGGCCGAGGCGCTGGCGGAGGCGCTGCGGCGGCTCTCGACCGACGACGTGCGCCTGCACGTGCTGCACGCGTCGGTGGGCGGCATCACCGAGTCCGACGTGCTTTTGGCCTCGGCCTCCAACGCCGTCGTGATCGGCTTCAACGTGCGCCCGGAGCCCAAAGCCGCGAGCCTCGCCGAGCGCGAGGGCGTCGACATTCGCCTCTACACGATCATCTACGAGGCCGTGAACGACGTGCGCGATGCGCTCGAGGGCCTGCTCGAGCCGACGCTGCAGGAGAAGGTGCTCGGGCGGGCCGAGGTGCGGCAGCTCTTCACCGTGACGGGCGTGGGGCAGGTCGCCGGCTGCTTCGTCGTCGAGGGCAAGATGGTGCGCGGCGCGCGCGCCCGGCTGCTGCGCGACAACGTCGTCGTGCACGACGGCCGCATCGGCGGGCTCAAGCGGTTCAAGGAGGACGTCCGCGAGGTGGCCGGCGGCTACGAGTGCGGGCTCACCCTCGAGGGCTTCCAGGACCTCAAGGTCGGCGACGTCGTCGAGGCGTACGAGGTCGAGGAGGTGGCGCGGCGCCTTGCCGCGCCGGCGAAGGCCGCACAGGGGGCCGAGCGCTCGGCCTGAGCACGCCCATGGTCGTCGGCGTGCTCCGCCTCGAGCTGCACCTCCCGGAGAACCACTCGCTCAAGGGCAAGCGCAGCGTGCTGCGGGCCATCAAGGCCCGCGTGCAGAGCCGGTTCAACGTGTCCATCGCGGAGTGCGACGACCACGATCTCTGGCAGCGGGCGACGCTCGGCGTGAGCCAGGTGGGGGCCGACCAGCCGCACGTCGACGCCTGTCTCCGGGCGGTCGTGCGCTTCATCGACGGGCTCGGGCTCGCCGAGCTCGGGGCGGAGCGCGTCGAGTTTCTCCACTACTGAAAGGGAACGCGTGGCGGAGCGACGGCAGGAGCGCGTCGCCCATCGGATGCAGGCCGAGCTGGGTCGCCTCCTCCTCGAGGAGGTGAAGGACCCGGCCCTGCACGAGGTGACGGTGACCGCGGTGCGCATGACCGGGGATCTGCGCATCGCGCGCGTGTACTACCGCACGCTCGCGCTCGAGCCGCGACGGGAGGCGACGGCGCGCGCGCTCGCGCGGGCAACGCCCTTCCTGCGCGGCGCGCTCGGGCGGGCCCTCGGGCTGCGGGTCACGCCCGAGCTGCGCTTCGAGTACGACACCACCCCCGATACGGCGCGGCGGCTCGACGCCCTGCTCGGGTCCCGCGGGCCCGGGGAGTCGTCGTGAACGGCATCGTGCTCGTCGACAAGCCCGAAGGGGTGACGTCGGCGGGCGTGATCCGGGCGCTCAAGCCGCGGCTCGGCGGCACGAAGGTGGGGCACCTCGGGACGCTCGATCCGTTCGCGAGCGGGCTCCTGCCGCTGTGTGTCGGCGAAGCGACCAAGATCGCCCGCTATCTCCTGATCGAGCGCAAGGCCTATACGGGCACGATCCGCCTCGGTGTGGCCACCGATACGCTCGACCGGACCGGGCGCGTGACCGAGACGGCGCCCGTCCCGGCGGTCGACGTGGCGCGCCTTGCCGCCGTCGCCCGCCGCTTCCGCGGCGTCCAGCACCAGGTGCCGCCGATGTACTCGGCGCTCAAGCGCGGCGGCGTGCCGCTCTACGAGCTCGCCCGCCGCGGCGTGGAGGTCGAGCGGAGGCCGCGGGCCATCGAGGTGTTCGAGCTCGGGCTCGCGCCGGGGGCGCCCGAGCGGATCGAGCTTGTGGTCGAGTGCTCGAAGGGGACCTACGTGCGCGCCCTGGCGGCCGAGATCGGCCGCGCCCTCGGCACCGTGGCGCACCTCGAGCGGCTGCGGCGCACCGCCGTCGGCGCCTTCCGTGTCGAGGACGCCCGCCCGCTCGATGCCCTCTTGGCCGGCGCGCCCCTCCCGCTCGTGTCCGTCCGCCGGGCGCTGGCCGGGCTTCCGGCCCATCCGGCCTCGGCGGCCGGCCTCGCGCGGCTGCGGCGCGGCCAGCAGGACGCGCTCGCCGAGCTGCCCCGACCGGGCGCTGCCGGCGAGACGGCGCTCGTCGTCGACACCGCAGGGGAGGTAGCGGCGATCGTCGAGGCGGTGGGACAGCGGCCCGTCTGGCGTCTCGTACGGCTTTTCGCCCCGCCCCGATCGTGACCTTTACAATGCGGGGACGGCATGTTATGCGCTCCCCCTTAAAAGCGAGAAACGAACGAGATGGAGAGGGCGGGATGGCTGTAGCCGGGGAGCGCACGCGCGCGCTGGTGGAGAGCTACCAGCGGCACGGCACGGACACCGGTTCGCCCGAGGTCCAGGTTGCGCTCCTCACGGACCGCATCGGCTATCTGACGGGGCACTTCCAGGTGCACCCGAAGGATCACCATTCCCGTCGTGGGCTGCTCAAGCTCGTCGGCCGCCGCCGACGCCTGCTGAATTACCTCAAGCAGCGCGACTTCCAGCGCTACCGGACCCTGATCGAGCGGCTCGGTATCCGGAAGTAGCCTGCTGCGTGCTCTTCTTCCCTCCTTCTCCCCCGTCCACGCCTCGCCAGAGATTCACACGACGCTGCGGTGATGCACCGCGGGGGAGAAGCCATGGCAGAATCGGCACATCGGATCCAGATCGAATTCCACGGGCGGCCGTTCCTGATCGAGACGGGTCGCCTGGCTAAGCAGGCGGGCGGCGCCGTGCTCGTGCAGCTCGGCGAGACCGTGGTCCTCGTCACGGCGACCGCCACCTCGGCGCCGCGCGAGGGTATCGACTTCTTCCCGCTCACCTGCGACTACGTCGAGAAGACGTTCGCGGCGGGAAAGATCCCGGGTGGCTTCTTCAAGCGCGAGGGGCGCCCCGCGGAGAAGGAGATCCTCACCTCGCGCCTCATCGATCGCCCGGTGCGGCCCCTGTTTCCGAAGGGCTTCAACTGCGAGACCCAGGTGATCGCCACGGTGCTCTCCCACGACCGGCAGAACGACCCCGACGTGATCGCGCTGGTCGGCGCCTCGGCGGCGCTCACCCTCTCCGACATCCCCTGGGGCGGCCCGGTCGCCGCGGTGCGCGTCGGGCGCGTGGGCGGCCGCTTCGTCATCAATCCGACCACGGCGCAGCTCGGCGAGAGCGACATGGACCTCGTGGTGGCGGGCACGCGCGACGCGATCGTGATGGTCGAGGGCGGTGCGAAGATGCTGCCCGAGGAGGTGGTCCTCGACGCGCTGTTCACGGCCCACGCGGCGCTCGAGCCCCTGCTCGCGGTGCAGGAGGAGCTGCGCCGGCTCGCGGGCAAGCCCAAGCGAGCCGTCCCGGCGCCCGCGGCGAACCCGGTGCTCGAGGCGGCGGTGCGCGAGGCGGCGCTGCCGCGGCTGCGCGCGGCGCTCGGCAAGGCGGCCAAGCACGAGCGGTACGCGGCGCTCGATGCCGCGCGCGCGGAGGTGGCCGACGCCGTCGGCAAGGGCGATCCGGAGCGGATCAAGGAGGCAGCGACGCTGTTCGACCGGCTCAAGAAGCAGGTGGTGCGCCAGACGATCGTCGAGGAAGGCCGCCGCCTCGACGGCCGGGGGCTCACCGACGTCCGGCCGATCACGTGCGAGGTCGACGTGCTGCCCCGTACCCACGGCTCGGCGCTCTTCACCCGCGGCGAGACCCAGGCGCTCGTGGTCACCACGCTCGGCACCTCCTCCGACGAGCAGAAGATCGATGCGCTCATCGGCGAGCACTACAAGAAGTTCATGCTGCACTACAACTTTCCGCCGTTCAGCACGGGCGAGGTGAAGTTCCTGCGGTCGCCCGGCCGGCGCGAGATCGGCCACGGCGCGCTCGCCGAGCGCGCGCTGGCGCCCGTGCTGCCCGAGGAGGGCGCCTTCCCCTACACGATCCGCATCGTCTCGGAGGTGCTCGAGTCGAACGGCTCCTCGTCGATGGCGACGGTGTGCGGCGGGTCGCTCTCGCTCATGAACGCGGGCGTGCCCGTGCGCGCCGCGGTGGCCGGCGTGGCGATGGGGCTCATCAAGGAGGGCGACGCGGTGCGCGTGCTCTCCGACATCCTCGGCGACGAGGATCACCTCGGCGACATGGACTTCAAGATCGCGGGCACGGCGGACGGGATCACCGCGGTGCAGATGGATATCAAGATCGGGGGCGTCACGCGGGCGATCATGCAGCAGGCGCTCGAGCAGGCGCGGGCGGCCCGGCTGCACATCCTCGACGTCATGAATGCCACGCTCGCCCGGCCGCGCGCGGAGCTCTCGGTCTACGCCCCGCGCATCGTCACCCTGCACATCAAGCCCGATCGCATCCGCGACCTGATCGGTCCGGGCGGCAAGGTGATTCGCGCGATCACCGAGGAGACCGGCGTCAAGATCGACGTCGAGGACGACGGCACGGTGTACGTGGCCTCGTCCGACGGCGACTCGATGCAGCGGGCGATCGACCGCATCCACGCCGTGACCGCCGAGGCCGAGGTGGGACGCGTCTACCGCGGCACCGTGCGCAAGGTGGTCGATTTCGGCGCGTTCGTCGAGATCCTCCCCGGCACCGAGGGGCTCGTGCACATTTCGCAGCTCTCGCATCAGCGGGTGCGCAAGGTGACCGACGTGGTGCGCGAGGGCGACGTCATCGACGTCAAGGTGCTCGAGGTCGACAAGTCGGGCAAGATCCGCCTCTCGCACAAGGAGACGCTCAAGAAGCCCCAGGGCGAAGAGGCGCAGCGCTAGCCGCATGCGGAGCACGCGCCTGGCCAACGGCATCCGCGTCCTGTCGCAGGAGCTGCCGGACTTCGACTCCGTGACGGTCGGCATCTGGGTCGAGAACGGCTCGCGCTACGAGGCGCCCGAGCAGGCGGGCATCTCCCACTTCCTCGAGCACCTCTTCTTCAAGGGCACCGAGCGGCGAACCGCGGCGCAGATCGCCGAGGAGATCGATGCGGTGGGCGGCGTGCTCAATGCCTTCACCGGCAAGGAATACACGTGCTACTACGCCAAGGTGCTGCGCGAGCACCTGCCGCTCGCGCTCGACCTGCTCGCCGATCTCTTCACCCATTCCCGCTTCGCCGAGGAGGAAATCGAGCGCGAGCGGAGCGTGATCATCCAGGAGATCTCGCAGGCCGAGGACACGCCCGACGACTACGTGCACGAGCTCTTCAACCTCGCCTTCTGGAACGGCCACCCGCTCTCGCGCCCCATCGCCGGGACCGCGGCGAGCGTGTCGCGCTTTACGCGTGCGGACTTCCTCGCCTTCCGCGAGGCCCGCTACCGCCCGAACCGCGTGCTGATCTGCGGCGCCGGCAGCCTCCGCCACGAGCAGCTTGCCGAGGCCGCCCTCCAGCACTTCGGCGATCTCCGCGGCGCCGCGGACCGTTCGGACACCGGGGCGCCCGTGGCCTGCCCGGGCATCGCCGTGCACGAGAAGCCGCTCGAGCAGGTGCACCTCTGCCTCGGGGCGCCGGGGATCTCGCAGACCGATCCCGACCGCTACGCCGTGCACCTGCTCAACCTGGCGCTCGGGGGCGGCATGAGCTCGCGGCTCTTCCAGGAGATCCGCGAGCGTCGGGGCAAGGCGTACACCGTCTACTCGTTTCTCTCCTCCTTCCTCGACGCGGGCTACGTCGGGGTCTACGTGGGCACGAGCGCGGCCTGGGTCCGCGAGGTGGTCGAGGTCATCTGCGCGGAGATGGACCGCCTCACGCGCGAGGGGCTCGAGCCCGCCGAGCTCGGGCGGACGAAGAACCAGATGAAGGGCAATCTGCTGCTCGGGCTCGAGACCAGCGACAGCCGCATGAGCCGCATCGCCAAGAACGAGATCTACTTCGGCCGCGACGTGCCGCTCGACGAGGTGGCCGCCGGCATCGATGCCGTCACCCGCGACGACATCGTGCGCGTCGCGCAGCGGCTCTTCAGCCCCCGCGTGCTCGGGCTCACGGTGCTCGGCGATCTCCGGGGCGAGCGCCTCGACCCGGGGGTGCTCGGCGCGTGACGGCCGGAGCGGTGGCGATCGCCGTGCGGCGGGTGCGCGGCGCCGACGGCCCGGTGCTGCCGCGGCCCATGAGCGCGGGCGCCGCCGGGCTCGACCTCTGCGCCGACATTCCGGGCGAGGTCGTGCTCGTCCCCGGAGAGCGGCGGCTCGTGCCGACGGGCATCGCGCTCGCGATCCCGCCGGGCTACGAGGGGCAGGTGCGGCCGCGCAGCGGGCTCGCCTGCCGCTACGGGCTCACGGTGCTCAACGCCCCGGGCACGATCGACTCCGACTACCGCGGCGAGGTGCAGGTGCTGCTCGTGAACCTCGGCGCAGAGCCCGTCGTCCTGCGCCGCGGCGAGCGCATCGCCCAGCTCGTGGTCGCGCCCGTGGTGCCCGTGCGGCTCGAGGAGGTGGGCGAGCTGCCGCCGAGCGCGCGCGGGGAGGGCGGCTTCGGGAGCACCGGGCGGGGAGGCGTCCCGTGATCGCCCGCTACACGCGGCCCCAGATGGGGCAGCTCTGGTCGGAGGAGGCCGTGCTCGGCCGGTGGCTCCAAGTGGAGCTTGCCGTGGTCGACGCGCTCTCCGAGCGGGGCGTGGTGCCGGCCGAGGCGGCGCGGGCGCTGCGGGCGAAGGCGCGGGTGGATCCCGCGCGGGTGCGTGCCATCGAGGCCGAGGTGCGGCACGACGTGATCGCATTCGTCTCGGCGGTGGCCGAGACGGTGGGCGACGAGGGACGCTGGCTGCACCTCGGCCTCACCTCGAGCGACGTGCTCGACACGGCCTTCGCGCTCGGGCTCTGCCAGGCGGCCGATCTCCTGCTCGGTGGGCTCGATCGGCTGCGCGCGGCGGTGCGGGCGCTCGCGCTCCGCCACCGGCGCACGCCGATGATCGGGCGCACCCACGGCGTGCACGCCGAGCCAATCACCTTCGGGCTCAAGTGCGCGGGCTGGTACGCGGAGCTCGGCCGCAACCGCAGTCGGCTGCGCGCCGCGCGCGCCGAGGTCGCGCACGCGAAGCTCTCGGGCGCGGTCGGCGTCTTCGGCACCGGCGATCCGGCGGTCGAGGCCGCCGTGTGCGCGCGGCTCGGGCTCACCCCCGAGCCGATTTCCACCCAGGTCGTGCCCCGAGACCGGCACGCCGTGTTCTTCGCCACCCTCGCCGTGCTCGGCGGCGCGCTCGAGCGCATCGCCACCGAGATCCGCCATCTCCAGCGCACCGAGGTCGGCGAGGTTTTCGAGCCGTTCGGCCGCGGCCAGAAGGGCTCCTCGGCCATGCCCCACAAGCGCAACCCGTGGATGGCGGAGAACGTCTGTGGGCTCGCGCGGCTGCTGCGCGGCTATGCGGGAGCGGCGCTCGAGAACATCGCGCTCTGGCACGAGCGCGATATCACGCACTCCTCGGTCGAACGGGTGATCGCGCCCGACGCCACCCAAGTCGCCGACTTCATGCTCGCCCGGATGACGGAAATCATCGAGGGCCTCGAGGTGCACCCGGAGGCGATGGCGCGGAATCTTGCCCAGCTTGGCGGTGCCGTCTTCTCCGAGCACGTGCTGCTCGCCCTCGTGCAGAGGGGGGTGCCGCGCGACCAAGCCTACCGCTGGGTGCAGCGCCACGCGCTCGCCGGCGGCGACCTGGGTGCCGCGCTCGCCGCCGACCCCGACGTGAGCCGCCACCTCGGCCCCGAGGAGCTGCGCACGCTCTTTGACATGGACCATCACCTGCGGCATATCGACCACCTCTTCGCCCGGGCACTCGACGAGGGAGACGGCGATGGAGCAGCGTGAGCTTCTCTACGAGGGCAAGGCCAAGCGGGTCTACCGCACGTCGGATCCGGACCTCCTGATCCAGCACTTCAAGGACGACGCCACGGCCTTCAACGCGCAGAAGCGCGGGACGATCGTCGACAAGGGCATCCTCAACAACCGCATCTCGGAGGTGCTGTTCCGCTTCCTCGAGGAGCAGGGCGTGGCGACGCACTTCGTGCGCCGGCTCTCCGAGCGCGACATGCTGATCCGCGCCTGCGAGATCGTGAAGATCGAGGTCGTGGCGCGCAACATCGTTGCCGGCAGCCTCGCCAAGCGACTCGGGCGTCCGGAGGGCGAGCGGCTCTCCGAGCCGATCCTCGAGCACTTCTACAAGGACGATGCGCTCGGCGACCCGATGATCAACGACTGGCACATCCGCTACCTCAAGCTCGCCACGCCGGCCGAGCTCGCGACCATCAACGAGACGGCGCTCAAGGTGAACGCGCTCTTGCGCGAGTACCTCGATGCGCGCGACATCGTGCTCGTCGACATGAAGCTCGAGTTCGGCCGGCACCACGGCAAGATCCTCGTGGCCGACGAGATCTGCCCCGACACGTGCCGGTTCTGGGACAAGGCGACGGGCGAGAAGCTCGACAAGGATCGCTTCCGTCGCGACCTGGGCGGCGTCGAGGGGGCCTATCAGGAGGCCGCGCGGCGCATCTGTGGCGCAGCGGCCTGAGGGGGCATGCCGGGCCTGGTCGCGCGGGTCGTCGTCACCCCCAAGCGGGGCCTTCTCGATCCGCAGGGCAAGGCGGTGCAGCAGGCGCTGCACGCGCTCGGCTTCGGCGAAGTGACCGACGTGCGCGTGGGCAAGTACGTCGAGCTGCGGCTGCACGATCTCGCGGCGGCCGACGCCGAGGCGCGCGTGCGCGCGATGTGCGAGCGCCTGCTCGCCAACGGCGTGATCGAGGACTTCCGCCTCGAGGTGGGCACGGAGCGCACGTAGCCGATGCGCTGGGGCGTGGTCACCTTTCCCGGCTCCAACGACGACCGCGACGTGCTGCGCGTCGTCGAGCGGGTGCTCGGCGACGAGGCGGTGTCCCTGTGGCACAAGGACACCGACCTCCGCGGGGTCGACTGCGTCGTGCTCCCCGGCGGGTTCTCCTACGGGGACTACCTTCGCTGCGGGGCGCTCGCGCGCTTCTCGCCGATCATGGAGGCGGTGCGCGCGCACGCAGCCGCCGGCGGCCTCGTGCTCGGCACGTGCAACGGCTTCCAGATCCTCTGCGAGGCGGGGCTCCTCCCCGGCGCGCTCGTGCGCAACCGCTCGCTGCGCTTCGTCTGCGACGTGGTGACGGTGCGGGTCGAACGGACCGACACGCCGTTTACCTACGGTTGCCGCACGGGCGACCTCCTCGCGCTGCCGATCAAGCACGGCGAGGGCTGCTGGATCGCCGACGAGGCCACGCTCGCCGCGGTCGAGGCGGCGGGGCAGATCGTCTTGCGCTACACCGACCGCGCCGGCCGGGCCGTCCCCGAGGCGAACCCCAACGGCTCGATGGCCAACGTCGCGGGCGTGTGCAACGCGGGGCGCAACGTGCTCGGTCTCATGCCCCATCCCGAGCACGCGGCCGAACGACTCCTCGGCGGCGAGGACGGCCTGCGGCTCTTTCGATCCGCGCAGGCCTGGCTCGGGCGGAGCGCCGCGGGAGGTCGGCGCGAGCCGACGGTCGTCCCCGGCCCCTGATGGCCGTCGTGGTCACGGCGGCGCTCGCCGCCGAGCACGGGCTCACCGCCGAGGAGTACGAGAAGGCGTGCGCGCTGCTCGGGCGGACGCCCACGCTCGAGGAGCTCGGCGTGTTCGCCGTGATGTGGTCGGAGCACTGCTCCTACAAGAGCTCGCGCGCGCTGCTGCGCCAGCTCCCGACGAAGGGGCCGGCGGTGCTCCAGGGGCCGGGCGAGAACGCCGGCGCGGTGGACATCGGCGACGGCCTCGCGGCGGTGTTCAAGATCGAGAGCCACAACCATCCCTCGGCCGTCGAGCCGTTCCAGGGGGCCGCAACCGGCGTGGGCGGCATCCTGCGCGACGTGTTCACGATGGGCGCCCGCCCGGTGGCGATCCTCGATGCACTGCGCTTCGGGAGCCTCGAGCATCCCCGCACGCCCTACCTCGTCAAGGGCGTCGTCGCCGGGATCGGCCACTACGGCAACTGCGTCGGCGTGCCCACCGTCGGCGGCGACGTCTATTTCGACGCGGGCTACGACCGGAACATCCTCGTGAACGCCTTCACCCTCGGCATCGCGCCGCGCGATCGCCTCTTTCGCGCGCGCGCGGCCGGCCCGGGCAACCCGGTGATCTACGTGGGCTCGCGCACCGGGCGCGACGGCATCCACGGGGCGAGCCTCCTCGCCTCGGCGGGGCTCGACGCATCGGCGGACAAGCGGCCGGCCGTGCAGGTGGGCGATCCGTTCACGGAGAAGCTGCTCCTGGAAGCCTGCCTCGAGCTCATGCGCACCGACTACGTAGTCGCCATCCAGGACATGGGTGCCGCGGGGCTCACCAGCAGCGCGGTCGAGATGGCGAGCCGCGGCGGCGCCGGCATCGTGCTCGACCTCGACGCGGTGCCCGTGCGCGAGCCCGACATGACGCCCTACGAGCTGCTGCTCTCCGAGTCGCAGGAGCGCATGCTGCTCGTGGCGCGGGCGGGTACCGAGGAGGCGGTCGCCGCCATCTTCCGCCGCTGGGACCTCCAGGCGGTCGTGGTCGGACGGGTGACCGACGACGGCGTCTTTCGCGCCCGCTGGCGGGGGCGCGAGGTGTGCGCGATCCCCGCCGCGGCGCTCACCGAGGCGGCGCCGGTCTACCGCCGCCCGGCCGAGGAGCCGGTCGCCCGGCTCGAGGAGGCGCAGCGCCTCGAGCTCGCGGCGGTGCGCGAGCCGGCGGACGTGGAGCAGGCGCTGCTGGCGCTGCTCGAGAGCCCGAACTGTTGCTCGCGCGAGTGGGTGTACCGGCAGTACGACCAGCTCGTCGGCGGCAACACCGTGGTACGGCCCGGCGGCGACGCAGCCGTGATCCGCGTCGAGGGCACGCGCCGCGGGCTTGCGCTCACGGTCGACGGCAACTCGCGCTACACGCGCCTCGATCCCTACTTGGGCGCCGTGCTCGCCGTCGTCGAGGCGGCGCGTAACTGCGTTGCGGTGGGCGCGCGGCCGCTCGCGGTGAGCGACTGCCTCAACTACGGGAACCCCGAGCAGCCCGACGTGATGTGGGAGTTCCAGCAGGGCATCGCCGGCATCCGCGACGCGTGCCTCGCGCTCGGGGTCCCGGTCGTGAGCGGCAACGTGAGCTTCTACAACGAGACCGAGGGCCGCAGCATCCCGCCGACGCCGGTGATCGCGATGGTGGGCCTGCTCGAGGACGTGGAGGCGCACGTCACCCCGTGGTGGAAGGCCGAGGGCGACGCCGTCGTGCTGCTCGGGCGGACGCGGGAAGAGCTGGGGGGCAGCGAGTACCTCGCGGTGCTCCACGGCCTCGTGCGGGGCACGCCGCCGTGGATCGATCTCGAGGCCGAGAAGCGGCTGCACCGCGTGGTGCTCGAAGCGGTCGGCGAGCGGCTGCTCCGCTCCGCGCACGACGTCGCCGAGGGCGGGCTCGCCGTCGCGCTCGCCGAGAGCTGCTTCGGCGGGCCGCGGCTCGGCGTGCGGGTGACGCTCGAGCGCGGCATGCGGACCGATGCGCTGCTCTTCGGCGAAAGCCAGTCGCGCATGCTGGTGTCCGTGCGCCGCCGCCACCTCGGGCGGCTGCGCGATCTCTGCCGTCGCGAAGACGTGCCGCTCGCGGTGCTCGGCGAGGTCCGGGGGACGCATCTCGTGATCGCCGACCTGCTCGATCTGCCCGTCGAGACGGCGCGCGAGCGCTGGCGGCGCGTGCTCGAGCGGCGGCTCGGCTAGCCGGGTCGCGGTATACACGGCCGGGAGGCTCGGGTAGACTCGGTCGAGGCGGCGATGGGCGACAAGTTTCACGAGGAATGCGGGGTCGTCGGCGTCTACGGGCACCCCGAGGCGGCGACGCTCGCCTACCTCGGGCTCTATGCCCTGCAGCACCGCGGCCAGGAGTCCGCGGGGATCGTGGCGTCCAACGGCGAGAGCCTCATCTCGCACCGCGGCATGGGGCACGTCGCCGATATCTTCTCCCAGGACATCCTCGCACGCCTCGAGGGGCGGCTCGCCATCGGACACAATCGCTACTCGACGAGCGGCTCGACCGTGCTCAAGAACTGCCAGCCGTTCGTGGTGCAGTGGGCGCACGGGGCGCTCGCCGTGGCGCACAACGGCAACCTCGTGAACGCCGACTCCGTGCGCGCCGAGCTGGAAGCCCGGGGGTCGATCTTCCAGTCGACGTCGGACACGGAGGTCATCATCCACTTGATCGCGGCCTCGAGCGCCGACACGCTCGTCGGCCGCATCGTGGACGCGCTGCGGCGGGTGCGGGGCGCCTATTCGCTCGTGTTCCTCACGGAGGACCGCATCATCGCCGCGCGCGATCCCGCCGGCTTTCGGCCGCTGGTGATCGGGCGGGTCGGGGAGACCGTCGTCATCGCCTCGGAGACGTGCGCGCTCGACCTCGTCGATGCGACCTACGAGCGCGAGGTCGAGCCCGGCGAGATCGTCGTCGTGAGCGCGCAGGGGATCGAGTCCGTGCGCGCGCTGCCCGAGGCGCCCACGCACCACTGCGTGTTCGAGTACGTCTACTTCGCCCGCCCCGACAGCCAGGTCTTCGGGCGCAACGTCTATACCGTGCGCAAGGAGCTCGGCCGCCAGCTCGCGCGCGAGAGCGGCGTGGCCGCCGACATCGTGATCCCCGTGCCCGATTCAGGCGTGCCGGCGGCCATCGGCTACGCGGAAGAGGCCGGGCTGCCCTTCGAGATGGGGCTCATCCGCAACCACTACGTGGGGCGGACGTTCATCGAGCCCACGAGCTCGATCCGGCACTTCGGCGTGCGCGTGAAGCTCAATGCGCTGCGGGAGGTGCTCGGCGGCCGGCGCGTGGTCGTGGTCGACGATTCGATCGTCCGCGGCACCACCAGCCGCAAGCTCGTGCACCTGGTGCGGCAGGCGGGCGCGGCCGAGGTGCACATGCGCATCAGCTCGCCCCCCACCACGGGCCCGTGCTTCTACGGGATCGACACGCCCACCCGCGAGGAGCTCATCGCCTCGTCGCACGACGTGGAAGCGATCCGCCGCTATCTCGGCGCGGACTCGCTCGCCTACTTGAGCCTCGAGGGCCTGTTCCGCTTCGCCGGCGGGCGCCGGCACGGCTTCTGCGACGCCTGCTTCACCGGCGAGTACCCGGTGGCGCTCGAGGAGGAGTCGCGCGGGCGCCAGCTCCATCTCTTCGAGGCGGGCGAGCGCGTGACGGCGGCGCGGGGTGTGGCCGCGCACGCGCGGTCGTAGTCGGCGCGCGCCACCGTCGGCCTTGACAACGGCCGGCGACCTCCGTAACGGCCGCCCGGAGGAAGACGCATGCTCGAGGAACGTCACGTGCTGGTGCAGCGCGCCGTGCGCGAGGTCGTGGAGCGGGCGGTGCGGCCCGTCGCGGCTCGCGTGGACCGCGAGGACAGCTTCCCGCGCGAGGCGCTCCGCGCCCTCGGCGCGGCGGGCTATCTCGGCAGCCTCGTGCCGGAGCCCTACGGGGGCGGCGGGGCGGATCTGCTCAGCTACGCGCTCACGATCGAGGCGCTCGCCGCCGTCTCCCCGTCGGTCGCCTGGATCGTGGTCGTCCATTCGTCGGCGACGATGGCGATCGCGGCGACCGGCACCGAGGAGCAGAAGCGGCGCTGGCTCCCCGCGCTCGCCCGCGGTGAGCGGCTGGCGAGCTTCGCGTTCACGGAGGCGAACGCGGGCGCGGACTTCTTCGCGGCCGAGTGCACGGCCCGCGCGGCCGAAGCGGGCTACGAGGTGCGCGGGAGCAAGATCTTCATCAGTCTCGCCACCGAGGCCGACTGCTTCTTGGTGCTCGCCCGCACGGAGCGGGAAGCGAAGAACGTCGGGCTCAGCATGCTGGTGGTCGAGCGGGGGACGGCGGGCTTCGCGGTGGGCGCGCGGCTGCGCGGGATGGGTATGCGGGGGATCGGCTGGGGCGAGATCGTCCTCGAGGAGTGCCGCCTCGCCGAGGCGGCGCGGCTCGGGCCCGAGGGCAAGGGAACGCGCGCGGTCTTCGGCATGGCGGGCGCCTACCTCCTCGGGGCTGCCGCGCTGGCGCTCGGGATCGCAGACGGGGCCTATCAGGGCGTCAGCGCGCGCCTCCGGAGCCGAGCGGTGGCCGGCAAGATGCTGGGCGGGCTCGAGGCGCTGCAGTTCCGGATGGCCGACCTCTCGGCGCGGCTCGAGGCGGCCCGCGCCCTCGTCTACCGCGCGTGCGGCGAGACGGATCCGCGCAGCGTGCTCCCCTTCCAGGCGAAGCTCTTCGCCTCGGAGACGGCGCTCGACGTGACGCGGGCGGCGCTGCAGCTCGGGGGCGCCACGGGCTTCGCGGAAGACGCCGACCTCCAGCGCCTCGCGCGCGACGCCTTCGCGGTGCCACTGCACTTCGAGAACAACGACTTCCTGCGTCGCTTCGTGGGGCGGACGCTCCTCGGCGGGGGCGGCTCCTAACTAGCCCGCGGGCTGCGGTGACACCACGACGGGGCGGCCGTCGGGACCGCGGCGGACCACGGTGTCGTGCGCCCAGGCCGGGTCGGTCGCGGGGTGGTCGATCGTGTAGTGGAGCCCGCGGCTCTCGCGGCGGCTCAAGGCGCACTCGATGATGAGCTCCGCCACGGCCGCGATGTTGCGCAGCTCGGCGAGGTCGCTGGTCATGAGCACGTGCCAGTAGTACTGCCGGATCTCCTCGCGCAGGAGCTGGATGCGCTGGCGTGCGCGGGCGAGCCGCCGGTCGCTGCGCACGATGCCGACGTAGTTCCACATGAAGCGGCGGATCTCGTCCCAGTTGTGGGAGACCACCACCGACTCGTCGCTGTCGGTGGCGCTGCCCGGATCCCACGGGCGCAGGCTGGGCGGCTGGCTCGCGTCGGTGGCGAGCGCTGCCACGGCGTGCTCGGCCGCGCGGTGGGCGAAGACGAGGGCCTCGAGCAGCGAGTTGGAGGCGAGGCGGTTGGCGCCGTGGAGGCCGGTACAGGCGACCTCGCCGCAGGCGTAGAGACGGGGCAGCGCGGTTGCGCCGTGAAGATCGGTCACCACGCCCCCGCAGGAGTAGTGCGCCGCGGGCACGACGGGCACGGGCCCGCGGGTGAGGTCGAAGCCGAACTCGAGGCAGCGCCGGGTGACGGTCGGGAAGCGCCGCCGGATCCAGTCGGGGTCGCGGTGGCTGATGTCGAGATACACGCAGTCGAAGCCGTGGACCTTCATCTCGTTGTCGATCGCGCGCGCGACGACGTCGCGCGGAGCGAGCTCGGCGCGCGGATCGTAGCGGCGCATGAAGGGCTCGCCGTCGGGCCGGCGCAGAATCGCGCCCTCGCCGCGCAGCGCTTCGGTGAGCAGGAAGGACTTGGCCTGCGGGTGATAGAGGCAGGTCGGGTGGAACTGGAAGAACTCCATGTTGGCGATCGACGCGCCCGCGCGGTAGGCGAGTGCCACGCCGTCGCCGGTCGCGACGTCGGGGTTCGACGTGTAGAGATAGACCTTGCCCGCCCCGCCGGTGCAGAGAAACGTCGCCCGCGCGACGAAGCGGTGCACCTGCTGGGTCGTGCGGTCGAGGACGTAGGCGCCCCAGCAGGGCGGCGGCGTGCGGCTGCGGTCGAGGAGCAGGTCGATCGCCAGGTGGTTCTCGTAGATGGTCACCGCGGGCACCGCTCGCACCGCCTCGGTGAGCGCGCGGATGATCTCCCGCCCGGTCGCGTCGAGCGCGTGGAGGATGCGGCGGTGGGAGTGCCCGCCCTCCTGGCCGAGGTCGTACTGCGGATCCTCCGGGTCGCCGCGAACGTCGAAGTTGGTGCCGAGCGCGATCAGGTCCCGCACGCGATCGGGGCCCTCGCGCACGACGGTCTCGACGACCTCGCGGTGGCAGAGTCCTGCGCCCGCGGCGAGCGTGTCCTCGACGTGGGATTCGAAGCTGTCCTCGGGGCTCCACACCGAGGCGATGCCGCCCTGGGCGTACTGGCTCGAGCTCTCGGGCAGGCGGTCCTTCGTGACCAGCACGACGCGGGCGGCGCGCGCACAGCGGAGCGCGGCGACGAGGCCGGCAATGCCGCTGCCGATGACGAGGACGTCGCTCTCGACCGGCACGCGCGCCACCTTCCCGTGCCGGCCCGGGCGGGTCAAGGGACGCCGCAGCTCACGCGTGTTTGACCTTGGCGGGGCGATGCCCCTATCCTCTGCCGAGATGCGGCCGGCGGCGGTGGCTGGGCTCGTGGGCTGCGCGGCTCTCGCGCTCGCCTGCGAGGCGCGGGCGGATGTCTACACGTATCGCGACGCCCACGGCACGCTCATCTTCACCAACGCGCCCGCCGAGCCGTCGCGGCTGGTCATCGCGGAGCCGCCGCTGCCGCCCGCGCCGCCGATCCTGGCCGTGCGGCCGCCGGGTCAGATCGTCGGCGAGCACACGCCGTACGACGATCTCATCCGCCAGGTTGCGGCGCGCTACGATGTCGAGTATGCGCTCGTGAAGGCCATCATCAAGGCCGAGTCCGCGTTCGACAACTACGCGATCTCGCGGAAAGGCGCCCTCGGACTCATGCAGCTCATGCCCGCGACGGCGGCACTCCACCGCGTGCACGACGTCTTCCTGCCGCGCGACAACATCGAGGGCGGCTGCCGGCACCTGCGCATGCTGCTCGACCGATACGGAGGCAACCTGCCGCTCGCCATCGCGGCCTACAACGCCGGCACGCAGCGGGTCGAGGAAGCCGGCGGCGTGCCGCCGATCGCCGAGACGCGTGAGTACCTCGCCCGCGTGCTGCGGTACCGCGCGATGTACGCGCGAGAGGGCGGGCATGTCCTCGCGAGCCGCCGCTGAGGCCGTCGGGCGTGGCACCCACGTCGCTGCGCTCCCGAACCTGCTGAGCCTGCTGCGCATCGGGCTCGTCCCGGTGCTGGTCGCGCTCCTCGCCTGGCCCACGCGGGCGACCCGCATCGTGGCGGGGGCCTGCTTTCTCCTCGCCTGCGTCACCGATTTCCTCGACGGCTACCTCGCCCGCCGGCGCGGCATCACCAGCGTGCTCGGGCAGTTCCTCGATCCGCTCGCGGACAAGATGATCGTCTCGTGCGTGCTGATCATGCTGGCCGCCGTGCCGGCCGAGCCGCGCGTGCCGGCGTGGATGGTGGTCGTGATCGTCGTGCGCGAGCTCGCGGTGACGGGGCTGCGCACGATCGCTTCGCGCGGGGGTGTGCTCCTGCCCGCGCTCGAGCTCGGCAAGTACAAGATGATCTTCCAGATGTTCGCGCTCGAGGGGCTCATCCTCCGCGACCGCTACCCGGTGCCGGGCACGGGGCTCCAGGTCGACTTCCACGCCGCGGGGATGGTGCTGCTGTGGGTGGCCCTCGTGCTCGGGGTGTGGTCGGCGATCGACTACCACGTGCGCATCCTGCGCCAGGTAGACCTCCGCTGACGCGCGGTTGACCCGTGAAACGCGAGCCGCTACAAGCCCTTCTTCACGCTCGCGGGTGTAGCTCAGTTGGCTAGAGCGTGTGCTTGCCAAGCACAAGGTCGCCGGTTCGACCCCGGTCACCCGCTCTCGAGGGATCGCGGTGCGCGGCGCCTGCGCCCGCCGCGCGCGAAGGCGCCTCGCTTGGCGTGCGCGCGCGACTCCGCTAAAAGCAGGACCCATGGCTGAGCGGATGCGACGGCGGAAGGCGAAGGCGGCAGGGGGGAAGCGTGCCCGCACCGTGCGCAAGGCGCGCAAGGCGGTGCCCAGAAAGAAGGCTGCGGCGCGGGCAGTGACCAAGAAGCGGCGCGCGCCGGCAAAGACGGTGCGGCGGCCGCGGGCGGGGACGCGGCGCCGGCCTGCGACCGCGCCGGCGGCGCCGGCCGCGGCGCCGACGCCCGCGTCGGCCCCCGCCGAGGTGGAAGTCGTCAGCGCGGGGGCCGAAGGGGGCGGGCCGCCGGTCGACGACACGGGCGTGATCTAGGCGCGCCGGGATGCGCATGCGGCGCGGGGCGGTCCTCGCCCTCGGCCTGCTGGTGCTTCTGCTTGCGCCGGCTGGGCCGGGGCGTGCGGCCGAGGACTGGAACGACGCCGAGATCGCCTGGCAGCCGTATGCCGAAGGGCTCGCGCTGGCGAAGAAGGAGAAGAAGCCCATCTGCCTCGTCTTCTTCACGGAATGGTGCCCGCACTGCCAGCGCTACAGCCGCGTGTTTCACGATCCCCGGGTCGTCGCTGCCGCGAAGCGGTTCGTGATGATCCGGCTCGATCGAGACAAGAACCCGGAGCTCAGCAGGCGCTATGCGCCCGACGGCGAATACATTCCGCGCACGCTCTTCCTGGCGTCGAGCGGGGAGGTGGCGCGCGAGATCCACGCGCCACGCGAAAAATACCTCTACTTCTACGACGAGCAGGATCCGGCGGGCCTGCTCGCGGGCATGGCCGAGGCCGCGAAGGTGCTCCGCGGGGGCTCCTAGACGCCGAGCAGCCGGCCGAGCGGATGGCGGTCGGCGGGCTCCCACCCCCGGGGCCCGAGCACCTCGAGCCGGCGGCGGCCGTCGGCGAGCTCGATGAGGCGGATCCATTCCCCGGCGCGCTCGACCGGGCCATCGACGACGCGCACGCGGCCTCCGCGCGGGGCGCGCCGCCGCGCCCGTTCCCGGCGGAGCGCCAAGGCTCCGAGGACGGTCCCGCCGAGCGCGCTCAGGAGGATCGCGATGCCGAGCGCCCAGGGTAGGTAGTCGGACAGGGCGATGACGTCGCTTCCCTCCACGGCGCCCGTCGGCTCACATACTTCGGGGCGCCTCGTCAAGCCGGTCCGTCCGCGCTCGGGAGTGCGCTAAGCCGTGCCCGCGCGCGAGGCCGGGATCGTCGTGCCGCTCTTTGCGCTGCGCAGCGCACGCGGCTGGGGCATCGGCGAGATCGGCGACCTCGGGCCGCTCAGCGCCTGGCTGGCGGCGGCGGGCCATCGCCGCCTCCAGCTCCTCCCGGTGTTCGAGATGGCCCCCGGCGAGCGCAGCCCCTACGCGGCGATCACCGGCTTCGCCCTCGATCCGATCTACCTCTCGCTCGCCGACGTGGCGGACTTCGCCGCGAGCGGCGGCGAGGCCGCGCTTTCGCCCGAGGACCGCGCCCGGCTCGCCGGGCTCCGCGCCGGCACCGGGATCGACTACGACGAGGTGCGCGGGCTCAAGCGGCGCGCGCTCAAGCGGGCCTTCGCGCACTTCTACGCCGCCGAATGGCGCACGGGGACGCCTCGGGCGCAGGCGCTGCGCGCGTACTGCGCCGCGGAAGCGGACTGGCTCCATGACTGGGCGCTCTATCGCGCCCTCAAGGAGGAGCGGGGGGAGGCGCCCTGGACGGCGTGGGAGCCCGCGCTGCGCGATCGCAAGCCCGCGGCGCTCGCGCGCGCGCGCCGTGCGCTCGGCGCGCGTCGGCTCTTCCACTGCTACGTCCAGTGGCTCGCGGCCGGGCAGTGGGAAGCCGCGCGCCGACAGGCGGCCGCCGCCGGCATCGCCCTCGACGGGGACCTGGCGTTCATGGTTTCGGCCGACAGCGCCGACGTCTGGGCGCGCCAGCGCGAGTTTCGCCTCGACGCCAGCTTGGGCGCGCCGCCCGACGCGTTCAACGCAAGCGGCCAGGACTGGGGGCTTCCCGTGCCCCGCTGGCCGGTGATGGCCCGGCATGGTTTTGCCTGGCTCAAGCGGCGCGCGGCGCGGGCCGCCGCGCTCTTCGATGGCTGCCGGCTCGACCACGTCGTCGGCTACTACCGCATGTACGTGCGCCCGGCGGCGGGCACCCCGGCCTTCGAGCCCGCGACCGAAAGCGAGCAGCGCGCCCTCGGCGAACGCCTGCTTGGCGTGATCCGCACGGCCGCAGCCGCGATGGCGATCCTCGCCGAGGACCTCGGCGCCGTGCCCGACTTCGTGCGCGCGTCGCTCGCCCGCCAGGGCGTGCCGGGCCACCGAGTGCTGCGCTGGGAGGTGGAGAACGGCGTCTTTCGCGACCCGCGAACGTATCCCGAGCTGTCGGTGGCGACGAGCGGGACGCACGACACGTCGTCCCTCGCCACGTGGTGGAGCGAGGAGCTGGACGACGCAGGGCGCCGCGCGCTCGCCGCCGTGCCGGTCTTTGCCCCGCTCGCCGGCGCCGGGGCCTTCACGCCCGCGGTGCACGCGGCGCTCCTCGACGGGCTCTACGCCGCAGGCTCGCGGCTCGTGCTCCTGCCCGTCCAGGATGCCTACGGCGGCCGCGAGCGCATCAACACCCCCGCGACGGTGGGGCCGGCCAACTGGAGCTACCGGCTCCCGTGGGCGATCGAGGAGCTGGCCGAGGGGGCGGGACGGAGCGTGGCGGCGCGGCTGCGCGCGCTCGCGGCACGTCACGGGCGGCTGCCCGCCGGCTAGGACACGGCGAGCCTGCGGATGGCTGCGGCGACGAGGCGTGCGCTGGCCGCGGCACCATAGGCCGTCCAGTGCACGTGGTAGAGGCGCGCGCGCGCGACGCGCGGAAGGGCGCGGTACGCGAGCTGCAGGTCGAGCAGCGGCGTCCCAGAGCGAGCGGCCCAGCGCGCCACGAGGCGCTCGGCACGCGACGGGCCCCCGCCGGGCCCGCGCGGAATGTAGACGACGAGAAGGCGTGCGCCGTGGTTGTCCGCGTCGCGCCGCATGGCATCGAGGATCGCGAGCGTCACGGCACCGGCGCGCGTCCGCTCAAGGCCGACGAAGGGCAGCGCCGTGGCGACGGCGTCGGGAAGCCAGGTGAGCGTGGACAGGAGGTAGAGGGCTGGCAGGTGGGGCGGCCGGGTAAGCAGCGTCGCAGGTGGCGGGACGGGCACGCCCCGCAGCACGAGGCGGCCGCCCACGAGATCGAAGTACGGTTTCGCGTAGTCGCGAAAGCCGAGCGCATCGCGACGGACGTCGTCCTCGAAGACGCCGAGGACGATCAGACTGGGGTGATACGCAAAGCCGAGGTGTCGCAGCCGCAGCCACTGCTGATCGGTGCCATAGCCGTGCACCCCGAGGTTGAGGACCTCCCAGCGCGCGCGTCCCGATGCGTCGAGCGCCAGCTCGAGCCGCGCGGGCATCGTCTCCTCGTCGCGCAGGCCCTCGCCGAAGACGAAGGAGTCGCCGACGCAGAGGACGCGGCGAACGCCGGGCGGCGGCTGCACCGCGAACTCCCGCTGGCCGCGGATGCCGACCGAATTGGAGCTGATCGTGGCGGTGTGCAGGTTCGCCGCGAGCTCCCAGCCGAGGAGCGGCGAGTACGCGTCGACGACCTCCGACACCGGGTCGACCTGCCCGCGGGCGTGGCGCGCGCGCCACGCAAGCTCGCGCCGCACGCTGGGCGCGAGGGAGATCGCGGGGAAGAGCCGGAGCAACGCCTCGAGCACGCAGACGGCGAGGAGCGCGCCCAGGCCGAGCGCGACGAGCGCGTGGGCAACGTGGCGCCGAGCTGCGAGCACGATCCCCCTGCGTAGGATGCCCCCGGTCCGCGGTCAACGCCGTGGCGGGCCGATCGCTTCCGCGAGCGCGCGCGGGTGGGGCACGAGGCGGCGGAGCCGACCCCGTCACCCGCGTGACGAGGCGCGCGAAAGTGGACGCATCTTCCACGCGGAGCGCACGGCGGTCGCCATCCGATGCCTGCCCCCGCGCCCTGGCACGCGGCTTGGAGGATCCGTGCGAATGCAGGCCCCTCGCGACACCGCCCGGTTCGGCCGCCGCGCGCTCTGGGAGCGGCGCCTTTGGGCCGACCTTGGGTTGATCGCGCTCGTGCTCGTCGTCGCGGGGGTGCTCTACGTGCGCGCCACCGAGCGGCGGCTCATCGACAGCACGGGGGAGAGCCTCGCGATGACCGCCGGGAGCATCGCGAGCGACCTCGACACGCTGCTCGTCGATGCCGCCCGGGACGCCGAGATGCTCGCCGCCACGGTTGCCTTCCAGCAAGGCGATCCCGCGGCAATGGGGACGGCGCTCGCGGCGACGCTCGAGGCGCGTCCCGTCTACGCGTGGCTCGCCGCGGCGGGGGCCGACGGGCGGATCGCCGCCGCCACGCAGGCGAGCCTCGTCGGCGCCGACGTGCACGAGGCCGGCTGGTTTGCGGCCGTGCGCGACGGGCGCCGGCTCGACGTTCGCGAGGAGAACGACGCGGCGGGGCCGCTGCTCGCGTTTACGGCGCCGATCCGCGACAGCCGCGGCGGCTTTCGCGGCGCGGTGACCGGGCGCATCGGCCTCGCGGCGCTCGCCGAGGTATTCGACCGCAAGATCCAGCTCCTCGAGAAGCAGCGCGAGGCGGGCATCGAGTGGCAGTTCGTCGCCCACGACGGGCGTGTCATCGCCGAGCATCGGCGCCCCGAGAGCCGCCTCGACCTGCGCACGCTCGGGGTGCCGGCGGCGCTGGTGACCGGCGCGTCGCGGCCGGGCTGGGTCGAGGAGGACCGTGCGGGCGGCGTCTCGGTGCTCACCGGCTATGCCCAGGCCGGCGGCTCCGGCGGCTCGGAGGGGCTCGACTGGCGCGTCCTCGTGCGCATGGATCGCGACGACGTGATCGCGCCCATCCGCCGCTCGGCCTGGCTCCTCCTGGGCCTGCTGGCGGCGCTCGTGCTGCCGCTCGTGGGGCTGCTCCGCTGGATCTTCGTGCAGCGCGGCCGGGCCGTCCAGGCCCTCTGGGATTCGCACGCGGCACTCGAGCGCCGCGTCGAGGAGCGGACGGCGGAGCTGCGCCGGGCGAACGAGGCGCTGCAGGTCGAGGTGCGCGAGCGCGAGCGGGCGCACCAGGCCGCGCTCGAGGCGACGCGTGCGAAGTCGGCGTTTCTCGCCAACATGAGCCACGAGATCCGCACGCCCATGACGGCGATTTTGGGCTATGCGGAGCTGCTCTCCGATCCCGAGGCCTCGGCCCACGACCGCGAGGCGTACGTCGAGACGATCCGCTTGAACGGCGAGCATCTCCTGCGCCTCGTGAACGACATCCTCGACCTCTCCCGCATCGAGGCGGGCCGCATGCCGCTCGAGCGCGTCGACTGCTCGCCGGCGCAGCTCGTGACGGAGGTCGTCTCCTCGATGCGCGTGCGCGCCGACAGCAAGAAGCTCCGCCTCGAGCTCGGCTACGCGGGGCCGATCCCCGAGCGCATCCAGGCCGATCCGACGCGGCTGCGGCAGATCCTCATGAACTTGGTCGGCAACGCCATCAAGTTCACCGAGCAGGGCGGGGTGCACGTGACGGTGGGCCTCGTGTCGGGCGCGGACGGCACGGGGGCCACGCTGCGCTTCGCGGTCGCCGATACCGGCATCGGCATCACGCGCGAGCAGCAGGAGCGCCTCTTCGTTCCCTTCGGGCAGGCCGATCCGTCCACCACCCGCCGCTTCGGCGGCTCCGGGCTCGGCCTCGCGATCTCGAAGCGCCTCGCCAACATGCTGGGCGGCGACATCGCGGTCGAGAGCACGCCGGGAGTCGGCAGCACCTTCACGCTGAGCCTCGACGTGGGATCGCTCGAGGGCGTGCGCCTCGTCCGGCCGGTCGAGCGGGTGCCGCGCGCCGCGGCACGGCGGGCGCCCTGGGGCGAGGAGGCACCGCTCGGGGGCCGCATCCTCCTCGCCGAGGATGCGCCCGACAACCGCCGGCTGCTCGCGCTCTACCTCAAGCGCGCCGGGGCGACGGTGGAGACGGCAGAGAACGGCCTCGTGGTCTGCGAGCTCGCGCTCGCCGCCGCCGCGGCCGGCACGCCCTTCGACGTGATCCTGATGGACATGCAGATGCCCGAGCTGGACGGCTACGACGCCACGGCCCGGCTCCGTCAGGCGGGCTACCGCGGCGCGATCATCGCGCTCACGGCGCACGCGATGGACGGGGATCGGGCGCGCTGTCTCGCCGCGGGCTGCGACGACTACGTCGCCAAGCCGGTCGATCGGCAGACGCTGATCGAGGCGATCCGCCGCCGGCTGCCTGCGCGGCAGGCGGCGCCGCGAGCGGCGCATCCCTTCGCGGGCGACCCGGAAATGGAGCGCCTGCTGGAGGCGTTCGTCGCTGCGCTCCCGCGGCGCACGGCGGTGATGGAGCAGTGCCTCGCGGCGGGCGACCTCGACGGGCTGCTCGTCGCCGCGCACCAGCTCAAGGGAACCGCCGGCGGCTACGGGTTTCCGCGGCTCTCGGAGGCCGCGGCGGCGCTCGAGGCCGCGGTGCGCACGCGCGCGGACCACGCGGTCCTCCGCGCACGCACCGATGCGGTCGTCGCGCTCTGCCGCGCGATCGGTGCGGACCTGGGCGCCGGCCGCCTGGTGGAGCAGCGGGCATGACCGGGCGGGTGCTGATCGTCGACGACGACCCCGAGATGTGCCGGCTGCTCGCCGCGGGCCTCGCCCGTCGGGGCTTCGAGGCATCGTGGCAGACCTCGGCTACGGCCGCGCTCGGCGCGCTCGAGCGCGCCGAGGTCGACGCGGTCGTGGCGGACGTGAACATGCCCGAGGTGAGCGGCCTCGAGCTGTGCGAGCGCATCACCGCCAACCGGCCGCACGTGCCGGTGGCGCTGCTTACGGGCTTCGGCAACCTCGAGGTTGCGGTGGCGGCCATCCGCGCCGGGGCCTACGACCTGCTGCTCAAGCCCCCCGACCTCGACGTGGTCGTCGCCGCCGTCGAGCGGGCCGTCCGGCACGGGCGGGTGAGCCACGTCATCCGGCAGCTCCCCTGGACGGTGGCCGAGGACGACGGTCGCACCGAGATCGTCGGCACGAGCGCGCCCATGCGCAAGCTCCGCGACCTGGTCGGCCAGGTCGCCGACAGCCAGGCGGCGGTGCTGGTGAGCGGCGAGAGCGGAACGGGCAAGGAGCTCGTCGCCCGCGCGCTGCACCGCCGTGGACGGCGGGCGGCGGGGCCGTTCGTGGCGGTGAACTGCGCGGCAGTCCCCGAGGCGCTCCTCGAGAGCGAGCTGTTCGGGCACGTGCGCGGCGCCTTCACCGACGCGCGCGCGGACCGCGTGGGCCTCTTTGCGCGCGCGAGCGGCGGCACGCTCTTCCTCGACGAGATCGCGGACCTGCCGCTCGCGCTCCAGCCAAAGCTGCTGCGGGCGCTCCAGGAGCGGGCGGTGCGCCCCGTCGGCGGCGACGTGGAGCAGCCGTGCGACGTGCGCGTCGTGGCGGCGACCAACCACGACCTCGAGGCGGCGGTGGCGGCCGGGCAGTTTCGCGAGGATCTCTACTTTCGCATCAACGTGATCCGCATCGAGGTGCCGCCGCTGCGTGCGCGCGGCAACGATATCCTGCTGCTCGCCCAGCACTTCCTGCGCCGCAGCGCGGCGCAGGCGGGCAAGCCCGTGCGCGGGCTTTCGCCGGCGGCGGCCGAACGGCTGATCGCCTACGCCTGGCCCGGCAACGTGCGCGAGCTCGAGAACTGCATGGAGCGCGCCGTGATCCTCGCGCGCCACGAGGAAATCGTCGTCGACGACCTGCCCGAGCGCATTCAAAAGGCGCTCTGGCCGCTTCCGGCGCTGCCGGCGAGCGAGCCGGTGCTCGCGCTGGCGGAGGTCGAGCGGCGCCACATCCTGCGCGTGCTCGAGGCCGCGCGCGGCAACCGCACCCGCGCGGCGGCGCTCCTCGGGCTCCACCGCCGGACCCTCTCGCGCAAGCTCGGGGCCTATCGACAGGCCGAGGCGGCGGGACGATCTGTCCTCTGCGGCACGATGGCCCGGAGCGCGCACCCGCGCGGCAGGAGCGACGGGCGATGACGCGTTGGCCACCCGACCGCGGCGAAATGCCGCAGGCGCCCCCGGGCGATTCGGCGAATTCTCGCGGCACGGTCGACGGTACGGCGGATGCAGGGCCCATGAGCTCGGGTGACCCCATGCACGGTCCGCAGGCGCTCGGCGATGATCCGATCTACGGCGCGCTCGTGCAGCCCCGCGCGGCTGCCGGCCGCCGGCGCGTCCTCCTGGCGGAGGACGACCACGACCTGCTGCAACTCCTCGCCCGCGTGCTCCAGCGGGAGGGCTACGAGGTGGTGACGGCCGAAGACGGGGTCGGGCTCCTCGCCGAGCTCGAAGCGACGACCTGGGCGGATCCGGCGCGACGCTTTGGTGCCGTCGTCGCCGACGTCAACCTCCCCGGGCTCGGCGCGCTCGAGGTCCTCGCTGGGCTCGGCAGCGCCGATGCCGCGGCGACGCCCGTGGTCCTGGTGACGGCGCACGCCGACGAGGCCGTGCGCGCCGAGGCGCGGCGCCTCGGCGCGGTGGCCGTGCTCGAGAAGCCGCTCGCGCTGGACGAGCTCAGGCGCGCGGTGCGCCAGGCGGTGTGGCGCTGATGGAGCCCATGCTGCCGACGTACCTTGCGCGCGCGATCCCGGCGCGCTCCGGGGCAGCCGTCGTGCGGACCGGAGAGCTCACGCCCTACGATGCCGAGACGCTGGCGACCGAGGTGATCCCGATGGGACCGGGCACCGTGCTCGAGGTGACGCTGCACGCCGGCGCGGAGGAGGATCTCCGGCTGCTGCGGGACGTGACGCGCGACCTCGAGCGCCACGGGATCGCGGTGCGGGTCCGCCAGGTGCCGGGGGCCTAAGCGGCTACGGCGAGTTGCGGGTCTTCCAGACGCTCGGGCGCGGCGTCGTCGTCGACACGGTGGAGATGCCCGCCGGCGTGGAGGTGGTCGCCGGCCCCCCGGCATCGCTCGATTCCACGCGCACCGGCGGCGCCGTGCCGACGCGCACCGTCGTGACCGGCGGCTCGTATTCGTAGGTCGGCCGCGCCCGCGAGCACCCCGCGGCCAGCACCCCGGCGAGCAGCACCGCACCCCCGAATCCCCGCATCGTCATTGCCTCCCTCGGTCGAGCCTCGGGCGCTCCGCCCACGACGGACCGCCCCGCGTCCATGCGGGCCCATTTCCCCAGTTGGCCCGCGTACGCTTGCCGGGATGCCCCGGGTCGTAGAGCCGGCAGCGCTCGGCGTACGCCCGCATCGCGGCGTCCCGCTCGGTCGCCGAATAGAAGTCCTCGGCGCGCTTCCAACGCCCGCCGCCCGCGTAGTCGAGGATCGTGACGCCGGGAAAGTCGAACGCCCCCTCGCCGCCCGGGTCGTCGCGCCGGTTCCGCATGTAGACGACCGCGCGGCCGCGCTCGGCGTCGATCACGTGCCACTCGTAGACCGTGTAAATCTCGCCGTAGCGCTCCATGAGCGGGACGATCCAGCGGCGCACGGCTTCCCGCCCGAGCATGGTGCCGTAGGAGTGCTCCACGTAGAGGCAGTCCTCGGTGAAGAGGTCGCACCACGCCTCCCAGTCCTCGGCGACTGCACCCGTGCGCCAGTAGGTCCGAAACGCCGCCTCGATCTCGTCGTGGGCGAATCCGGCCACCGCGCCTCCATAGCGTGCGGCGGCCGAGGCGTCTAGAAGCGGCGGGCGAGGAGGGCCGCGGCGCCCGATGCGAGCGCCGCGACGATGTCGGCCGCCGGCTCGATGCGACGCACTGCGCTCACCGACTCCCCAGCGTAGAGCGCCATGGCGGGGATCGCCCCGGTCGTGTCGCGCAGCGGGCAGGGCACCGCAAAGCGCGGCAGTGGCAGCTCCGCGTCGCCCAGGCGGAACGTGCCGGTGACCTCGCCGGGGAACGCCTCGGCGGCGGCGATGCACGAGCGCAGCACGCGGTGCGGCGCGTGCGGCCACATGACCGAGAACGCCTCGGTGAGCACGGTGTCTTCGGCGCGGGCCGCGAGGAGAGCCGCCTGGTACTCCGGGTGCGCCCCCGACTCCGCGGCGGCGACGAAGCGCGTGCCGAGCCGCACGGCGGCGGCCCCGGCGGCGAGCGCGGCCGCCATGGCGCGGGCGGTGCCGATGCCGCCGGCGGCCACCACCGGCACGGGAACGGCGTCGAGGACGTCGCCGAGCAGGGGCAGAAGCCCGATACGCCCGCGCACGTGCCCGCCCGCCTCGCTGCCCTGGGCCACGATCAGGTCGCACCCCGCGCGCGCCGCTGCCCGTGCCTCCTCGAGCGAGCCCACCTGCCAGCTCGCGAGCGCGCCGCCCGCGTGCACGAGCGCGACGAGGGCCGGATCGGGCTCGCCGTAGAAGAACTCGACGACGCGCACGCGGGGAGCGGCGACGGCCACGCACTCCCGATCGAGAAACGGCAGGAGGAAATTCACGCCGACGGCGCCGGTCGTGCGGCGGCGCACGTCGTCGAGGACGGCGGCGAGCGCGGGCGGCGGGAGCCGGCCGGCGCCGAGCATGCCGAGCCCCCCGGCATTGGCGACCGCCGCCACGAGCGCAGGCGTCGTGACCCCCGGCATGCCCGCGAGCTGCAGCGGCACGCGACAGCCGATCAGGCGCGTGAAGGCCGTCTCGAGCAGGGTTTAGCCCTCCATGCCGGGCACACCGCCGCCCGCGCGGCCGGCGCCAGCGGCAAAGCGCGCCGCCCCCGCCAGGCCGACCGCCACCGTCGCCCAGCCGAGCTGACGCTCGAGGGCGAGCCCCTGGTCGAGGGGAAGGCCGCTGCCGCGGATTGCGGCCTCGCGATCGGCGAGCAGCGTTGGCTGCGGAAAGCTGGCGATCAGCTCCGCCCACTCGAGCGCGGCGGCGACCACCTGGTCGTCGGGCACGACGCGGTTGACGAGGCCGAGCGCCAGGGCCTCGTCGGCACGGACGGCGCGGCCGAGCAGGATGAGCTCGAGCGCACGCCCGAGGCCCACGACGCGCGGCAGGCGCTGCGTGCCGCCGTCGAGCAGCGGCACGCCCCAGCGGCGCTCGAAGCACCCGAAGGTGGCGCTCGCGCCGGCGACGCGCAGGTCGCACCAGAGCGCCAGCTCGAGCCCGCCGGCGACGCAGTACCCCGTGACCGCGGCGATGGTCGGCTTCGGGGAGTGCAGGCGCGTGAAGCCGAGGGGCCCGGCGTCGCGATCGTGCAGCGTGTGGAGCGCCTTTAAGTCGGCGCCGGCCGAGAACGCGCGCGCGTCCCCCGCCAGCACGAGCACGCGCGCATCGTCGTCGCCGACAAAGCGGGTGAAGGCCGCGTGCAGGGCTTCGGCCGTGGGACCGTCGACGGCGTTGCGCCGTTCGGGGCGAACGATGCGCACGAGCGCGGCGGCACCGACGCGCTCGTAGCAAACGGGCTCCGGCATGACCCCCTCTACCACGTTCGGGCTCCGCCGTTGACTGGGGGGTGGGATGGGGTAGAGCCGGGCAGACGATGCTCCGCGTGAGCCTCCTGGTCGAGCCCGGGGTCGAGCCTCCGGCGAGCAGCGCGCGCGACCGGGAGCTGCTCGCGCAGGCGGCGGCCGACGGCGTGGGATTCCTCCGCGTCTACACGCTCGTCGCGGAGACGCTCGTGCTCGGCCGCTATCATCGCCGACCCCCGCCGAGCGCCGTGCCGCTCGCCCGCCGGCTCGCGGGCGGGCGCGCCGCCCCCGGGGGGCCGGGATTCGTCGGCGTGAGCCTCGTGCTCCCGCACCGTGCCGCGCTCGTGGCCAACGACCCGCTCGCGCTCGCACCCGAGCAGGTGATGAACCGCTGCGTGCGCGGCATCCTGGCGGGCCTCGAGGCGGTAGGTGTCCCGGCACTCTACCCCGGACGGGAGACGATCACCGCGGGCGGTCGGCTCCTCGGGCTCCTCGCCTTCGACGTCGACGCACACGGGGCGTGTCTTTTCGAGGCGGTGCTGGCGCTCGGCAGTGACCTCGCGGCGCTACCGCCGCTGCTCGACCGCGCCGATCCAGGCGGCGTGGTGGCCGCAGCGCTCGTCCTCCCCGAGCAGGCGACGAGCGTCGCGCGCACGCTCGGACGCACCCCGGCGCTGGAGGAGGTCGCGGCCTGGCTCGCCCGCGGCTACGCCGCGCGCTTCGACGTGCGCGTCACGCCAGGGCCGCCGCTCTCCGCGCCCGCGCCCGACGCCGCCTGGATCGACTGGCGCCGGCCGCGGCCGGATCTCGACCGGCACGCCCGCACGCCCATCATGGTGGGCACCCTCGAGGCGCACGCGGCGCTTGCGCCCGACGGGCGCCTCGCAGCGGTCGAGCTGGCCGGGGATCTCATCGCGGACTCGCCGGGGGTGGCGCGGCTCGAGACGGAGCTGGTGGGGGTGGGCGCGGCGGCCGCCGACGTGCAGCGCGTCGTCGAGGCCGTGTTTGCCGGTCCCGTGCACTTCGCGCTCGGCGTGGGCGCGCTACGGACGATCACCGACACGATCCTGCGGGCGGTCGCGTGAGCGGCGAGGCCGAGATGCCGGCTCGGCTCGCCCGCGTCGAGCGACTCATCGAGGCCGCGCGGCGCGCGCCCGACGCCCTCGGCGCGCTGGCAGCGTGTCTCGGCGATCCGGACCGGGCCGTCCGCCGGCGCGCCGCCGACGGGTTCGTGGCCCTCGGCCGCCGCGGTGTGGCGGTGCGGGCGACGCTCGAGCGCGCGCTGGTCGCCCCGAGCCCGAGCGCCCGAGCAGCCGCCGCGTTTGCGCTCGCCGAGCTCGGCGATCCGTCGAGCGGCTGCCTAAAAGTGCTCTACGAGAGCCTCGGCGCCGACGACGGCGACCAGCGCTGGGGGGCCGCCGAGCGGCTGGCGCCGCTTGCCGCGCACCCGGACGTCGAGGCGGCGCTCTGCGCGCTCGTCGCCGCCGGCACCCCGCCGCAGCGGCGGATGGCGCTCTACTGCCTGCGGGACGCCGCCGGGTGGTCGGCGCGATGCGAGGCGACGGCGCGCGCCGCCCTCGCCGATCCCGAGGCGGGCGTGCGCCTGGCGGCGCTCTCGACCCTCGGCCGCCGGGCGACCGACCGCCGGGCGGCTGCCCGGGCCATGCTCCCGCTGCTCGTCGATCCCGCGGCCGGCGTGCGTCGGGCGGCCGCCGTGGCCCTCGGCACGCTCGGCGTGACCGACCCGGAAGTGACCGCACAGCTCGAAACCGCGGCCGCCTCGGCCGACGACGCCCTCGGCCGCGCCGCCGCCCGCGCGCTCGCAGAGCTCGCGCGCCGCGCCGGACGCGTCTAGCCCGCCAGCCCCTGGCGGATGTAGCGCACGGCGATCGCGGCGAGGAGCAGGCTCACGACCTTCGAGACCGCGCGTGCGCCGCTGCGGCCGATCAGCCGCTCGACCACGGTCACCTGGGCGAGCACCGCCCAGCAGATGGCGAGGTTGGCGAGCAGCGCCGCGGTCGTGAGCAGCGCCCCGTGGAGGTCGACGAGCACGATCGTGGTGGTGATCACGGCCGGGCCGGCGATGAGCGGCACGCCTAGGGGCACGGCGCCGACGTCGCCCAGCTCGACCGTTGGCCGTGGCTCGCGGGCGAGCAGGTCGAGCGCCGCAAGCGCGAAGAGGATCAGGCCGCCGGCGATCTGGAAGTCGGCGACGGTGATGCCGAGGGTGCGGAAGACCACGCGGCCCACGAGCGCGAAGCCGAGGCTCACGGCGGCAGCGACGATCACCGAGCCGCGCAAGACCCGCCGCCGCTCGTTCGCCCCGAGCCCGCGCGTGAGCGCGAAGAAGATGGGCGCGATGCCGACCACGTCGACCGCGACGAACAGCGGGAGAAACGTGTCGAGGAAGGCCGTGGCCGCGTCTGCGCCGCGCCCGCTCACGCCGCCGCGCCGGCAACGGGCGTCAGGACGAGCCCCCGCGGGCCCGCGTCGACCGCGAGCCGGCTGCCGTCGGTGAGGGTCCCCTCGACGAGGAGCTGCGCGAGCCGCGTCTCGAGCTCGTTCTGGATGACGCGCTTGAGCGGGCGGGCGCCGTAGACCGGGTCGTAGCCGCGGTCGGCGAGCCAGTCCTTCGCGCGCTCGCTCACCTCGAGCACGAGGTGGCGGTCGGCGAGCCGCGCGGCGAGCCGCGCGAGCTGCAGGTCGACGATTTGGCGCACCTGCTCGCGCTCGAGGGCGTGGAACACCACGATGTCGTCGATGCGGTTCAAGAACTCCGGTCGGAAGTGCTGCCGCAGCGCCTCGAGCACCCGCTCCTTCATGCGCTCGTGATCGCCGGCGCGCTCGGTGATGAGCTGGCTGCCGATGTTGGAGGTCATGATGACCACCGTGTTGCGGAAGTCGACCGTGCGGCCCTGGCCGTCGGTGAGCCGGCCGTCGTCGAGGAGCTGGAGGAGCACGTTGAACACGTCGTGGTGCGCCTTCTCGATCTCGTCGAAGAGGATCACGCAGTACGGCTTGCGGCGCACCGCCTCGGTGAGCTGGCCGCCCTCTTCGTAGCCGACGTAGCCCGGCGGCGCCCCAATGAGCCGCGCCACGGTGTGCTTCTCCATGTACTCGGACATGTCGATGCGCACGAGCGCCTGCTCGCTGTCGAAGAGGAACTCGGCGAGCGCCCGGGCGAGCTCGGTCTTGCCCACCCCGGTGGGCCCGAGGAAGATGAACGAGCCGATCGGGCGATTCGGGTCCTTGATGCCCGCCCGCGCCCGCAGGACGGCGTTGGCGACCGCGGTGACCGCCTCGTCCTGGCCGACCACGCGCTTGTGGAGGTGCTCGGCGAGGTGCAGGAGCTTCTCGCGCTCGCCCTCGACGAGCTTCGCCACCGGAATGCCCGTCCAGCGGGAGACGACCTCGGCGATGTCTTCCTCGTCGACCTCCTCCTTGAGGAGCCGCTTGCCGTCGCGGGTCCGCTCGTTCGCGGCCGCGAGCTCGCGCTCGAGCTGCGCGAGCTTGCCGTACTTGAGCTCCGCGACGCGGTTGAGATCGTACTGCCGCTCGGCCCGCTCGATCTCCTGACGCGTGGCCTCGATCTCCTGCTGGAGGCTGCGGTGGCGGGCGATGGCGCTCTTCTCCGCCTCCCAGCGCGCGCGCAGCGCCTGCGCGGTCTCGCGCAGCGCCGCGAGCTCGGCCTCGAGCTTGCCGAGCCGCTCCCGCGAGGCCGGGTCGGTCTCCTTCTTGAGGGCCTCGCGCTCGATCTCGAGCTGGAGGATCTTGCGGTCGGCCTCGTCGAGCTCCTCGGGCTTCGAATCGATCTCGGTGCGCAGCCGGGCCGCAGCCTCGTCGACGAGATCGATCGCCTTGTCGGGGAGAAAGCGGTCGCTGATGTAGCGGTGGGAGAGCACGGCGGCGGCCACGAGCGCGGCATCCTTGATGCGCACGCCGTGGTGGACCTCGTAGCGCTCCTTGAGCCCGCGCAGGATCGAGATCGTCTCCTCGACCGACGGCTGATCGACCAGCACCGGCTGGAAGCGGCGCTCGAGCGCCGGGTCCTTCTCGACGTGCTTGCGGTACTCGTCGAGCGTGGTGGCGCCGATGCAGTGGAGCTCGCCGCGGGCGAGCATCGGCTTGAGGAGGTTGGAGGCATCCATCGCCCCTTCGGCCGCCCCGGCACCGACCACCGTGTGCAGCTCGTCGATGAACAGCACGATGTCGCCGCCCGACGCCTGTACCTCCTTCAGCACGGCCTTGAGCCGCTCCTCGAACTCGCCACGGTACTTCGCGCCGGCGACGAGCGCGCCCATGTCGAGGGCGATCAGGCGCTTGTTCTTGAGGCTTTCGGGCACGTCGCCCTTGACGATGCGCTGGGCGAGCCCCTCGACGATCGCGGTCTTGCCGACGCCCGGCTCGCCGATGAGGACGGGGTTGTTCTTCGTGCGTCGGGAGAGCACCTGGATGACGCGACGGATCTCGTCGTCGCGGCCGATGACGGGGTCGAGCTTGCCCTGCGCGGCGAGCTGCGTGAGGTCGCGCCCGTACTTGGCGAGCGCCTGGTAGGTCGCCTCGGGATCGGGCGAGGTGACGCGCTGGCTGCCGCGCACCTTCTGCAGCGCGGCCATGAGCTTCTCGCGCGTGAGCCCGAGCTCGCGGACCACGGCCCCGCCCTCGTCGACCAGCGCGAGCAGCACGTGCTCGACGCTGAGGTACTCGTCCTTGAGGGCCGCCATCTCGTCCTCGGCGCGCGCGAGGAGCTGGCCGAGGCGCTGCGTGAGGTAGGTCTGCGCCGGACCCCCCGCCGGCCCGCGCACCTGGGGACGGCGGGCGAGCTCGCGCTCGACCGCCTCGCGAGCCGCGCGCGGGGCGATGCCCGCGGACTCGAACAGGGCGGCGGCGAGGCCCTCGTCGCTTTCGAGGAGCGCCGCGAGCAGGTGCTCGACGTCGATCCCCTGGTGGCTGCGCCGGCTGGCGATGCCGCCGGCGCGCTGGAGCGCCTCCTGGAGCTTGACGGTCATGCGGTTGGGATCGACCATGCGGCGAACCTGCGCACGACCCCGCGGGGCGTCAAGCCGCGCGGCTATGCGCGGCGCGGTGCGGGGAGGAGCCGGGGGGTGACGCGGCGGACCAGATCGACCAGACAGCCGCCGAGCAGCCGCAGCTCGTCCCAGAGGGTGCGAGCGACCTCGCGCAGGCTGCGGAGCAGGCCGCCCGACGGGGCGTCGCGCAGCCGCAGGCTGCGTCCGCAGCCGCCCATCTGGAGCGCGAGATGTGCAGCGACCGCGTCGCGCTCGCGCACGCTAAGCTTGTAGTAGGTGCCCGAAGGCCGGCGCTCCACGGCGACCGTGTGGGGGATGCCGGCGAGCTTGAGACAGCGCTCGCGCCGGCGCAGGGCGGGACCGCTGCGATCGGCCACGAAGACCACGGCGCGGGCCTCGCCCGCCTCCTCCACCATCGCGTCCTCCTCCCGCGGCTGCCGCGGACGCGGCTTTCTAGCGCGAGCGTCCCGCGGGCGCAACCCCGATGGGCGGACGGGCCCCATCCGTGCTACGAGGAGACGGGATGCAGCGGCGGATCGGCGCGGTCGACCTGGAGCTGGTCCGGGGTGACATCACGGCCCAGGATACCGACGCCATCGTGAACGCGGCCAACACGACGCTCCTCGGCGGCGGGGGGGTCGACGGGGCCATCCACCGCGCCGGCGGGCCGGAGATCCTGGCGGCGTGTCGCAAGCTCGGCGGCTGTGCCACCGGGGACGCGAAGATCACGCCCGGCGGACGGCTGCGGGCGCGCTTCGTGATCCATGCCGTGGGTCCCGTGTGGCGCGGCGGCGGGCACGGCGAGCGCGAGCTGCTCGCGAGCGCCTATCGGCGCAGCCTCGAAGTCGCCGTCGAGCACGGGCTTACCTCGCTCGCCTTCCCGTCGATCTCGACCGGGGCCTATCGCTTTCCCATCGAGGCGGCGGCCCGGATCGCGCTCGAGACCGTCGCGGCCTTCGTCACCGAGCGGCCGGGACCGCTCCGGCTGATCCGCTTCGTGCTCTTTACGCCCGCTGACCTCGCCGTCTACGAGCGCGCGCTGGCGGCGCTGCCCGGGTAAGCGCGTGGTTGCGACCGGGCGCGTCGCGTGGCAGGGGTGAAAGGGCCACCTTGTTGGGGGCGGCGGGAGGAGGACTCGGGATGCGGAACGTGATGGCGGGCGTCCTCGCAGGGACGCTCATCGTGGGCGGGGCGGCCGTGGCGCGGGCGCACCAGGGGACCGCAGGCGAGGAGGTCGGCTACGCCATGCTGGCCACCGGGGCGAACATCCTCTACGTGCCGGCGAAGCTCGCGGTCGCGGGCACGGGGCTCGTCGTCGGCACCGTGACGGGGCTCGTCACGGGCGGCGACGTGCGCGCGGCGTACGCCGTGTGGGTGCCCACCGCCGGCGGCACCTTCATCCTGCGTCCCGCGCACATGGACGGGACGCGCCCGATCGAGTTCTTCGGCTCGGACTACGCGGACGCGCCGTCGGTCGTCTCGGAGACCGGCTCGGCCGGCCGCATGTCGCACCGGGGCTACATCGTCAGATGAGGCGAGCGAGCGCGAGCGTCCAGGGACCGAGCGAGCAGGCCGCGTAGACGGCCGCGCTCGCGGCGAGCGCGGGACCCGCAAGCCAGCTCTGGCGCAGCGACCAGAGCACGAGCAGCCAGGCGCACGCCTCGAGCTTGATCAGCACGAGCCCCGGGGCTGCCCCCAGGCGGGCGACGACGCTCGCGACGACCGGGTTGGCTTCGCCGAGGCCGCAGTGGAGCCCGACGTAAGTCGCCACGCCGTCGAACACCTGGAGCGCGACGTTGAGCAGCACGAGCGCGACGAGCGCGCGCTCGCGGGATCGTTGCATCGAGCCCCTCCTTGCACGGCCGCGCGCGCTGCACGTCGCGGCGGCCCTGCCGGCCCCGTCTTTCTCGCGTGCGGGGGGCCGACGTCAAGCTCGCTCGCCGTGCGGGCTGCTACGGCGGCGCCGGCGGAGGGGTCACGTCGACCCGGGTGAGCAGGAGGTTCCGATCCCCGCTGAAGCCCATGCCTTCGAGCGTGACCTCGCTGCCGACGGGCGCCCGCCGCAGGCGGGCGAGGAGCGGGGGCGGGCCCGAGATGCGAAGCCGCCCGCCGAGGGGCAGCAGCGCCTGCACGAGGTCCTGCCCCGCGATCGGGTCGCCGCGGGGCAGCGTGCGCGCGTCGGTGACGCCGAGCCAGCGGCGGACAGGGGTGGGCTCGCCGCGGACCTCGAGGGCGAGCGCGGCGATCGTCCCCGTCGCCGCGGCGTGCGTGGGCGCGAGGCGTCCGGTGATCCGCAGCACGATCGGGCGGCCGCCGGGCGGGACGCCATCCGCGGTCGCGACGCCGAAGAACAACGCGGCGACGAGCACACCCCAGCGCGGCATCGTCGCGGGATATACGCCGGCGCCCGAGGCCAGACGAGCGGGCGTGGCGGCGCCGGCAGTGACGTGGTACATGCCGCGGGACCACGGAGAGGTGACCGAGTGGTCGAAGGTGCACGCCTGCTAAGCGTGTGTAGGGGCAAAACCTCTACCGAGGGTTCGAATCCCTCCCTCTCCGCTTGCGAAGTGCCCGTCCGTGCTCGCGTCCCGTCGGGCGGGGCAGGGTTCCAAGAAGGTTCCAAGGAATCGGCCGGTCGACCCTCCGCCCGAAGGGGACGCGACGCCTGAACGTCCGCCTCCGGCAGCCCGAGGACCGTTTCGAAAAGGCCTCCGCCGCTTTCCGAATGCGGCCATGGCCGCCATCTTCGGATGTACCCGCGCGCCGGCACGAAGCCACCGCTCCCGGCTGCAGAGCGCGCAACCGAACGTTTCGCTCCGTTCCGCGTGAAGTGTCGGAGAGCGTGAAACTGCGCGTCTCTGGCTGGCCCCCCGCCCGCTACGGCCGAACGCGTGGCGGCTGCCGTCTACGTCCCCCGCTCGCCGACGACCGGGGTGCTCTACGGCGTCGTCCGCGCCCACCTCGCCGCGTTCCTCGCGGCTGTGGATGGAGCGACGGACGGCAGTGGCGTGCCCGGCTTCGTCGTCAACGAGTTCCGGAAGTTTCTCCGCTGCGGCGTGCTCGCTCACGGCTTTGCCCGCGTCCGATGCGGGGACTGTGCGTTCGAGCGGCTGGTCCCGTTCTCCTGCAAGGGCCGCGCGATCTGTCCGAGTTGCGGGGGGCGGCGAATGACCGAACGCGCGATGCACCTCGTCGATCACGTCTCCGTCCGCCAGTGGGTGCTCTCGGTCCCGCACCGGCTGCGCTACCGGCTCGCGTACGACCACCGGCTCTGTCGCACGGTGCTGTCCGTCTTCGTGCGCGCGCTCCGCAGCGGGTATCGCCGCCGGGCCCGGAGTCAAGGCCTGTCCGGCGGAGAGACCGGCATGGTGACGAGCGTGCAGCGCTTCGGCGGAGCCCTGAACGCGCACGTCCATTTTCACACGCTCGTCGTCGAAGGGGTGTTCGTGCGCGAGCCGGACGGCACGCTGCGCTTCCATCCCGCGGCGCCACCGACCGATGACGACGTCCGCCGCGTCGTCGGGCGGATACGGCGGCGGCTCGAGCGCCTGGGCCTCGCGGGGACGACCCGCCGCGACGAAGACCGCGATCCGCTCGCGGACGAGTCCGCGGCGTGGCGGGGCTTACCCAAGCGGCGATCCTCGGGCGGGCCGCCCTCGGCCCGCGCGCGGGCCGGGGGCCCGTGCGGGTCGGAGCCGACCCGGATGCGCCGTGGGTCGAGCGCCACGTCCCGCTCCACGCCCACGACGGCGGCTTCGACCTCCACGCCGCCGTTCGCGTCGAGGCGGGCGATCGCGAGCGGCTCGAGCGCCTCTGCCAGTATCTCTGCCGCCCGCCGATCGGCCAGGGCCGCCTCAGCCGGCTGCGCGACGGGCGGATCGCCGTCCGCCTCCAGCGGCCATGGGCGGACGGGACGACGCATCTCGTGTTCACGCCGCTGGAGCTGCTCCAACGGCTCGTCCCGCTCGTGCCGCGCCCTCGGATCAACTTGCTGCTCTATCACGGCGTCTTGGCCCCGAACGCGCCGTGGCGCCGCGAGGTGGTCGCGCGCGCCGAGCCCGAGCCGCGCGCGGTCGACCCATCTCCACGGGTGCCGGCGAACGAACAGCCCGAGGAGGGCACGCCTCCGCGGAGGCGTCCCACGAAGCTGGGGGGTTGGGCTCGCGCCGTCCATACTGGGCGCCCTGAGCGGCCGGGCGGGTTGGTAACTCACCGCGTCTTGACGCGTCGCTCTGGGCATTCTACGCCCCGCGCGAGACGGCGGGGGGCCAGCGTCCGACTTCGGAGGTTATGACGACTTTCCCCGGTTATCGCGACTACAGCCTCGGCTACAACGAGCGCGGCGAGGAGGTCTGCTACTTCCGCCGCAAGGTCATGGTGCCCAGGCGCGAGGCGGCGCCGGAGCGGCAGCGGCCCTACTCGCAGCCCGGGGACTGAGCCCGCGAGCCCTGCACATGGACCCGCTGCCCGAGACCCGGTACACGCGCAGCGGCGACGTCACGATCGCGTACCAGGTCTTCGGCGACGGCGTGCCCGTCGTGTGGGTCCCGGGCTTCATCTCCCACGTCGAGCTCAACTGGGAGACGCCCTTCTTCGGCGGCGCCTTCCGGCGAAGCGCCCGCTACGCGCGCGTCGCGACCTTCGACAAGCGCGGCACCGGGCTCTCCGACCACACCGCCGCGTTCGGCTCGCTCGAGGAGCGGATGGACGACATCCGCGCCGTGATGGACGCCGTCGGCTTCGAGCGGGCGACGATCGGCGGCATGAGCGAAGGCGGCCCGCTGGCGATCCTCTTCGCGGCCACCTACCCCGAGCGGGTCGAGAAGCTGCTGCTCTACGGCACCTTCGCGGTGATCGGACCGGACATCCGTCCGGCCGTCGACGCGCTCGCGGCGCGCATCGAGAAGAGGTGGGGGAGCGGCGAGGTGCTCTCGCTCTTCGCGCAGCACGCGCCCGACCCGGTCGCCGAGCGCGCGCTCATGGCGCGGCTCGAGCGTTACACCGCGACACCGGCGCGGGCGGCCGAGATCATTCGCCGGCTCCCCGAGATCGACGTGCGGCCCGTGCTCGGCTCCGTGCAGGCCCCGACGCTCGTCCTGCACTGCGCGCGGGATCCGATGATGCCGGTCACCGCGGGCCGCTACCTCGCCGAGCACATCCCGACCTGCGACCGGTTCGTCGAGCTCGACCGCGATTTCCACACGAGCTGGCTGCCATCCGACGTGGATCTCCTCGTCGACTCCATGGAGGAGTTCATCACCGGGAGGATCACGAGCCGGACCGACGACACGGAGCGGATCCTCACCACGGTCCTGTTCACCGACATCGTCGACTCGACGGCGCGCGCCGAAGCGATGGGTGACACCGCTTGGCGCACCCTGCTCGACCGTCACGACGCGATCGTGCGCGAGGAGGTCGAGCGGAGCCGGGGCCGGGTCGTCAAGACGACGGGCGACGGCGTGCTGGCGTCGTTCGACGGCCCCGCGCGCGGTGTGCGCGCCGCGCAGGCGATCGCCGCGCGGGTGCGCGCGCTCGCCATCGACGTGCGGGCGGCGGTCCACACGGGCGAATGCGAGGTGCGCGGCAACGACCTCGCGGGGATCGCGGTCCACGTGGCCGCTCGCCTGCTCGCGCTCGCGGGCACGGGCGAGGTCGTCGCGTCGCGGACCGTCCGCGACCTCGTGTCGGGTTCGGGTCTGGAGTTCGAACCTCGCGGCTCGCACGCGGTGAAGGGCGTCTCCGAACCGATCGACGTGTACTCGGTCAGAGGCTGACGCGGGCGCACTCCACGCCGCGGGACGCAAAGGGGACGGAAGTCCCGGGCCGTGCCGCCGTCCGACCCTGCGGGAGGTCGCTCGGTTCCTCCGACACTGGCTCTCATATGCAGGAGGAAGAGATGGCCAACTCGGAGAACAGTGGTGGCACCAGGATCAGCACGACCGTCATCGGGTCGTTGCTGGCGCTCTCGTTGCTGATGGGGATGCTCGCCATCGGCGTCGGCATCAACGCGCAGAACGACGACGACAACGCGAAGAAGGTCGTCGTCGCCGCGTCGACGGGCGGTGCCACGAAGGAGAAGCGCATCGACACGAACGTCGCCGCGGGCGTCTCGTTCGAGGCCCGCGATCCGAACGCGCCCGCGCCCCTGCCGGGGACGGTGCACGACATCACGCTCAAGGCGACCGAGCAGGAGCTCGAGGTCGCGCCCGGCGTGAAGCAGATGATGTGGACGTTCGGCGGCACGGTCCCCGGCCCGACCATCCGCGGGAAGGTCGGTGACACGTTCCGAGTGACGCTGGTGAACGACGGGACCATCGGTCACTCCGTCGACTTCCACGCGAGCATGGTCGCCTGGAACGACGAGATGCGCACGATCGATCCCGGCCAGAAGCTCCTGTACGAGTTCCAGGCCACCAAGGCCGGGATCTTCATGTACCACTGCGGCACCGCGCCGGCGCTCCACCACATCGGCAACGGCATGTACGGGGCGATCATCATCGACCCGCCGAACCTCCCGCCGGTCGATCACGAGTTCGCGATCGTGCAGTCGGAGATCTACCCGCCGGGCGGAGCCGGCCAGCCCGCGGACCTCAACGCGATGCTGAACGAGCAGTGGGACGCGGTCGTGTTCAACGGCTACGTCAACCAGTACAAGGACCGCCCGATCCGCGTCGAGAAGAACCAGCGCATCCGGGTGTGGGTGCTCGACGCCGGGCCGTCGGAGAACTCGTCGTTCCACGTGGTCGGCACGATCTTCGACACCGTGTTCAAGGAAGGGAACTACCTGCTCACGCCGACCACCGCGACGCAGGGCGGGGCGCAGGCGCTCGACCTCCAGCCCGCGCAGGGCGGCTTCGTCGAGTTCACGCTCGCCGAGGACGGCCTGTACCCGTTCGTGACGCACAAGTTCGCCAACGTGCCCAAGGGTGCGCTCGGGCTGTTCCAGGCGGGTGAGGTCGCGACGTCCGGCGGCGGCCACTGACCCGACGGGCGTTCCCCGTGTCACCGTGCCTTCGAGATGCGCAAGCCACGGTGACACGGCGCCGGAGAGGCGCGGTCGACGTCGCCCGAGTCCTCGCGCTCGTGCTCGTCGTCGCCGGTCACCTCGCGCTCGCCGTGGTGGACCGGCATCAGGGGCGCGTGCGCGGGGCCAACCTCGTCGCGCTGCACCCGAACCTCGAGGCGCTCGCCGCGCTCTCGCCGATGCCGGTGTTCTTCGCCGCCGCCGGATGGGCGAACGCGACGAGCACCCTGCGAACGGGCGCGGCGCGGCTGCGCGCGCTCGTCGGTCTCGCGGCGGTCGTGGTCGTCGCCTGGTCGGCCGCGGTCGTCGTCGCAACGCTCGCGGCGGGCGACGCCGGCGTGATCGGCGACGGCGCGCGCGTCGCCACCCAGCCGGTGTGGTTCCTCGCCGCGTACCCGCCGTCCATGCTGGGCGCCCTGAGCGGCCGGGCGGGCTGGTAACTCACCGCGTCTTGACGCGTCGCTCTGGGCATTCTACGCCCCGCGCGAGACGGCGGGGGGCCAGCGTCCGACTTCGGAACGTTATGACAGCTTCCCGGTAGTCGTTCCTACCCCTCCGCGATCGTTTTGCGCCGCCACGCCCGCCCGACATGTTCGCCACGTGCCCGCGCCTCGCCACGTGCCCGCCCGTCGCGTCGGCCGGCGGCCGTCGGCGCCGCGCTGTACGTTGACACCGGCGAGCTTTGGGGCAACGGTCGCGCCATGACCCAGGATGCGACGAAATCGTCGCAAGAGCTCTTCGCGCCGAACGGACGCTGCTTTGGGTGTGGGCCGGCGAACGCGAAAGGTCTGCGCATCCGCAGCTTCGTGACGGGCGATTCACCCGACGCGCACGTGTTCTGCGACTTCATCCCCGAGCCGCACCACGAGGCGTTCGAGAACGTGCTCAACGGCGGCATCATCGGCACCGTCCTCGACTGCCACATGAACTAGACGACGATCCATCACCTGATGCGCAAGCAGGGCCTCGATCACGCGCCGCCGTGCGTGACGGCGGAGTTCAAGGTCGTGCTCAAGCGGCCGACGCCGCTCGGCCCCATTCACGTCGACGCGCACGTCGTGTCCGCGGGCGACGATCGAGGCGACGATGACGGCCGGCGGCAAGGTCACCGCGCTCGGCAGCGGCACGTTCATCGCCGTGAAGCCGGGCCACCCGGCGTATCACCGCTGGTAGTCGGCCGCGGTCCGCGCCGGCGACCGCACCGGCCGGTCGGCACGGCGGCGGGTCGATGGACGCAGCCGGCGGTCGCGTGATCCGCGTCTTGACGCGTCGCGCGATGATGGCGGAGCGCTTGCGTCAGGCAGCGTGATATGCTAGATTGCCTTGTATCATCCTACCGGACGACACGCCCCGCCCATTTTCACAGGACTCGGGACGCCACCAGAGGGTACGACGGAACGTTGGCGGCGTTCGTTCGTCATCTGGAGAGCGCGACGCGGTGAGCACGCCGCGCCTCCCCGACCGCGTGCTGCTCGGCGCCATGGGCCTGCTGCCCGCCCGCCTCGCGCGCCGCATGCTCTTCCTCCTGTCGAAGTACCCGACGCTCGCCGACCGCTGGGGCTACCACGTCCGGCGCATTCATTACTACGAGCCGATCCCCGATTTCCGAACGCTCACGCGCGAGCAGCTCAAGCGTCGCCGCTTGCCGGCAGGGGTCGCGTTCGACATCGACGAGCAGGCACGGCGCATCGAGGACCTGGCGCAGCGATTCGCCGACGAGCTGCGCGCCATCGCGGAGCGCAACGCCTTTCCCTTCGACAACGAGTACTTCGCGGGCTACGACGCGGCCGTGTACTACGCGCTCATCCGCGATCTCAAGCCCCGGCGCGTGATGGAAATCGGCGGCGGCTACTCGACGCGGATCGCCGCGCTCGCGTTGCAGGCGAACGAGCGCGAGGGGCACGCGGGCACGCTCACGGTCATCGAGCCGCACCCAGAACCGCGGCTCACGCAGTCAGGCATCGCGATGACGCTCATCGTCGAGCCCGTCGAGCGCGTGGATGCGGCGATCTTCGCCGCGCTTGCGGCCAACGACATCCTCTTCATCGATTCGAGCCATGCGGTGCGCACCGGTGGCGACGTCGTGTACGAATTCCTCGACCTGCTGCCGACGCTCGCCACCGGCACGTGGATTCACGTGCACGACATCTTCTTCCCGTTCGATTATCCCGCCGAATGGGTGATCGAGCGGCGGCTTGCTCTCAACGAGCAGTACCTGCTCCACGCGTTCCTCGCCTACAACCACGAGTTCACGCCGATGTTGTGCAACTACTGGCTGGGCCGCGAGCGTGCGGCGTCCATGCGAAAGCTCATCGACGCGAAGTACCGCGCCAAGGTCCCTGCGTACGGTGCGAGCTTCTGGATGGTACGACGGTGAGGGAGCCCCCGTGCCGGGCTCAGCGGCGCAGGTCGTAGACGAACAGCGAGTGACCGATCACGGCCGTCGGCGTGAGGCGGCGGAACGCCGCGAACGCATCGGGCGGCGCCTCGTAGACCTGCCCGTGGTCGTAGAGAAAGTAGGGCCGGCCGGCGAGAAAGCTCGCGCTCACGACGTAGAGGCCCGGCGCAAGCGGCCCCCGCGGCAGCTCGTAGGGGATGCCGTACACCTCCGGCGCCACTCGTCCGAAATACGCAAGCCGGATGGTCGGGAGCCCGCGGGCAGCGAGATAGGCGTGCAGGCGGCGGAGCTCCTGCCCCCAGTCGAGGTTCGAGTCGACGAGCCAGCGCCAGGCATCGTCGGGCGGGCCGACGAGCCCGTTGGTGTAGGCGAGATGCGCGGGCGTGGCGGCGAGCGACACCGCGGCGTGCAGCGCGACCAGCGCGCCCGCGATCCGTCGCCCGCGGGGGGAAAGCGCCCCCCGAGCGAACGGGACTGCAGCCATCAGGCATAGGAACGGGATCACGGGCAGGAGGTAGCGCACGCCGAGATCGATGTCGGTAAGCAGGATCAAGAGGCTGGCAAAGACGAGCGGCGGGATCACGAGCAAGGCGGCGACGAGCGGCTCGAGGCGGACGCGCCGGGTGACGAGCAGCAAGAGCCCGGCCGCCGCGAGCCCGAGCAGCGGGAGCGTCTCCTTGAGCCCCAGCGCCGCGGGAAAGTACCACCACCAGCCGTGGGTCGACCACGTCCCGTGAAAGTAGACGGGGTAGAGCCCCGAGGCCTCGACGTGCTGGGTGTCGTAGCCGCGGACGAAATCCGCAGGGAGCGGCAGGGGGAGCCGGCCGAGCGGCCCCGCGGCGAGGCGCGCGAGCGTCGGGTCGCGCAGCGCATAGGCCGCGAGCGGCTGGCCGGAGCCTTCGCCCAAGTAGCCCGCGTTGATCACGAGCAGGCTCGCGACGGCGGCCCCCGCGACCACCGCCCACGGTCGCCAGCGGGCGGCCGGCTTACCGAGGCTCGCCGCGAGCGCGAGGATGGCGAGCGCCGGGTAGAGGGCGAGCGCAGAGAACTTGGTGAGCACGGCGGCCCCGAGCGCGAGGCCGAGCACGGCGGTGCGCCGAATGCTCGGTGCCCGCAGCGCGAGGAGGGCAGCCCAGCTCGCGAGCAGCATCGCGAGCGCACACCCGACGTCGGTCCCGACGAGGTGCCCGTGGGCGAGCACGGTCGGGGAGAAGGCGGCGAGCGTCGCGGCCGCGAGGCCTGCGGTGGGACCCAGAAGCTGCGTCCCGCAGCGCGCGACGGCGAGGACGAGCACCAGGCTGAGCGCTGCCATGGGCAGGCGCCCGAGCACGAACAGCCGATGGTAGCGCGCGGCATTGCGCTCCATGAAGGCGTAGCCGAGCGCCCAGTGCGGCGAGACGGCCGTGCCGCCGAAGGCGGCCACGTCCCCTTCGGGGTGCGCAGCGAGGAGCGGCAGCGCCGCGATCTCGCGCAGGAGCGGCGGGGAGAGGTTGTAGACGTCGAAGCGACCCGTGCGCAGGTAGTAGAGCCCCGCCGGCAGATGGGCGAACTCGTCGATGGTCACCGAGTCGCCGACGGCCTCGAGCCCGAGCAGGGCGGCCGCCCCGAGCACCACGGCCGCCAGGACGACGCGCCGTGGGCTCAGGGCAGCGTCAGCACCTCGGTGGTCGTCGGGCCCTCGAGGTCGGCGAGCGCGAACGGCATCGGCCGGTAGACGAAGGCCTCGTAGTCGGCCACCTGGTCGCGGAGGTGCGGGGGCGGGCTCGCTGGCAGCGGCAGCGGGAGGAAGCCCGACTCCCCAGGCGGGACGATGATCTGGCCGATCGGCGCGGGGGCCATCTCCAGCACCTCGTTGAAGCTGCCGCGGTCCTCCCGCTCGATGGTGGTCTCACCGTAGAAGATCGCCGCGGCCGATGCCGACGCATCGAAGGTCACCGTGATCTTCGGGGTGAGCCACTGGCTCTGGTCGGTCGTGCCGAACTGCGTGGCGAGCGTGGCGACCGCCGTGCGCAGCGCACCGACGAGCGTCGCGTCGCGGCCGGGGTTCGTGGCGGTGACGACGTTGGCGAAGTAGTCGCGGCTGAGCGGGAAGGCGGCCGCCGCTCCGGCGAGCGCCCGCAGGAAGAGGGCGTCGGGGCTGAAAAGCGACCCGGAGTCGTCCTCGTTGTCGCCGACGCTCGTCTGGAAGTAGTGCATGGCGCGCAAGTGGCTGCCGAGCTCGTCCCCGAACGTGTCGCTCTGCACCTGCTGGCGCCACGCGCGGTAGATCGTGGCGCCGGGATAGGGGATCTTGCCGCTCGAGTCGGCGACGAGCGGCGCGCCGGCGGCCACCCAGGCGTCGATGAAGGCTCCCGCGGTGGAGAGCGCGGCGCGATCGGGCACGCTCGCGGGCAGCCCCGCGATGGCGGCGTCGAGGTAGGGGGTCACGCGCGGCGCGAACTGGTCGACGGTCGCTGCCACGCGCATGTAGCCCGCGACGTCGCTCGCGGTGATGGGATGGCTCGCGGCCTTGGCGGCGGCGATCTGGTCGATCAGCACCTGCACGCGATCGACGCCGCCCCAGAGCTCCCGCTGCTCGTCGGCCGACCAGCCGCGGATCGGCTTGTTGTTCCATTGCGCGATGAACCCCTGCGCCGGGTCGATCGCCGTCGGCAGCCGCCGGCCGCTTTGCACCCGCACCGGCTCGCCTTCGCCGGTGCCCGGCAGCGGCAGGCGCGGATCCATCGTCGGCGGCCGCTCGATGCGGAGCCCGCGGTGGAAGTAGGCGATGTCGCCGGCCGTGTCGGCGAACATGCAGTTGAGCGATGCCGTGAGGCGGTCGATCGTGTGGGCGAAGCGCTTGAGGGTCCGGGTGGTCCCGAGGCTCAGCAGCACTGCACCGGCCTTCGTCTCGTCGCCGAAGAAGTAGAGCTTGCGCGAGAAGGCCACGTGGTCGGCGGGGTAGCTCGCGAACACGGGCCCGTGGATGGTGCGGCAGAACTGGACGGTCTGCGGCGGCGCGCCCTTCGGGGTAAAGGTCTCGCTGCGGCAGCTCATGGGGAGATAGTGGCCGTTGAACAGGTACTGCTGCGGGTCGGCGGGGTTGAGCTGCTCGACGTAGACGTCGGTGTTGTCGGTGATCCCCGAGGTGATGGTCCAGGCCATGGTCGCGGTGCGCCCGATGACGATCCCCGTGCCGCCCGGGACCGTGACGCCCTCGGCGTCGTAGCCGCCGCCGTGGAGACCGATCTCGTAGAAGAAGCTCGGCAGATCGAGGCCGACCTGCGGGCCGCCGAGGAGGATCGGGTGGCCGCTCGCGGTGAGCGCACCCGAGATCACCATGGCGTTGCTCGCGGCCTGCGGGAACTCGTAGGGAATGCCGACGCGCGGGGCGAGGCTCGCGAGCATCGTGCGCTCCTCGCCGAGCGCCATCGCCGCGCCGCGGATGTCGGTTGCGTACTGGGTGATGAGCTGCATCTGCGGCGCTGCAAAGCGCGTGAGCGGCAGCGGGGCGACGGTCTGTTCGGCGGGCGAGATGGTGGTCGGCGCGGTCGGATCTTCGAGCCAGAAGAGGTCGTTGAAGATGGCCTCCGCCTCGGCGGTCGGGAAGTGGTCCATGAGGTCGAGGAGCGTGACGGCGTTCTCCAGCTCGGCACCGCCGTTCTGGCCGAAGCGTCGGACCTCGAGGACGGCGATGGCCGCCGTGTCGGTGACGCTCCAAGGCGCTGGGCTGATCCCGAGCAGCGCCAGCTCCGCCGGCTTCTTGCTGGGGTCCGCGGTCATGTCGGCGATGAACTGGTTCACGCCGTCGGCGAACGCTCGCAGCGCGGTGCGCTGGCGCCCCGGGAGGCGCTGGAAGGCGGCGAGCAGCTCGGCCTCGGTCAGGCCGTCGCGGCGGGCCTCCATGTCCATCGGGATGAAGCTCGGTCCGAGGACGTCGGAGAGATGCCCCTTGGCGGCGCGGCGGAAGAACTCGAGCTGGACCATGCGGTCCTCGGCCTCGGCGTAGCCCTGGGCGAAGGCGAGGGCCTTGAGCTGGGTGACGGTTCCCCCGAGGCTCCTCGGGACGAAGATGTGAGGTACGCCCCACTTGTCCCGGGTGATCGTGATGCTGGAAGGGGTGGCAGGGGCTGCCCAGACGGCGAGCAGGAGGGCCGCCGTCGCACGAAGCAGGCGCATGGGGGCTGCCTACCGCATCCTCGCCGCCGGCGGCAAGGCAAATCGCAGCCGCGCAACGTTCGGCCCGTTCGGGTGTAGAATCGGCCCGAGGAGGTAGTCGAGGCATGAAGAACGTTCTGCTCGCAAGTGTGCTCGCGCTCGGGATGGCCGGGCTGCCGGCCCTGGCCGCCGAGTCCACGGCCCCGGCGTCGGCAAAGCCGGCGGCCACGGCGGCGAAGCCCGAGCCGATGAAGGTGGCCTCGCGGAAGAAGACCACCCACCGGCACCGCCATCACCTGCGGAAGCACACGGCCGGCAAGGCTGCGGCCAACAAGCCGGCCGCCGCGACGAAGTAGGCCCGAAGGCACGCGGAGGAGCGCCCGCTCCTCCGCGCGCGCGCTTCCCTACCGGATTCCCCGCGCCGTGCGCACCCGTTCCGCCGCGCGACCGACGTACAGGCGGAACCGTCCCGGCGGCCCTTCCACCAGGTACGGCTGCGGGTGCGAGGGCCCGTTTACGACTTCGATGAGCCCGCGCAACGCGCTCGCCTCGTCGGGGTCGGTGACCTCCCACTCGAGACACTCGCTCCCGATCCGCACCCCCCCGGGGCGGGTGGGCTCGTCCACCCGCACCGCAACCCCACCGACTCTCGAACGTGCCATGGCCTCGGGCGTAGCAGATAGCGTGCCGGCTGATGTCGCACGGACGCCGACGTTTTTTCGGGCGACGATCGGGCAGGCGTGCGCGCCTGTCGCAAAACTTCATTGACCTTCCCTCCGGACCGACGCAATACCTGCCCAGGGAGGTCCCATGGGACAGGTCCAGATCAAGCCGCTGAAGGATGGCCCGTACCAGGTGTCCGGGACCGTCGAGCTGGTGGGGCCCGACGGGCAGCGCACGCCGGGGCCCGACGACCCGATCTTCCTCTGCCGCTGCGGTCACTCCGCGAACAAGCCCTTCTGCGACGGCACCCACAAACGCATAGGCTTTCGCGCCGACGGCTGGGCGCGCCCCGCGAGCGGCCCGAGTCATTCGTAAAGGCGGCCGTCCTCCGAGTCGTAGCGGCGCATCTTGACTCCTGGATAGAGGGAGAGTCCGCCGCCGGCATCGATCTCGCCCTGGAAGAAGAAGGGGATGTAGCGCTCGAGGCGTCCTGTGTCGGCTGACCTGCGGTCGGTGGTGACGAGCCGCGCATAGAGCGCCTCCTCGGCCGCGGCGCGGGCCCGCGCGTAGGCGGCCGGGTCGAGCGGACGCGTCTCGACGTGCTCGCCCGGGCCGTCGGAATTCTCGAGCGTAAGCCGCATCGCCCCGTCGGCGAGCGTCACCCCGCCGTCGGCGAGCTCGCCGTTGCGGCGGTCGCCGTCGAGGAGCGCGGGGTCGAGGCCGAGCCCCGAGGGGCCGGCGAGCCAGGGGCAGGCGGCGAGGACGTCGCGGGCGACCACGATCTCGCCGCCGTCGCCGGCTCTGGCGAGCCGCTCCCGGGCCGTCCCCGCGGCCTTCGTGCTGCTCAGGTGGTCGACGATGGCCCGCAGGATCTCGGGATCGTTGCCGTGCTGCTCGGCCTGCGCGAGCAACGAATCGCCGAGCTCGTTCTCGAGCCGGGCGATCCGCTTCGGATCGGGATCGGGCAGCGCCTGGTAGTGGAGCAGCGCCCGCCCCGGGTTGCCGGCGCGCTCGTAGGCGTCGGCGAGGCGCCGGTGCACGGCGGGAGCGTCGGGCGAGCTTGGCGCGCGCGCCAGGAACTCCTCGCCGCGGTCGATGATCGCCTGGTTCGACGCGGGATCGTGCCACCAGGCATGCCAGGCACGCGTCGCGATGCCGAGCAGGTTGGCGAGGCCGAGGGTCTGTGCCGCCTGCACGCCCTGCGTGCCGAGCTGCACGGCGCCGTAGAGGGCCGAGCGGCCATCGAGGAGCCCCCCGCCAAAGAGGACGTAGCGGGCGACGTCGCGGGCGTGCTGCCGCTCGGCGGCGTCGAGCTCGGCGAGCCGGTTCCACTCGGGGGAGTCGAGCCGCGCGGCGGCCTCGCGCCCGACGGCGGTGTCACGATCGCGGGCGAGCTCCGCGAGCGCCTCGCGCGCAGCCTCGCGGTGGCCGCTGCGGTCGCGCGCGAGGGCGACCGCGTAGCGTGCGCCTGGAGCAAAGGGGCTCTCCGGGTGGGCGGCGACGAAACGGTTCGCCACCGCGCCGAGCGCACCGGGGTCGCCGGCGGCGACGGCGCGTACGAGCGTCGAGTAGTCCGCAGCCTCGTCCGCCCGCGGGACCGGCGGATCGTCGACCGGCCAGCGCCCGGCCTCCTCGCGCGCTGCCCGTCGGGCGAGCGCAGTGCGGAGCCGGTCGAGCGGCGAGGCGGCCTTGGCGGCACAGCCCTCGAGCCCGCTCGCATCCCGGAGATAGAAGCGCGCGTGGTCGAGATCGCCCTTTTCGAGGGCGGTGGTGCCGGCGTTCACCGTGGCCGCGCAGAGCGCGGCGGCCCGCTTTGCCCCGAGGCGACGGATGGCGCGCGCGATCGCTGGCGCGTCCTCGGTGTCCGGTGCGCGCTCGAGCTCGGTCCGGTAGCGCACGAGCGCCTCGCGCTCGCGCGGGCTCAGCCGACCGTAGTTCCAGAGGTTGATCGCCGTGGTGGCGACGCTGTCGACGGCGCTGCCCGCGAGGACGAGCGGATTGAGGGCCGCGAGGAGCGCCGTCGGCGAGAGGAGGCCGAGCGGCCGCACGGCGTCGTTCAGGAGGGCGGCGCGGCGGTTGTGCCGGTCGTCGTCGAGCAGCCGATCGGCTGCCGCCGCATCGTCGGCCGCGAGCTGATGCTCGGCGAGGCGGCGAACCAGCGGGTCGGGGTGGGCGGCGAGCACGTCCTCGAGCGCCGCGCGGCGCGTATCCCGCGTGGGCGCGAGCGCCGCGGCGAGGTATCGGGCGCCCGCGACGAGCCCCGTCGGCGGCCGGCCGGCGTCGCGCCGGGCGGCGTCGAGGGCGACGAGCGCGTCCACTGCCGCCGCGGCGCCGCCGTGGTCTCGGGCGAGCGCGCTCACCAGGAGCGCGTGCACGCGCTCCTGGACTTCCGCGTCGTCGCGTGCGGCGTCCTCGACGAGGTCGCCAGCGCGCGCGCTCCCGGCGAGCACGAGGACGCAGAGCGCCGCGAGGAGGCCGCGCATCAGCGGTACCGCGCGAGCACGGCGCTGGCCCACGCGTCGAAGGCGTCGAACCGCCCCTGGCCCTCGGGCTTCGCCGGCGAGCCGTCCCAGGTGGCGACCTTGCGGTACATCTCGAGCGCACGCTCGGCGCGCTGGCGGAAGGTGTCCTCGTCGAAGGCGAGCGGACGGTGGTGCTGGTCGACATACTCGCGCGCGAGCTCGGCGTAGAAGTCCGCGAGGCGCAGGATGTGGGCGGGCAGGTTCTTCGACTCGGCGTGCTTTTCGATGAGGAAGCGCAGCGACCGCTCCGCGGTCGCGTCGCCGTCGTCGATCAGGCGGCGGTGGGCGACCACGGTCGCGGCGGTGGCCTCTTCGAGGCGTTCCTCCTCGACGCGCGCGAGCGGCTCGAAGGGTGTCCCCGCAACGCGCGCGAGCAGCTTGTCCCAAGCGTCGAGCTTGGCCTTGAGGGCGGCAAGACGCGCCGGCACATCCGGCGCATCCTCGGGCAGGGCTGCCGCGGCGGCGAAGTCGGCGGCGCGGGCGGCACCGTCGCGCGCCCGCTCGGCGAGCGGCGAGCCCATGGCGATCACCTGCCGGTAGGCGTCGGCCGCGGCGGCGTACTCGCCGAGCCGCTCGAGGGCCTCGGCCCGCGCATACGTGGTGACGTCGCGGAGGCGGTCGGGGAAGCGCTGCTCCCAGCTCCGGAGCCGGTCGAGGGTCAAGCGATAGAGGTCGTGGCCCGTCGGATCGCGGGGCGGCGGAAAGCGGTAGACATCGTCGTCGAGGTGCCAGGTCAGGTCGGCGAGCACCTGGACCAGGTCCTCGTACGGCGCAAACGCCTCGGTCGAGTCCCCGGCGTAGCCGGGCGCCGCGGCAAGCAGCACGCCCACGAGCGCAACCGTCGCCAGCGGTCGGCGGCGCATCGCGCAGGTCCATAGCAAAAGGCGCGGCGGCCGCGCCAGCACGGGTTCGTTGCTCGCGCGTGACGCCTCGGCTAAACGACCGGACACGATCCGCCCGGCGCTCACACTGCTCGCCGCGCTCGCGGCTGCCTGCATTTCCGAGGCGGCGTGCGCACACGACTTGGCCGACGTGCGCGCCCGCGGCGTCCTGCGCTGGGGAGGGGACGTGCAGGGCGGGGAGCCCTACGTCTTCCAGGATCCGCACGACAGCCGGAAGCTGCTCGGGTTCGAGGTCGAGATCGCCGACGCGCTCGCCCGCCGCCTCGGGGTACGCGCGGAGTTCGTGCAGAACGACTGGCAGACGCTCATCCCCTCGCTCGAGCGCGACGACTTCGACGTGATCCTAAACGGCCTCGAGGTGACGCCCGAGCGCCGGGCGCGGGTCGCCTTCACCCGTCCGTACTACGTCTTCACGGAGACGCTCGTCGTGCGCGACGACGAGCGGGTGGGCAGCCTCGCTGACCTTCGCGGCAAGCGCGTGGGCACGCTCGGCGGCTCGCTCGCCCACGCCCTGCTCGCCGCCACCCCGGGGGTGAGGACCGTGCTCTACGAGGGCGTGGAGGAGCCGTACCTCGATCTCGAGCGGGGCCGGCTCGCGGGGGTCGTGCTCGACGACGTGATCGCCCGCCGCTACGGCCTCGGGCGGCCGCATCTGCGGCTCGCGGCGACGGTGGGGGAGGGCGAGTATGCGATCGCGGTTCGCCCCGACCACACGGCGCTGCTCGAGGCCGTCGACGGCGCGCTCGCGGCGGCCCGCGCCGACGGCGAGCTACGGGCGATCCTCACGCGCTGGGGGCTTTGGAACGCGCGGCAGGAAGCGCTCGCAACCGCCGCGCCCCCGGCGCCGCTCCCGCCCTCGGGCAGCCGACTCACCTGGGCCGAGGTCGTGCTCTTCCTGCGCGCGGCCGGGGTGACCCTCGTCGTCTCCGCGGCCGCGATGGGGCTTGCGGTGGCAGGCGGGCTCGGGCTCAGCATCGCGCGCCGCTACGGCGCGCGCCCGCTGCGCGCGGCCGCGACCGCCTACATCGAGCTGTTCCGGGGGACGCCCGTGCTGCTCCAGCTCTACGTGCTCTACTACGGCCTCGCGCCCGTGCTGCCGCTCGGCGCCTTTACCGCTGCCGTGCTCGGTCTCGGGCTCAATTACGCGGCCTACGAGGCCGAGCTCTACCGCGCCGGGCTCGAGGCCGTGCCGGGCGGTCAGACCGAGGCCGCGCTCGCCCTCGGGTTCTCGCGCGGGCAGGCGCTCGGGCGGATCGTGCTGCCTCAGGCGCTGCGCGTCGCGCTCCCCGGGATCGCCAACGACTTCATCGCGCTCCTCAAGGACTCCTCGCTCGTCTCGGTGATCACGGTGGTCGAGCTCACCAAGCAGATGACGATCACGGCCGTCGACCTCCGCGGCTGGCTCGTGCCGGGCCTCGTGTGCGCCGCCCTCTACCTCGCGCTCAGCTATCCGCTCGCGCGGCTCGCCCGCCGGCTCGAGCGCCGGCTCGCCCCGGTGGCGGCATGACGCCCGTGGTGGCCCTGCGCGGCGTAACGACGCAGCTCGGCGGCACCGCCGTGCTCCGCGGGGTCGATCTCGCGGTCGACCGCGGCGAGGTCGTCGCCGTGCTCGGACCGTCGGGCGGCGGCAAGAGCACGCTGCTGCGCGCGATCAACTACCTCACCCCGTTCCACGCCGGCGAGGTCGAGGTCGCCGGGCAGCGCCTGCGCCCGGGGCTCAGCGAGCGCCGCGACGCAGCACTCCTGCGCGCGGTGCGGCGGCGGGTCGGGATGGTCTTTCAGCATTTCCATCTCTTCCCGCACCTCTCGGCGCTCGACAACGTGAGCGCCGGGCCGCGGCGCGTGCTCGGGCTCGGGCACGAGGCGGCGCGGGCCCGCGCCCGCGCGCTCCTCGAGCGCGTCGGCCTGGATGGCCAGGCGGATGCCTTCCCGCACGCGCTCTCGGGCGGCCAGCAGCAGCGGGTGGCGATCGCCCGGGCGCTCGCCATGGAGCCCGAGGTGCTGCTGCTCGACGAGCCCACGTCCGCGCTCGACCCCAGGCTCGTGGGCGAGGTGCTGGCGGTGATCGCGGACCTCGCCCGGGCGGGGCAGACGATGGTCGTCGTCACGCACGAGCTCGGCTTCGCCCGCCGGGTGGCGGGCCGCGCGGTCGTGCTCGCCGGCGGGCGCGTCGTCGAGGAGGGTCCCCCGGAGCGCCTGCTCGATGCCCCGCAGGCGCCGGAGACGCGGGCGTTCCTCGGTTTGCGTTGACAAACGAACGTTCGTTCGGCTAAGCGGGGACGAGGAGGCATTCCGATGGGCCAGCCGCTGCCGCCGAGCGTCGAGACCTATCCCCTCGCGGGCGAGGGGGCCGTCAACTGGGACTACACCACGAGCCACGCCCAGCTCACCCGGCTCTACGAGAACGCGAAACGCGACCAGTGGAACGCGGCCACGGCCCTCGCCTGGGACGCCCCGGTCGATCCCGACTCGGAGATCCTCTCCGACCTCGGCATCTCGATCTTCGGCACGCCGCTCTGGGAGCGGCTCGGCGAGCGCACGCGGCTCGAGCTGCGCCGCCAGCAGCTCCGCTACACGCTGAGCCAGTTCATCCACGGCGAACAGCTCGCGCTGGTCACCGCCTCGCAGCTCGTCGAGTGCACGCCGCAGCTCGAGTCGAAGTACTACGCCGCGACGCAGGTGGTGGACGAAGCGCGGCACGTCGAGGTCTTCGTCCGCTACCTCGGAGAGAAGCTCGCCATGCCGGTTTTCCCCGCGGCGCCGCTGCTCCGCGGGATCTTCGCGGAGCTCATCAAGTCGCCCGAGTGGGACATCAAGTATCTCGGCGTGCAGGTGCTGCTCGAGGGCCTCGCGCTCTCGAGCTTCCACGTCATTCACGACACCTGTCAGGAGCCGCTGCTGAAGGCCGTGCTCCGCTACGTGATGCGCGACGAGGCCCGGCACGTCGCCTTCGGCAACATCGCGCTGCGCGGGCTCTACGCCGACTTGACCGAGCGCGAGCGGCGCGAGCGGGAGGAGATCGTGCTCGCCGTTTCGGACATGATGTTCCATCGGCTCAAGGGGCGGGAGATATACGAGGCCGCCGGGCTCGACGGGGAGGAGTGCGACGCGCTCGGCGATCGGTCCGAGGTGGTCCAGACCTTCCGCCGCGGCATCTTCGTGCGGATCGTGCCAGCCATCAAGAAGATCGGGCTCCTCACCCCGCGGGTGGCGGAAAGCTACGCCCGGCTCGGCGTCCTCGAGTTCCAGGATTGCAAGACCGCCGACGAGGAGCTCTTCGAACAGGAGCCATAGGGGGGCACGAGCCCATGCGCACCGAGCTCTGCGACCGTTTCGGGATCGAGTTCCCGATCTTCGCCTTCAGCCACTGCCGCGACGTGGTGGCCGCGGTGAGCAAGGCTGGCGGCTTCGGCGTGCTCGGCGCCGTCGGCTTTCCCCCGGAGCAGCTCGAGGTCGAGCTCCGCTGGATCGACGCGCACGTGGGCGATCGGCCCTACGGCGTCGACATCGTGATCCCGGGGAAGTACGAGGGGATGGGCGAGCTCGATCCGCAGAAGCTCGAGGCGCAGCTCCTGGCCGCGATCCCGCCGCAACACCGCGCGTTCGTCGACGAGCTGCTCGCCCGCCACGGTGTGCCCAAGCTGCCGCCGGACGAGAAGCCGGTCAACGAGCTGCTCGGCTGGACGATGGCGACCGCTGCGCCGCAGCTCGAGGTGGCGCTGCGGCACGAGCAGGTGCGGCTCGTCGCGAACGCGCTCGGCACCCCGCCGCCGGAGGTCATCGGCGAGATCCACGACGCGGGGCGGCTCGTGGCGGCGCTGTGCGGATCGGAGAAGCACGCCCGCGCGCACAAGGCGGCCGGGGTCGACATCGTGATCGCCCAGGGCACCGAGGGCGGCGGGCATACCGGCGAGATCGGCAGCGTCGTGCTCTGGCCCGAGGTCGTCGATGCGGTGGCGCCCACGCCGGTGCTGGCGGCGGGCGGCATCGGGACGGGGCGGCAGATCGCGGCTGCGCTCGCGATGGGCGCGCAGGGGGTGTGGACCGGCTCCATCTGGCTCACCGTGCAGGAGGCCGACGCCCCCCCCGCCCAGGTCGAGGCGTATCTCAAGGCGACGAGCCGCGACACCGTGCGCTCGCGGTCGTTCACCGGCAAGCCCTGCCGCATGCTGCGCAACGCCTGGACCGAGGCGTGGGAGGCGCCCGATGCCCCGAAGCCCCTCGGCATGCCGCTCCAGTTCATGGTGACCTCCGAGGCCGTCGCGCGCGGGCACCGCTACGCCGACAAGGCGAAGGACGTGATGTTCAACCCCGTCGGGCAGATCGTGGGCCGCATGAATTCCGTGCGGCCGGTGCGCGAGGTGATCTACCGCCTCGTCGAGGAATACCTCGAAGCGGTCGAGCGGCTCCAGCGGCTCACGTCCTGACGGCACGAAGCCGTCGCCGCGAGGGGCTCGGGCTGGTACGATCCCGCGCGTGTCGTTCGACCCGTTCACCCCGGAGGCCATCGCCGACCCGTATCCGCTCTACGCGCAGTTCCGCCGCGAGGACCCCGTCCACTGGAGCGAGAAGCTGCATAGCTGGGTGCTCTTCCGGCACGACGACGTGAGCGCCTTCTTCCGCGACGACGAGCGCCTGAGCAGCGATCGCGCGAAGGCGCCGCGGTTCGCGGGCGCGGCGGCGCCCTCCGGAGGCGCCGCCATCCGGACGGTCGCCACCGATCCGCCGGCGCACACCGCGGTGCGCGCGCTGCTGAACGCGAGCCTCACGCCCCGGGTGCGCGCGCTCGGGGCGCGCATCGACGCGCTGATCGCCGAGCTGCTCGCGCGGATCGCGGAGCCCGAGGTCGACCTGATCGCACGCTTTGCCTACCCGCTGCCGATCGGGGTCATCGCCGAGCTGCTCGGGGTCCCGCCCGACGATCGCCCGCAGCTCGAGGAGCGGTCGCGGGTGGTCGCGCGCGGCATGGACCGCTTCTACTCCGGGCCCGAGGCGAGCGAGGGGCTGCGCGACTTGGGCGCGTACTTCTTCCAGCTCGTCCAGGAGCGCCGCGGAACGCCGGGCGACGATCTCGTGCGCCGGCTTCTCGCCGCCGAGCATCGCGGCGATCGGCTGAGCGAGCTCGAGGTCGTCGCCATGTGTACCGCCCTGGTCTTCGGGGGCCACGAGACGACGGTGAACCTCCTCGGCAACGGGATGCTCGCGCTGCTGCGCGCCCCCGCGGAGCTGCGCCGCCTCCGCGACGATCCGGCGCTCGTCCCCTCGGCCGTCGAGGAGCTGCTGCGCTTCGACAGCCCGGCGCAGTTCATCTCGCGCACGGCGCGCGTCGGCTTCGAGCTGCGGGGGCGACGGATCGCCCCCGGCGACTCCGTGATCGCCGCCATCGGCTCGGCGAACCGCGACCCCGCGGTGTTCGCCGACCCCGACCGACTCGATCTCGGCCGCTCGCCGAATCCGCATCTCGCCTTCGGGCTCGGCACGCACGTCTGCCCCGGGGCGCCGCTGAGCCGCATGGAGGCGCGGGCCGCGTTCCCGGCGCTGCTGCGTCGCTTTCCCACGATCCGGCTCGCCGCCCCGCCAGTGTGGCGGCGCACCGTGGTCCTGCGCGGGCTCGAGCGGCTGCCCGTGCGGGTGGATTGACGGTCGTGGTTGACCGGCGACGGCCCAGTCAGTAGAAGGCCGTCTTCGCACCGCGCCCATAGCTCAGTTGGATAGAGCGTCTGACTACGAATCAGAAGGTCGGGTGTTCGAATCACCCTGGGCGCACTGCCGCTCGCCCCGCCCCGGGGGCTTTTGCGCCTCGCCTGTCGACGGGATTGCCCGGCCGGACTCCGCCGCGGTAGGGAGGCCCGGGACACGGGGGAGCAAGGGAGAGAAGCGATGAGGCTCCTCGCGATCGCCATGTTCGTCGCGACGGCATCCCTGGTCGGTGCTCGCCCCGCCCGGGCGCAGACGTGTCCGGCGGCCTGCGGGCGGGAGAAGGCGGCCTGCCTGCAGACCGCACGCGTCGACAAGCTCGCATGCAAGCAGGCGTGTCGGAGCACGCCGGGCACGACCACCGGCGCGTGCATGACGAGCTGCATGACGGGGTTCCGCGCGGCGAAGACGGCCTGCCAGGATACGCACACGTCCTGCCTGTCGCTCTGTCCGCCCCCTCCTCCCCCGAGCTCGTGCACGGGGGCGATTCTCGACGCCTGCGGCCGCGAGCTCGCGACGTGCGCCCAGGGCGTCGTCGCGCAGGCGAAGGCCTGTGCCCGCGGCTGCCCGCCCGCGCCGGATCGGCTCTCGTGCCTCGAAGGCTGTGCGGCGGCGGCGCGTGCCGGGGCTGCGGCCTGCGCCGAGGGGTTCCGGGCGTGCGTGCAGGGACGTTGCCCGCCGCCGCCGGGGAGCACGACGACGACCACGCTGCCCCCGCGTCCGTGCGGGCTCGAGCCATTCGCCGCCACCTGCGGCGGCACCTGTCCCCCCGGGCTCACCTGCGCCCCCCTGCCGACGGGCCTGCTCCCGATCCCGCTCTGCGGGTGCGTGAGCCCGAGCGGCGGTTGCCGCACGAACGCGGACTGTAACGACGGCAATCCCTGTACGCTCGACCTGTGCGTCCGCGGCACCTGCGTCCACGAGTGCCTGTGCGTCGAGCCCGCGGGCGTGTCGTGCTGTCCAGGTCCGCTCGGGGCATGCGCGTCGCCGAGCGGCGCGTTCCTCGATTAGCGAGGCGGCGGACTACTCCCCGGTGGCATCCTCGGCGGTGTCGCCCGCGTCCTCGGGCGGCTCCCCCTCGTCGAGGTCCTCGAGCTGTCGGCGCGCGTCGTCGAGGTCGCGTTGCGCGCGGTCGATCTCGTCGGCCGCGTCGTCGGATTGCTGCACCGACTGATCGGCATCGGCCGGATCGGCCGCCGCAGCCGGGACGGGCAGGGCGACCCGCGCGAGCAGCGCGGCGGTGAGCACGAGCATGGTGAGGCACCGGCGCATGGCGCTGCCTTTACGGAGCGGGCGCGTCGGCGTCAACGAGGGGCGACAGGTCTGCGGCACGCAGGGCGAGCAGGTCCGTGCGAATCGCGTCGGCCATGCCGATCAGGCGCGCCTGCGTCGCCGCGGGGATCGGGCGGAGCGAGGGGCGGAGGATCGCGCGGTCGAAACGGAGGAGGCCGCGGGCGGCCCGCAGGAGAAGCGCGCGCGCCCGCAGCGCGCTGCCGCGACCGAGCAGGGCATCGGCCGTCGTCACCTGGCGCGCGACCGTTTCGAGCCGTCTCAGGAGCAGGAGCCGGCGGCTGCCGAGGTCGCTCGCACCGTCGACCATCGCGGCGAGCGTGGCGAGGCGGCAGGCGATCGATGCCGGCGTCGGCTCGGCGACACACGCCGGCAGCGTCGAGGAGGTGGTGGTAGAGGTGGTCGACGTCGTCGTGACGGTGGTCGACGTCGTCGTGGTCGAGGCGGTGGTCGTGGTCGTGCTGGTGCTGGTGCTCGTGGTCGACGTCGTCGAGGTGCTCGTGGTGGCGGCGCTCCCGGGCGTCGCAGCGACTTCCACGGAATCGGCGCTGGCCCCACCCGCGTCGACCCCGCCCGTGTACGAGGCGGACACGACGTAGTAGTAGGTCGTGCCGTCGGCGAGACCCGTGTCCGTGAAGCTCGTGCCGGTCGGGCAGCCGACCGCCACGTACGGTCCGCCGGAGACGAGCCCCCGCTTGACCGTGTAGCTGGTCGCGCCCACCGAGGGGGGCCATGCCAGCGTCACCTGTCCGTCGCCCGGGGTGGCCGTGAGGCTCGCTGGCGGCGCGAGGTTCACGAGGAGTGTGGTCGACGCGGTGTGGGTGAGCGTGCCGCTCGTGCCCGTGATCGTGAGCGTGAGGGCATAGGGCACGGCGGCGGTCGTCGTGTCGATGGTGAGGATCGAGGAGCCCTGGCCGGTGATCGTGGCCGGGCTGAAGCCGCCGCTCGTGACGCCGGTCGGAAAGCCCGATTCGCTGCCGACGCTCAAGTCGACGGCTCCGGTGAATCCGCCGAGCGAGCCCACCGTCACGACGAAGGTGGTCGACTGGCCCGGCACGATCGTCTGCGATGCCGGGCTCACGCTGATCCAGAAGTCGGGAGCCGGCCCGAGGACCCAGATGGTGCGCGTCGGGGGGCTCGGGTCGGTGTTGCCGGCAGCGTCGCGCACCGTGAGCGAGGCGACGTACGTCCCGGGCGTGTCGAACGTGACGCTGCCCGGGTTTTGCACCGTCGCCGTGGCCGGGGTTCCGCCCGGGAACACCCAGGCATATCCCGCCGCCACCGTGTCGGTCGCGAACGTCACGGCGTCGCCGGCCCTGATCCACAGGTCCGCGGCGGGCGCGGTGATCACGCCCCGCGGGGGCGTCGTCGTGTAGGGCGAGAGCTGGATGAACTGCGCCACCGACGGGACGCCCGCGCTGTCGAGGAGGAAGAGCATGTAGTAGCCGGGGGGGGCGATGTTGCCGTTGGGCGGGCTCGTGAGCGCGAGCGTGTCCCCCGAGGCGGTGCATGGCGGCTGGGGGGCGGGCCCGCAGAGACCGACGAGCCGCTGGTCCATGTCCGAGGCGTGCGTGGTCGAGCCGGGCCGCACGAGCACCGCCGCGCTGATGGGCGAGGTGCTCGCGTAGCGAACCGAGAACGGCGCCCCGTAGCCGATGACGCCGCTTGCCGGAACGACGCCCAGAATCTGCGGGCGCGCGGCGGTGATCAGCCGATCGTTCGCGTCGAAGAGATAGGCGGGCGTGTAGCGCTCGATCGCGGGCTCGTAGCTGCCGCGCTCGTTAGGGTTGCTGCCGAGGCTCACCACGGTGGCATCGGGGAGGAGGAGCGCTGTCGAATGGTAGAGGCGGGAGTACGCTGCGGTGCCCGCCGACGTGAACGTGTCGGTGCGCGGGTCGTAGAGGTCGGCCGTCTTGCCGGCCGCGTCCGGCACCTCGTAGAAGAGCGAGCCGCCTTCCGCCAGCACGCGGCCGTTCGGCAGCAGGACGGCGTTCATCTGCACGCGCCCGGTCGACATGGAAGGGCCCGGCGTCCAGCTCGGGGCCGCCGTGGAGAGATCGATCAGCTCGGTGCCGCTGCTGGCCGGGGTCGGCTGCGGCGTGTTGGGATCGCCGCCGCCGAAGTGCATCACCACGGGCCGGTAGTCGGGCGGGAGCAGCGGCAGGAGCACGGCCGAGCCGTACTCGAGGTGGCCCGGCGTCGGGGCGGACGCGGTCCACTGGCCGGATCCTGGATCGAAGAGCCAACTGTTCGCCACCGCCCCGCTGCCGCCGGCGCCCTCGCCGGTGAAGAACACGGTGCCGTTCGGCAGCAGCGCCATGCGCGGGAAGAGGGGCGGCGTGAAGGGCGCGGCGAGCGGGGTCGTCCAGCCCGACGCGGCGTCCGTCGGGCTGTAGATCTCGACGGTCGAATTGACGCCCGCGTTCGCCCCGAGGCCGGAGAACGCCATGATGCGGCCGTCGCCGAGGGCCGTGGCGGTCCCGTACCAGCGGCCGTCGGCCATGCTCGGCGTCTCGAGGAACTCGCCGGTGGCCGGGTCGAAGATCGACGCGCGGTTCTCGCCGTCGTAGGAGCCGGTGGGGAGGTAGGCCGCCGTGCCGCCGATGACCAGCGGCCGGCCGTCGGGAAGCACCGCCGTGCCGCTGCAGAAGAGGTCGTAGGTCACGTCCTGGACGACCACGCTCGACCCCGTCGTGCCGTTCGGATCCCACACGGCGACCCGGTAGCTCTCCGCGCCCGGCGAGTTGTTGTAGGCGTCGTTCTCCGATCCCGCGACGATGAGCACCCGCCCCGTGTGCAGCAGCGTGGCCGAGATCGGATTGACGGGCATCTGGTAGGGCAGCGTCTCCCAGGTTCCCGTGAGGTGGGGGATGTTGGCGGCGCAGCTTTGCGCCCCGGCCGCCCGCGGGAGGCCGAGAGCGGAGGCGAGCGCAACCAGGAGTGCAAGCAAGCGGCCCATGGCGCACAGCCCACGTCGGCGGTCGAGGCTCCGAGCAAGGAGTGGGCCGTCCGCCCGGCTCGGCGAAACCGGGCCCGCGGGTCCCTCGGCTGCGCCACGGTGGCGCACGCGTGCAACGGATCGGCACAGTCGGGCGGCCGCTGTGCTACTTGGATCGGTGGCAAACGCCCCGACCTGCTCCCAGCGCGCAAGGGGGAGCTGGTCGGCATAGCGGTCGTACTCGCCCTGCTGGTTGCGCACGAACGGGGGACGCAACAGCAGCCACCCCCCGAGCAGGAGCACGTTGCTCGCGCGCCCGCGCACGTCGTCCCCACAGACGACACGCGCGAGCGCGCGGTTGACGTCAGCCCGCGGCTACTGCGGGTCGCAGGGCCCCACGCAGAAGTTCTCGATGTCGCCCGCCGGGCGCAGGAAGGCGTCGATCTGCGCCTGGATCGCCGGCAGCGACCGCGGGAGCTGGTGCGCGCCGTTGTTCGCCGGCGGTACGTTGGTGAGCGGTGCGGGCGGGAATCCGCCGTCCACCTCGACCAGCGCCGAGCCGTCGAAGGGCGCAAGCTGCTCCGGAATGTCGAAGAAGTGATGCACGGGCGGCGCGACCTGCGGGATGCCCATCGAGCGCACCATGATCTCGGTGCCGAGGTTCGACACTTCGGCGTCGCCCGTCGCCATGTGCACGAGCACCTTGTGCGCCGGCGTGCTCGGCAGGGGGTTCGCCACCGTGTGATGGTCGTAGCCGTTCGGCTCCGCACGATCCCAGAGCTGCTGGATGAGCGGGTAGACGAGCGCGCGATTGAGGTCGTCGGGATAGGCCCCGCGCAGCAGCACGAAGAAGGGGTTGAAGTCGACGCTGCGCTGGAGCAGCGTCGAGTAGTTCGCCGCGGCCACGCCGAGCACCCCGCGCGTCACCTCTTGGGCGATGGCCATCACGACGCCGCCCTCGATGCCGCCCTGGCTGTTGCCGTAGTAGTAGACCTCCGTCGGATCGATCACCGACACCAGGTGGCCGGTGCCGTCGTCGAACTGGAAGGCAGGATCGGCCGCGAGCCCGTGCGGCGAGCCGAGCAGGCGTGCGAGCACGAGCTGGTTCAGGATCCCCTGGTGCAGCCGCTCGGGGAGCTTGCGGAAACCGCTGAAGTCGCCGATGAAGCCGACGATCGTTCCGAGGTCCGCCGCCGCAAAGCCCTGCCAGTCGGTGGCCGCGATCACGAAGCCGTAATTCTGGGCGAGATTGCGCAGGTTGTCGGCTCCCACCTCGCCCGCGCCCGTGCCGAGAAGCCCGTGGCCGTAGAAGATCGGCCGGCCCGCCCGCGGTGTCGGCTGCACGAGCGAGCAGGGGATGATCGCCGTGAACGGGATGTCCGTGGCGACGCCGTTTTGCACCGGGAGGTTCGTGACCGGGTCGAGGTTCAGCAGCGAGCCCGGCCCGTCGAAGGTCGTGAACAGCGGCACGGTGTACGTGCCCGCCACCCGCCGGCACACGCGCGGGTCGTTGAAGGGATTGTCCTGCACGCTGGTCACGACGAACGCCGGCGCGGCGCTGCCGCCGACGCCGCCGAGCTGGGCGAAGGTCTGGTCGCGCATCGAGAGGAGCCAGCGCTCGATGGCGTCGTCGCTCGCCGTGTGGAAGTCCCAGGCGAGGATGAGATCCCCGCGCGGGATGCCGGCTGCGGCGAGCGTGGCAAAAAGCGCCTCGAACGCCGGCCGCCGCGCTTCCAGGGCCGCGTTGCCCGACGGCGTGCCGTCGCGCAGCGCCTTGAAGGCCGGATCGGGGGGGATCGGCTGTCCGTCCTGACCGATGAGCCCGCGCAGCGCGACGATGTAGTGATGGCCGTTGGCGAGCCGCCGCCCGGGGCGAATCATGAAGGCCTGCGTCGGCGGATGGACCGGCGTGACGCCGTCGTCGCCGATGCTCACGTCGTTCTCGCCCATGTGCTCGATGCGCTCGCCCGTGTCGGCGTCGAGGAGGATCGTCGGGCTTGTCGCACCCAGCGACACCGTCCAGTCGGTCTGGTTGCCGACGCCCGAGGCGGCGAGGTCGACGCCCTGGGGAAAGGCTGCCATGAGGATCGGGCCCGGGCTGAAGCCGTCGAGCGTCGACCAGGCCGTCGGGTCGATGTGGACGCCGCTCGCGTTGGCCGGCATCACCCGCAGCGGGTAGGCGATCCGCCGCCCGGTGACGGTGCTCGCGTCGGCCTGCTCGTAGAACGACGACGGGTAGGGGAGCAGCGGGTTGCCGCTCGCCGCGTTGAGCACCTCGGCTCCGGAGAGGAGCCCGCAGAGCCCCGTGTCGGTCGGCGGCCGGCAGGCGAGGCGCGTCGCGCCGACGACGCGGCAGACGCTGCCGCAGGTGCGCACGCAGCGGGGGCCGGCGGCGACGGCGACGTGCACGTTGCCGGCACGCCTGGCCGCTGCGAGCGGTGTGCCGCGGCGGATGATCGTGAGCGTGCTCGGGCCACGCGACGGCGTGCGCAGCTTGACGAGCGTGATGCCGCCGCGCGCCCCGGTCGTGTCCTTGTAGACCACACCGTGGGGGATGGGCGCGAACGCGGCGGCGGGAAGCACCACGTGGAAGATGGCGTTCGCCGGGTCCGTCTCGGGATCGTAGCTCACCTCGATCTCGAGGCCGAGGGTGCGCGGATCGAGCGGCGCCGAGGCGCTGAAGCGGCCGCGGAAGAGCAGCGTGGTCCGGCCGGAGGAGAGGTGGAGCCGCTGTGCGGTCGCGGCGGTGCAGGAGTAGGGGACCTCGGCCACGGCCGGGGCCGCGAGGCCGGCGAGCGCCAGGCACACGAGGAGTCTCCGCATCATGGGCCGCCTCGTACCACGGGCGGCGCCGGCGCCGTCAAGGCAATTCGACGCTGTTCGGGGTCGCCGCGGCCCCGTCGGGGCGATCCTGCCGGGAGAGCAGCGCGACCTTCTGCTCGGCGCGCTGACCGTCGGTCGCCCCCATCGCGCAGTGGCCCTCGAAGACGCCCCCCTGATGGATCACCAGGCTCGGCGTGGCGATGCTGCCAAAGAGCCGGCCCGAGGCGCGGATCTCGAGCCGTCCCCGCGCCGTGACGTCGCCGGTGACGCGCCCCTCGACGACGACCTGCGTGCCCGTCACCTGCGCGTTCACCACGGCCGACTCGCCGATGGTGAGCGCATCCTGGGCGGTGATCTCCCCCTCGACGTGCCCCTCGATGCGCACCGGCCCCTTGAAGACGAGCTTGCCGGTGATCTGGCTTCCCGGGCCGAGGAACGCATCCGGCCCCGCGTGCGCCGCTGCCGACGCTTCGGGGCGGGGCGCACCGAATTCGCCGAGACCGCCGAGCGGCGTCGCCACCTCGTCGCCGCCACCGCGCGCCCGCTCGCTCCGCTCTGCATCCTTCCCGAAGAGCGCCATGACCTCCTCCGCAGGCGCCGCCAGCATCGCTGGCCGCGGCAATGGTCGTGCGGGACCGAGGTGTGAACCGGGCGGCTCTACCACCGCCCGCCGCGCACTGTCAACGCAGCAGGACGGGGCCTTCGCACCGATGCGAAGGCCGCGCTCAGTCGATCTCGTCGAGCGGGCGGTCGGGGGGCAGCAGGAGGACGACCTCGGGCTCCTGCCGGGCCTCCCCGCCGCGCAGGCAGGTCGCCGCGCAGGGCTCGCAATGGGGGCGGTCGGTGGAGCGGAGCACGGCTGCGGGTCGGCCGTCGGCGCCGAGCAGCAGGTCGACCTGGATGCGACCGTGCCCGTGCGTGCAGTCGAGCGCAACGCGATGCACCACACGCGGATGGTGCGCGTGCGGGTGCGGCGCCCCGGCGAAGAATCGGCTGAGCGCCTCGCGGATCGCGCGCCACATGCCGCTCGACGAAGCAGGCAGCGTGCCAGAGTGACACAGCGCGACCTGTGGCGGCACAGCGGAGGCGTGCCCGGGTCCGAAGGCGCGAGTCTGCCACGTGGCCCCGGGCTTGCTGTCGCCGATTTGCATGGTCTCCCGCCGGCGCGTGGGCATCCTCGACCTCTGCACGGCGATCGTCGTGGCGGGCACGGTGGCGACGATGGCCATCCCGGGCTACGTCGCGAGCCGCGCCGAAGCGGCCGAGGCGCTCCTGCGCAGCACGGCCGCGGGGGCGGCGGCCGCGGAGGAGCGCTACCGGGCCGAGCACGGTGTCTATCTCGGCAACGCGCCGTGCAGCGCGCTGCCGGGCCTCACGCTGCCGACGCACGTTCGCTGCCGCCTCGAGGCCGCCAGTCCCGCGCGCTTCCGGCTCACGACCCGCGAGCCGCACGCGACGCAGCGAACGTGCGTCTGGGACAGCGCCGCCGCGCCGCCGCTCGTCTGCGGCTGAGCCGGCCGCTGGACGCTCCCGGGGGCGCGGTGTAAAGCACGGCGCGCCACGGGGGTGGAGGAAGCGCATGGGTCGGATCGCCCTCATGCTCGTCGCGGGCGTCACGCTCGCCGCCGTCGCGCGGGCCCAGGTGACCGAGCGCATCGACGTCGCCGCCGACGGGAGCGAGCTTCCCGCGGGCGTGGCGGGACCGGCGCTGGCGATGACGCCCGATGCGCGCTTCGTCGCCTTCGTCGCCCAGGGGGCGGTCGGCGCGGGCGTGACGCGCGGCACGCACGTCTGGGTCCGGGATCGCAGCACGGGCCTCCTCAGCATCGCCGACGTCGACTCCGACGGCGTGGTCGCCGACGGGGCCGCGGGAAGCGGGCTCGGCGGGCTCGCACTCTCCGCCGACGGCCGCTTCGTGGCGTTTACGAGCGCAGCCACGAACCTCGTTGCCACGGATGCGAACGTGTGCGGCACGAGCGCGGTGGTGGGCAGTTGCCCCGACGCCTTCCTGCACGACCGGCTCACCGCCGCGACGGTGCTCGTGAGCGTCGCGAGCGGCGGCACCCAGGGCAACGCGGCGACGACGGGTCCCGTGGCGCTCTCGGCGAACGGGCACGTGGTGGCATTCACGAGCAGCGCGACGAACCTCGTAGCCGGCGACACGAACGGCAAGCCCGACGTGTTCGTGCGCGACCTCGACGCCGGGACGACCCGCCGCGTGAGCGTCCGGAGCGACGGCGGCCAGGGGCACGGGACCCCCGTCGGCCCGCTCGCGCTCTCGGCCGACGGCCGCTTCGTCCTCTTCGGCTACACCGACGACGACCTCGCCCCGGGGACGGGCACGGGGACGCTCTATCTCCACGACCGGCAGCTCGGGACGACCACGCACGTCGGCTATGCGAGCGCGGGCTTTGCGCTTTCGGCCGACGGCACGCGCGTCGCGTTCGCGAGCGCCGATGCGACGCTGGTCGCCGGCGACACGAACGGGCTCCCCGACGTGTTCCTGCGCGACCTCGCCCGGCAGACAACCGTGCGCGTCGACGTCGCCGGCGATGGGAGCCAGGCCCTCGGCGGCAACCCGACCTTCGCGCCGCTGGTCGCGCTCTCCTCCGACGGCCGCTTCGCCGCCTTCACGAGCGATGCGACCAACCTCGTGACCGGCGACACGAACGGGACCCCCGACGTGTTCGTGCACGATACACAGACCGGCACGACCGTGCGCGTCGACGTGGCCTCCGACGGCACGCAGGCAGTGGGCGGCAGCCCCGGGGCGGTCGCCGTCTCGGCCGACGGGACGTGCGTGGCGTTCGTGAGCGACGCGCCGAACCTCGTGCCCTGCGACACGAACGGGCGCGCCGACGTGTTCGTGCACTGCGCGGGGGGCACGCCGCCGCCGGCGCCCGCTGGCTGCCCCGCGGGCCCGCCCACGCTCGCCTCGCTCGGCGCCGAGGTGAGCGCGCTCGCGGCGCTGGTGGCGCAGGTGCCGCCGGGTGGGCTTGCGACGGCGCTCCAGCGGATCCTCGGCCGCGCGTCGGCCGCGGTCGCGGCGGCCGATCGGGCGCAGGCGAAGCGCCGCCGCGCGCGCGCCGCGCTCACGACGGCCCTCCAGGCGCTCGCCACTCTGCGCGCACGGCTCGCCACCCGCCGTGCCGCCAGGCTGATCGGCGCGGAGGTGCGCACGCAGCTCGAGGCAGCAGTCGATCAGGCGCGCGCCGACGCGAAGAAGCTGCGGGCCACCTTCACGGCGGCAGGCAGCGGAGCTTGAGGCCGTCGGTGTCGACCGTGCCGTCGGCGCCGTGCGCGCGTGTGCGGAAGACCACGCGGTGCCGTCCGGCGGGGACGTCCACGTTGATGCGCGGCGTGCAGACCTCGCCCGGGCCCGCCGGGAAGCGCAGCGCGCCGAGCCCGGCCATAAGCGCCGCGCGGGCCGCGCCGTCCACGCCGGTCTTCCGGATGCTCGGTGCGAGCAGCTCGACGCTCGAGACGGTGCTCGCGCCGCACGTGTAGCGCGGGTCGGCGCCACCGACGCACGCCCAGAGGTGGAAGCGGCAGACGCCCGGCGTCGTCGAGAAGTCGCAGCTCGGATCGCCGAGCCGGCAGCTCTGCTTGAAGTCGGGAAGGCCCTGGCGGTCGAGCGCCGGCGCGCCGATCGCGAGCGACCATTCGAGGTCGCACTCCCCCGCCCCGCGGCCGCCGCCGCCGATGCGGAGCGCCGGCGGCGCGAGCGTGCACTGCGCCGTGCACGGGTCGCCGGGGGTGCCGTTCTTTGCGCCGTCGTCGCACTCCTCGGTGCACTCGACGACGCCGTTGCCGCACGCCTCGACCCGGCAGCTCGCCGAGCAGCCGTCGCAGGAGCGGGTGTTGCCGTCGTCGCATTGCTCGCCGATCTCGACACGGCCGTTGCCGCAGACGGCGGGGTTGTTCGCGCAGACGAGGCGGACGTGGTTGCTGCGCATGATCTTGCCGTCGACCGCGGTCGCGGCGAGCGTGAAGCTGCGCTCGCCCGACTTCCCGCGCGCGTGCGGCACGCGCAGCGTGACCAGCGGCGAGCAGGCATTGGCGGCGAGCAGCGGCGGGTTCGTCTGGAGCACGGTCGTGCCGGCGAGCAGCGCGACGGGCGTGGTCTCGAGGGCGCTCACCAGCGCGGCGACGTTCGCCGCGTCGGTCGCGTCGGCGGGGCTCACCGCGTTCGGCCGGCGCAGGTTGACCGACTGGATGCCGTAGAGCAGGCAGCTCGGGAGCCGGGGATCGGGGACGTGGAGACAGGTCCCGACCTCGAAGCTGCACCCACCGTCGTTGAGCCCGTCGGCGTCGCAGCTCGGGTCGCCGTCGATGCACGTCTGCTTGCGGGCGGGGAAGCCCTTGTTCACCGCACCGTTGGGGTTGCGGATCTGCCATTCGAGGTAGCAGCCCTCCACCGGCGTCGGCCGTCCGGGCAGCGCGAGCAGTCCGCTCACCGTGACGAGATGGCACGTCCCGTCGCAGCTCTGCCCCGGGGCGCCGTTCTGCGGCCCCAGGTCGCACTGCTCGCCGCAGTCGACGACCCCGTTGCCGCAGCGCTCGAGAGCACAGGTGGGCGAGCAGCCGTCGCAGGCCGCGTTGTTGCCGTCGTCGCACTGCTCGCCGGGCTCGACGAGCCCGTTGCCGCAGACGGCGACGGTGTGACACGGCGCGAGCGTGCCGTTCAGGCTCACCTGCGGCGGCGGCGTGACCGAGCCCGTCACGACCGGCGGGCGCGTCGGGTCGAGGTACTGGAAGATATTGACGCCGCCGGAGACGACCGTGCCGGCGATCGTCATGAGGCCGCTTGCCTGGAAGAGGTTGGTCGACTGCTCGCCCGTCGTGGAGATCTGCGCCCCCGCGGCGACACCGAGCGTGCAGGCCGTGAGCGTGATCGAGCCAAAGCCGCTGTTGGCATGGAGCTTCGCGGCCGCGCCCACCTGGAGCACCTGCCCGGCGAGCTCCATCGAGCCGCCGCTGTCGGCTGCGGTGCCGTCGGCATTGAGCTCGGCCGGGAGGCTGAACGTGCCGTTCACCGCGGTCGCCTCGATGTCGCCGCCGCCGCAGGTGCCGCCGCTCGCGTCGATCTGCTGCACGCTCAGGTTGCCGGCCGCCGAGAGGAACACGTCGCCCCCGCAGCTGTCGGTGCCGACGCCGGCCGCCTTGATCGCCGCGCTCACGACGACGTCGCCGTTCGTGCCCTCGATGTCCGGCGAGCCGCCGCTGCCGTCGGGGCCGGAGACCGCATTCACCGGGGCGAGCACGCGCGTCGAGCCGTTGGCGATCACGGTGATGTCGGCCCCGTCGCCCCCCTGGCCGGTCTGCCCGCCGCCGGGGCCGTTGAGGGGACCGTTCAGCGTGATGTCCTGCTGCGCCGTGATCAGGACGGTGCCGCCGCTGCCGCTCGTGCCGCCGCCCGGCACGTCGATCTCGCCCAGCGTGACGCTCGCCTGGCTGCTGTCGACGTCGATCTCGCCGCCGTCGAAGTCCCCGCCGGTGGCGTCGAGCACCCCCGAGACGCTCACGGCGCCCGCGGCCTCGAGGCAGATCATGCCGCCGGCGCCCTGGCTCCCGCTGCTCGCGTCGAGCCGTCCCGTGATCCCGATCGTGGCGCCCGCGGTCATCATGATGCAGCCGCCGTCGCCGTCGGAGGCGGTCGCGTGCGCGACGACGAGCCCGTCGATCGAGACTGCGCCGCCGGCGTTGAGCGTGATGTCGCCCGCGCCCGCGTCCCCCGACACGTCGATTTGACCGTTCGCCGTGCCGGCAACCTGCACCGCGATGTCGCTGCTCGTGTTGACCGTGATGTCGCCGCCGAACCCGCCGGTCGCCGAACGGGCGAGGAGCTTGCCCCCCGGCTGCACGGTGAGGCTTCCGGCGTTGATCGTGAACATGCCGCCGGGGCTCGCATCGAGGGAGGCGCCGCGCGCGATCACGAGCGCGCGCGCGCCGAAGTCGAGCGTCGCCCCCGAGGCGACTTTGAGGTCCGCGGTGACGGTGCACGGGTTGACGGTCGGAGCACACACGTCGGCGGCGGTGCTGACGATGGCGGCGCTGGCGGGACGGGGAACGAGCGCCGCGGCGGTCGCGAGCAGCAAAGCGACAGCGGTTGGTGGCATGGGGCGAGCCTCCCGTGTGCGCCCTAGCACACCCCACAGTGCGCGCACCAGGGACGAAAGGGCAGGCCGTCAGCGGCAGGGGTGCGGTTCGCACGGGCCGCCGGCGGCGGTACAGCACGCGAGCGACCGCCCGCGGGTGTCCTCGAAGCCGAGCGACCAGCCGTCGGGTGCGACCGTGAGGACGGCGAAGCCTGGGCCGCGGGCGGCGAAGAGGAGGCGGGCGCGCGGGTCCGACGGCGACCCGAAGGGCTCCGTCCGCGGCCGGGCGCTGCTGCCGGAGACGAAGACGTCGTAGCCGGCGGCAGCCCGGAGATGCTGCAGGTCGTGGTCATGGCCGGCGAGCCAGGCGGCGAAATGCCCCGCCTGCTCGAGGCGGCGGACGCGGGCCTGGTAGGCGGCCGCAGCGACCTGGTCGCGATGCCGGCCCGCGGTGACCGGAGGATGATGGCTCACGAGGAAGCAGAGGCGCTGCTCGCATCCGGCGAGCGCCCTCTGCACGAAGGCGACTTCGGCGTCGAAGGTGAAGCCGCCGTAGTCGCCGAGGGCGAGGAGATTCGAGTCGAAGACGACGAACCTCGCCGGGCCGGCGTCGACCGTGTAGTGACGCCCGGGCATCCGCCAGTGCGCGCCCCGGTGCGCAACCTCGAGGCAGGCGCGGGTGCGCGCCGCCGCGGGCGCCGAGGCGCCGCAGGCGGCGGGGGAGCCCACGTCGTGGTTGCCGAGCGCGAGGTAGACGGGGAGCGGGCTGCCATCGGGGCGCGCGAGCGCGTGCAGCGGCCCTTCGAAGAGGCGCTCGAAGCGGGGGTCGCGCGGAGGGACGTAGCCCGGGTCGACCGTGGCCTCGTCGGGACGAAAGGCACACGAGGCGGCGCCCGGCAGCGTCGGGTCGGGGCCGCAGTCGTAGAGGTTGTCGCCGAGCGCCAGGGCGAGATCGGTAGGCGCGCGGCGCGCGGCGGTGCGGAGCGCGGCCGCCACGGCATCGCGCTCGGCCGTGGCCGCCCCGAAGTCGCCGAACAGGAGCACGCGCGCACCAGGTGGCGCGGCGGCCGAGACGACGGCGGCGAGCGCGAAGGCGGCGCCGATCACCGACCGCGGCTCACGGCAGGCGCGCGATCGTGTAGTGCAGCGTGTACGCGCCGCCGGTGGTGACGCAGGTCTCCCCGGACGGGCAGTCGCGATCGAGGACGCAGAGCTCGCCGGTCGTCGCCGAGCAGTGGCCGCCGCGGCCGCCGACGCTCGCGGTGGCGTAGCTCACGCTGCCCGTCCCAGCGCCGAAGTCTGGCCCGCCGTAGGTGACGTCCACCGTGCCCGGGTCGTACGCCTCGGTGGCGAGGCACTGCACCCCCTTCGAGAACCCGAGCTGGACGAGGTCGGTCGCGAGCGACTGGCCGTAGATCCGGTCGATGCACTCCTGGGCGTTCCCGTTGGCGAAGAGATGCACCTGTCCCCCCGTGGGCAGGTACTGGTCCCAGACGAGCCCCTGGGGGATCAGGTCGCCCGTGCTCACCGAGCCGAGGCCGACGAGCTCCTGCCACTCGCCGTTCACCGCCGCTTGCAGGCGCCACGACTTGACCGGACCCATGCCGAGGCAGCTCTCGCCCGTCGGACAGTCGGCCGCGGTGCTGCACGGGGTGCCGCTCGCCGAGCAGGTCTTCGGCACCGAGGGCGTAACCGGCTGGAGAGCGTTGTCGATCTCGAGCGCATCGAGGGTGACGCGCACGTGGGTGAGCGGCGTCGGGTTGTGGCGCCAGCCGACGAGGATGGTGCCCGCAAAGCCCGTAGGCAGCACGCCGCGGACGCGCCGGCTCAGGAGCACCTGCATGGTGACGTGCGGGTTCGGATCGTTCAGCACCTTGCGGATGCGCAGCCGCGCGTTCGTCCCCCCGCCCGGTGCCGGGAGCAGAATCACCCGGCGGCCGACGGCGCGCGCGCCCGCCGGGCGCGGTGGGAGCGGCACATCGAAGACGAAGTCCTCGGCGTTGAGCGGGGCGACGGACTGGGCAAGCGGGAAGCACTGCACGGAGAGCAGCGCCGCGTCGGGATCGCGATGGGTGAGGATGCACTGATCACCCGCACCGCCGCCGAACGCGCTCGCGAAGACGTCGACGCGCGTCACCGGCACGGCGGGGGCGCCCGGCCGGCGCGCGAGCACGCCGCCGCGACCCTGCCGGATCGTCGCGTGCGCCTGCGGCGGGTGCAGCTCGGCCGAATAGCCGAAGTGCTGCCCGACGCACGTCTCCATCGTCCCGCAGCTCGCGCACACGGGCGGCCGGCAGTCGCTGTCGATCACGCAAGGCACGGCGGTGCTCTGCGAGCAGGCGCCGGGCGTCGCGCCCGGGTGCCCGCAGTCGAAGATCCAGCGCCCGAGGCCGACCACGCGATCGCCCACGTCGGGCCAGGCGAAGGCGGGGAAGGCGCCCGCCTCCCACTCGAAGTGGAGGAGACCGTCGTCGTTGCCGGTGGCCAGGCGGCCGCTGTCGGCGGGGTCGAGCAGGACGAACTCGTTCACGTCCGCGCGGACGTGAGTCGAGGGAAAGTCGCCGCTCAAGTCCCCGTGCATCCCCTGGACCACGCCGTGGACCAGCACCGGGGTGGAGGGGACGCTCGCGCCGTTTACCACCGGGGCCCACTCGGGGTTGATCAGCGTGAGCATGTCGAGCAGCGCCGGCTGGATCCCCGTGGGATGGCAGCCGCCGCCGAGCCAGTAGACGGCGAGATCGCTGCTCACCGGGGCCGCGCCGCCGAGCCCGGGGACGGCAAGCAGGGCGACGATGAGGACGAGCCGCAGGGTGCGTCGCATGGGACCTCCGCAACGGCCCGGGTACCAGCAAGGCGGCGGCAGCGTCAACCATTTTTCCCTTGCGGGCGCGCCCCGGGCGACGCTAGAGTCCGCCCCATGATGCGTGCCGTCATGGTCGTGCTCGCAGGTCTCTGGGCGGGCCGCGCCGCCGCTGCGACCGCGACCTCGATCGCCGCCATCACCGACGCCCCCGCGGCCTTCGCGGGCCAGAGCGTGACCGTCGTCGGCACGGTGACCGCGCAGCGCTACAGCTACGCGGGCGAGAGCCTCTACACGATCTCGGGGGACAACCGGCGGATCAGCGTGCTCAGCCGCGCGCCCGCGCCGGCGCTGGGGGACCGGATCGAGCTCGACGCCACCGTCGGCTACCGGGCGCCCGACGAGGAGTTCACCTGGCCGCCGCTCCTCGAGGAGACGGCGCGCCGACCGGCGCCGTAGCGGCGTCTGCGCGCGCCCGCGGACCCACTCGCCGAGTACCGACGCCGCCGGCGCTTCGGCGTGACGCCCGAGCCCGCCGGCGGTCGAGTCCCGCGCGGACGGCGGCGCACGCTCCGCTTCGTCGTGCAGAAGCACCAGGCGCGCCGCCTCCACTACGACTTCCGCCTCGAGTGGGACGGCGTGCTGCGCTCGTGGGCGCTGCCGAAGGGCCCGTCGCTCGATCCGACGGTCAAGCGGCTCGCCGTGCCGACCGAGGATCATCCGCTTGCCTACGCGGACTTCGAGGGCGTGATTCCCGCGGGCGAGTACGGTGCCGGCACGGTAATGATCTGGGATCGCGGGACGTGGACGCCGGAGGCAGCCGACGCCGGGGCGGCGCTCGCGGCAGGCGAGCTCAAGCTCACCCTGGCGGGCGAGAAGCTCCGCGGCGGCTGGGTGCTCGTACGTACCCGCCGCGGTGACTGGCTCCTCATCAAGCACCGCGACGCGGCCGCCTCGACGGAGGACGTCACCTACACCCGCCCCCGCTCGGTCGTCTCGGGGCGCACGCTCGCCGAGATCGCGCGCGACGAGGGTGGGGACGTGCCGACCGCGGCCGCGGGCGATCCGTCCTACGAGATCCGCCGCCTGCTGGCGGGGTCCCGCCGGCCGCGGCCTACTCGATCTCGCTGAGCGCCCAGGCTGCCACGTCTGCCGGCAGCTCGGGCAGGCGTGCGAGGAACGTGTCGAGGTCCTCGCCGGCGACCTCGCCGCCCAGATTGGCGCGCAGGACCTCGTGGAAGCGGGCCGCGGCCCGGTCGCTGAGGAGCCCGAGGCGGCGCAGCGTCGGGACGACGAAGCCCTGCATGGGGCCGAGGCGCCGCGGCACGCTGCGCGAGAGCCCCGCGCGCTCGCTGCGGAGGCGGGTGAGCATGTCGGCGGGGTCGATGCCCGCCTCCGCCCAGAGGCGCAGCATGGCCGAGAACATCCCCTGGCCGCTCGTGTTGTCGATGAGCGCCCGCGCAGCCTCGACGGCAAAGTCCTCGAGCGCCGCGCGCTCACCGGCGGCGAGGCAGGGTACGCAGCGCGCGACGTACTGCACCCCGTAGGCGTGATGCCGCGACTCGTCGCGTGCCACGTAGCCGAGAATGTCGCGCAGCAACGGCTCGGCGGTGAGGTTGCGCATCTCGCGGAAGCTGTAGAGCGCGAGCCCCTCGACCACGATCTGCATGCCGACGAGCTTCTGCATCCAGTCGCCCGTGGCGAGGGTGGCGTCGAGGATGCCCTTCAACGGCGGCGCGATCGGGTCGACCTCGCCGAGCTTGCCGATGTAGCGGGCGAACACCTCGACGTGGCGCGCCTCGTCCATCGTCTGGGTTGCGGCGTAGAACTTGGCGTCGATGTGCGGGACGGCGTTGACGAGCTGGGCGGCGACCATGAGCGCCCCCTGCTCGCCGTGGAGGAAGTTGCTCAAGCGGAAGATCGCCGTGCGTCGGGTGAGCGTGCGGCGGAGGCCCTCGCCGAGCGAGCGCCAAAACACCGTGCGCTCGATAGGAAGCCCGAGGCCGAGCGGGGTGGCGCCGAGCTTCTCCTCGTCGATAGGCCGCTCCCAGTCGAGGTCGCGCGCCGCCACCCACTGCGCCTCGGCGGCCTTCACGTAGAGCCGGCGCAGCTCCTCCACCTCGGGCGCGTAGCTCCACTGGTAGACGACCCGCATGGCGGTCGTGAGGTCGGGCTCCTGGGTGGGCGTGCGCAGCGTAAACGGCATCATCCCGAGATCGGGCTTAGCGGGGGCGTCCGGACGTTGCAACGCCTGGACCTAAGCCCGCGTTCCGACACGCACTCCGCGACGCGCAGGCGCCGTCCAGCGAGCCGGCTATTCTTCTAGCGGCGCCAAGTCGTCTTGACAGGCGCCGGGAAGCGCGATTTAAGTCATCGCCGGTTCTCGACCGGGCATAGGAAGTTCGACAACCCCGGCCGCGGGCCCGCGGGGGGCCCGGAGGTGGGGTGAAACGCAAACGCATATAGGAGATCCTGGGCAGGTCGGCTCGACGCGATCGCGCCGCTTCCCCAAATCTCCCCTGGTTCTCCCCAGGCATCTCCTCACAATGTGCGATCGGGCTGCTTCCAAGGGGTGAGGTGTATTCAGCGGCGGCGCTGCAATGCGTCCCGAGGAGGTGTTGCATATCTGCAAGCAATGGGGCGGTACACTGACCGGAATCTCCGGAACATGCGGGCATGCGGATTGCTCACCCCCGAGGGCATCTTTGAACAGGGGGTGTGGACCACATAGCATGTGCCAGGACCAGGGGAAGGAACATCTCCGGGGGGACCGGCGCCTGTCGGCGCTCGCCGTGGCGCTCCTCGGCGTGCTGGCCGCCTGCAGCCCCCGTGCCAAATATCCGGCGCCTGGGCAGCAGATGCTGGCCCAGCAGGCAGTGGCGCCCTATCGCATCCGCGTCGGCGACACCCTCGGCATCCGGTTCTACAAGACCCCGGAGCTGAACGTCGACGTTCCCGTCCGCAGCGACGGCAAGATCTCGCTCTCGCCGGTGGGTGACGTGCAGGCCGCCGGGCTTGCTCCGGAAGAGCTCGGCAAGGTCCTCTCGCAGCTCTACTCGACGGAGCTCGAGAACCCGCGCGTGACGGTGGTCGTCCAATCGTTCGGCGGCACCGTCTATGTCGCGGGGGAGGTGAGCAAGCCCGCCGCCGAGCCCTTCACGACCGGGCTCACCGCCCTGCAGGCCGTGGAGGCGGCCGGCGGCTTTACCGTGACGGCGAAGCTCGACAACGTGATTCTCATTCGCCGCGAGCCCGCGGGCTACAAGGGCTACAAGCTCGCCCTCGACGACGTCTTGAGCGGCAAGAACGTCGCCGCCGACGTGCAGCTCGAGCCCGGCGATGTCATCTACGTGCCGCGGAAGGTGGTGGCCGACGTCGACACCTTCGTCGACCAGTACCTCCGCCAGATGCTGCCCTTCTACCCCGCCATCCCGGTCTTCTGATCGTCATGGACGCGATCGCTTCCTCGCAACCGACCGAAGAGCAGAACCTCGCTGCCGTCGCCCAGGAGCTGCTCGTCGTCCTGCTCCGCCGCCGCTGGACGATGCTCGGCGTCTACGCGGTGGTCCTGGCGACGGCCGTGGGCGGCATCTTCCTCCTGCCGCCGCAATATCGCGCCGCCGCCAAGATCCTCCTCACGAGCGACCGGGCACAGGTGTCGACCTCGCCCGACCGGCCGACCGAGCTCGTGCGCACCTCGGCGGTCGGCGATGCCGAGGTGACCTCGCAGACGGAGATCCTCCAGAGCCGCGAGCTGGTCGAGAGCGTGCTCAAGGAGATGATGCCGCCCGGGGAGCCCCCGGCGAGCGCCGAGGGCCACGGCATCGCCCGCACGGCGCTCTGGGTCGTGGGGACGCCGTTTCGCCTCTTGCGGGCGGCCTACCGTCGCCTGCACGATCTCGAGGCGGTCGAGCCGAGCAGCCCGCTCTACTGGGAGACGACCGAAGTCCTCGGGCATCTCTCGGCGGCGCGCGTGCGCGATTCGAACCTGATCGAGGTCGCGATGGTGAGCCCCGATCCCGTCTGGGCGCGCGAGTTCGTCGACCGGCTGACCAAGGCCTACGTCGAGCGGCACGCGCAGCTCCAGCAGGTGCAGGAGGCCGAGGACTTCTTCACGCAGCAGAGCCGGTTGTTGCAGCAGAAGCTCACGCAGTCGGAGGCGGCGCTTCGCCAGGCCCGGGAACGGGCGGGCGCGCTCGCCGGCCAGCAGTCGGAGATCCACGACCGCCTGAACGAGTTCAGCGCCGAGCTGGCGCGCACCAAGATCGCCCGCGCCGAGCAGGAGCAGCGGGTGCAGTTCTTGGAGGGGCTGCAGGCGAACGCGGGCAAGAAGGGGCGGATCGCCACGCCGCAGCTGCTCGAGCTCGAAGCCAAGCGGGCCGAGCTGCTCGGCCGGTACCGGCCGGACAGCGAGCGCGTGCGGGAGATCGACGACCAGATCCAGCGCCTGCGCACGGCGATCGCGTCGTACGACACGATCACCGGCGCCGGGGCGGGGGATGCCACGGGCGGCGGCGATCTCGTCGCAGCGCGGGCCCAGCTCGCCGCGCTCAAGGGCAAGGAGGAGGCCCTCCAGAAGCAGCAGGACGAGTACCGCAAGCAGGCCGAGATGCTCGACGCGCAGAGCTTCGACGTCGCGCGGCTCGAGCGGCAGGTGAAGCTCGACGAGGAGGCGTATCTCTCCTACGTGCGGACCGCGGAGCAGTCCCGGCTCACGAACGCGCTCGAGCAGAGCAAGATCCTCCAGCTCACGGTCGTCGAGCCGGCGACCGTGCCGATGGAGCCCGTGAGCCCGAAGAAAGGCCGGATCATGGTCTTCGCGCTGGTGGGCGGGCTCGCGGTGAGCATCGGCGCGGCGTTCGCGCGCGACCGGATGGACGCGACCATCAAGACCGCGACCGACGTGCGCCGCTACGGCCGCCTCGAGGTGCTGGCTGCTCTGCCGGACCGCACCTGAGGGGTCGCGCATGTACGCTGCGTACTTCCACCTGGCCGAGGAGCCGTTCAGCCTCACCCCCGACCCGGCCTACCTTTACCTGAGCCCCGAGCACCGCGAGGCGCTGGCGGCGATCCAGTACGGCCTCGTGGCGGGCCGCGGGTTCTGCACGCTCATCGGCGAGGTCGGGACGGGGAAAACGACGCTCCTCTATAGCCTGCTCAGCCAGCTCGGGTCGGAGGTCGAGACGGCCTACATCGCGTACACCACGCAGAGCGTGGAGGAGCTGCTCGCCGCGGCGCTGCGGGACATGCACGTCGCGGTTGCGAGCCGCGACAAGGGCGCGCTGCTCGAAGCCCTCAACGCTCACCTCGTGCGCCGCGCCGACGAGGGGCGCACGGTGGCGCTCATCATCGACGAGGCGCAGGACCTGGCCGACGCGGCGTTCGAGGAGCTGCGGCTCCTCTCGAACTTCGAGAGCTACACGCGCAAGCTCCTGCAGATCGTGCTCGTGGGGCAGCCCGAGCTGCAGGATCGGCTCCGCCAGCCGAAGCTTCGCCAGCTCCGCGAGCGCGTGGGCGTGCGGGCGGTCATCAACCCGCTCTCGAACGAGGAGATGGAGCGCTACATCGCGCACCGGCTCCAGCGTGCCGGGGGCTCGACCGAGCGCCTCTTCGACCCCTGGGCGCTCAAGCTGATCGTGCGCCGCGCCGCGGGCATCCCGCGCCGCGCCAACATCCTCTGTCACAACGCGCTGCTGTTCGCCTACGGTCGGGGGCTCCCGCGGGTGACCGCCCGCATCGCGCGCGAGGCGATCGCGGAGATGGACGAGCGGCGTCCCGGCCTGGTCGCACGTGGGGCGCTGCGGCGCTCGGCCGGGCCCGCGCGGCGCTGGCGCTGGGCGATCGCCGCCGGCGTCGTGGCGACCATCGGGGCGATCGCGGCGGCCTACCAGCTCGGCCGCATCGACAGCCCCGCGCCACCGCCCCCTCCCGCGCCCGCCGCCCCGAGCCCCGCGCCCGTCCCGCCCGCAGCCGCCCCGGAGCCTTCCCCCGCCCCGCCGGAGGCCGAGCCGCCCAACGCGGCCGCGGACAGCGCCCCGGCCGTGGCCGAGGCTACCGCGCCCGCCGCCCCCGCCATGGCGGACGCTGCCGCGCCCGCCGCGGTGCAGAGCGAGCCCCCACCGCCGCCACCGGAGCCCCAGGCCCTCGAGGTCACTGTGCCACGTGGGACGACGCTGACCCGGCTCGTGCGCCAAGTCTACGGCGAGCGCCTGCCGCCCAGTCGCGAACAGGTCGTGTTCGCCGCGGTGCGGCGCCTCAATCCCAAGCTCAAGAGCCTCGATCTCATCCTGGCGGGCGATTTGCTTCGCCTGCCTGCGCCGACACCCCCATGAGCGCCTACTTCGAATCGCTCAACCGACGCGAAGGGGCATCCGCCCCGGCCCCAGAGGCCGCCCCGCGCCCGGTGCGCATGCGGCCAGTGCGCCGCCCGGTCCCCGGCGAGATGCCGAGGGAGTACCGCGGGCTGCGCGAGAAGCTGCTCGTCGCGGGTGGGGGCAAGCCCCTCAAGACGCTCGTCTTCGCGGGCTGCGAGGGGGGCGAGGGCGGCTCGGAGGTGGTGCGCGACTTCGCCGGAGCGCTCGCCAGCTCGGGGCTGAACGTGCTCCTCGTCGACAGCGAAGGGCCTGCGGACGCCGGCGAAAATGCCCCCGACCTCGAGGAGGCCGTCAGCCGCCGTCGCACGCTCTCGGCAAGCAGTTGGGGGAAGGGCAAGCTCACGGTGGTCCAGAGCCCCGCCGCACGGGCCGACAAGGAGCGTCTGTTCGGGTCCCCTGAGTTCGCTTCCTGGCTTGACGTGCAGCACGGCACGTACGATTACGTCTTGCTCGACGCCCCGCCGCTCTTGCAATCAGCCGATGCCACGCTCATGGGCCGGCTGTGCGATGGCGTCGTGATCATGGTGCAGGCGGAGGTCACGTCGCGCCAGGCGCTGGCCGAGGCCCGCGAGCAGCTCGAGCGGGCCGGCGTGAACGTGGTCGGGGTGGTGCTCAACGGGGTCCGCAATCCGGTTCCGAAACTGTTGCGTCCGTACCTGAACGTCGACTGAGCACGAGCCTGGGCATGCCAGGTACATACGAGGGAGAAAATCTGCCACGGCGCGGCCGCGAGCCGCGCCCGTCGGGCGGAGCCATGACGATGACGACCGAGTTGGCGGTCTGGCGGGTCGTGCAGACGCACCGTCACAAGGAGCGCGCCGTCGAAGCGCGGCTCGCGCGCCAGGGCGTGTCGACGTACCTGCCGCTGCTGCTCCAGTGGCCGCGGCCGGCGGTCGGCTCCCCGGTGGGGCCGATGTTCCCCGGCTACCTCTTCGCGCAGGTGCGCGAGCGCGACTTCCTGCGCGTCGGGTGGACGCCCGGCGTGCGGGGCTTCGTCACGTTCGGCGGCGTGCCGGCCGAGCTCGATCCGGCGGCGGTGGCCTTCCTGCGCGCGCGGGCGGGGGCCGACGGCGTGATCCGCATCGCCACGCTGCCCGAGCGCACCGAGGTCGTCATCGACGACGGCCCGCTCCGCGGGCTCGTTGGCCTGGTCGAGCGGCGGCTCACCGCCCGCCAGCGCGTGCTCGTGCTGCTCGACCTTCTCCAGCGGCGCACGCGCGTCGAGCTGCCCGAGCAGTGGGTGCGGAGGGCCTGAGCCACCGATGACGAGCCCCCGCCGCACCGCGCTCCTCGCCGCCCTCAAGCTCGCCGACCTGGGCGTGGTCGTCGCCGCCTTCGTGGTCGCGCTGTGCAGCGAAATCCCCGGCGCGCAGAGCTGGTCCGAGGTGCTGGCCATGCGCATCGAGGTGCGCAACGTCCTCTTCATGGCCGCCTACTTGGGCTACTGGCACCTCGTGCTGCTCGGCTTCGGCCTCTACCGTTCGCACCGCCTCGCGCCGATCTCCCGCGAGTGGCGCGATCTCCTCTCCGCCGTGCTCCTCGCCGCCACGCCGCTCTTCGTGCTTTCGCGGTTCTTCCGCTTCGAGTACGCCGACGCGCGCTTTTTCGTGAACTTCAGCCTCTTCGCGTTCGTCGGGCTCGCCACGGAGCGGCGCCTTTTCCGCGTCTTCGCCCGCACGATGCGGCGGCACGGGCGCAACCTGCGCAACGCGATCGTGGTCGGCCTCGACGAGGAGGCGCTCGAGATGGCGTCCCGGCTCGCGCGCCGCGCCGACCTGGGCTACCGCATCGTCGAGGTGCTCGAGACGACGCCGGCCGCGGAGCCGACGCGGCTGCTCGAGCGGCTGGCCAGGGTGGTGGCGCGCAACCCCATCGACGAGGTGTTCGTCGCCGCCCCGCTGGATGCCGGGCAGCCGCTCATCCGGGGCGTGCTCGCGCTCTGCGAGGAGCAGGGGATCACGGTGCGCCTCGTCTCGAGCATCGCCGATCTCACGCTCGCGCGGGCGCAGGTCGACGAGATCGACGGGCGCCCGGTCATCACGGTCTTCACGGGCCCGCCGGACTCGCCGCTGCTCGCGGTCAAGCGCCTGATCGACATCACGGTCTCGCTCACCGCGCTCATCCTGCTCGCGCCCGTCTTCGCGATCATCGCGCTGGCCATCCGCCTCGACTCCCCGGGGCCGGTGTTCTTCGTGCAGCGGCGCGTGGGCCTCGGCGGGCGGCAGTTCAACTTCTACAAGTTCCGCACGATGGTCGAGGACGCCGAGCGGCTCCAGCCCGCCCTCGAGCACCTGAACGAGGCCGACGGCCCGGTCTTCAAGATCCGCGACGACCCGCGCGTGACGCGCGTCGGGCGGTGGGTGCGGCGCGCGAGCCTCGACGAGCTGCCGCAGCTCATCAACGTGCTCAAGGGCGACATGAGCCTCGTCGGCCCCCGCCCACTGCCGCTGCGCGACGTGGCCCGCATGGACGTGCCCGCCCACCGCCGCCGCTTCAGCGTGAAGCCGGGCATCACCTGCCTCTGGCAGATCCAGGGGCGGGAGCCGCGCTTCGAGGACTGGATCCGCACCGACATGGCGTACATCGACAACTGGTCGCTCGGCCTCGACTTCAAGATCCTCGCCCGCACGATTCCCGCCGTGCTGAGCGGTCGCGGGGCCTACTAGCGTGGACGCCCCGGTCACGGTCGTCGTGCCCTGCTGCAACGAGGCCGCCGGGCTGCCCTCGCTGCTCGGCCGTCTCGAGGCGCTGCACCGCGACGGCGGACGCGACTGGCAGGTGCTGTTCGTCGACGACGGCAGCACCGACCGGACCTTCGCCGAGCTCTTGCGTGCGGCGCGGGAGACGCGCTGGGTGCGGGTGCTCCGGCACCCCACGAACCTGGGGCTCGGCGCCGCCCTGCGCACGGGCTTTGCGCACGCGCCGTCGCCGGTCGTGTGCACGATCGACAGCGACTGCACCTATGCGCCCGAGCGGCTGCCCGAGCTGGTGGAGCTCGTCCGCCGCGGGGCGGACATCGCCACGGCGTCGGCCTGGCACCCCGAGAGCGGGGTGGCCGAGGGCGGGCGCGTGCGCCTCGCGCTCAGCCGCTCCGTGTCCGGGGTCTACAAGCTGCTGATCGGGCAGGATGTGCACACGTTTACCTGCCTCTTCCGCGCCTACCGCCGCGACGTGCTCGATCGCATTCGCTTCATGTCGAACGGCTTCGCGGCGGTGGCGGAGATCATGCTGCGCGGCATGCTCGCCGGCTGCCGCGTGGGCGAGCTGCCGATGCGCCTCGAAAAGCGCCGCTTCGGCCGCTCGAAGCTCAAGATCGGCGACGCCGTGGTGGCGCACGCGGGGCTGCTCACGCTCACGGCGTCACTTCTGCTCGCCAACCGCACGAAGCGGCTGCTGCCCGGCCGCGGGGAGCTGCAGCCGCCGGCGGGATGACAACGCAGACGGGGGACGACATGCGCGTGGGAATCATCGGACTCGGGCGGGCCGGCAAGGTGCACCTCGACGCATGGCGGGCGGTGCCGCAGGTCGAGGTCGCGGCGGTGTGCGATCCGGCGCCGGCCGTGCGCCGCTGGGCGCGGGAGCGCGGGATCGTGGCCTACGCCGAGCCGGCCGAGCTGCTCGAGCGGGCGGCGCTCGATGCGGTGAGCATCTGCAGCCCGCCCGCCTTCCACGCCCCGATCGCGCTCGCCTGCTTCCAGCGCGGCCTCGACGTGCTCTGCGAGAAGCCGCTGGCGATCAACGGCCGCGCGGCGCTGCGCATGGCGCAGGCGGCGGCGCGCCGCGGGCGGGTGCTGCTGCTCGCGACCAAGTTCCGGCACGTGCCGGACCTCGCCGCGGCCCGCGACCTCGTTGCCGCGGGAGCCATCGGCGAACCGGTCGCCTTCGAGATCGACTTCTCGAGCATGGTCGACATGCGCGGGCGCTGGAACGCCAGGCGCGCGCTCGCCGGCGGCGGCGTGATCATCGACAACGGGTGCCACGCCTTCGACATCGTGAGCTACCTCTTCGGCACGGTGACGCGCGTGCACGCGACCCGGCTCAAGCCCGTGCAGGACATCCCGGTCGAGGACTCGGCGACCATCCTCGTCGGGGCGGGCCGAGGGCTCGTCGGCCGCATCGATCTCAGCTGGAGCCTGCAGACGGGCCGGGAGACCTACGTGACGATCTACGGCTCGCGCGGCACGATCGAGGTGGGCTGGCGCGGCTCGCGGCTCAAGGTGGCGGGCGAGCCGGTGCGCGAGATCGGCCCCGGCTACGACAAGCACGAGGCGCACCGGCGGATGATGGAGGCGTTCGTCGGTGTGGTCGCGGGCAGCGGGCGTCCGTGGATCAGCCCGGGCGAGGGGCTGCGCACGGTGGCGGCGGTCGAGGCGGCGTACCACTCGCTGCGCTCGGGGAGCTGGGTGCCGGTCGACACGATGGGACTCTGCGACGCGCGCCCGCGGACCGTCCGCCGCGCGCGTGCATGACCGCGCGCATCCATCCGACCGCCATCGTGGAAGCCGGGGTCGAGATCGGCCCCGGGACGGCCGTGTGGGATCACGTGCACCTGCGCGGCCCGAGCCGGATCGGCCGCGACTGCATCATCGGGGAGAAGACCTACGTGGCCTACGGCGTCACGATTGGCGACGGCGTGAAGATCAACGCGCAGGTCTACATCTGCACCGGGATCACCATCGAAGATCGCGTGATGATCGCCGCCGGCGTGGTGTTCACCAACGACCGCTATCCGCGCGCCTTCGTGCCCGGCCGCGACGGGCTCGCTCCCTCGGGCGTCACCGAGGACACGCTCGAAGCCGTGGTGCGCACCGGCGCCACCATCGGCGCCCGTGCGGTGATCGGCCCCGGGGTGGAGATCGGCCGCTACGCGATGGTCGGCATGGGCGCCGTGGTCGTCCGCGACGTGCCGCCGCACGGGCTCGTCGTCGGCAACCCGGCGCGGCTGCGCGGCTGGGTCTGTGTCTGCGGGCGCCCGCTCGAGGACGACGGGGGGCGGCTGCGCTGCGGGCGCTGCGAACGGCGCTTCACCCGCGAGCTCGAGCCGCTGTGATCGAGGTCGTCGGCACCGCCGACCGGCGCGTCTTCGGGATCGAGACGGCGCTCGGGATCGCCGGGCTCCCGCATCGGCGGGTCGCGGCGGCGAGCGCGCAGGCGCGTGCGGTCGTGCTCGCCGTCGACGGCGCGGCGGCCGGTGGGACCGGTCCGGCCGTCGTGGGGCTCGGGCTTCCCGCGGGGCCCGTTGCCACCGGGCCCGTGACGCTCGACCTGGATGCGCCCGCCTGGCCGGCTGCGGTGCGGGCGACGGCCGGGCGCTTCGGCGTGCGCGCGCTCGCGCTGCCGCAGGCGACCTACACGACCGGCGCCGTGCCCGCGGGCGAGGTGCTCGCCGTGCTGCGCGATGCCGAGGGCCGCGAGCGTCCGGCGATCGTCGAGAGCGACGGTGGTCCGCGCGCGCTCGTCGATCTCGGCGCGGCGCTCGCCGACCTGCTCGACGAGCGCTATCTCCCCGACCCCGGCACGCCGCCCATGCTGCCGCGGCCGCTCCTCGCGCTCTACTACCGGGCGCCCGAGGCGTGGCGGCGGGCGCTACAGCGCCGGACCTACGCGCGCCTCGCGCGGCGGCTCGGGGCGACGGCGAGCACGTACCCCGTGGACGCAAGCGGCTGGCTCGCCGCGGAGCTCGTCGTGGCCCTCGTGCGCCGCGCGGCGGGTGGGCTCGTGCGCCTCGCGCCGTGGCCGGCGCCGTACGCGGCGGCGGCGGTGCTCACGCACGACGTCGAGCCATCGCGGTTCGCCTACGGCGCGGGTCTCGCGAGGCTCCTCGCGACGATCGCGCGCACCGGGCACCCGGCGACGCTCGGCCTCGTGGCCGGGCCCGCGGCGCGGTGGCTCGATGCGAAGGTCCGTGCGGCGCTCGCTGCGCACGAGGTGCTCTGTCACGGCCTCGAGCATCGCGGCGAGGCGGTGTGCGAAACGCTCGGCCGTGCCCGGGCCCTCCTCGAGCAGACCCTCGGCCGCCCGGTGCGCGGCTTTCGCAGCCCGCGGCTCGACCGCTCGCCGGCGCTGCTTGCGGCGCTCGATGCGAGCGGCTTCGACTACGACTCCTCCTTCCCGGACGTCGACCGCGAGAACCTCGCGCGCTTCGGCGGCGGCGTGCGCCTGAACGTCCCCTACCGTCCGCCGGTGACCGACAGCGGCGGCGTGCGGCCGAGCCGCTGCCTCGAGCTGCCGGTGAGCGCTCCCGACTGCATCCAGCCGCTGTTTGCGGGCGACGACGCGGCGGCGCTGCGGGAGGCGGTGCGCCGCAAGATCGCGTTCGTGCGCGCTACGGGCGGCCTCTACACGGGGATCGTGCACGCGGGCGTGTTCGGGTCCGCCGACGCCGCACGTCGCGCGGAGCACCTCGAGTTCGTCGCGGGCGAGCTGCGCCACGCCGACGTCTGGCGCACGACACCGGCCGCGGTGGCCGACTGGTGGACGGCCCGGGAGCGGCTCGTGGTGCGCGCGGGCGCCGGGTGGGTGGAGGTCGCCAACGCAGGCGGGCGCGCGGTCGAGGGCGTGCAGGTGATCGTCGACGGCGCCGAGGGCGCCACGACGCACGCCGTGCCGCGGATCGAGGCGGGCGCCGCCGCGCGCATCGCGACGGCGGGGAGGGCGGCGTGAGGCTGCGCGTCGGCATCGTGGGCGGAGGCATCGCCGGGCTCGCCGCGGCGCACTTCCTCGCCCGCGCGGGACACCGCCCGGTGGTCTTCGAGGCGAGCGCGCAGCTCGGCGGCCTCGGGACCCACTTCGAGCACGAAGGGGTCACGCTCGACCGCTTCTACCACGTCGTGCTCGACTCCGACGCCGAGCTCTGCGCGCTCCTCGCCGATCTCGGGTGCGCGGAGCGGCTCGTGTGGCGGGAGACGGGCATGGGGTTTCTCGTCGACGGTGCGCTCTACGGGTTCAACACGCCGGCCGACCTGCTGCGCTTCCGCGCGCTCGGCGTGCTCGACCGGCTGCGCACGGGGCTCGGCGCGCTCTACATCACCCGGGGCAAGCGCCGCGCGCTCGACCTCGACGAGGTGCCCGCCGCGGACTGGCTCGCGCGGCTGTTCGGCCCGCGGGTGTTCGCCCGCATCTGGGAGCCGCTGTTGCGTGCCAAGTTCGGCGAGCGCCGCGGGGAAGTGCCCGCGTACTGGGTGTGGAACACGCTCAACCGGGAGAAGCACGGCGGAACGGAGGTGAAGGGCTACCCGCGCGGGGGCTACCGGGGGATCGCCGAGGCGCTGCGGGCGGCGATCGTCGCGGGTGGCGGCGAGGTGCGGCTCGCGAGCCCGGTTGCGGCGATCGACGCGGACGGAGGCGGCGTCACGCTCGCGGGGCCGCGCGGCGCGGAGCGCTTCGACGCCGCCGTCTCGACGCTGCCGCTGCCGCTGCTCGCCCGCGCGGCCCGCGGCCCGCTCGCCGCCGCGGTCCCGCTCCCCGACCTTTGCTATCAGGGCGTCGTCAACGTGGTGCTGCTGCTCCGCCGCCGCCTCTCCCCCTTCTACTGGACTGCGGTGGTGGACGAGCGGTTTCCGTTCCAGGGCGTGGTCGAGACCACGCACGTGATCCCGACCGACTGGACCGGCGGGCGGCACCTCGTCTACGTGATGAACTACTGCGGCGCCGACACCGAGACCTACCGGCGGCCGGACGCGCTGCTCCAGCGCCAGGCGGTCGACGGGCTCGCGGCGCTCTACCCGGGATTCGACCGCGGCGACGTCGAGGCGGCGTACGTCTTCCGCGCGCCGCACGTCGAGCCCGTGTGGACGGTGGGCTACCTGCGCCGGCGCCCGGCGCCGCGGGTGGCCGACACCCGCCTCTACCTCTGCACGACCGCGCAGGCCTACCCGCGCGTCACCGCGTGGAACACGAGCGTGGCGCTCGCGCGCGAGGCCGTCGACGCCCTCCTGCGCGATGCCCGTGCAGCCGCTGCGCCCGAATCGGCCGTCGCCGAAGAGCAGGCGGCCCATGGGTGAGCCCTTGGCGAGTCTCACGGCCTTCTTTCCCGCGCGCAACGAGGAGGGGAACGTTGCGGCGATGGTCGAGGCGCTGCGGTGCGTGCTGCCCGGGGTGGCCGCGCGCTGGGAGATCGTCGTGGTCGACGACGGGAGCACCGACCGCACGGGGGCGCTCGCCGACGACCTGGCCGAGCGCGACGCGCGCGTGCGCGTGGTCCATCATCCGGTGAGCCGCGGCTACGGCGGCGCGATCAAGTCGGGGCTCGCCGCCGCGCGGTACGATTGGATCTTCTACACCGACGGCGACCGCCAGTTCGATCCCGGCCAGATCACGCGGCTGATCGCCGAGCTCGGCCGCGCCGACGTCGTGGTCGGTTACCGCTACCGGCGCGCCGACCGGCTCGTGCGACGGGTGAACGGCGTGGCCTGGAACGCCCTCGTGCGCCTGCTGATCGGGCTCCGCGTGCGCGACATCGACTGCGCGTTCAAGCTGCTCCCGCGCGCGGCGCTCGAGGGGCTGGTGCTCGAGGCCGAAGGTGCGATGATCTCGACCGAGCTGCTGGCGCGGCTCGCGCAGCGCGGCTGCCGCATCGCCGAGGTGCCGGTCGACCACTTTCCGCGGCGCACTGGCCGGCCGTCGGGCGGGAGCCCCCTCGTGATCGCCCGCGCCTTCGTCGAGCTGTTTCGGCTCTCGCGCCGGCTGCGCCGCCCGCTGCCCGCGCCGCAACCGGAGGCACACCACCATGCAGCTCCCCTCTGACGCCGACCACACGGGCCGCGACCTGGGCCGCGAGGAGCTGGCGCTTCTCCGCGAGGTGATCGAGTCGGGCACGCTCAACTGCACCCGGGGCACGCAGGTGAAGGCCTTCGAGCGCGAGTTCGCCGCGCGCTACGGCGTGCCGCACGCCCGCGCGGTCACCTCGGGAACCGCCGCGATGCACACGGCGATCGCGGCGATCGACCCCGAGCCCGGCGACGAGATCATCACGACGCCCATCACCGACATGGGCGCGATCGCCCCCATCCTCTACCAGCAGGCGATCCCGATCTTCGCCGACGTCGATCCGGTGAGCCTCAACGTGACGCCGGAGACGGTCGCCGCCCGGATCACGCCGCGCACCCGCGCGATCGTCGCCACGCACCTCTTCGGCAACCCCTGCGACGTGCTCGGCATCAAGCGCCTCGCCGACGCGCGCGGCATTTCGGTGATCGAGGACTGCGCGCAGGCCTACCTCGCCACGGTGGGGGGCCGGCTCGTCGGCACGATCGGTGCGATCGGGGCCTTCAGCCTCCAGCAGGGCAAGCACATGACCACCGGCGAGGGCGGCGTGGTGATCACGGCGGATGCGGGCTACGCCCGCCGGATGACGCTCTTTAGCGACAAGGCCTGGGGGTACGGCGATCCCCGGCCGGACCACTACTTCCTCGCCCTCAACTACCGCATGACCGACCTCCAGGGCGCGGTGGCGCGCGCGCAGCTCGGGAAGCTTGCGGGCGTGGTCGCGCGGCGGCAGCGGGCGGCCGCGCGGCTCACCGCGCTGCTCGCGGACCTCGACGGCCTCGTGCTCCCCCGGGCGCTGCCGGGCGCGACGCACGTCTACTGGAAGTACCCGCTCATCGTCGATCCGGCGGCGGTGCGCGGCGGCGCCGACGCCCTCGGCGCGGCGCTCAAGGCGCGCGGCGTGTTCTGTGCGCCGCGCTACATCCAGAAGCCGGCGTTCGAATGCCAAGTGTTCACGGAGCGGAAAACGTACGGTAAGAGCCGCTGCCCATACTCGTGCCGGGAGCGGGACGGCGGCGGGGCGGTGGTCTACGACGCGGCCGAGTATCCGGGCACGCGCCAGGGGCTCGAGCGCGTCGTCGTGTTGCCGTGGAGCGAGTTCTACACCGACGAGCACGTGGACTTCATCGCGGGCGCCGTCCGCGCGGCGATGGCAGAGCTCGGCGCATGAGCCGGCCCCGGCCATTCGCGGTCCTCTCCTGCGACGTCGACACGGTGGACCGCCATCTCCAGGGCTACGGCTTCGAGGGCCTGCCGCCGTGCGACCGGGTCTACCGCACGGCCGTCCCGCGCGTGCTCGACCTGCTCGACGACCTCGGGGTGCGCGCGGTCTTCTTCGTGATCGCGCGCGACGCCGAGGCCGAGCGCCCGCTGTTGCGCGAGATCGTCGCCCGCGGGCACGAGGTGGCGAGCCACTCGCTCACCCATCCCCAGCCGTTTCGCACCCTCGACGACGGCCGGCTGCGGGAGGAGACGGCGGGTGCGCGGGCGCGCCTCGAGGCCGCCGTCGAGGCCCCCGTGGTGGGGTTCCGCGCGCCGGCCTGGGACGCCGACGCCCGGGTGCTGCGGATGGTGTCTCAGGCGGGCTACCGTTACGATGCTTCCGTGTTCCCGACGCCGGTGCTCGTCGCGAGCCGGCTCGCGGCCTACCGCCGCAGCACGGGCAAGCGCTCGATCTTCGCCATGGACCTCGTGGGCCACGCCTTCGCGCCCCTGCGCCCCCACGCCTGCGGCGACGGAGCGGAGGAGCTGGTCGAGTTTCCCGTGGCCGTGACCCCGTGGCTGCGGCTGCCCGTCTATCACACGTTTGCCTACTTCGTGCCCCGGCGGCTCTTCCGCCGCGCGCTGCGCGCGCTGCTGCGCTCGGAGCTGCCGGTCTCCTACGAGTTTCACGCTGCCGACCTGCTCGACCTCGCCGGCGACGGGATCGACGCCCGCATGGCGCGGCATCCCGGGATGCGGGTCGCGCTCGAGCGCAAGCGGGCGCTCCTGCGCGAGATGCTGGCCGCGATCGCGAGCGAGCGGCGGGTGATGACCTATCGGCAGGCGCTGGAGGAGGAGCTGGCGGCGTGACGGCGCCCGAGCCGCTGCTTGCCGCGGTGGTGATTGCCCGCAACGAGGAGGCGCTCATCGCACGCTGCCTCGAGTCGGTGTTGCGGGCGGTCGCGCCCTACGGCGCGTGTGCCGTCGTGCTGGTCGACTCGTGCTCGCGCGACCGGACGGTCGAGATCGCGCGCAGGTTCCCCATCGAGATCGTCGAGATGCGACCGGATGCGCCGCTTTCCGCGGCGCTCGGCCGGCTGGTGGGAGAACGGCGCACGGCGAGCCGCTATGTGCTGTTCGTCGACGGCGACACCGAGATCGCCCCGGGCTGGCTCCCGGCGGCGCTCGAATACCTCGAACGGCACCCCGAGGTGGGCGGTGTCGCTGGCAAGCTGCGCGAGATCTACTATCGCGACGGACATCGCATCGGGGGTAGGGATGACCTGTTCGAGGTCGGTCCGGTCCCCGAAGAGGCGGACCAGCTCGGCGGCAACGCGGTCTACCGCCGCCGGGCGCTCGAAGCGGCAGGCTCGTTCAACCCGTACATCGTCTCCAACGAGGAGGCCGAGCTGGCGGAGCGGCTGCGGCGGGCAGGCTATCGCCTGGTCCGCCTGCCGGTCGAGCTCGGCACGCACCACACCGACGAGCGCTTAAGCCTGGAAGAGCTTCGCCGCCACGTCGGGGAAAACCTGATCCGTGGCTACGGCCAGACGCTCCGGCTCGCGCTCGGGCAGGGGCTCTTTTGGGCGCACGCGCGTCGGATGCGGCGCAATCTGCAGACGCTCGCGCTCCTGGCCGCAGGTGTCCTGGCCGCCGCGACGAGCCTCGTGCTCCGCGATTCGCGCTGGATCCTCGGCTGGGTGCTCGGCTGTCTCGCCGTTGTGCTGGCGTTCATGGTGCGCAGCCGCAGTGTCGTAAAGCCGCTGCGGCTCCTGCGGAGCTGGGTGGTCTGGTCGGGCCCGCTCGTGCTGGGGTTCCTCGAGCGGCCAAAAGATCCGCGACAGCTCGACCTCGCCGCCGTGGTCGCGCGCGTGAGCCGCGGGGGCGGAGCCGGTGCGCTGCGGCAGGTCGAAGGCGGACGGTGCTGAAGCTCGGCATCACGCGCGTCGGGCGGCTCGGGCGCTCGAGGACGTGGCTCGGGAGCGAGCGTCACGCGAGCTTGCTCTTGCTCGACGATCTGGCTCGTGCCGGCGAGGATGCAGCGCAGGCGTACGACACCCTCGTCGCCCGCGTGCGTCTCCCCAACGGGACCTGGAAGCAGACGGCTGCCGGGCGGCTCGCCCGCGTCGACGCGGTGCTGCTGCGGCTGCTGCGCGCGACGCGTGCGCCGGGGAGCCGCGTCAGCGTGCTCGACCTCGGTGCGTCGACCGGCATCACGAGCGTGGAACTGTACGACACGCTCGCCGCCCACTTCGCCGTCGAGCTCATCGCCACGGATCTCTACCGCGATCTCGTGGCCTTCTCCTGGCCGCGGCGGCCGTGGACCATCGTGCTCGACGTGCATGGCGGCGTGATTCAGCACGTGCTCGGGCCGTTTGTCCTGCCTGGACAGATTGCGGAGTCGTGGGCGTACCCGGTCAATCGCGCACTCAAGGCGTGGTCTACGCGGTGGCTTGTACCGCGTGCCCAGCGGGTACTCGTCCGGCTCGACGTCGAGCGGCTGCCCTACCTGGCGCCTCATGTCGAGGACAGGCTCGAGGTTCGCCGGCTTCCGTTCATGGTGAGCCGGTGTTTGCGCCTCATGCGTGCGGGCGCGCCGTTCCGCTTCGAGGCGGCGGACGTGCTCGAGCCCCTGCCGTGGCGGGCGACCTGCGTGCGGGCGATGAACATCGCCACCCGTGACAACTTCGATGACGCGCGCGTCGCGGTCGTCGTCCGCAACTGCCTGCGCGCGGTCGAGCCAGGCGGGCTGCTCGTCCTCGGGCAGTCGCACGGGCTCGACCCGGAGACGGCGCGCGCAACGATCTATCGCGTCGACGGCGGGTGGCCGGTCGCCGTCGAGCGCGTGGGCGCGGGCTACGAGATGGAGCACGTGGTGGCCGCCGCGGCGGCGATGGCGGAGGAGCCCGCACGCGAAGGGCGGGCATGTCGCGCGTGATGGCAGGTGCGCATCGGGCGCAGGCGCCGGTGTCTGCCGATCTGGGTCCGCCCGCGGTCAGCGTGCTCGGCGTCCCGTTCTGGAACCTCTCGTTTGCGGAGGCGGTGCGCGCCGTACGCGGCATGCTCGACGACGGGCGCGCGCACCAGGTCGTGCTTGCCAATGCGCAGACGCTCAACCTCGCCCACGAGCGCCCCGCGTATCGCCGCCTCCTGGCCGAGGCGAGCCTCGTGCTGCGCGACGGCGTGGGCGTCGAGCTGGCCGCACTGCTCCACGGGCGGCGGCTCGCGCACAACTTCGTTGGCACCGACTTCGTTCCCGACCTCCTGGGCGCGCTCGGCGATGTGGAGCCCCGCGTGTTCCTTTACGGCGCTGCGCCGGGGGTAGCGGTCGAGGCGGGGCGCGCGCTCGTGCGACGCCACCCCGCGGTGCGCGTGGTCGGCACCGCGGCGGGCTACGGCGATGGGACGGACGTGCTCGTCCGCATCAAAGAAAGCGCACCTGACGTTCTCCTGGTCGCGCTCGGCAATCCGCGGCAGGAAGAGTGGATCGCGGCGCATCTCGACGAGCTTCCGCCGGGCGTGGCGATCGGCGTCGGCGCGTTGTTCGACTACCTCGCCGGGCGGGTGCCGCGTGCACCCCGGTGGATGCTTGCGCTGCGCCTGGAGTGGATGTTTCGGCTGGCGGTCGAGCCACGGCGGCTGTGGCGGCGGTACGTGGTGGGGAACCCCAAGTTCCTCTGGCGGGTACTGCGGGAGTGGGCGCGCCAGCGCGCATGAGCGCGGTGCTCGCGACGTCGCGGGGGGGCCTGAGTGCGCTGTGGCCGGAGGCGGATCGCCGCGGATGGCTCCACGCCGAAGGACGGCCCGTGGTGATCCAGGTCGCCCGGCGCCACCGCACCCCGGCCGTGACCGAGACGGCGCGGACCCTTGCGGGGCTCTTCGCCGAGCGCAGCGCGGGCTGCCGCATCGACCCGCCGCTCGACCAGGCGTTCCGCGTGGTCGGGGTGGCGCTGCCGCGGGGCGTTGCGGTGCCGGCGTCCTGGTTCGAGCCCACCTTCCTGGTGACGGTGTGCGGTGTCGGTCCCGACGCCGTCGGCCGGCTCGCCGGGCCGCTGGCGGCGCAGGCCGAGCCGCTCGCCGCCCTCGACCCCCGCGCGCCGTTCGCCGACCTCGTCTACGAGGCGCACCGGCTCGGGGCCTCCGACCTCGTGGTCGCCTGCGGCGCGGGATGGTGCGCGCTCGGCCCGAGCGACGTCGGCCTCGAGCAGGCGCTCGCGGCGGCGGCCGGCGTCGCATGGGAGGAGCTGCCGTATCTGCGGACGATCGCGCGCCACGAGATCGTGCCCGCGCCCGCGGCGGTGACGGGCGAGCTGCCGGACCTGCGGGAATGTCTCGGGGCCGCGTGGCGAGCACGGATCGCCGCCGCTGCGGCCGCGGTGCGCGGGACGACGCGGACCCTTGCCGACGACGTCGCCGCGCTCCGCCGCAACCTCGGCCGCGTGCCCCATGCCATCCGCCGCCGGCTCCCGGCGCGCGCGCGCAGGAGGCGGGCGGCGTGAAGCGGCTCAGGTTCGGCGTCGTGGGTTGCGGCGCGATCGTCACCCTGCACCAGCTCCCGGCGCTGCGGCGCTCGCCGGAGGTCGAGGTGGTGGGGGTGACGGACCTCGACGGCGCCTGGGCGGCGCGGGTCGCGCGCCGCTTCGGCGTGCCGGCCGCGTACACCGATCACCGCGCGCTCCTCGACCGCGTCGACGCCGTGCTCGTGGCGACACCGAACGCGACGCACGCGGAGATCGCGTGTGCCTTCCTGGAGCGCGGCGTGCACGTGCTCTGCGAAAAGCCGCTCGCGACCACGCGCGCGGACGTCGAGCGCATGTACGCGGCGGCCGACCGCGGCGGGGCGCAGCTCGTGGCCGGGCACTGCCTGCGCTTCAGCCCGAACCTCGCGCTCCTCGCCCGCGTGGTGGCCCAAGGCTGGCTCGGCGAGGTCGAGCGCGTGACCGCCGCCATCGGTGCCCCGTACGACGCCGGGGCGCAGCGCACCGATTTCCGCCGCCAGCGTGGGCTCGCCGGGGGCGGCGTGCTCATCGACCTCGGGGTGCACGTGCTCGACCTCGCGGTGTGGTACGCGGGCGCGCCGCCGGAGGTGACGGGCTTCGCCGCGCACGCAGCCCCGGGCTGGGAGGTCGAGAGCGACGCGGAGGTGACGCTCGCGCTCGGCGGCCGTGCGCGAGCCGAGGTCGCCGCGAGCTTCACGCAAATGCTCGCGAACACGTTCACGGTGCGCGGGCGCGAGGGCTGGGCCAGGGCCTCCCTCTACGTCCCCACGCAGCTCACGCTCTTTGCCGAGCGCGCGCGGGTGTGTGCGCGCGCGGGCCTGCAGGATCTCGTGCTGCCCGGCGTGTCCATGTACGACGCGCAGCTCGCGCACTTCTGCCGCGTCGTGCGCGACGGCGAGGCGCCGCTCGTCACCCGCAGCCAGGTGCTGGCGACCATCGACACGATCGAGCGCTGCTACGCGAGGGCCGCGGCGTGAGACGCGCGCTGGTGACCGGCGCCGACGGCTTCATCGGCGCGCGGCTGGTGGCCCGCTTGGCGGGCGCGGGCGTCGCCGTGCGTGCGCTCGTGCGCCGCGGGCTGCTCCGTGCGTCCGAGCCCCGCGTCGAGCGCGTGCGCGGCGACGTCACCGACCGGGCGTCCGTCGAGGCGGCGGCGCGCGGCTGCGAGGTGGTCTTCCACTGCGCGTGGGGCGGCACGACGCTCGCGGAAGCACGCGCGGTGAACGTCGAGGGCACGGTGAACGTCGTCGAGGCGGCCCTCGGGGCCGGCGCCCGCCGGGTGGTGCACGTGAGCACCATGTCCGTGCACGGCCGGCGGCTGCCGCCGGTTCTCACCGAGGACGCCCCGCTCGTCTTTCGCGGCGACGCCTACGGCGTGAGCAAGGCCGAGGGCGAGCGGGCCGCCTTCGCCCGCGGCGCGGCCGGCGGCATCGAGGTGGTAGCCCTCCGGCCGACGCTCGTCTACGGGCCGGGCGCGCCCTACTGGCTCCTCGGCTACTTCCAGCGCGTGCGCAGCGAGCAGGTGGCGCTGATCGACGGCGGGCGCGGGCTCGCCAACCTGATCTTCGTCGAGGATCTGGTCGATGCGCTCCTCGCCGCGGCGACCGTGCCCGGCGTGGCGGGCGAAGCGTTCCTCGTTTCGGGGGCCGAGCCGGTCTCGTGGCGCGAGTACCTGGGCGCGTTCGCGGCGATGTGCGGCAAGCCGCTGCCGCCGTCGGTGCCGCGCTGGCGGGCGCGGCTCGCGGTGCAGGCGCTGCGGGTCTACGGCCTGCTCACCGCGCGGCCGCGGCGGCTCGTCGGCATGGACCTCCAGCTCATGCCCATGCGCACGGTGGTGAGCATCGAGCGCGCTCGGCGCCGGCTCGGCTGGCGGCCGGCGACCAGCTTCGCCGAGGGCATGCGCCGCTGCGAAGCGTGGCTGCGGGCGGAAGGCTACCTGCCGCGGCACGAGGCGGCCGAGGCGGCCGCCGCAGGGGGCCTGCGGCGGTCGGCGGCGCGATGAACGGCAGCGTGCGGCGGAACTTCGTGTTCCTGGCGGCGAGCAACATGCTCGCCCCCGTCTTCTCGATGGCGCTCGTGCTGGCGATCAGCCGGCTGCGCGGCGTGGAGGAGCTCGGGCGCTACTCGCTGCTCATGACCGTGTTCATCGTCGGGCAGACGATCGCCGGATTCGGGCTCCCGGTGATCGTGACCCGCGAGGTGGCGCAGGCCCCGCGGCGTGCCGGCACGTACTTCGTCGGGGCGAGCCTGGTCTCGCTGCTGCTGGTGCTGCCGCTGCTGCTCGTCGTCGAGCCGATGCTGCGCCGCTGGGTGACGGGCTACGAGATGGGACCGGCGCTCGTCGTGGTCCTGCTCACCCTCGTCCCCTCGTCGATCACCCAGGCGGGCGAGGCGGTGCTGCTCGCCTTCGAGCGCGCGCCCGACTTCGTCCTGATCAACCTCGCCGAGACCATCGCCCGCGCGGGCGTGGGCTGCGCGATCGTGTTCGCGGGGCATGGCGTCGTCGCCATTGCGGTGATGCTCCTCGGGCTGCGCGTGCTGGCGGCCCTCGCCTTCGTCGTCGTGCTGCGCTGGCGGGGCGTGCGGCCGCCGCTTCGGCCCGACGGCGCGGTCTGCCGCAGCCTGCTGCGCGAGGTGCCGGTGGTGGGGGCGATTCCGGTGGTCAACGCGATCTACGCGCGCGCCGACATGTTTCTGCTCTCGTCGCTCAGCACTTGGGCCGAGGTGGGGCTCTACAGCGCGGCGCTGCGGCTCGTCGACTTAGCGCGCACGATCCCGCCCGCCTACGCCCGCTCGCTCTACCCGGTGCTGGCGCGGCTGCGCGGCGAGTCCGAGGCGGAGTTCGCGCGGGAAGCGCGCGCCGCGCTCCGCATCGCGCTTCTGATCGTGGGGCCGATCTGCCTCGGGCTCTTCGTGCTCGCGCAGGCGCTCGTCGTGCGGCTCTTCGGCCCGCAGCTCGCCCCCGCGGCGACGGTGCTCCGCGTACTCTGCTGGACGTTGATCCCGCTCGGCCTCGCGATCACCCTGGCGCAAATCCTGTTTTCGGCCGACCGGCAGGCCATCGACCTGCGCGTGAATGTCGTCGCGACCGCCGCTAGCATTGGGCTCAATGCGCTCTGCATTCCGCGGCTCGGTGCGGTGGGGGCGGCGGTGGCGATGGTCGCGACGACGGCACTCTACGCGGGCCTGCAGTACCTCTGGGTGGCGGGGAACATCACCCGGCCGCGTGCCCTCGGTCACCTCGTGCGGCTCGGTGCGGCGCTGGCCGCGGCGAGCGTCACGGCCCTCGTGCTCCGCCCCGCGCTGGGCGAGATCGGTGCGGCGGTGGCCGCCGGCGGCGTGTTCGCCGGGGGGCTCGTCGCCTCGGGGCTCGTGACCGTGGAGGAGCTGCGGCAGATGCGCGTGGTGGGCGCGCGGCGGGCGGAAGGAACGATATGACGACGCACACCTACGTCCTGGGCATCAACTACCGGCCGCTGGCCGGCATGGACATCGGCCACCACCCCTCGGCGGCGCTCCTGCGCGACGGGGAGATCGTGGCGATGTGCGAGGAGGAGCGGTTCGTCCGGGTGAAGGAGGCGCCGGGATTCTTCCCGGTGAACGCCGTGCAGTTCTGCTTGCGGAAGGCCGGCATCACGATTCGGGAGGTGAGCGCCATCGGCTGGAACTGGGACCCGGTGAAGGCGGCCGAGCGGAGCAAGCAGCAGAAGGGCGCCCTCGTGAGCGGGCTTGCGAGCGCCATGCAGTACGGGCTGCGGCACACGCCGCTGCGAGCGTTTTCGGGCGCGCTGGCGAACGGGTTTTTGCCCGAGCGGCTGATCGACGACCTCCGTTCGGAGCTGATGTACTGGTTCGGGGTGGGTCGCGAGACGCCGCTCTTCTGCTTCGACCACCACCTCGCGCACGCGGCCTCGGCCTACTACGCGAGCGGCTTTTCGCAGGCGACGGTCATCACCTGGGACTGCTGGGGCGACCACCTCTCGGGCCTGGTGGCCCGCGGGGTCAACGGGACGCTCGAGGTGGTCGAGGAGATGCCGTTTGCGCGGGCGTCGATCGGCAAGCTCAACGACTTCGTCTTCGAGTTCCTGCGCACGAGCGAGAAGGGGAACCTGATGGGGCTCGCGGGCTACGGGACGCCCCGGGGCTACCTCGACGGGCTCGTCGACGTCGAGCGCATGACGATGCGCATGGATCTCCTCGCGCAGCGGGCGCCGTTCCCCGAGGAGTTCGTGCGCCGCGCGGGGGCGCCGCGACGCCCGGGCGACCCCCTCGAGGAGCGGCACAAGGACCTCGCGGCCGATCTCCAGCAGAAGATCGAGGCCTTCGGCATGAAGATCGTCGAGCGGGCGGTGGCTGCCACGGGCATCCGGCGGCTCTGCTTTGCCGGGGGCTGCGCGCTCAACGCCACGATGAACGGCAAGATCGGCCGCTCGGCGCTCGCCGCCGACGGGATCTTCATCCAGCCCGAGGCGGGCGATGCGGGCGGTGCGCTCGGCGCGGCGTACCTCGCGCACGCGGCGCTCGGCCGGGCGATCCCGCCCCAGCGGCTCTGCCACGCGTACTGGGGCCCGGCGTTCACGAACGAGGAGATCATCGAGCAGCTCGAGACGGTGAAGGTGCCCTACGAGGTGCTGCGCGACGCGGAGATCGCCTCGGTGGTGAGCGGCATGCTCGCCGAGCAGAAGATCGTGGGGTGGTTCCAGCTCGGCTCGGAGTGGGGGCCGCGCGCGCTCGGCGCGCGCTCGATCCTCGCCGACCCGCGCTCGACCGACATCCGCGACCGCGTGAACCTCGCGGTGAAATACCGCGACTGGTGGCGGCCGTTCGCGCCGAGCATGCTCGCGGAGGCGGCGGAGGAGTACCTCGAGGGCGCCTTCGACGCCCCGTTCATGATCGTCACCTTCCCGGTCCGCAAGGGCAAGGAAAAGGAGATCGCCGGCGTGGTGCACGCCGACGGCACGACCCGCCCGCAGATGGTGCACCGGGACGTGAACCCCCGCTACTACGACACGATCCGGGCGTTCGCCGAGCGGACGGGCGTGCCGCTGGTGCTGAACACGTCGTTCAACTTGAAGGGCGAGCCCATGGTGAACAGCCCGCGCGACGCGCTGCGCACGTTCTTCTCGAGCGGCCTCGACGCGCTCGTCCTGGGCAACGTGCTCGTGACCAAGCGCGGCCGGTAGGGCGTGGCGGCGAGCGGGGCACCGTCGGTGTCGTGGGAGGAGGCCGCGCCGCTTGCGGCGGGGGCGCGCCGCCCGCGGCTCGCCTACTTCGTCAACCTGTTCCCGAACCTCATCGAGACGATGATCTACCGGGAGGTCGGGGCGCTGCGGGCGATGGGGTGGGAGATCGTGACCTTCTCGGTGCGCCGGCCGCCGCGCGCGGAGGTTTCGCGCGAGGCGTGGCCATTCTTCGAGGGCACGCACTACATTCTGCCGATGTCGGCCTGGCGCATGGCGGCGCGGCACCTCGCCGCGATGACGCGCCGGCCGCTCCGCTACTGGACGACGCTCGTGCGCTGCCTCGTCGGCGGCCACGGCCGCTTTCGCGACCGGGCGCGCAGCGCAGCGCACTTCGCGGAAGCGATCGCCGTGCTGCCCGAGGTGCGCCGCGCGCGCGTCGCGCACCTCCACGCGCACTGGGCGACCGGTCCGGCGACGATTGCGATGGTGCTCGCGCGGATGCTCGATCTCCCGTTCAGCTTCACCGCGCATGCCTACGACATCTGGCGGGAGCAGCTCCTGCTCGGCGAGAAGCTCCGTGCCGCGGCCTTCACCGTCACCTGCACGGAGCACAACCGCCGGCATCTCATCGACACCTACGGTGTCGCTCCCGAGCGGGTCGTCACCGTGCACCACGGGGTGGACGCGGCGCGCTTCGTCCCGGTCGAACGGCCGCGCGAGCGCGTGCCGCGCATCGTCTCGGTGGGGAGGCTCGTCGAGCAGAAGGGATTCGACCGCCTCGTGCGGGCGTGCCGGCGGCTGGCCGACGCGGGCGTGGCGTTCACGTGCGAGATCATCGGCGACGGGCCGCTCGAAAAGCGCCTCGCCGCGCTCGTCGCCGAGCTCGGGCTGGACGGACGGGTGACGCTTGCCGGGCGGCTCTTCCAGGAGGAGGTGGTGGCGCGGTACGCGGCGGCGGACGTCTTCGCGCTGTTCTGCGTGCCGGCGAGTGATCAGGACCGTGACGGCATTCCGAACGTGCTGATCGAGGCCATGGCGAGCGAGCTGCCCGTCGTCTCCACGCGCTTCTCGGGCGTGCCCGAGCTGGTGGTGGACGGCGAGACAGGAATTCTCGTCGAGCCGGACGACGAGGCGGCGCAGGCCGAGGCGCTACGCCGGCTGCTCGCCGACGCGGCGCTGCGCCGGCGGATGGGACGCGCCGGGCGCGCGCGGGTGCTCGAGGGGTTTACGACCGAGGGCTCGGCGGCGCGGCTGGCGGCCGTGTTCACCGAGCGCGGGGGCTGAGGAGGCGGCGGTGGGGATCGTGCGGGCAGAGGAACGGCCGGCGCCGCGGATCTCGGTGATCATTCCGGCGCTCAACTCGGCGCGCACGATCGCGCGGTGCGTGCGCGCGCTCGGGGAGCAGGCGACGCGGGAGCGGTTCGAGGTGATCGTCGTCCACTCGGGCGAGGACGACACGTGTGCGCGCGCGGAGGCGGCGCTGCCCGGAGTGCGGACGATCCAGCTTCCGCGCCGGACGCTCGCGGCAGGGGCGCGGAACGTCGGCGTCGCGGCGGCCCGGGGGGAGATCCTGGCGTTCCTCGACAGCGACGTGTACGCCGATGCGCGCTGGCTCGACACGGTGCCGCGGGCGCTGGGGCCGGGGGTCGACCTCGCCTGTGGGTCGATCGAGAACGCGAACCCGCGCTCGGCCGTGAGCCGGGCCGAGCAGCTCCTGATGTTCAACGAGTTCCTGCCAGAGCTGCCCGGCGGGCCGATCTGGTTCGCGCTCTCGGGCAACACGATCCTGTCGCGGGATGCCTACGAGCGCTACGGCCCCTTCGTCGAGGTGCGCGCGGCCGAAGACGTGGTCTTCTCGCGCCGGCTCGTCGCCGCGGGCGGGCGGATCGTGTTCGTCCCCGAGCTGCGCGTCTATCACGACAACCGCCAGCGACTCGGGCCCTTTCTCCGCAATCAGGTGACCCTCGGCCGACACACGGCGATCGCGCGCCGGCTCGTGCGCTTTGCCGACAGCGGGAGCCTGCTGCCGTTCTACCTGCTCCTGCCCGTGGCCCCGCTGGCCAAGCTCGCGAAGATCGCGCTGCGGTTCGCGCGGCGGCGGCCCGTGCTGCTCGCGCGGCTTGCGCGGGAGCTGCCGCTCGTCGCGCTCGGGCTCGCGGCGTACGGCGTGGGGCAGGTGGGGGGGGCGATGGTCAGGCTGCCGGCGCTGCCGCCATCTTTTGCAGGCGAGGGGCGTTGCTCACGCGAGATGATGGCGCCGGTTGCGGCGAACGCGAAGAGGTGACCAAGGGCTTGCAGCGCGTGGCGCCTGCGGTCAGCGAGCCGGAGGTGCCTGGGAGTAGGCGGCACAGAAGTGCGTGGAAGCGCGCCTGTGTGGTTTTGCCCGGGCTCGTGGTACTCGCGCTCGGCACCCTGGTCCCGGACCACACCTATGCCAGGTACCTCTGGCCGTCGGGGCACATCACGGAGGTGGTTTACCTCACGGTTCTTCGCGCAATGCTGGGCGTGGTGGGGGTAGCGTGGGCGGTCTTCGGCGCTTTGGCCAGCCGGCAAAGCCTCGTCAACGCGGCCGTGACGATCGTTGCGACCCTCGTCGTGCTCTCAGGCCTGGAGATCGGGCTGCGGATCAAGAACAGCCTGGAGGGTGTCGGCGGTCCGACGAAGCCTACCGGGCTTCGCGCGTCGCCCTACCCGGGGCTCGTCTACGAGAACACGCCCAACTTCCACGAGTTCGGCGAGCAGAAGTTTAACTCCCTGGGCCTGCGGGACGATGAGCGGCCGCTCGATCCGACCCGGCCGAAGATCGTGGTCGTCGGGGACTCGATCGAGGCCTGGCGACCGCTGCCCGCGACAGCCCTCTATCCTCGCGTGTTGGAGGCCCTGCTCGCCCGCGAATACCCCGGGGAGAACTACCAGGTCGTCAATCTCGGGGTGACGGGGTACAGCATCCATCAGAAGATGCTGATGCTCCGGTACCGGGGGCTACCCCTCCACCCGAGGCTGATCGTCGTGGGCTACTGTCTGAACGATCCCTTCCCGGCCTGGGAGCTCGTGCGCTACTTCAGCGATGCGGAGGGGCGGAAGGGGCCGGTGATCCACAGCGAGCTGCTGTCGCTGGTCAACGAACGCTTGCGGGCGCTTCTGCACAGCTACGGCATGGACTTCTACCAGGCTGGGCACCGCAGGGGCTCCGACAGTTGGGTCGGTGTCAAGCACGACCTGCGTGCCCTCGGCGACATCGAACGAGCGGAGCACGTCCCCGTGGTGCTGATCATTTTCCCGCTGATGGAAGACACGCGCGTCGCCTACCCATGGCTCGACATTCACCGCCGGGTCGGCGCCGCGGCCCGGGAGCAGGGGCTGCACGTGATCGACTTGCTGCCAGCATATCGAGCGGCGGGATTTGCGAACGTGCACACGGATTCTGTACATCCGAACGCTTTGGGACACCGCCTTGCCGCCGAGGCGCTGTTTCAACTTCTGGCGCGCGACAGGCTTCTCGGGCAGTAGGTGGCTAAGGTAGGCGCATCTGTTCAGTTTCAGGAGCTCGCTGTTCAGACGCTGGGATGATTGACCCGACGAGAATCCCACTTGTGCGGGAGACATGGTGCCCGGAGCGACGGAACAACTTTTCCGGTCGCACGCCATGGCATCTGACGCCCGAGCAGATCTCCTATCTTCCCGCCGCCCGGCAGGGTGAGTGGGCGCTGGATCTTGGGTGCGGCAGGGGGATTCATCGGGAACTGCTCGAGGCGCTCGGCTATCGTGTTCGATCGATAGACTACGCAGGGGACGCGGCCGACGAACGTGGCGATGCACACGCGCTTCCGTATCGGGACGGAGTGTTCCGCCTCGTCCTGTCCATCGCGGTACTGGAGCACCTCGCGGAGCCAGTCGTGGCGCTGCGCGAGGTGCGGCGCGTCTTGAGAAGCGATGGTGTTCTGGTGGGGACCGTAGCGTTTCTCGAGCCGTTTCACGATGCATCGTACTTCCACATGACACCGCTTGGGTTGGCGAAGGTTGTAGCCGACAGCGAATTGAAGCTGGAGACCGTGTTCCCGATCCGAGGCTGGTCCGGGCCACGGGCGCAGCTCGAGATGGGACTCGGGACGCGAGTTCCGCGGTGGGTATCTCGTCTACTTGCAGCCCCAGCGAACAACCTCCTCGCCCTCCACGACGCCATCAGGGGGAAGCGCGGGGAGGCGAGAATTTGGAGCGAGGCGAGCCGGGCCGGGGCGTTTTTTTTCGTGGCGTGGCGGGGCTAGGCGGTGACACACGCAAAAGTCTTTGGCGCTCTGTCACTAAGCAAGGGGCTGGACGCCGATCAAGACAGGAGGGGCGACGCCACTGCCGCCCGATTCGATCGCACCCTGATCGGGAGCATTGCCATTCCACGGCCTGCCGACCATGGCGCCGTCGTTCCACGAGCAGGGCGGGCCATCAAAGGTGATGCTGGTGGCCGTCATGCTGACGACGTGGCGGACGCCGCAGGAGCCCTGAATTTGGACTTCTGTGTCAGCCGGAAGCGGCGCAAGGTAGCTGCCGTTCTGCGCTATCAGATAATTGCGCGGATCGCCCGAGTCCCCCAGGTTGGCGCGCACGGAGACCGTGTTGCCACTGGCCGCGCCGTTCGCCAGAAGGGGTGTAGTGCCCGAATCGATGGCGCTACTTGGACCGGCACAACCGATCACCGGTGTGTTGATGCCCGTACACAAGCGCCAGTCGTTTCCTGCCCATGACGACGTCGAGGTTGCCAAAAGGTTGGGCAAGCACGTCGCGCGCGTCGTTCGGTTGCTCGACCCGATCCATCGGGGCGGGCTGGCGTACGTCCCTGTCCCTGGCCAGCCGCTGGAGGTGGCGGAGCCCAAAGGCTCAGAGTCGCTGATGGTCGATCTGAAACAGGAGTAGTACACGGCGGGTGTATAGGTGGCCTGGGGCTCGCACCCGTTCGAGTTCTGCGGAGTCCCGGAGAACGCGGCGTTACCTGGGGCCTTGACATCGACGGCATTGGCAATGAGGACGCCCGCCGCCGTAGTATCGAGGTTATAAGAGCCCAGACCATCGAGCCCAGAGGCCCAAGCGTTGAAGGTCGTTGCGTTCCAGATTTCGATCACGGCGCCTCCATAGGCGCTGAACCCAGGGCCGCGATTACCCCATATGCGTGCGCCGTGCACATAGTTTCGCGCGTAATATTGCGAGGGAGGGGGGCAAGTTCCGTACGGCTTGCCTGCCAGGGCGGCGCCGCAGGTGCTTCCGTAGGTTCCGAGGCAGCAGGGGCGTCCCGGACACAGGCCTGTCGGCGTCTCAAAATCGTTGCCGCTCACGTCCCAGCCGGCGCCTGCACACCAGTGGCCGTTTGTGTTGCAGGGATTGATCGGGCCGTTCCCGTGGTTGTAAGAAACGATATCGCGGAAACGCCACACGTAGTCTCCGCCCATATTGGTGTCGTTGATGACGCCGGTATTGAATCCGCGTTCACCCCCGTTATAGGCGGTGCAGCGAACGCACCAAAGTGAGTATGCACCGACAGAGAAGAAGACGTCTTCGGCCCCGTTGCCGGAAGTGCATGTCGGGTTTGCAGTTGAGCCGCAGCCAGCGTCATGGCCGGTGACGTCGACGAAGGCGGCCTGACTGACGTGATGGTCGTTGTTCACGCCCGTTTGCCAGCACGAGTGTGCGGTATTATAGCAGGTTGAATTATCAACGCGCCAATTGTCTGCTTCGCCAGCGTTAAAGCCATATTGCATACTTTTTATAGTCAGCCACGATGCTTGTAGCTGGGTGATGTGAGTCGGGCAGTTCGGGCAGGCGAAAATGAGCCCCGTGATCGCTTGGGTCGGACTTGAGCCGGTGACTACCAGCTGATGGTTGGCGTCCCGGCCGCGCAGGATCACACCGCTCACGGCGATAAAGATGCCCGTGGGAGTGGTCCACTCGCCACCGCGGGCGGTGGTAAAGGTGCCGGCGACGCCGGACAGATCGAGGGTGAAGCTGCCGGTGGCGCCGCTCCACTCGGATGGGAGGGCGACCTGGATGGTGATAGGGGTAGAGTAGGTGCAGTTCGACGAGTAATAGAGCGGGTCGATGAGCCAGGCGCCGCCTTGGGCGCTGGTCTGCGTGGAGCCGCCCTTGAGGAGGATTGTGTCGCCGCAGTTGATCTTCGAGCTGGTGGTTACGCTTCCCCAGGACGGGGTGACGAAGGCCGTGTTAGCCGCATTTCGGGCGCCGGGCGGGGTGCGCCAGGGTGTCGCGGGGGAGGTGCCCGCGTTGCTATTGAGTCCGGTCGCGGGATCCACGTAATAGGTCGTGGCACGCGCGGCCTCGGAAGTGCCCAGGAGAGACAGGGCGACCACGATGAGCCGACAGAGCAGGATCGGCGTCGTGGGGCCGGGAGCGCGGTACCGTGGAGAAGGCTTCATGCGGTGACCCTCCTGCAGATGCAGCGGGCGTGAAGAATGCGGCACGCCGACACCATCAATCACCATGCCAGGCAGGTGCGGTAGTCGACGGTCGGTGGCACGAGGACGGGATGACTAGGCATAGCGCCAAGGTCTTGGCGGGAGTGTACAGGGACGTCCTCTTCTTTCCTAGTGGACCGGCTGCTGCAGGTGGGTCGGACGCTACATCAAAAGCCGTGGGGGTGAGAAGGGTATTCCTGAGGGTGTTCGTTCGCCGCGAGCGGATACGGCATCATTTGTGGCGGGCATGGCGTCGATGGTGAGGATGCCAGCGCGTCCAGCGCCGGCAAGCGGGAATGTGTCGGCGGGCAGCTTCTTCGAACGGATAGCCTGGGGCGCGCTAGCAGGTGGAGTCGCCCTGGTCTTTGGCCTTCTGACCCTCCGCCTCGGCAATCTCGACCTCCGATGGGTCGTGTACCCGATGGTCGGCAGCGCCCTGCTGATTGTGACGCTGCTCGTGGGGACCGATCGGGCCCTGATGGCGTACACTGTCGTCGGGCTGTCGGTCGACGCACACTACTACCTGACGACGCCGCTCCCCATGCTGTCGACGGGGATCACTTCGCCGGGCGCGGTGTATATCCCGCTGACGCTCGTTCCGGGGACGATCCTGCTCGCACGACAGCTACTCCGAGCGCGCGCCGCCGCGAGCCGCTTCCGCTGGGGAGCCGCAGTGAGCCGCCCGTTCGCCCTTGTGGTAGCGACAAGCCTCATCTCGATCGCGCTTACGGACATGCGCTACACGGGCGTATGCGTGGTGTGGCAACTGCTCATGCTGTTTGTGCTCTTTCTCGTGATCGCGAACAGTGTACACAGCGGGGTGGACGGCCATCGGGTGGTCGCGCTGCTGCTGGTCGCGCTGCTGGGACAGGCGCTGCTGTTTTTCGTCCAACTCACGACCGGAATCAAGTTCGACGCCGTGGGGAAGGTCACTGTCGCGCAAGGCACGATCTGGCACGGTGTCACCGGGACCGCCGCGTCGACCACTGCGGGATTCGCCACGTTCATGGACCCGTTGGTGATGCTGGCCTTCGCGCTCTACCGGGCGGGCGATCGGCGGTGGGGACGTGTCGGACGATACATCTTCCCCATCGGCCTCACCGTGGTCACGCTGACGCTCAACCGCTCCTCGTGGGGGGCGCTGGTGCTCGGCATGGTCGTTACCGAGTGGGCGTTGAGACGTCGGCGCATCGTGGCCCCCACTCCGGGCTCGAGCCGCCGATTCGTGATCGCGGGCATCGTGCTCTTGGTTGTCTTCGCGCTGGCAGCGCCGCTTTTCGAATCTGCACGACACGCCAATAATGAGGAGGACTTCTGGCTGCGGATCGCGCTCATGGGCCCCGCGATCAATATGATCAAGGCGCATCCGATTTTCGGCGTCGGCCCGGGGGTATACGGATACGTGCTACGCCAGTACGCAGCGGGCTACCAGGGGTGGCTGTACATCGCCCACAACGACTATCTCCTCGTGTGGGCCGAGCGAGGCACGGTGGGCTTCGTGGCGTGCGTGCTGTTGCTTCGCGCGATGTGGGGGGTGTTCGAGCGCAGCACGCGATGGCCGGATCGTTGGTGGGCCGCCGTGGCGTGCGGGTTTTTCGGGGGATTCGTGGCGCATCTGTGGGAGGTCTTCTGGACCAGCTCGATGTCCTACCCCGCGTACGGCGTGATCTGGTTGATGGCGGGCCTGTGCGTGGCGATGGATGAGGTGCTTCGGATGCCAGGGCGCGGGGCCACCGGAGCGCCTGCACCGGTGACGGCGTGAGAAAGGTTAGCATCGTCGTCCCGGCCTACAACGAGGCGGCGCGGCTGCCCTCGTCGCTTGTGCCGATCTGCGAGTACGTGGAGCGGCGGGGTGCGCGCCGGTGGGAGGTCATCGTCGTCGATGACGGGTCCACGGATCGCACGGTCGAGGTGGCGGAGCAGGGGCTGGTTGCGCTCGGGGGCCGCGGCCGCGTCCTTCGTCACCGGAGCAACCGCGGCAAGGGGGCTGCCGTCCGCACGGGGATGCTCGCCGCCCGTGGGGACCTCGTGCTCTTCACGGACGCCGATCTCTCCACCCCCATCGAGGAGATCGAGAAGCTCGAGCGGGCGGTCGCCGCGGGAGCTGGGATCGCCATCGGCTCGCGGGCGGTGGACCGGCGCATGGTGGAGCGGCGGCAACCTTGGGCGCGCGACATGATGGGGCGGCTGTTCAACCTAGTCGTGCGGCTTTGCGCGGTGCGCGGCATCAAGGACACGCAGTGCGGCTTCAAGCTCTTCACGCGCGAGGCGGCCAGGATGATCTTCGAGCGCACGCGCATCGACGGGTTCGGATTCGACGTGGAGGTGCTGGCGCTGGCGCAGTGGCTCGGTGTCCCGATCGCAGAGGTGCCGGTCCGCTGGATCAACAACACCGACACGCGGGTGCGGCTTGCGCAGGGAGCGAAGGCGTTTCTCGACCCACTGCGGGTGCGGCTCGGGATCCTCCGCGGGGTCTACGATCGGTCCGGCGTCGAGTGGTCGGCGGTCGCAGCCAACCGGGCGGCGCGGAAGGCAAGCAAGGTATAGATCGCGAAGGCCGCGAGTAGCGCCGCCCCGTTCGCCGCGGTCGCGGCGACCCAGAGGGCGTGGCTCGCCGGCAGGTGCGGCAGCAGCGGGAGTCGCGCGGGCAGCGAGGTGCCGGCGTAGTTGACCGCCGGGATCAGGAGTAGCGCGAGGAGCACCCCGCGGGCGGCCGGCGCCGCGACCGATGGGGGCGCCCAGCGCCCGGCAACCAGCGCGGCCACGGGCAGCGTGAGCAGGAGCCCGTCGTAGTGCTGATGATAGCTCGAGAGCAGGATGGCGACGCAGCCGACGGCCGCCGAGAGCCGCCAGGTGGCCGCGTCGCGGGCGCCGAGGCGGCGGACGGCGAGGCCGGCCGTGCCGAGCACGGCCGCGGTGAGACTGACGAGCACCGGGGCGCTCGGCGGATGCCCGAGGAGCCGGCCGATGAGCGCCGCCGCGTCGAGGCGGCTGATGCTCGTCGACGCGGCATTCTCGGGACGCGTCGCCCACGTGGTTTCGGCGGCGGTGACGAGATGGGCGAAGGCGGCGGGGCCGCCAGCGCGCGCGACCACCGTCAGCGCCGGCCATGCCGTCGCCGCCGCGGCGAGCGCGAGCCCGCGCAGGACGACGCCGCCGTCGCCGCGGGCGAGCATGAGGAGCCCGAGCGGCCCGCCGAAGGTGGGCTTGAACGTCGCC